>JGI12053J15887_10000336_pt1 | contig 18612 bp, 15 predicted proteins | sample MedBloCAOM1_O3_FD_15887 | JGI IMG/M metagenome (IMG submission 15887)
CGTCAAGTCTTTCAATCGACGACCGGCGGGCCGGCGGTGCACGCGCTCGGCCCATTGAGCCTCGCGTTGACGGCCGGCGAGTTCTTTTCGGTGGTCGGCCCCTCCGGCTGCGGCAAGTCCACGCTCCTGGAAATCATCGCCGGCTTGATCGAGCCGACGGCCGGTACGGTCACCATCGACGGCAAAGAGGTGCGCGGCAGCGTTCCGGACGGCGTCGGCGTGGTCTTCCAGGAGGACGCGAGCTTCCCGTGGCTGGCTTGCCGCCGATCTCGCGAAAGCGCGCGTCGAGCGTGCGCTCGAGCTCACCGGGCTGCGCGACTTCCGGCATGCCTATCCGGCGCAGCTTTCCGGCGGCATGCGTCAGCGCGTCTGCATCGCGCGCACGCTGGTGATGGAGCCGCGCCTCATTCTGCTCGACGAGCCATTCGGCGCGCTCGACCAGCAGACGCGGCTGTTGATGGGAGACGAGGTGCTCAACCTCTGGCGCGCGACCAATGCGACGGTAATGCTCATCACCCACGCGCTCGACGAGGCGGCCATGCTGGCGGATCGCGTCGGCGTCATGTCGGCGCGGCCAGGGCGCTTCATCGAGATCGTGACCACCGGCTGGGAACGCGACCGCGACAGCCGCATCGCGACCTCGGAACGCTTCGGCGCCGTCACCGCGCATCTGTGGACGTTGCTCAGGGACGAATCGATCAAGGCGATCCGGTAGTGTCCCGATTGCGAAGTTCGCAAGAGCTCGCGGCACGTTCCGATGCGAACTTTTACTGCGCGGTCTCGACCTGCTTGTCGGCGGGAAGCTGCACCGGCGCTTTCGCAGCCGCGTCGGCGCCGGGGAGGGCGGTGGCGATCGTGGCCTCGATGCTGCGCCAATAGGCGAAGCTGTTGAAGCGCGAGCCTTCGAGCGCGGCGATGGCGACCGCCGCCAGGAACGGCAGGCTCTGCACGATCAGCACCAGCGCGAAAATGTTGATCTCGTGGATCTGCTTGTAGTTGGTCGCGACCACGATCACCGCGCCGGTCAACAGCAACGCCGCGAGCACCGCTTCCCAGAACGCCGGGAAGTCCGGCCCCTTCGAGGTCGCGCCGCCCTTGGCGGTGCGCATGAAGGGAAGGCTCTCCTTCCACACGCCGTAGCCGACTGCGCGCGCGACCGTCCACTGCACCGACATGGCGGCGACGACCGCGCCGATCATCTGTCCGAGCGGGACCGCGACCCGCAGGCGATAGAGCGCAACGAAGTGGGCGAGCGCCACTATGAAGGCGGCGAGGATGGGGATGGTCAGGATCTTGTCCGGGATGGCGATGCCGGCAAAGGCGACCACCGGAACCCAGACGAGATTGAGGATCGCGACCACGACGCCGATCGCTTCCGCGCCCAGCCAGTTGAGCCAGCCGAGCGCGAATTCGCGCTTCTGCTCGCGGGCGAGCCCGTCGGCGCGCGGCAGCAGATAGCGCCAATGCTTGCGCAGGATCTGCAGGCCGCCATAGGCCCAGCGATGGCGCTGCTTCTTGAACGCCTCGAACGTGTCCGGCAGCAGGCCGTGGCCGTAGCGGCGGTTGGTGTAATGGATTTGCCAGCCGTGCTCGAGCACGGTGAGGCCGAGATCGGAATCCTCGACGATGGTGTCGCTCGACCAGCCGCCCGCCGAAAGCAGTGCGGCGCGGCGAATGAGGCACATGGTGCCATGCACGATGATGGCGTTCGCCTCGTTGCGCTGGACCATGCCGATGTCGAAGAAACCGGCATATTCGCCGTTCATGGCGTGATGCATCACGCTGCGCTCGCCGTCGCGATGGTCCTGCGGCGCCTGCACCATCCCCACTTTCGGATCGGCGAAGGCCGGCACCAAATCTTTCAGCCAGTCCGGCTGCACCACGTAGTCGGCGTCGATGACCCCGATGATGTCCGCGTCGGCGGCGGTCTGCGCCAGCGCCAGCCGCAAGGCGCCCGCCTTGTAGCCGGCGACATTGTCTTGATTGATGAACGTGAAGCGTTCGCCGAGCGCGCGGCAATGCTCCTCGATCGGGAGCCAGAAGGCGGGATCGGGCGTGTTGTTGATGACGACCACGCATTCGAAATTCGGATAGTCGAGGCGGGCAACCGCGTCGAGCGTGGCCTTGAGCATCTCCGGCGGCTCGCGATAGGCCGGGATATGGATCGACACCTTCGGCGCATAGCCGTCCGGAGCGGGCGGCGCGGCCGCAATAAGCCGCCGCGGATCGCGCCCGAACGCGACAGCGGCGATCTCCTCGATGCGCGCCAGCGCGATGGCGACCAGCGGGATGAGGAGGACGATGCCGAGCCCGAGCGCGAAGGCGGCCCCGAGCACGAAATAATGGGTTTGCCAGAAGGCGAAGACGGTGGCGAACCAGGCGCCGACCGCATTGGCCGCGATCGCCAGGGTAATCGCCTCGCCGGCCGTGGCGTGGCGCCGCGCCAGTATCGGCATCGACAGCAACAGACCGAGCAGGAGCGCGAGGCCGCCGACCTTCCAATGGTCGGGATCGCTCACCAGTCCGGCCCAGGTGAACTTGGCGTGGCGCGAGGCGTCGAACACGCCCCAATACATGCCGACGCCGCCTTCATTGGTCTTCCACGGCTGGTCGAAGGCTTCGATGACGTTGTAGTCGATGCCATAGGCCTCGGCGCGCGAGACGAAATCGCGCAGCACGGTCGCCTGCTCGATCCGTCCGGGATCGGCCGCGTGCATGTTGTAGCCGCCGCTCGGCCAGCCGAATTCGGCGATCACGATGCGCTTGCCGGGATGCCGGGCCCGCAGCCGGTTGTAGGTGAGGATGGTCTGCTCGACCGCCTTGTCGACCGGCGTCCCGCCCCAATAGGGAAGGATGTGGGCGGCGATGAAGTCGACGGATGAGGCGAGCTTGGTGGCCGCTTCCGCTTTCTTGACCGCATCTTCCGGCTTGTTGGGGTCGGTAATCCCGAGCCAGACGTCGAAGGTTTCACCGGTGGTGACCGGCACCGGGCTCTGGCGCTTGACGCGTCGAATGATCGAGATGAGCTCGTCGACCGGCTTGTCGGCGCGCAACATCACCTCATTGCCGACCACGATCGCGTTGATGTTGCTGTAGCGGCGCGCAAGCGCAAGCGCGGCCTGGATTTCCCGCTCGTTGCGCGCTTCGTTCTTGTCGATCCAGATACCGAGCGTGACCTTGAGGCCGAACTCGGCGGCAATGGCCGGTATGAGCTCGCCGCCGCCGGTCGAGCTGTAGGTGCGGATCGCCTGGGTATAGGGGCTGAGAATTTTCAGGTCGGCGCGGATCTGCTCCGGTGTCGGCCGATTGCCGTAGTCGGGATGCTGGGAGCGCGCGTAAGGAGAGTAAGAGACGCTGGCAAGTGGAGCGTCGATATTGGCGACCGCTTGTTGCCGTTGGAGCAGAGCCCATAAACCGGCATGCACGCAGATAACAAGCGCCACCACAGCAGCGACGGTGCGCATCGAAGTGCAACCACGCGGGGCAGAAAAACTCGAGACCCTGAACCCGTCCCCTAGGTCCAATCCAGGTCTTTGAGAGCGTACCTCAGCCAATCGCACTTTTGCAAGTAGCGATCAGTCATGGCGGTTTCAAGGAAAACAACAATTCAACAAAAAAATCGTTCCGTAGTTGTTTGAACAGTCATTCTGAATGTCTGTACAGGTTAGCGCGCGCCCAGCTGAACATTTGTACAGATTAGCGGTTGGTCGTGCCGCTGGGCACCGCCGCCGTCCCCTGCATCTCGTTGCTCGGGTTGATCCAGCAGGCATGCACCCTGTTGTCGATCTTCTCGGCGGCCTTCGGGTCGATATTTCCCTGGCGAACGACGCAGCGGAAGGTTGCCTGGATATGGCCGGCCGGACAGCCGAAACGATCATAAAGATCGAGATGCCGGAACGCGGTATCGAGATCGTCGCGCCAGAGCAGGCTCACCACCCGCCGGCCGAGCCAAAGGCATTCGGGGTTGGCGGCGGGGCCTCCCAGGAGCTTCTCGGCTTCCGCGAATTCGTCGACCTTCTTCGGCGGTTCCTTGCCGTCGCCCGTCTGCTGCTTGTCGGGCGGCTTTTGATCGGCGTTCTGGGCAAAGCTCGGGTCGGCTGCGACCAATAGCATCGCCGCGCCGAGAGCGGCGGCGAGAACTCGCATACTGGAAAAACGCATGGTTGCTCTGGATGGTTTGGTCTTGGGTGTTTCCTTCACATGCGGACCCATTCGGTCAGCATTGCGGCAACCGGCGCCGCGGCCCCTGTATCCTGATTAAAGCAGGCGCGCGTCGTGTCGCCAAGATGAAAAGAAGACGCAACCAAAGGAAGATGCGTCGGGGGCGCCAATGGGGGGCGGACCACTGGCCGCTGGTAGCGCGATGCTAGGTGCGCTTGGCAGCGACCAGCAGGCACGATAAGCGAGGCGCCCGGACAGGCTGGACCGAACTTCATGGGCATTGCGACCGCGCTTTTCGCGTTGGCGGCTGCGGCGATCGTCGCGTTCTGGGGATGGCTCGGGGCAGCGGTGCAGATGCCGCCGTCCCCGCTCGCTGCGGGCGAAACGCTCACCTGCATGTCCTATGCGCCTTTTCGGGGGGATCAGAACCCGTTCGGGCCGGATATTCCCATCGATCCCCGGCAGATCGACGAAGACTTGGCCCAGCTCAAGGCGATCACCGACTGCGTGCGCACCTATTCGGTCGACCACGGTCTCGATCAGATCCCGGAGATCGCTCGGCGCCATGGGATGAAGGTGCTGCAGGGTCTCTGGGTCTCGAACCAGCCGGACAAGACCCGCCAGCAGGTCGAGACCGCGATCGCGCTGGCCAAACGGTACCCCGACGTGATCTCGGCCGTGGTCGTCGGGAACGAGGTGTTGCTGCGCGGCGACATGTCCGCGCCCGAGCTCGCCCGCTTGATCCGCGAGGTCAAGGCGCAGGTCGCGGTGCCCGTCACTTACGCCGACGTGTGGGAATTCTGGCTGCGCCACCGCGAGATTGCCGCGGCCGTCGACTTCGTCACGGTCCATATCCTGCCGTATTGGGAGGACTTCCCGATACCCGCGCGCGATGCTGCGCAACACGTCGACGCCATCCGCAAGCAGATCGTGGCCGCGTTTCCCGACAAGGACGTCTTCATCGGCGAATTTGGATGGCCGAGCGCCGGCCGGATGCGAGAAGGCGCCTTGCCGTCGCCGGTGAGCCAGGCCCGCGTCATGCATGAGGTGCTCGCGCTCGCCAAGCGGGAGGGGTACCGCGTCAACCTGATCGAGGCGTATGACCAGCCCTGGAAACGCCAGCTCGAGGGTACTGTCGGCGGTCATTGGGGCCTATTCGGCGCCTACCGGCGCTTGGCCAAGTTCGATTGGGGGGGCATCGTCTCCAATCACCCGCGCTGGCGCTGGCAAGCCGTGGGTGGGGTAGGGCTCGCCGCCGCGGTATTCGCAACCGCGTTTGGCGTTCGCCGGCGCGCGGGCGCGTCCGCCGATACCGGGCTGTGGCTGCGCATCGCGGGTATCGCCATCGTGTCGGGGGCGCTGCTCGGCTGGACGGCCGCCAACATACCGCTCGAAAGCCTCACTGTCGGGGACTGGCTCCGCTCGCTCGCCTGGGCGGCGGTCGCGCTGATCTCTCCGATTGCCGCTGCCGCGGCCCTGGCAGCGGGGTCACAGGCGCCGACCTTCGCCCAGATGCTCGGCCGCAGCCCGGACCGGCCGCAAGATCTGCTCGTGCTGACGCTTGGAATCCTGCTGATCGCGCTTTCCGTGCTTTCGGTGCAGGGCGCGCTCGGCCTCGTGTTCGATCCGCGTTACCGGGATTTCCCGTTTGCCCCGCTTATCGGCGCCGCGGCGCCGTTTCTGCTTCTGGGCGGAGCGTTGCGCCCGAACCGCTGGCTGAAAGCTCCGGCGGCGGAAACTGTAGCCGCAGCGACGCTGGCTGCGGCCGCGGTCTATATCGTCCTCAACGAAGGCTTGGCCAATTGGCAGGCCGTATGGTTCTCGGCCGGCCTGCTCGCAGTCGCGCTTATTCTGGCTGAGGAGCGGGCCGCGCCAAGCTGAGGATCAAAAGGGCGGCGGCCAAGCCGGCAAGACCGGCATTGTGCAGCACCAGTCCGAAAGCGGTGGCGGCGAGGCCGACCGCGACCAGCACCAGCGACGGCCGAACCAGGTTGAGCAAGGCCGCGGCGAGGGCGACCCAGCCGAACACGGCGTGATTGAACAGGACGATCGTCAGCCGGAATGTCGTGCACAGCCAGGTACCCAGCCCGGCTTGGCAGGCGAGGGCGACCTGCCCGTGCTCGATCGCGAGATAGCGGAGATAGAGCGCCTCGCCGAGTGCAAGAAAGCCGACGATGAGGAGCCAGTTGGTCTGGCGGGCGGTGGGACAAAAGAGCCGGGCCTGCATGGCCCCCATTGTGGCGCGACCGGACCTTCCGGACAACAATGCAGAATCTTCGGGTCCTGGGCAGGAGCGGGCTTGGGTTTCGCCGCCGGCTTGCGCTCGGGTGCCGCGACCACCCTGCGCTCGGGCACCTGGGTTGCGACGGCTTGGTGCGACGACTTGGGTTGCGAATTTGGGTTCGTGCGCGCATCCCACCTTTCCCCGTGCGGGGCACTCGGATATGACGGCGCCGACGCGAACCGGGACACTCGCTTCGGAGGACGCTTGCTTGCCGGATAAACGTCCCGCCCAGCGAACGGCCAAACGGACCTGCCTTGCCGTCGTGCTCGCGGCCGGCGAGGGCACGCGCATGCGCTCGGCGCGACCGAAGGTGCTGCATGCGGTCGCCAACCAAACGTTGCTCGCCCACGTGCTCGATGCGGTCGGCAAAGCCGGCGGCACGACGGCCGCGGTGGTGGTCGGGCCGGACGCTGATGCAGTCGCGCGCGAAGCCGGGCGCGCGCTGCCCGGCGCCGAAATCTTCGTGCAGGCCGAGCGACGCGGAACGGCGCACGCCGTGCTGGCGGCCAGAAGCGCGATCGCGCGCACACCTGACGACGTCCTGGTGATCTTCGCCGATACGCCGCTCATCCGGCCGCAGACGCTCATCCGGATGCGGGAAGCCCTCGCCGGAGGCGCCGCGGTCGTGGTGCTCGCCTTTCGGCCGAAGGACCCGACCGGCTATGGCCGCCTGGTATTCGACGGCGGCGACCTCGTCGGCATCCACGAGGAGCTCGATGCCAGCCCGGCCGAGCGGGCGCTCAATCTGTGCAATGGCGGCCTGATGGCGTTCGCCGGCCCGAGCGCGCTCGCGATCCTCGAGCGGATAGGTACAGCCAATCGCAAGGGCGAATACTATCTCACCGATGCCATCGCCATCGCCCGGAGCATGGGCTTGAGAGCGGCGGTCATCGAGACCGAGGAGGACGACGTGCGCGGCATCAACACCAAGGGGCAGCTTGCCGAGGCCGAAGCGGCGCTGCAGCAGCGCCTGCGCAAGGCGGCAATGGAGGCGGGCGTCACGTTGGTTGCGCCTGATACGGTCTATCTCTCCGCCGATACCAAATTCGGCCGCGACGTGACGGTCGAACCGTTCGTCGTGTTCGGCCCGGGGGTCACCGTCGAGGACAACGCGGTCATCCGCTCGTTCTCGCATCTCGACCGCGCGCATGTGGGCAAGGGCGCGCTGGTCGGCCCCTATGCGCGGCTGCGGCCCGGCGCGCAGCTGCGAGAGGGCGTTCACATCGGCAATTTCGTCGAGGTCAAGGAGGCGGTGATCGAAGCCGGCGCCAAGGCCAACCACCTGAGCTATATCGGCGACGCGACCGTCGGGGCCGGTGCCAATGTCGGGGCCGGCACCATCACCTGCAATTATGATGGCGTCGCCAAGCACCGCACCGAGATCGGCAAGAACGCCTTCATCGGCTCGAATTCGGCGTTGGTCGCGCCGGTGAAGATCGGCGATGGCGCCTATGTCGGCTCGGGCTCCGTGATCACCCACGACGTGCCGGCGGACGCGCTGGCGGTGGCGCGCGGCCGCCAGGCGGTTAAGGAGGGCTGGGCGGTGCGAGTGCGCGAGCTCAAGGCCGCGGCCAAGAAAGTGGACAAGAAAAAAGCCCCGGCGAAATAAGCATTTGGGCGGGTGTGTTCGCCTTAATTGTCACAAGATGACAGGTATTTTGATTTCCCTGTCGGCGTTCACCGCCAGTACAGACTTGGCCGGGGTATGATCGACGCCATCGCAAGATATGGGGACCGCTCGCATGTGCGGCATTGTGGGCATTCTCGGACGTGAGCCGGTCGCGTCCTCGCTGGTCGAGGCGCTCAAGCGGCTGGAGTACCGGGGTTATGATTCCGCGGGCGTGGCGACGCTGGAAAGCGGGCAGCTCGCCCGCCGGCGCGCCGAGGGCAAGCTGCGCAATCTGGAAGCCAGGCTCGAGCGCGAGCCGCTCGCCGGCACCATCGGCATCGGCCATACCCGTTGGGCAACCCACGGCAAGCCGAGCGAAAGCAACGCCCATCCCCACGCCACCGACTGGCTCGCAGTCGTGCACAACGGCATCATCGAGAATTTCCGCGAGCTGCGCACGGAGCTGGAACAGAAAGGCGCGAAGTTCGGGTCGGAAACCGATACCGAGGTCGTCGCCCACCTCGTCACCCAGGAGATGAAGGACGGGCGCTCGCCGGTCGAGGCGGTGGCGGCGGCGCTGCCGCGCCTGCGCGGCGCCTTCGCACTCGCCTTTTTGTTCAAAGGCGAGAACGACCTCATGATCGGCGCGCGTAAGGGCTCGCCGCTCGCAGTCGGTTACGGCGACGGCGAAATGTATCTCGGCTCCGATGCGATTGCGCTGGCTCCCTTCACCGACACGATCTCCTACCTGGAGGACGGCGATTCCGCCGTGCTCACGCGCCGGAGCGTCGATGTCCGCGACGCCAAGGGCAGCAAGGTCGAGCGGGCGGTGGTCAAATCATTGGCCTCGGCCTTGATGGTCGACAAGGGCAATTATCGCCACTTCATGGCGAAGGAGATTCACGAGCAGCCCGAGGTCGTCAGCCACACGCTCGCGCGTTACCTCGACATGACCGCGGAGTGCGTGCGGCTGCCGGCCGACCTGCCGTTCGACTTCCGCGCGCTCGAGCGGGTGTCCATTTCGGCGTGCGGCACCGCCTATTATGCCGGGCTGGTGGCGAAGTACTGGTTCGAGCGCTTTGCCCGTCTGCCGGTCGAGATCGACGTCGCATCCGAGTTCCGCTACCGCGAAGCGCCGATGTCGCCGGGAGGATTGGCAATATTCGTTTCGCAGTCGGGCGAGACCGCGGACACGCTGGCGACGCTGCGCTACGCCAGGGAGCAGGCGCAACACGTCGTCGCGGTGGTCAATGTATCGAGCTCGACGATCGCCCGCGAAAGCGACGTCGTGATGCCGACGCTTGCCGGTCCCGAGATCGGCGTGGCCTCGACCAAGGCCTTCACCTGCCAACTCGCGGTGCTCTCCTGCCTTGCGATCGCCGCCGGTCGTGCGCGCGGCGTGCTCTCGACCGAGGACGAAAGAAAGCTCGTCCGCGCGCTGATCGAGGTGCCGCGTCTAATGACCGAGGCGCTTGCGCTCGAGCCGCAGATCGAGCTTTTGGCGCGCGACCTCGCGAAGTGCCGCGACGTCCTCTATCTCGGCCGCGGCACCAGCTACCCGCTGGCGCTCGAAGGCGCGCTCAAGCTCAAGGAAATCTCCTATATCCATGCCGAAGGCTATGCCGCCGGCGAGCTCAAGCACGGGCCGATCGCGCTCATCGATGAAAAGATGCCGGTGATCGTCATCGGTCCCTACGACCGTGTGTTCGAGAAGACCGTCTCGAACATGCAGGAGGTCGCGGCTCGCCGCGGCAAGATCATTCTGGTCACCGATCCCCAGGGCGCGCATGAGGTGCACACGGACGCGCTGTCCAAGCTCACGCTGCCGGCGATGCCCGCCTCAGTGACGCCACTGGTCTACGCCATCCCGGTGCAGCTCATCGCCTATCATACGGCGGTGGTGATGGGGACCGACGTCGATCAGCCGCGAAATCTCGCCAAGTCGGTCACGGTGGAGTGATCTGGCCGCGACTTTGGTGTATATCGCCGACGCGCGCGCCGGCGGGTAATCTCATTCGGCCGGGCTGATATGGAAATGATCGTTGTCGCATGAGTGATTTTGACCGAAATCCGGGAATCGTGCCGCCCGCCGGTGTCCCGTCCGATCCGGAAAAGCCGCTCACATTCCATAGTGGACTCGTCGGCCGGCTGCGGAACTATTTCCTGACCGGGCTGGTCCTGGTCGGGCCGGCCTACATCACCATCAGTCTCACCTGGTGGTTCATCAACTGGGTCGACGATCTGGTGCGGCCTTTCATTCCGGTTGCCTACCGGCCCGAGACCTATCTGCCGGTCAAGGTCTCCGGCATCGGTCTGATCATCGTACTGGTCACGCTGACGTTGCTCGGGTTCCTGACCGCAAACTTCGTCGGTCGCAAGCTCGTCGAGGCGGGCGAAAACATTCTCAACCGCATGCCGGTCGTGCGGCCGGTCTACAAGAGCTTGAAACAGATCTTCGAGACGTTGTTCGCCAAGGGCGGCTCGAGCTTCCGCCGCGTTGGCCTGGTGGAATTTCCTTCGCCCGGCATGTGGTCGCTGGTGTTCCTGTCGAACCCCGCGAGCGCCGACATCGCGGCCAAGCTTCCGGAGACCGAGCACGTCGCCGCCTTCATGCCCTGCACGCCCAACCCGACGACCGGGTTTTTCTTCTACGTGCCGCGCCGCGACATCATCGATCTCGACATCACGGTCGAAGCCGCGATGACGCTGCTGATGTCGGCCGGCATGGTGCAGCCCGGCGCCAACGACCAGCAGAAGAAGCTCGCTGCGCTGGCGGAGACCGCCCGTCTCGCGCAAGCGGCGCAAACGAGCCGCACGACGGCACCGGCAAAATAGCGGNTNCNNGCNGTTTTCNNACCNTTGGCTGCGTGCTAGCCTCAGCCGAATCGATAAGGGAGGCACGCGATGGGTTTCACAGAGGCAATCTCTGCAGGATTTCGCAACTACGTGAACTTTTCCGGACGCGCCACGCGTTCGGAGTTCTGGTATTGGGTCCTATTCGCTGTTCTCGCGTCAATCGCGGCAGGTTTGATCGACATCGCGTTGTTCGGATTAGAGGGCTCATCTGCCATAGAGAGCCTCGTCGGGCTTGCATTGTTTCTGCCCGGCTTGTCCGTTTCGGTTCGGCGATTGCACGATCTCGATCGCAGCGGCTGGTGGGTCTTATTGGGCCTCATTCCCCTCGTCGGGGTGATCATACTGATCATTTGGAATTGCCAGCGCGGGACGATTGGCCCCAATCGGTTCGGACCGGATCCGCTGGGCGGGGCCTAACGGCCGCACGGTTCGTTCCGCGCGAATGAGTCTGATCGCAGGAGCGCATGGCCGAGAGCAGCGTCGCGTCCTTGGAAGGACTGCCGAGCAACGTCGCGACCGTCCTGTCGGCGTTTCTGACGGCCGCGCGCAATGACTTGGCGGCCGACCTGATATCGGCGGTGCTGTTCGGCAGCGCCGCCGAGGGCAAGCTCGGGCCGACGTCCGACGTCAATCTGCTGCTGGTGTTGCGGACGTTCGCGCCCGACAAGATCAGGCGGCTGCGGGACGCGTTTTTGACCGCGGAGGCCGCGATCAAGCTGCGCGTCATGTTCGTGCTGGAGGACGAGCTGGCGTCCGCGGCCGAGCTGTTCGCGCAGAAATTCGCCGACATGCTGCGGCGACACCGGACCATCTTCGGGAAGGATGTGCTTGGGTCGCTCAAGGTCGCACGGCAGTCGGAAGTCTTTCGGTTGCGCCAAATTCTGCTCAATCTCGTCTTGCGGCTGCGCGAATCCTGTATCGCGCGCGGGCAGCGGCCGGAGCAGATTGCGCGCATCCTGGCCGACATGTTTGGACCATTGCGCGCGGCGTGCGCCACCTTGCTTGAGCTCGAAGGCGGGCCGGCCTCCGACTCCGCGGCAGCGCTGGCGAGCGTTGCCGCGTCGTTCGGCCCGCTTGGAACCGAGGCGGCGGCGCGGGTGTTGTCGGCCCACGAAAGGGCGCCGGTGGTTGCGTCTGCCGACGATGCATTGTTCCAGGTGCTCACGCTCACGATGCAGATTTTTCAACGCGCGGCGCGGCTGACATGATGATGGGAGGCGACGAATGTTTCCATTCGATCTTCCCGGTCCCCAGTTCCTCGTCTTCTACGCCCTGTTCGCCATCGCAGTGCTCGCGGCACTCCATTTCGGGCGCCGCCACCTTGAATCAGGGCCGCTGCCTTCACTCGATCTCAAGGACCCCTTGCTGTTCGCGTGTCTGCGCGGCGGCCCGAAGGAAACGCTGTCCGTCGCCACGTTGGGCCTGATCGATCGCGGTCTCCTGCACGCCACCGGGCGCACCGTCACGCCGTCGTCCGAGGCGAAACCGGAGCTCGTCGGCCGGCGCGTCGAGAAGGAGCTGCTGAATTACTTCAAGCGGACAGGTGCAACGGAGATGAAATCGGCCTTGAATGATCCTGGATTGCTGGGTGTGGCGTCGGAGGGCTACGAGGAGCCACTGCGTCGGTATCGGCTCGTTCCGGACCCGGCGATGCTATGGACGCGGTTGCTGCTCTTGCTCGCGGCGTTGGCGGCGTTGCTCGGGGTCGGCGGGATCAAGCTCGCGGTCGCGCTCAGCGCCGGGCGCAGCAACATCGGTTTCCTGATCATCATGATGGCCGTCGCGGCCTTCCTCGCCCTCAAGATCAGGGGCCCTTACCGGACAGCCACGGGGGATGCCTATCTCGCCAGCATCCGCGACATGTTTACCGGTCTGCGCGAGCGGGCTCCCTCCATTCGGCCGGGAGACGGGTCACGCGAATTGTTGTGGTTGACGGCGCTGTTCGGCATTGCGGTGCTGCCGACATCCGCATTCCCGTTTGTGCCGGAGCTCTGGCCAAGGCCGGCAGCGTCCTCGAGCTCCGGCTGCGGCTCCTCCTGCGGCAGCGGCGGCAGTGGCTGCGGCGGTGGTGGTGGCGGTGGAGGCTGCGGAGGCTGTGGCAGCTGATGCAGAACGATCGCGTCGGTCTCGGCTGGCGTCCCGAGCTTGCGGCGGGAATTTTCGACGCGCTCGATCAGGTCGACGTCCTCGAGGTGATCGCCGACCACTATCTCGATGCCGGCCGTCGCCAGTGGCAGGCGCTCAAGCTGGTGGGGCGCCAGGTGCCGCTGCAGATCCATTCCATCGCGCTGGGACTGGCCGGCGCGGAGGAGGTGAGCGCCAAGCGCCTCGACCGCGTGGCCCGCTTCGTCAACGAGGTTGGGCCGGAAGCCTGGTCCGAGCATCTCGCCTTCGTGCGGGCCGGCAACGTCGAGATCGGACATCTGGCTGCGCCGCCGCGGACCAAGGCGTCGGTCGAGGGAGCGGCGCGGAACCTGGAAAGGGCGCGGGCGGTCGTCGGCTCGATGCCGCTCATGGAGAATATCGCGACGTTGATCGAGCCGCCGTGCAGCGCGCTCTCGGAAGAGGCATGGATCGCGGATATCGTTTCGGCGAGTGGGTGCGGACTGCTGCTCGACGTGCATAACCTCTATGCCAATGCCGTGAACTTCGGTCTCGATCCCTTGCAATTCCTCGCCGAGCTTCCGCTGTCGCGGATCGGCTGCATCCATATTGCGGGCGGCGAATGGATCACCGCGCCCGGCGGGGAAAAGCGCTATCTGCTCGACGACCACCTGCATGACGTCACGCAACCCGTTTATGACCTCTTGTCGGAGGTCGCGGCACGCGCAACGCAGCCGCTGACCGTGATCTTGGAGCGCGACGGAGCTTATCCGCCAATGCCCGCGCTGCTCGAGGAACTGCGGCGGACGCGCGAAGCGCTTGCGGCTGGCCGCCGCCGGCAACAGGCTTGAGCCATGCAGATCGACGTCGAGCGGCTGCTGGCGCGGCTTCTGACCGACCGAGCATTCCGGGAGCGGTTCCTCGCTGATCCGGCGGAAGTCTCAAGACAGGAAGGGCTGTCACCGGAGGAAGCGGAAGCCGCGGCCCGGATACCCGCGCAAGACCTTCGCACCGCCGCGCGCAGCTACCAGCATAAGCGCGAGGCAAATGCACGGCAACGCGGAGCCCGACGGTTGCGCGATTGGCTGGGCATCAAATGGACTTGATCAACCCGCCCGGATCAGCCTGATCGCCTCGTCGCGCTTGAACAGATAGAGCAGATGCCGCAGCGCCTCGCCGCGCGCGGAGGCAAGGGTGGGATCGCGCGCCAGCACCAGCAACGCATCGTCGCGCGCCGCTCCGATCAGCTTGCCGTGGACGTCGATGCGCGCGACCGCGAAGCCCGGCATGCCGGATTGCCTGGTGCCGAGTACGTCGCCCTCGCCCCGCAGCTTCAAGTCCTCCTCGGCGATGCGGAAGCCGTCCTCGGTCTCGCGCATGATCGCAAGGCGCGCCTTGGCGGTTTCGCCGAGCGGCGGCTTGTAGAGGAGGAGACAGGTGGAGCGTTCGCTGCCGCGGCCGATGCGCCCGCGCAGTTGATGGAGCTGGGCAAGGCCAAAGCGCTCGGCATGCTCGATCACCATGACGGTCGCTTCCGGGACATCGACGCCGACCTCGATCACGGTGGTGGCGACCAGGAGCCGCGTCTCGCCGGCAGCGAAGCGCTCCATGGCGCGGTCCTTGTCGGCGCCTTTCATGCGGCCGTGCACGAGATCGACCATGGCGCCGAAATGCTGCTTGAGCGCGGCGAAGCGGTCTTCGGCGGCGGCAAGGTCGCTGTTCTCGGATTCTTCGACCAGCGGGCAGACCCAATAGACGCGACGGCCTTCCGCCAGCGCGCGGCCGACCGCTTCGACCATCTCGTCGAGCCGGTTGAGCGGAACCGTCCTGGTATCGATCGGCTGGCGGCCGGCAGGTTTTTCGCGCAGCTCCGATGCGTCCATGTCGCCGAAGTAGGTGAGCACCAACGTGCGCGGAATCGGCGTCGCAGTCATCACCAGCACGTCGACCGCCTCGCCTTTCTTGGCGAGCGCCAGGCGCTGGTGTACGCCGAAGCGATGCTGCTCGTCGACCACCGCGAGCGCGAGGTCGCGAAACTCGACATCCTCCTGGAACAGCGCATGGGTGCCGATGAGAACGTGTGTATCGCCAATGGCGAGCTTCTCGAGGATCTCGCCGCGTTCGCGGCCGCGCTCGCGACCGGTGAGGATCGTGACATTGATGCCGGCGGCGTGCGCGAGCGGCGCGATCGTGTTGAAATGCTGCCGCGCCAACAGCTCTGTCGGCGCCATCAGCGCGGCCTGACGGCCGCCCTCGATCACGGCGGCGGCAGCCAGCAACGCGACCACGGTCTTGCCCGATCCGACGTCCCCTTGCAGGAGCCGCAGCATGCGCTCGGGCTTGGCGAGATCGGCAACGATGTCAGCGACGGCGCTGGTCTGCGACCTGGTGAGCGAGTAGGGCAGGGCCTCGATCAGTTTTTTGCGCAAGTGACCACTGGAGGTCGTCGAGCGGCCAGCTGGCCGCCGCAGATGCGCGCGCACCAGCGCGAGCGCGAGTTGCCCGGCCAGGAATTCGTCATAGGCGAGCCGCGACCAGGCCAATCCTTCCGGAGCCACGTCGGCCGGCTCGGTCGGCCGGTGCAATATGCGCAACGCTTCGGCGAAGGGCGGGAAACGCTCGCGTGCGACCCAGCTCGGGTCCTGCCATTCCGGCAATTCCGGCAGACGCTCGAGCGCGGCGTCGGCGGCCTTGCGGACCTGATTGAGGCTGAGCCCCTCGGTCAGCGGATAGACCGGCTCGACCAGCGGCAGCTTCGCGAGGTCCGCCTCGGCGACGATGCGATCGGGATGCACCATCTGCCGCATGTGGTCGTAGAGCTCGACCGTGCCCGACACGTAGCAGTGCGCCCCGACCGGCAGAAGCTTCAACAGATAGTCCTTGCGCGCGCTGAAGAAGGTAAGGATGAGATCGCCGGTCTCGTCGCTGGCATAGACCTGATACGGAGCGCGCGGCCGGTTCGGCGGCGGCGGCCGGTGGCGGTCGACGGTCACTGCGACGGTGACGACGGTATCGGGCACCACGTCGCGCAGCTTCGGCCGCGCCCGCCGGTCGATCGCGCCGGTGGGCAGATGGAGCAACAGGTCGACCACACGCGGCGCCTCGTCCCGGCCGAACAGGCGCTGGAAGAGCTTCTCTAGCCGCGGCCCGACGCCTGGCAGCGTCGTGATCGCAGCGAACAACGGATTGAGCAGGTTCGGCCGCATTCGGACGTCTCGGCTAGGTGGCAAGGCCGCACGACAATATCATTTTGCGCTCCGCCCAGAACTTCCGCTGGCTCGTACAATCTTGCGGATGCTAAGGGCGACTTGACGTGCGCGGCCGCTCTAATCGGTTGCGCGAATGATGGTGCAAAAGCTGCACGACGCCACAGTGCAGCGATGGACACGCCGGCTGTCCGCGATCAGCTGCAGTCCCTGGGGTCGGTCATCGTCGCGCCGGACCGCAGGTCGCCGGACTATCTCGCCGGTTTCGTCACGAGCGAGATCGAGAAATGGGCTGTTCCTATCCGTGCAAGTGGCGCTGTCGTGGACTAGCAGCCCTAGACCAGGCAGCCGCTGACATTTCGTCGCTCTGCCGCTATATACCCCTCGCCCGGCAAGTCCGGGCTTTTGGCGTTGCGCCCCGAGGGACCGATGACCGGCACGACACGTTCGAGCGATGGATTGGATTTGCGACGGCGCAAGCTCCTGTTTCGGTCCTGGCATCGCGGTATGCGGGAAATGGATTTGATCATGGGCCGGTTCGCCGATACCGCGATCGGCGACTTCACGGAGCGCGAGCTCGCCGAGTTCGAGGAGTTGATCGAGCAGCCCGACCGCGAGCTGCTCGCCTGGATCACCGGCGAGACGGACGTACCGGCCGTCCATGACACGCCACTGTTTCGGCGGCTGCGCGACTTCAACCGGCGCGGCGAGGGGGCGAGGTAGGCATGGCGCCAAGCCTTAATTCGCGAAGCCCTGGCCAACGAAGTCCCGCCGAGCTGCTTATCCCCGGCCGGCCGCTCGCGCTGGCAGGCGTGGCCGATGGCGCGGAGGGTCTCGCGGTCGCCGATCTCGCCCGCGCAGTCGCCGCGCGCGCCGCTGCGCCGGCGACGAGCGTGGCGGTCATCTGCCGGGACGGCCCGCGCATGGCGGCGCTCGCCCGTGCGCTCTCGTTCTTTGCGCCCGACCTCGTGGTGCAGGAGTTCCCGGCCTGGGACTGCCTGCCCTACGACCGGGTCTCGCCGCACGCGGTCTTCGTCGCGCAGCGCATGACGGTCCTCTCCCGGCTCGCGCGCGTCAAAGGACACGACCGCCCGTCGGTGCTGCTCACGACGGTCAATGCCGCGCTTCAGCGCGTGCCGTGGCGAAACTTCGTCGCCGGACAATCGCTGTCGGTCGCTCCCGGCAACGTGCTCGCCATGGACGGCATCACCCAATGGCTCGAGCTCAACGGTTTCGTGCGGTCCTCGACCGTGCGCGAGCCTGGCGACTATGCAGTGCGCGGCGGCATCATCGATCTCTATGCGCCCGGCATGGCCGAGCCTGTGCGGCTCGATTTCTTCGGCGACACGTTGGAAACCATCCGCAGCTTCGATCCGGAGAGCCAGCGTACGACCGATCAGCTGCGCGCGCTCGACCTCGTGCCGGTCGCCGAGTTCCAGCTCACGACCGAAACGATCAAACGTTTCCGCCTCGGCTATGTCGAGGCGTTCGGCGCGCCCACGCCCGATGATCTGCTCTATCATGCCGTGAGCGAAGGCCGCCGCCATCCCGGGATGGAGCACTGGCTGCCGTTGTTTCACGACCGGCTCGATACGTTGTTCGATTATCTGCCCGGCTCGCCGGTGGTGCTGGAGCCGCTGGCGGAGGATGCCGCGCGCGAGCGCCTCGCCCAGATCAAGGACTATTACGACGCACGGCAACAGGTGCTCGCCCAGCGCGACTCGGGGCCGCCTTACAAGCCGCTGGCGCCCGATCGGCTTTATCTCGGCGAAGCCGAGTGGCGCGCGCGGCTCGATGCCGTCGCGCTCGCCCGGCTCACGCCGTTTGCCGTGCTGGACGGGCAGGGGCCGGTGATCGATATCGGCGCCAAGCAGGGGCACAATTTTGCCGCCGAGCGCGCCGAGCCCGGCCGCAACGTGTTCGAGGCGGTGACCAGGCACGTCACGGCGCTACAGGCGAGCGGCAAGCGCGTCATCATCGCGCTCTGGAGCGAAGGCGCGCGCGAGCGCATGAACCATGTGCTCGCCGACCACGCACTTGCCAACCTCGCGCCGGTGGCGTCGTGGCAGGACGTGCTGCGGCTCCCGAAGCCGCAGGTTGCGCTCGCCGTGCTGGGGCTCGAGAGCGGCTTCGAGACCGCCGAGGCGGCGGTCATCGGCGAGCAGGATATCCTGGGCGACCGCCTGGTGCGGCCGCGCCGCGCCGCCAAACGCGCCGAGAATTTCATCGCCGAGGTGACGAGCCTTGCCGCCGGCGATCTCGTCGTTCACGTCGATCACGGCATCGGCCGCTTCGTGGGGCTGCGCGCCATCGAAGCCGCCGGCGCGCCGCACGATTGCCTGGAAATCCACTATGCCGGCGGTGACAAGCTGTTCCTGCCGGTGGAGAACATC
>JGI12053J15887_10000337_pt1 | contig 18600 bp, 21 predicted proteins | sample MedBloCAOM1_O3_FD_15887 | JGI IMG/M metagenome (IMG submission 15887)
AAATTCGCCGCCGCCTAGCCGGCCGTGGGCGGCAGCCCGTAGTCGGCGGGATAGGTCGCCTGAAACGGCGGCAACGCTTCGCAGCGCTGCGACAGCGTATCGAGAGATGGCTGACGGCCGAGTGGCAGCAAGTCGGGATCGGCCAGGCGGATGTAGCGGATCATGCAGGCGGTGGTGATCCAGGCCTGATCGAGGTGGGCATCGGCCGGCCAGGAATGCGCTGCCAGCGCCGCGATGCCGCCTTCCGCCTGCGTGCGGCAGCGCGCAATCCAATCGGTCCAGCGATAGGGCGTCGGTCGGATCAGCCGCTCATAGGCGGCGGCCATGACCTTGTCGATCGTGCCCGTTGCAAGCGCGATGCGCTGCAAGACCTGCTGCCGGGAGGGCCCGCTCGGCGGCAGCAACGCCCGGTCCGGGCCCACCGCGTGATCGAGCCAATCGAGGATTGCCGCCGAATCGATCAGCGTCGTGCCGTCCGGCAGGATCAGCGAGGGAATGCGGCCAAGTGGATTGACGGTCCGCATCGAGTCGAAGTCGCCGAAGACAGAACGCTTGTCGTGCTTAAAGGCAAAGCCCAGGACGCCGAGCGTCACGGCGACCCGGCGCACATAGGGTGAGTCATACTGGCCAACCAGGATCATCGCGCGATCCTATCCCATCGCGGCGATTGTTTCGCGCTTCGGCTTCCTAGATCCTTTCGATGCCGCGCCGCTGGACTCGCCGCTGGCGGCTATCCACAGTCGACGCCAATAAAAGCGCGGAGGGAAGGATGGCACTGCCTCAGGACATACGCCCGGTGAACAACGAGCTGGCCGACTCGATCACGCGGTCGTCAGAAATCCCCTGGATCGAAACCAAGCCAGGCGAGGCCTGGACCAAGGTGCTGTGGGTCGGCCAGGAGTCCGGCCGCTGGGCCGTGCTGCTGAAATGGAAGAAGGGCTACGTCGCGCCGCCGCACAAGCACCTTTCGGCGGCTTTCGCCTTCGTGCTGTCCGGCCGGCTCCAGGTTCGCGACAATGTCTACGGCCCGGGCGACTTCTTGCACGAGGTGAACGGCATGGTGCATGGCGCCACGACGGCGCTGGAGGACACCGAGTATCTGTTCTTCTGCGACGGGCCGGTCCTGTTCTTCGACAAGGACGGTTTCACCGGCTACCGCGGCTGGGAGCAGGTCTTGCGCATGCAGCAGTCGGCGCTGCCGAAGGCGGCTGAGTGAAGCCTAGAGGCTTCGCTTCCCGAGCTGTGCCTGTTCAACTGTGCGCTGCAGCGCCGTGTCATGGGCTTTTTCAGTGCGCGGCACGAGACGATCGAGCTCATGCCGGCGCTGGCGTATGATTTTTTTCAACTCGCTCCACACGCCGGCGGGCACCGGCAAACGGCCGGAGGCCCAATCGGCAATCGCGCTCTTCTGATGGCGCACGGCCTCCGCCATCGGCCCCTTCCAGGCGGGTCCCCACAGTGCCTGCCCGACCTCGGCGATCAGCTTGGCATCCATGCGCATTGCCCTCCGCCACTGCACCGGACACTCTACTCCAATATGTCCGCATCCATGAGGGGCGCACCATGAGCAGCGAGGCAAAGCCCTTTCGCATCGCCGTCGGTGACGACGTTCTGGACGACCTGAAGTCGCGGCTGCGCAGGACCCGCTGGCCGGAGGCCGAACCGGTCGACGACTGGAGCCAGGGCGTGCCGCTGAAGTGGATCGAGGAGGTCTGCCGGTACTGGGCCAACGACTACGATTGGCGCCGCCGGGAAGCGTTGCTCAATCGCTTCCCCCAGTTCACCACCGAGATCGACGGGCTAAAAATTCATTTCCTGCACGTGCGCTCGCCGCACCCCGGGGCCATGCCGCTGATCATCACCCACGGCTGGCCGGGCTCGGTGGTCGAGTTCCACAAGGTCATTGAACCGCTGGTCGATCCGGCCGCGCACGGCGGCGACCCCGCCGATGCGTTTCACGTGATCTGTCCGTCGTTGCCGGGCTTCGGATTCTCGGACAAACCCAAAACCACCGGCTGGGGTATCGATCGCATCGCCGCCGCCTGGGCCCAGCTGATGGATCGCCTCGGCTACGCGCGCTACGGCGCGCAGGGCGGCGACTGGGGCTCCGCGGTGACCACCTCGCTCGGCGCCCAGGACGCCCAGCACTGCGCCGGCATCCACATCACGCTCGCCATGTCGGCGCGGCCACAGGTGGCGGGCGAACCGACCGCTGAAGAGGCGCGGGCGCTCAAGGGGATCAAATATTACGCCGACTGGGATTCCGGCTACTCGAAGCAACAATCGACCCGGCCACAGACCGTGGGCTATGGCCTGACCGATTCGCCCGCCGGTCAGGCGGCGTGGATCCTCGAGAAATTCTGGGCGTGGACGGACTGCGACGGGCACCCGGAGAACATCCTCGGGCGCGACGAGCTGCTGGACAACGTCATGCTGTACTGGGTCACCGCGTCGGCCGCCTCGTCGGCCCGGCTCTACTGGGAGAGCTTCGGTCCGGAACGCCGCACCATCCACAAGGTCGCCGTGCCGACCGGCGTGGCGGTGTTTCCTCGTGAGATCGTGACGCCGGTGCGGCGCTGGATGGAAGGCAACTTCACCAACATCCGCCATTGGAACGAAATGCCGAAGGGCGGGCACTTCGCGGCCTTCGAGCAACCGGGCCTGTTCGTCGGCGATGTCCGCGCCTTCTTTCGGACGCTGCGCTAAACCGACGGCACGCCCGAGGTCGTCGAATATTCGAAGTGCAGCGGCGTCCCGGGATGGACCAGCGCATAGGCCGAGCGCGCGGCGATGGCGGCTTCGGCGAAGCCCGTCAGGATCAGCTTCAGCTTGCCGGGATAGGTGACGACGTCGCCGATGGCGAAGATGCCGGGGCGGTTGGTCGCCGTGGTCGCGGCGTCGATGCCGATCTGATTGTGCTGCAACGCAAGTTCCCAGTCGGCGATGGGACCGAGCGACATCGACAGCCCGAAGAACGGCAACAGCGCATCGGCCTCGATGCGCCGGGTCGCGCCGTCCAGCGTGGCGACGGTGACAGCCGTCAATCGGCCCTGGGTGCCCTCCAGCGCGTGGAGCTGATAGGGCACGACGAGGTCGATCTTGCCGGCCTTGACCAGCGCCTTCAGCCTGGCCTCGCTCTCGGGGGCAGCACGGAACTTGTCGCGGCGATGGATCACCGAAACGCGCTGGGCGACCTCCGCCAGGGACAGCGCCCAGTCGACGGCGGTGTCGCCGCCGCCGGCGATCACCACGCGCTTGCTGCGGAAGCTTTCGCGACGCGTGACGTAATAGAAGACGCTCTTGCCTTCGTAGGCCTCGATGCCGGCCAGCGGCGGCCGGTTGGGACCGAAGGCGCCGACGCCCGCGGCGATGATCACCGCCCTCGCCTGCACCACTGTGCCCTTGGAGGTGCTGACTTGCCAGAAGCCGCCGCTCAGCGCCTCCACGGCCTGGACCTGCTCGCCCAGGTGATAGACGGGACGAAACGGCGCGGCTTGCGCCTTCAGGCGGACCACCAGCTCGGCCGCCTCGATGCGGGGAAAGCCCGGCACGTCGTAGATCGGCTTCTCGGGATAGAGCGCCGTGCACTGGCCCCCGGCATCGTCGAGCACGTCGATGACGTGGCAGTGCAGCCGCACCATGCCGCATTCGAACACGGCGAACAGGCCGACGGGCCCCGCGCCTATGATGACGACGTCGGTCTGGTGCGTATGTCCGTTGGCCATGGTCTTAAAGTGGCGGAGAGAAACCACAAAATAAAGCCCCCGGTCGTGAGAGACCGGGGGCCAAATTTGGTAGCTGGGGGCGGACTTGAACCGCCGACCCCGGCATTATGAGTGCCGTGCTCTAACCAGCTGAGCTACCCAGCCATGGGTGGGGGCTTTTATGCGGCAGGGGCGCGCACTGTCAAGAAACGCCCGATCGGCCTATTTCTCGCGCATAGTGCGCGCGTCCCACAGGCGCACGATATAGCCGTCGGGGTCGGCAAGCTCAGGGCCGTATCCCCAGAAATTCTTCTGCGGCCCGTGACTGAAGGCAACGCCGCGCGCCGTCCACTCGGCGAAGATCGCGTCGACATCGTCGACCTGGAACCACAGCGCGGTGCCGTTCGGGGCTGCTCCCGGCTTTTCCTGCAGGAAGATCGCGAAGCCCTCGCCGTCCTGCAGCGCCACGGTGCGGCTGGCGGCGATCTCGAACTCGACTTTCAGGCCGAGCGTGGAAATGTACCAGTCGCGCGACCGGTCGAGACTGCTGACCGGGAGGTTGAGGTGGTCGAACTTCATCATGACGCGAAGCGCCTGATGAAGCCTCCACCCAGCACGCGGCTGCCGTTCGCGGCGTCATAGACGACGCAGGCCTGGCCGGGTGAGACGCCGATCTCGGGCTCGGCGAAACGCACGATCGCATCTTCTCCTGCGCGCTCGAGGGTCGCCGGCCGCAGCGCCTGGCTCGAGCGCACCCGTACCTGGACCGGCAGAGCGTCCGTCAGCGCCGGCCCGATCCAGTTCACGTCATAGAGCGCAATCTCGCTGCGGCCGAGCGCCGAGCGCGGACCGACGACGACACGGCGGCTCTCGGGTTCCAGCCGCACGACATAGAGCGGATCGTTGTCGGTGCCGTCGCGACCGCCCAGCGCCAGGCCACGGCGCTGGCCCACGGTGAAGCGCACGATGCCGTCGTGACGGCCGACGACCCGACCCGTCATATCGACGATGTCGCCCGCCTCGACCGCCTCGGGCCGGAGCTTCTGCACCACTGCGGCGTAGTCGCCGTTGGGTACGAAGCAGATATCCTGGCTGTCGGGCTTGTCGGCGACGGGGAGGTCGAAACGCTCGGCGAGCGCCCGCGTCTCGCTCTTGGGCAGGGAACCGAGCGGAAAGCGCAGGAAGTCGAGCTGTTCCTGGGTGGTGCCGAACAGGAAATAGCTCTGGTCGCGCGCCGGATCGGCGCCGCGATGCAGCTCCGGGCCAGCCTCGCCCATCACGCGCCGCACATAGTGACCGGTGGCCAGCGCCTCGGCGCCGAGCTCGCGCGCCGTCCGCAGCAAGTCGCGGAACTTCACGGTGCGGTTGCAGGCGATACAGGGCACCGGCGTCTCGCCGCGCGCATAGGAATCGGCGAACGAGTCCATCACCTCGGCGCGAAAGCGGCTTTCGTAGTCCAGCACGTAGTGCGGGATGGCGAGCCGCTCGGCGACCTGGCGGGCATCGGCAATATCCTGGCCGGCGCAGCAGGCGCCGGTCTTCCCGGCGGCCACGCCCTGGTCGTAGAGCTGCAGGGTGACGCCCACGACGTCGTAACCCTGTTCCTTCAGGAGCGCCGCCGTGACCGACGAATCGACGCCGCCCGACATCGCGACCACCACGCGGGTGTCGCCGGGCGCCTTGTCGATACCGAGGGAATTTTTGGCCATGGCGCGGCCTATATAGGCCGCGCGGCGAAGGCTCGCCAGACGGCTAATCGCGCCGGCCGCTGGTGTCGCGGACGGCCTTGGCCACGCCATTGCGGTCATAGACGATCGCCACCCGGTCGCCCATCTGGACGTCGCCGTCGTCGCTCTGGGCGATGGTGACCTGCTGACCGTTGTCTTTCTGGACCGTCACTTCGATGCCGCGGCGGGTCGAGTTCTGGTCGATCGCCGTGCCGGCGATGGCGCCGCCCACGGCGCCTAAAAGGCCGCCGACCACCGCACCGCCCACCGAGTGGGTGGTGGCCCCGCCAATCACTGCACCGCCCGCGGCGCCCACGCCGCCACCGATCAAGGTCCCGTCGCTGACGCCAGTGTTGCCTTTGCGCACCGGGACCTCCCGGATGGACACCACCCGTCCGGTCTCGCCCCGATAGCCGCCTTGCGCGGCCGTATTGACGACGCCCGGCTGAACCGAATTGTTGTTTTCACACGCGCCGAGCGCGGCCGCCAAAGCCAGGGGCAACAGAAAGCCGAGCAACCACTTGCCGAACATCGAAGTTCCTCTTCTCACGCGATCGAACCAAACGTGCCGGGTCAGTCCGGGGCGCGCGAGGTGTCACGCACGACCTGCGCCACGCCCTGACGGTTCTGCACGACCTGCACCCTGTCGCCCAACTGGATGTCGCCATCGTCGCGCTGGGCCACGGTGACCTGCTGGCCATCGTCGCGCTGCACCGTGACCTCGATGCCACGGCCGCCGTAACCGCCGCCGGAGCCGTAATTGCCGCTGGCGATGCTGCCGGCGATGGCCCCGCCCACCAGACCGATCACGGCGCCGACGATGCCGCCGCCCAGCGTCTGGCTGGTGATGGCGCCGATCGTGGCGCCGGCGCCCGCGCCCAGGATTCCACCCAGGAGGGGACCGTTGCCACCGACCCCGCCGCCGCCTCCCGCACCCGCCAGTCCAACCTCGCGGATCGAGACGACCCGCCCTGCATCACCGGTCACGCCAGGCGCGGGGTAGGGATTGCTGCCTTGGGCCGGCGCGCTGGCCTGAACAGGACCATTTGGCTGGACCTGGCCATTCGCGGGGTAGCTTCCAGGATATCCTTGCCCGCCTGCGGGAGGCGGCGCCGACGACGTATAGACAATGCCAGGCTGCACGCCGTTGGAGGCGCACGCCGTCAGGCCGGCCGCCAATAGCAGCGGCAGCCACGATAACCGGATCCGATAGCCCCTCATGACACCCTCCCAGGCATCGATGTACGAGTCCATTTTCGACCAAATTGGGGCATCCGGCTAGTCGCGCTCTTCGATCCAGGCGGCCTGGATCGCCTCCAGGATCTTCTCGTTGGAGCGACCGGGCTCGTCCTCGAAATCGGGCAATTCCAGCACCCAGCGGTGCAAGTCGGTGAAGCGCAGGTTGACGTTGTCTATCTCGGGATGACGCTCCTCGAGCTCAATCGCGATATCGTGAACGTCAGTCCAGCGGAGCTTGCGCGCCATCGCCCCTCCTACTTGTCGACCATCATGTTGCGGGTCGCCGCCGGCAGCTTGACCACCAGCCCGTCGAGCGCCTCGCTCATGCGGATCTGGCAGCCCAAACGCGAGGTATGGGTCAGGCCGAACGCAAGATCGAGCATATCCTCCTCGTCCTCGCTGGCCGGCGCCAGCTTGTCGAACCAATCCTTCTCGACGACGACGTGACAGGTCGAGCAGGCAAGCGAGCCCTCGCAGGCGCCCTCGATGTCGACATGGTTGCGATGGGCGATTTCGAGCACAGAAAGGCCCAGCGGCGCCTCCACTTCCTTGCGCGACCCATCTTTCAGAATGAACGTCATCTTCGGCATTCAGAACAACCTCGTCACTCACCCACCCGGGTTTCCAATTCCTTGACAGACAAGCCCGACAGCGCCTCGCGGATGCCGCGATCCATGCGCCGCTCGGCGAAGGGCTTGCTGAGCGCCTCCAGCGCCTCGGCGGCGGCATTGATCTCATCGCGGCTGTCGCCGGCCATCGCGCCTTCGACGCGGTTTCGTCCGGCGTCGATCGCCGCGCGCTCCTCCGCATTCAGCAGGGCGCCGTCCTTGGCAAGCGCGGCCTCGAGCGCCAGCAGGCTGCGCCTGGCTTCGACCCTGGCCTCGGTCAGCAGGCGCTGCGTCATGTCGGCCTCGGCATTCTCCAGACTGTCGTAGAGCATGTCGGCCATGTCGTCGTGGCTGAGGCCGTAGGAAGGCTTGACCTCGATGCGCTGCGCCACGCCGGTGGTGCGTTCCTCGGCCGACACCGTGAGAAGACCGTCGGCGTCGACCGCAAAGCTGACACGGATCCGCGCGGCGCCCGCCGTCATGGGCGGAATGCCTGAAAGCTCGAAGCGCGCCAGGCTGCGGCAGTCGGCCACCATCTCGCGCTCGCCCTGCACGACATGGATCGCCATGGCGGTCTGGCCATCCTGGTACGTGGTGAATTCCTGCGCGAGCTGGACGGGAATCGGCGTATTGCGCGGCACGACCTTCTCGACAATGCCGCCCATGGTCTCGAGCCCCAGCGACAGCGGCGTGACGTCGAGCAACAGCGTGTCGCTGCCGCCGGTCAGCGCCTCGGCCTGCAGTGCCGCGCCCAGCGCCACGACTTCGTCGGGATCGATGTCGGTGAGCGCCGGCTTGCCGATCATGCCGGCGACCTCGGCGCGCGCCAGCGGCACGCGCGTCGATCCGCCGACCAGCACCACCCCCTGCACATNGGCCGGCTTCACGTCGGCATCGACCAGCACGTTNCGCGCGATATCGAGCGTGCGCGCGATGTAGCCTGCGATCATCGCCTCGAACTCGGCGCGGGTCAGGGAATGGAACGATGGCACGCCCGCGACCTCGAGCCGGCCCGACGTCTGGTCGCGATCGGAGAGCTGCTCCTTCATCTGGCGGCCAAGCGCCAGCGCGGTCTTGACGGCGGCCTCGTCGACCTGATCGCCGATCCCGTCCCTTTTGCGCTCGCCCAGCAGGCGCTCGGCGACGGCGCGGTCGAAATCGTCGCCGCCCAGCGCGGTGTCGCCGCCGGTCGCCAGCACCTGGAACACGCCCTTCTCCAGGCGCAGCAGGGAGAAATCGAAGGTGCCGCCTCCCAGGTCGTAGACGGCGTAGAGACCCTCGGAGCCCTTGTCCAAGCCGTAGGCCAGGGCGGCCGCCGTCGGCTCGTTGACCAGGCGCAGCACTTCGAGGCCGGCGACCCGCGCGGCATCGCGCGTGGCGGTGCGCGCGGCATCGTCGAAATAGGCCGGCACGGTGATGACGGCGCGCTCGACCGGCTTCTCGAGAGCGGCTTCGGCGCGCGCGCGCAAGGCCTTCAGGATCTCGGCCGAGATCTCGACCGGCGACCGCGCCTTGCCGCCGATCCGCAGTTTCACCATGTCGGTCTGGCCGGTGCCCGGCTCGATCTCGTAGGGCAGCACGCCGGCCACGGCGTGGAGGTCGGCGGCGCCCCGCCCCATCAGACGCTTCACCGAAGCGACAACGTTCCTGGGTTCCTGCGCCGTGAGCAGGCGGGCTTCGTCGCCCACCAGCACGCCGCCCGACGCGGGATAGGCCACGACCGAGGGGACAAGGGCGCGACCGCCCTCGTCATGCAGTGCGGCAGGCTTGCCGTCGCGCGCGATCGCCACGACGGAATTGGTCGTGCCGAGATCGATGCCGACCGCGAGCGAGCCCTCGCCGGCATGCGGCAGCGGCGTTTCACCCGGCTCGTGGATCTCCAGCAAAGTCATGCTCTCGACCGTTCCAGATTCATGTGTCGTGCGCGCGCTTCCTCGGCGAACTTGTCGAAGTAGCGCAAGCGAAGGAGCGTCTTTCTGATGGCGGGCTTGTCGTCGTGCAAGAACAAATCCGCCAGCTCCTTCAGTGCGGCCTGCGCCTGCTTTTTTGCCTGCTCAGCCAGCACGCCGACGGCATCGGGGCTCGCCGCCTCATGCAACGCCTCACGCGCCTCCATGGCCTCCATCAGGAGGTCCGGGTCGTCGATCGTCTTGCCGTCGCCCGGCAGCTCCACGCCGCGCAACTCGGCGAGATAGAAGGCGCGGCTCAGCGGATCCTTCAGCGTGCGATAGGCATCATTCAGCGCCGCCGCCTCGGTCGAGGCCCGCGCCCGCTCGTCGGACGGACGGGCGACGAAGCGGTCGGGATGCCACCGGCGCTGGAGCGCGAAATAGGCCTTATCGAGCGACGCGGGCTCCAGATCGAGCGCCGCCGGCAGTCCCAGCCGCGCGAAATGATCCATGACCGGTCTTCAGACGTGAAAGGATTCGCCGCAGCCGCAGCGGCCCTTCTCGTTGGGGTTCGTGAACACGAAACCCGACTTCAGCTTCTCCTCGGCATAATCCATCTCGGTGCCGATCAGGAACAGCGCCGCCTTGGGGTCGATCAGGAGTTTGACCCCATTCGTGTCGACGACCTCGTCCATCGGCTGCGCTGCATCGGCGAATTCGAGCGTGTACGAAAGACCCGAGCAGCCCTTGGAGCGCACGCCGATGCGGATGCCGGCGGTTGGCTTGCCGCGGCTCTCGATCAACGCCTTCACCCTCTCGGCGGCGGCCGGCGTCACCTTCATCACCTGCGGCCGCGGCCGGCGGGCCCTCGGGGCGGGCGCGGCCGTCGGCGCCGGCTGCTGGGTGGTCTCCGTGGTCGTGCTCATACGCTCTCGCTCCGCAGCCTACTCGGCGGCTTCCTGGGTTTCGTCCTTCTTGACCGTCTTGGCGCGATAGTCGGCAATCGCCGCCTTGATCGCGTCCTCGGCCAGGACCGAGCAATGGATCTTCACCGGCGGCAGCGCCAGGTGCTTGGCGATGTCCGTGTTCTTGATCGTCTCGGCCTCGTCGACCGTCTTGCCCTTGACCCACTCGGTGACGAGCGAGCTCGAGGCAATCGCCGAGCCGCAGCCGAAGGTCTTGAACTTGGCATCCTCGATCAGCCCGTCCGGGCCGACCTTGATCTGCAGCTTCATGACGTCGCCGCAGGCCGGCGCACCGACCAGGCCGGTGCCGACATCCTCGGCATTCTTGTCGAGCGACCCGATGTTGCGGGGATTCTCGTAGTGATCGATCAGCTTGGCGCTGTAGGTCATAATATTCTCCTCAGACTTCCGATGGGCCCCTAGTGAGCGGCCCATTCGATGGACTTAATATCGATGCCTTCCTGGGCCATCTCCCAGAGCGGGCTCATCGCGCGTAGCTTGTTGACGTGGCACACCAGCTCGTCGACCGCGGTGTCGACCTCCTGCTCGGTCGTGAACCGGCCAAGGCCGATGCGCAAGGACGTATGGGCCATGTCCTCCTCCACGCCGAGCGCACGCAGCACGTAGCTGGGCTCGAGCGAGGCGGAGGTGCAGGCCGAGCCGGACGACACCGACAGGCCCTTGATGCCCATCATCAGCGACTCGCCCTCGACATAGGCGAAGCCAATGTTGAGGTTGCCCGGAATGCGATGTTCGAGATCGCCGTTCACGTGGATGTCCGTCAGCTTGGCATTCAGGCCCTTCAGCATACGGGCCTGCAGCTTGGCCAGCCGCTTGGACTCTGCATCCATTTCCTTCATCGCGATCTCGGCGGCTTCGCCCAGTCCGACGCAAAGCGGTGTCGGCAGAGTGCCCGAACGGAAGCCGCGCTCCTGGCCGCCGCCCACGATCAGCGGCACCAGACGCACGCGCGGCTTGCGGCGCACGTAGAGCGCGCCGATGCCCTTGGGCCCGTAGATCTTGTGGCCGGAGATGCTCATCAGGTCGATGTTCATCGCCTCGACGTCGAGCGGGATCTTGCCGACGGCCTGGGCCGCGTCGGTGTGGAAGAAGGCCTTCTTCTCGCGGCAGATCTTGCCGATCTCGGCGAGCGGCTGGATGACACCGATCTCGTTGTTCACCGCCATGATCGAGACGACCACGGTCTTGTCGGTGACGGCGGCGCGCAGCGCCTCGAGATCGACCAGGCCGTTCTTCTGCACCGGCAGGTACGTCACGTCGAAGCCCTGCTGCTCGAGATGGCGGCAGGTGTCGAGCACGCACTTGTGCTCGGTCACGGTGGTGACGATGTGGTTCTTGCGGTCCTTGTAGAACTCGGCGACGCCGCGGATCGCGAGATTGTTCGACTCGGTGGCGCCCGAGGTGAAGATCACTTCCTTCTCGTCGGCACCGATCAATTTGGCGACCTGGGCACGCGCCTTCTCGACACCTTCCTCGGCTTCCCAGCCGTAGGAATGGCTGCGCGAATGGGGATTGCCGAACTTGTAGGTGAAGTACGGCATCATCGCTTCCAGCACGCGCGGGTCCATCGGCGTGGTGGCCTGGTAATCGAGGTAGATCGGCTGGTCGTTGCGCCGGATCTGGGTAAAGACGTTCATGCTAACCCCTTGAATTTCCTAGGCTGCCCGGGCTTGGCGAATATCCGACTGTGACACTCGGATATATAGGTCCCGCCAGGCCGCGATCAAGCGTTCGATATCGTCTGAATCGGTATTCCAACCGCAACTAATTCTGATCGCAGTCTCAGCCACGGCATCTTCTACCCCCATGGCCGCCAGCACGGCCGAGCGGTGCACCTTGCCCGACGAGCAGGCAGCACCCGCGCTGACGCAGATACCGGCAAGATCGAGCGCCATTACCTGCGTCTCGGCCTTCACATCCGGCATGGAAATGCAGCTGGTGTTGCCGAGTCGCCGGGCGCCGGCGCCGAACACGCGCGCGTCGGGCGCGATCGCCAGTAGCGATCTCTCCATCCGGTCGCGCAGTCCTTCGACCATGAGCCCCTCACGCGAGGCATCGGCAGCGGCGCCGAAGCCCGCGATACCGGCCACGTTCTCCGTGCCGGCACGACGATTGGATTCCTGCCCGCCACCGCGCCGATCCGAGGCAAACGGCGCGCCGCTCCGGATCGCCAGCGCGCCAACGCCGGTCGGGCCGCCGAGCTTGTGGGCCGAGAGGCTGAGATAGTCGACGCCGAGCCCGTGCAGATCGACCCGCACCTTGCCGGCGGCCTGCACGGCATCGCAATGCACGAGCGCGCCGGCCAGGCGCGCCAGCCGAACGACATCGGCGATCGGCTGCAACACGCCCGTCTCGTTGTTGGCGAACATCACCGACACCAGCGCCGGCTCACCGGACAATGCGAGCATCTGCTCGAGCGCGCCGAGATCGACGACGCCCTCGGCATCGACCGGAATGACTTCAACGTTTGCGGCAGCCTTCAGCACGCTGTCGTGCTCGACGGAAGAGACCAGCACGCGCGTCCGACCGCTGCCGCCGATCGCCATGTTGTTGGCTTCGGTGCCGCCCGAGGAGAACACGATCTCCGCCGGCAGGGCGCCGACCAGCGCCGCCACCTGGCGACGCGCTCCATCGACCCGGCTGCGCGCCGTCCGGCCGCTGCGATGCACGGACGAGGGATTGCCGCCGGCGCGCAGTGCCTCGACCATGGCGTCGAACGCCGCCGGGCGCAGCGGGCTGGTGGCGTTATGGTCCAGGTACGCGAACGCGGCCATTGCAGTCGGTCCTAGCTTGCAACAGCCATCGCGTCAGACTTGGTCGCAGCCGAGTTGGGCGCTTCGGCGATGCGGGGGCTGAGCTTGCGCTCCAGCACGTCGAGCAGGGTGACCGAGCTCAGGAACATGTGGATCTGGTTGCCCAGCTCCTCCCACAGATCGTGGGTCAGGCACTTGCTGCGATCGGCGCGGCAGCCGGTGGCGCCCATCTCGGTGCAGCGCGTCGCCTTGATCGGCTCGTCGACCGCCAGGATGATCTCCGACACGCGCGTATCGGCGGAGCCGCGTGTCAGGCGATAGCCGCCGCCCGGACCGCGCACGCTCTTCACCAGGCCGGCCCGGCGCAGGCGCGCAAAGAGCTGCTCCAGATATGACAAAGAGATTTCCTGCCGCGTGGCAATGTCCGACAGCGACACCGGCTTGGCCTGCGCATGACGGGCCAAATCGACCATCGCCATGACGGCATAACGACCCTTGGTGCTGAGCTTCACAGCATCCTCCTCGTGCCGGCTTTGGCCGGCTCATCTTGGGCAAGTGCCGAAAGGTCTTGAAAACCAAGGCCTTGCTACGATATTGCGGACCCCCACACAGGGATCTGGGGAAAAACCAACTAAGGCGGTAGGGTTTAGTAAACCTGAGTAGGTTGGTCAAGTATCAAGATTCCCCCTGAAAAACCGCTCCTCCCGCCCCTATCGGCGGCCAATAATGAGGAAAATCCGGAGTCTAGATGCCTGATGTGATGTTCACCGGCCCCGAGGGCCGTCTGGAGGGCCGCTATCACCAGAGCAAGGAAGAACATGCGCCCATCGCGCTGATTCTTCATCCCCATCCGCAATATGGCGGGACGATGAACCACAAGGTCGTCTTCTCGCTGTTCCACGTCTTCGTTAATCGCGGCTTTTCGGTGCTGCGCTTCAACACCCGCGGCGTCGGCCGCAGCCAGGGTCGCTTCGACAACGGCATGGGCGAGCTCTCCGACGCGGCGGCGGCCCTCGACTGGTTGCAGAGCATGAACGCCGACGCCAAGTCGTGCTGGATCGCGGGCTACTCGTTCGGCGCCTGGATCGGCATGCAACTCCTGATGCGCCGTCCCGAGATCGACTGCTTCATCTCGGTGTCGCCGCCGGCCAACTCCTACGACTTCGCCTTTCTGGCGCCCTGCCCCTCGTCCGGCCTGATCGTGGGCGCGGAGAAGGACGAGGTCGTGCCGATCGCCGATATCCAGAAGCTCGTGGCGCGGCTCTCGCTGCAGAAGGGCATCACCGTGGAATCGCGCACCATCAAAGGCGCCAACCACTTCTACCATGACTCGCTCGATAAGCTCGCCGTCGAGGTCGACAGGTACGTTGCCAAGAGTTTGCTCAATCCGCCCGGTCGCGCCACCAGCAACAAGGAGCCATAGCTTCCGTCGCCCTGAGCGAAGCCGAGGGGCCTTGCTTCAACGATTTGCGGCTTGTCGTTGAGAGAAGATCTCTCCGCTCGGCGCTACGCGCCTCGGTCGAGATGACGGATCACGGCAAATTCACCTTCCCGCCCGTCATCGGCCGTGGCGCCCCGGTCGTTCCGGGAAAGGTGAGCGGCAGGCCGCGCAGCGAGCGCACGGCGAGAAAGCCGAAAGCCTGAGCCTCCAGCGCATCGCCGTTCCAGCCGAGACTGTCGGCCGTCACGATCTTGCCCAGCGTTTCCTCGGCGATCGCTTTCAAGAGAGTCGGATTGCGGGCGCCGCCGCCGGCGATCACCCATTGCGTCACCGGCGCGGGGAAATGGCGGGCCGCGAGTGCGATGGCGCGCGCCGTGCCGCGGGTGAGCGTTGCCGCACCGTCGGCGGCGCTGAGACCCTCGGCCCATGAGTCGTTGAAATCGCCGCGATCGAGCGACTTGGGCGGCTTGCGCGCGAAGTAGTGGTGCTCGCTGAAGCGTTCGAGGCGTGTGCGATCGACCTTGCCCGATGCGGCAAGCGCGCCGTCCTCGTCGAAGCGCCGACCGGCGCGCCGGGCGCACCAATCGTCGATCGGCCCATTGCCAGGGCCGGTGTCGAAGGCCAGCAGCGTGCCGTCCGCACCGATCCACGTCACGTTGGCGACGCCGCCGATATTCAGCACCGCGAGCGGCCGCGGCAGATCGCGCACGAGGGCGGCGTGATAGATCGGCACCAGCGGCGCGCCCTGCCCGCCCGCCAGAACATCGGCGCCGCGCAGATCGTTCACCACCCGCACGCCCAGCGCCTTGGCAAGGGCCGCACCATCGCCAATCTGCCAGGTGAAGTGCTTCTCGGGACGATGCGTGATGGTCTGGCCATGGAAGCCCACGACGTCGAGCGTCGACAGCGCCGTGCCGGTCTCCCGCGACCAGCGCCGCACCGCATCGGCATGCGCCTCGGTGACGGCCTGTCCGGCGGCAGCCGTTGCCTCGTTCGGCTGCTCGGCGCCGAAGGCCGCGCGGATCACGCGGCGGACGTCGTCGGTGTAGGGCACCGTCAGGACCGGGCCGAACGAGGCGAGCCGCTCGCCGTCGGTCTCGACCAGCGCCACATCGACGCCGTCGACCGAGGTCCCGCTCATCAGGCCGAGAGCATGCAGGAAGGACGAGGACATATCAGGATCCGTTGAGACGCGGGCGGCCCCGTGTTACACCCGCGGCCCTTCACGGACAAATCGCCGAGCGGAGAGATGGCGGGCTTCAAGTCGGATTTCATGCGGGTCGTGCACGAGCGCGGCATGGTGCATCAGTGCAGCGACGCGGCGCGGCTCGACGAGCTGCTGTCGACGGGCACGCGTACGGCCTATATTGGCTTCGACTGCACCGCCGATTCGCTGCATGTCGGCCACCTCACGCAGATCATGCTGCTGCGCTGGTGGCAGAAGACCGGCCACAAGCCGATCACGCTGATGGGCGGCGGCACGACCAAGGTCGGCGACCCGTCGGGCCGCGACGAGTCGCGTCAGCTTCTGACGCCGCAGCAGATCGACGCCAACATGGCGAGCATCAAGAAGAGCTTCTCGAATTTCCTGAAGTTCGGCAACGGCCCGACCGACGCGGTGATGGCCAACAACGCCGACTGGCTCGACACGCTCCTTTACATCCCGTTGCTGCGTGACGTCGGCCGGCATTTCTCGGTCAACCGCATGCTGACCATGGATTCGGTGAAGCTGCGCCTCGAGCGCGACCAGCCGCTCACCTTCCTCGAATTCAACTACATGATACTGCAGTCCTACGACTTCGTGGAGCTCCACAAGCGCCACAACTGCATCCTGCAGATGGGCGGCTCGGACCAGTGGGGCAACATCGTCATGGGCGCCGATCTCGGCCGCCGCATGGAGGGCGCGGAGCTGTTCGCTCTCACCTCGCCGCTGCTGGCGACCAGCTCGGGCGCCAAGATGGGCAAGAGCGCGGCCGGCGCGGTGTGGCTCAATCCCGATCGCCTCAGCCCCTACGAATTCTGGCAGTACTGGCGCAATGCCGAAGACGAGGATGTCGGCCGCTTCCTGCGGACCTTCACCGACTTGCCGCTCGACGAGATCGCTCGCCTCGCGGCTTTGAAGGGCCAGGAGATCAACGAAGCCAAGAAGGTCCTTGCCACCGAGATCACCACGCTCGCGCACGGCAAGAAAGCGGCCGAGCAGGCCGCCGAGACCGCACGCCGCACCTTCGAGGAAGGCGCCAAGGGCGACACGCTGCCGACCGTCGACGTGCCGCGCGCCCGCCTGGCCGCCGGCATCGCCGCCTTCGAGCTGCTGCACGAAGCGGGACTGGCGGAAAGCCGCAACGAGGCGCGCAAGCTGATCAAGGGCGGCGGCGGACGGCTGAACGACAAGCCGATCGCCGGCGACACCGCGACGGTGGGCGAAGGCGACCTCGATTCGTCGGGTACGCTCAAGCTCTCCGCCGGCCGCAAGCGGCACGTCCTGGTACGCGCCGTTTAGGCGTCCCTCCCCACGAAGTGGGGAGGTGGCCCGCAGGGCCGGAGGGGTCATGGGCACGAACACGTCCTGCCGCTCATGACCCCTCCGCCCGCTGCGCGGGCACCTCCCCTCGCAAGAGCGAGTGGAGGAAAAGCGGGCTAAGGCGCGCGCTGCATCTCCGCCGGCAGCGGCGCCTGCAGGGCGTCGGGCGGCGCGTTGAAGAGTTCGCGCAGCGCCCCCGGCGTCACCGCCGACATCATGTTGATGGTGGTCTTGAGGTCGTCGAGCGGGCCGTGCAGCTGGTACGAAATCGCGAACAGGCCGCCATCCTTGCCGCCGGTCAGCAGCGGACCGAGCAGCGGCACGTTCGACAGAAGATTGTTGAGCGCAAAGGCCGGCACGACCACGCCGCCCAGCCGTGCCGTGTCCTGGCTGAGATCGACGAAGCCCTGGGTGGTGAGTCCGATCGACGTGCCGTTGGTGCGGCCGTTCTTGATCTGGATGCGGTCACCCTTCTTGGTGACGTTGGCCTCGAGGCCGTCGAACTGCTGCAGCGCGTTGCCGGCGCGGCCAAGACCGTCGATTGCGGAATTGAGCGTGCCGACGTCGCCGCGCGGCGTCACCCGCTCCAGCCGGTAGGGGCCCATCTTGAGAAAGCCGGTGACCGGCGAATCGGCAGCACGGTCGTCGTAGCGGCCTTCGATGTGCAGGTAGCCGCTGGCCAGGCCGTCGAGCCAGCCCGCGTCGCGCAGCATCATCCCGAAATCGGCGACGTAGAGGAACAGGGTCCGGCCCGATCCCGACGGCGTGACACGGAAAGTCGAGCCCTTGCCGCCGCCGATCGTCATGTCCGCCGAAGCGATGCGTTCGGCCGACAGATCGAGCCGGCCGTTGACGTAGCCCAGCGTGCCGCGCTCGGTCAGGACCTGCTGGATCTGCAGCGCGAGCTTGGTGCCGGTGCGCGCCGTGGCAGCCGCGCCTGCCGGATCCTTGTCGGCGACCTCGTCGCGCGCCTTCATCATGGTGCGCACGCGCGGCAGTTCGAGCGAGGGTCCGCGCAGCGCGAGCTCGACGCCGCCCGGGACGCGTTTCCAATCGACCGCAACGTCAGTCCGCCCGATCTTGATCTGCTGCAGCACGATCTGTTGCACGGCGTTGTCGCCGGCGAAGCGCACCTGGCCCTTGGCCAGCAGACCGTTGGCGTGGCCCTCGAAATCGATGGTGGTGAGCTTGCCGCCGGCGGCGAGCTTCAGCGCTACCAGCACCTGGCCATCGGTGCCCGGCTCCTTGGTCCAGCCGAGCGGCGGCGCCACCGCCTTGGCGCCCTTGATCTCGAAGCGGCCGACCACCTCGCTCGTGCCGTTGGTCGCCACCTGATAGTGCAGCGTCATGGCCACCGGCCCGATCACGTAGGGCTCGACGGAGGGAAATCCCGCTTTGACCACGAGGTTGGCCGGCACCGTGCCCTTGAGGTCGTAGCGGCGGCGAAACGGCACCTTGGCGCCGAACATCTCGCGCCAGCCGATCTCGACCAAGTTGCCGTCGAACTTTCCCGTGCCGGCGACGCCGAGCTCCGAGCCGGCATACTTGATTCGCGCGGTGGCGTCGGTGAGGTCGAGCTCGCCCAGGGCATTCTTCAGCGAGAACTTCGACACCTGCGCCTCGGCCTTGATGTCGAGATCGGCGACGGCGAGGGCGTCGAGCAGCGGAAAGCTCAGCGATACGTCGATCACCGCCTCGCCGCCGACCCGCCTGTAGTCGTAAAGCATGT
>JGI12053J15887_10000338_pt1 | contig 18478 bp, 22 predicted proteins | sample MedBloCAOM1_O3_FD_15887 | JGI IMG/M metagenome (IMG submission 15887)
CCAGCCGATCATCTTCGCCAGGTGGTAGTCGCCGACGGACAATGCGTCGGCATCGCCGAAAGCGCGCTGCGCGGTCTCGGCGGCGGTCCACTCCCCGACCCCCGGCAGCGACATCAGCGCGACGCGTGCCTGCTCCGGCGGTCGGGTGGCCAGTCGCTCCAGCGAGTCGGCGCGTTGTGCACACGCCACTATCGTGCGGGCCCGACCGGGATCGACGTTGGCGCGATGGAACTCCCACGACGGGATGCGCCGCCACACCTCGCCCGATGGCGGCACTCTCATGTGCGCAGGCGCAGGTCCAGGTGGCGGCGAGCCGAACTTAGTGATCAGCGCACGCCATGCGCGACGGGCGTCCATGCCGGACACGCGCTGCTCCAGCACTGCAGGGATGAGCGCCTCCAGTACCCGATCGGTGCGGCCAAGCCGCAGGTGCGGCACCCGTTGGTGCGCGGCGGCGATGGTCGGCTCGTCGGGTGCGAACCCGGACGTGTCATCGTCGACGCCCAGCTGCGCGGGCAGCGTCTCGGCGAATTCCGTTGCGCCCGTTCCCCATGCCTCGCAGTCGACGGTATCGGGGGCCGACTTCGTGATGCTCGCCGTGACCGGTCCGCTGCGCATCAGGCTGGTGCGCCAGATCGCACCGTCGGGGGCAACGTGATAACACGGGTCGCCGCGGCCGCGGCGCAACGGCGACAGCGTCAGGCCGGCGCTGGCCGGCCCGGTGAAGGCGACACTGGCCGAACTGTGCACCGCCTCAGACTAGGCGTCGACGGTGACGTCGGCCTTGTCCGGATAGAACGCGACGTGACCGACGATCTGGCCGACCGCGGGGTAGGGCTTCATATAGGTCCAGATCACGTCGTCGACGGTCTCGCCGCCCTCGGTGACGACGTGGTAATAGCTGGCGTCGCCCTTGAACGGGCAGTACGTCTCGGTGTCGCTGGCCTTGAGCCGCTCGGCCACGACGTCGCGCAGGGGGACGTACTGCACCGCGGGATAGGTGGCCTCTTGCAGTGTCAGCGCGTCATTGGTGTCGGCGACCAATTCACCGTTGACGCGCACGGTGACGTGCTTGCCGGTCGGCTCGACGGTGATCGGATGGTCGGCAGTGGGTTCGAGTACGGGTCGGTCGGTCATAGATATGCCAACGACGCGGGAGCGGTCCGTGATTCCTGACACATCGTTACGATCTCGGCATGACTGACCAGGAGCCGGCCTCCGCGCAGGCCGAGGTGAGCATCGACGCCTCGCCCGACAGCGTGTACGCGCTGATCACCGACCTTCCCACCCTGGCGTCGTGCGCCGAAGAGACGGCGGCGATGGAGTGGCGCAGGGGCGCCGCCGCCGGCCCCGGCGCGGTGTTCAAGGGACGCAACCGCAACGGCGTCTTCCGATGGAGCACGAAGTGCACCGTCACCGACGCGGAACCGGGCCAGGTCTTCGCGTTCGACGTCCGCTACTTCGGTGTGCCCGTCGCTCGTTGGCGCTACGACATCGCAGGCGCGGACGGCGGGTGCCGCGTCACCGAGCGGACGTGGGACCGTCGTCCCGGCTGGTTCAGCAAGACGGCGTGGATCGGCACCGGGGTGCGTGACCGCGACGCGGCCAATGCCGCGCACATCAAGCTGACGTTGCAACGGTTGAAGGAGCAGGCCGAAGCGCGCTAGTGCGGCCGTCCTGCGATCTTGTCGGCGACGACGGCGATCGGCGACGTCGTCCCCGTCCCCCGAGCCTCATGCCAGTCGGCGGCCTTGTACGCCAGGTACATGCCGCGCACGCCGATCCAGCGCAGCGGTTCCGGCTCCCAGTTGCGTGACCGGTGGCCGACCCACGGCAACTCGGTCAGCGGGCTCTGCTGGTCGAGCACCATGTCCGCCAGCGTGCGGCCCGCGAGATTGGTGGCGGCGACGCCATGGCCGACGTATCCGCCCGCCCACCCCAAACCGGTCGACTTGTCGAGGACGATGCTGGCCTCCCAGTCGCGCGGGACGGCGAGCACGCCGCACCAGCCGTGAGCGATCGGGACGTCGCGGACCTGCGGGAGGATCGAGTGCAGCGTCGAGGTCAGGTGCTTGATGGTGTGCTCGGGCACCCGGCCATCGACGTCGGTGCGGGAGGCGTATCGGTATGGCACGCTGCGCCCGCCGATCGCGATCCGGTCGTCGACGGTGCGCTGGGCGTAGAAGAAGCCGTGCGCGGTATCGCCGACGGTTTCGCGGCCCTCCCAGCCGATCGACGCCCAGACCCTCTCGGGAATCGGGTCGGTGGCGATCATCGAGCTGTTCATCGGTAGCCAACGCCGCCGCTGCCCCCGCATCCGCGCGGTGAAGCCCTCGGTGGCGCGCAGCACGATCGGCGCGCTGACCGTGCCGACTGATGTGACCGCGCGTCCCGACTTGATCGACGTGACGGGCGAGTTCTCGTAGACGTCGACACCGAGTCGCTCGACGAGCTCGGCCAAACCGCGGGCCAGCAGGGCGGGTTGGATTCGCGCGCAGTGCGGTGTGTGGTAGGCCGACACCATGCCGTCGAACTGAATCCGTTCGGCCGCTTGGGCTTTCGTCAGCGGCGCGATGCCGTCGACCTTCCAGCTCAGTTCCTCGTCGATCTCGGCGGCCAGCCGCGACGCCTGGGCGGGGTTGCGGGCGATCTGCATGGTGCCGCCCTTGACGATGCCCGCGTCGATGCCTTCTGCGACTGCGACGTCGACGACCTCGTCGACGGCTTCGTTGAGCGCCCGCTGCCACGCCAGCACGCGGTCGCGACCGTACAGTTCGGCCATCCGGTTGCGGTCACCTGGCACCAGCCCCGACAGCCAGCCGCCGTTTCGCCCCGAGGCGCCGAAGCCGGCGAAGCGCGCTTCGAGTATCACGATGCGCAGCGACGGGTCGGCCCGCTTCAGGTAGTACGCCGTCCACAGCCCGGTGTATCCGGCGCCGACGATGCACACGTCGGCATCGCGGTTTCCCGGCAGCGGAGGACGTAGTGGTGGGTACTCGCTGAACCAGTTGGAGACGCGACCGTTGACGGGACCTGCAGTGGACACCGTCCGATTCTCGCAGGACGCCGTACTTGTCGGACCCGAGGGGAAAGCTGGCCCCACCGACGAGAGAAAGAGGCGCCATGTGCTGGCAATGTGACAACCCCGATCTCACCATCGAGGACTACTTCGACGAGGTGCGCGAGACGATCCGCACGTGTGGATGGATGGTGCAGTACGTCGAAAGCGACCGGACGCCATACGCGTACACCATCGGACTTCACGACTGGGAGCTGCCCGAACTGTTGATCACCGCCGTATCCCCACAGCGGGCCACCCGGCTTCTGAACGCGGTGGCCCGTGATGCTTTGGCAGGCAAGGACGTCACGCCCGGCAGCCAGATCAAGGTACCCGCCGGACCGCTGATCGAAATTGTCGAGATGAGCCGCCCCGACGCGCACCTGAATTTCGCAGTCGCGTTCGGCGGCCCCGAGATTCGGGCGCTGCAGCTCGTGTGGGCCGACGGTCGAGGGCGCTGGCCGTGGTCTGCCGCGTTCTGCGACGGCCGGAGAAAGCAACCGGTGCTCGGTGTGCGGGCTCAGAAGGCGTAGCGGTGGTACTGCGCCATGAAGCGCAGCACGGGCAGCAGCCGCATCGCACGCACTGTCGCCCGGTAGTACCAGGGCACATTGGCGAACGCGTCGTCGTCGATCGCCGACACCCACGCCAGCAGCCGCACCCCTGACACCGCCTCGACGATGTCGTCGGGCCCGTCGATGCCCCAGTGCAGCGTCGCACCCGAGCGCCGCACCACAGTGTTGGTCCACTGCGACTTGATGCCCAGCCGATTGAACGCGTCGAACTGCAGTTCCCCTGACGGAAAGTGGTCGACGATCCGACGCAGCAGCGCAACACCGTCTTCTCTCGTCAGGTACATGGTCAGGCCCTCGCCGATCGCCAGCACCGGACGGTCGCCAGGAATGTCGTTGAGCCAGGCCGGGTCGGTGACCGATGCCGCGACGACGTGGTAGTGGTCGCGGGTCGGGTAGAGCTGACGGCGAAGGTCGGCGACGTCCGGGTAGTCGACGTCGTACCACTCGACACCCGGACCGGGGTTCAGCCGGAAGAAGCGGGCGTCCAGTCCGCAGCCCAAGTGCAGCACGACGGCCTCGGGGTGCGCCGCGAGGAACTGGCGGGCCCAGTTGTCGAAGTGCGCGCTGCGGGTGGTCACCGCAGGCGAGTTCGCCGCCGTGATCGCGGTCTTCTTCCAGTCGTAGTCAATTCGGTCGACGATCTCCTTGGCGAAGCGGTCGCCGAGGATCGGCTTCTCCAGGTCGGCATCTACTGCCTTGGCGTAGAACGTGGCCAGCATGGTCTGCGGCGCACCGGACAGGTCGACGTGCAGTTTCTCGGTCACGTCATCCGAGGCTAGTCACGCTGCGGACGTTCACGCCATCTACTAAACGCTGGTCGGCGCGCCGTTCAGCCGCCGGTCTTGCTCTTGCGCTTGGCGTCGCGCAGCCCTACCCAGAACCTGGCGGCCTCACGAATCGATTCTTCGACAGGCCTTGGCTCCCAACCTAATTCGCGGGTCGCCTTGCTGTGGTCCACCGGTGCCTCCGCGCGCATCAGCCGCAGCGACCCGAGTGAGAGCTGCTCATCGGTGCCACGCAGTTTCGCCTTGGCGCTGCCAGCGATCGCCAGTGCGTAGGACATAGGCAGCGGGATTGACTTGGTCGGCGCGGGCACACCTGCCGCCTCGGCGGCGATTCTCACGACCTCGGCGTTGCTGATCATCTTCTCCGAAACCAGGTATCGCTCACCGACCCGCCCGCGTTCGGCCGCAAGGACCATCGCCCGGGCCGCGTCGGTGATGCCGACGGCCTCGAGTTCGATCTTGTCCATCACGAACGGCAGCTTGCCGAACGCAGCACCGGCGATGAACGCGCCGTGCGGGGTGCGGCCCCAGTCGCCGCTTCCGTAGGTCGTCGACACCCCCATCGCAACGGCGGGCAGGCCGTGCTCCTTCGCGTACTGCAACACGAGCTGCTCGGCCTGCACCCGCGAGCGGACATATGGCGTCAGGCCGCGGTCGACGATGATGTCGTCCTCGGTGGCGACATGTCCGCGCCGTCGACCGACGGTGACGTAGCTGCTGGTGAAGACGAACCGATGCAGCCCAGCAGCTATGTCTTTCTGGCTGGCGACTTCGAGCACGTTGCGGGTGCCGTCGACGTTCGTGCGGAACAGCGGCGCGGGATCGCGCAGCCAGCCACGGGTGTCGACCACGCAGTAGTACACGTCGTCAACGCCGCGCATCGCATCGCGCAGGATGTCGTCGTCCCAAATGTCGCCGACGAACCGCGTCACCTCGAGGTCGTCGATGCCGATGGTGTTCGCGCCATCGCGAACCATGACACGGACGTCGTGGTCATCCCCGGCGAGTTGGCGCGTGACGTGCGAGCCCAGGAATCCGTTGGCGCCGATTACCAGCTTCGCGCTCATGTGCGGTCTCCGAACTGGCTCATCCATGCCGCCGCCTCATCGGGTAGCGTGCCCAGCTCCTGCGCCTTGCGGCACCACTTCATCGTCGCGGAGACGAACCTCAGCGGGTTGTAGATGTCCTCTTGGCGGCACCACTGACCGTCGCCGGCGTAGGTGACGATCGAGATGTTGGTGGCGGTGATGATCGTGCCGTCACCGGGGTCGCGCATCGGGTTGTCCAGCTCGCAGATGATCCGGCCTGTCGACTCGTCGATCACCGACCACAGCGACGGGAACGACGTCATGTAGCTGCCGGGAAAGCTCTCCATGGTCTTCCAGATCCACGCGCGCACTTCGTCGCGACCGTGCATGGTGCCCGCGGCGTGCTCGACGTAGACGACGTTGGATGCGTACTGCTCAACCCAGGGATCCCAGTCACGGGTCTGCGCGGCACGATCGACCGTCGCCTCGAATTTCTCAAACGCCGCGGCCAGCTCGTCACGGGTGAAGGTCTTGCTTGTCACATCCAGAACTAGAACACGTTCTACCTCCGTTTGTCGAGGTTCGGTTCTATCGTCAGACGGTGTGAGGGCCCTCTTCGGGCTGGTCCTGGTCATCACCGTCATGGCGGGCTGTGCGGTGGAGCCGCGCGACCCCGCGTTCGCCGGCCTGGTCGACGTCGGCGACGGTCGCGCGCTATACCTGGACTGCCAGGGCACCGGGTCGCCCGCGGTGTTCATCATCCCCGGCAAAGGCAGCTACGCCGGGATGTGGAACGCCGTCCTGCCCGACGAAGACCAGATCCGGTCGTCGCCCTACGACCTCGCCGGGCAGACGAGCCTCCGCCCGAGCCCGACCGCTACCCAGCCGACCGTTGCGAAGACGACCCGCGTGTGCGCATACGACCGGCCCAACACGCGATTTGAGGGGACGGACCGGTCCACCCTTGTCCCGCAGCCGCACTCGATCCAGCAGGACGTCGACGATGTGGTGAAACTGATTTCGGCGGTTCATCTTCCGACGCCATTGGTGGTTGTCTCCCATTCGTACGGCGGCCTCATCGCCGACTTGCTTGCCCGCACGCACCCCGAGTTGGTCAGCGGTCTGGTCTTTGTGGACCCGACGTCGGAGTTCCAACCGAGACTGGGTAGACCCGAACAAGACGCCGAGTTCAATCGCGCGGCGCGAGCGCCGATGCCCGAGCCCGACGGTGAAGGCTTCCTCGTCGTCGACGCCTACACCCGTATCAAGGTGGCGCCACCGTTGCCGAAGGTGCCTACGGTCGTGCTCAGTTCCGACAAGTTCCCGCCACCGGTGGACCTGGGGCCCGACGACTACACCAAGTTTCAGATCCATCAGGCGAACAGCCTGCTGGCCGAGACCCTCGCGACGGAGAATGTGATCGTTCCTGGCAGCGGCCACGACATCATGCTTTACGCGCCACAAGTCGTCGCCGACAAGATCGTCGCGGTCGTGGACAAGGTGCGAGCCGGTAGGCGGTGACGAATGTGTGACGCAGGGTGACGCGAGGAACTAACTGAACCCAGGTTGAGGTTGTACGGCTTGCCAACTTAGGAGGGTCTGTGGCAAAGGAATACAACAAGAATCCGGCAGCGGTCGGGGCGCTGTCACCCGAGCAGTACCAGGTGACGCAGAAGAACGGCACCGAGCGGCCGTTCACCGGCGAGTACTGGGACAACCACGAGCCGGGCATCTACGTCGACGTGGTGTCGGGNGAGCCGTTGTTCGCCTCTGTCGACAAGTTCGAGAGCGGCACCGGCTGGCCGAGCTTCACTCGGCCCATCCGCGGCGGCGCCCAAAACGTTGTCGAGAAGCGCGACTTGTCCCACTTGATGATCCGCACCGAGGTGCGCTCCGCGCATGGCGACAGCCACCTGGGACATGTCTTCAACGACGGTCCGCGCGCCGAGGGTGGGTTGCGCTACTGCATCAACTCGGCTTCGCTGAGGTTCATCCATCTCGACGACCTCGATGGCGAGGGATACGGCGAGTACAAGAAGCTGTTTTCGACTTCCGGCGGGCAGGAGCGAAGCGACCGGGGGCAGATAGAGGAGGCACAGGCATGAGCGAATACGAGAAGGCCATCCTGGCGGGCGGCTGCTTCTGGGGCATGCAGGATCTGATCCGCAAGCAACCCGGTGTGGTTTCGACGCGCGTCGGCTACACCGGCGGGGAGAACGCGAACGCGACCTACCGGAATCACCCCGGCCACGCCGAGGCGATCGAGATCGTCTACGACCCGTCGCAGACGGACTTCCGCAACCTGCTGGAGTTCTTCTTCCAGATCCATGATCCGACCACGAAGAACCGTCAGGGCAACGACGTCGGCACCAGCTACCGGTCGGCGATCTTCTACGTCGACGATGACCAGAAGCGGGTCGCGCTGGACACCATCGCCGACGTCAACGCGTCAGGGCTGTGGCCGGGCAGGGCGGTCACCGAGGTGACGCCTGCGAGCGACTTCTGGGAAGCTGAGCCGGAGCACCAGGATTATCTCGAGCGCTACCCGAGCGGGTACACCTGCCACTTCCCGCGGCCCGGCTGGAAGCTGCCGAAGCGCGCCGAAGTTTAGGCAGCCGCCTTGCGACGGCGCACAGTGATGAGGCCGCCGTCCTTGGGTGTGAACGCGATGCCGCGGAAGTGAATCTTCTCGTCCGCGGCGTCGTCTGTCTCGATCACGAAGTGCCGCAATATCGTTCGCAGCACGACGTCCAGTTCGGCGTTGGCGAACGCGGCGCCGATGCAACGCCGCGTTCCGCCGCCGAACGGCACCCACGCCGTCGGAGTCCTGGTGTCGACGAATCGATTCGGGTCGAAGCGCTCGGGATCTGGGAATACGCCGACGTTCGCGTGCACGTTGGCGATCGCGATCATCACGGTGTAGCCGTGCGGAATCCGCCATTCGCCGAGATCGAAGTGCGGCGCCTGCACATGTCGCCCGGAAAAGTCGATCACGGTGCGGTTCCGCTGCAGTTCTTGGATGGTGGCCTGTCGAAACTCGTTGCCGCCCTGGTCGTTTTCCTCGATCAGCTTGGCAAGAACCGCCGGGTGGCGCCGCAACCGCTCGAACGCCCACCCCAGCGTCGAGGCGGTGGTCTCATGCCCCGCTCCAAGCAGCGTCAGCAGTTCGTCGGACACGTCCTGGCGCGACATCGGAGTGCCGTCCTCGTACGTGCTGCGCAGCAGCAGCGCGAGGATGTCGGTGCGTTCTTCGAGCCGCGGATCGGCTTGGGCCTTGTCGATGAGCGCGAACACGGTGCGGTCGAAGTTGCGGCGGAACTCAGCGAGCTTGCCCCACGGGCTGTGACGCCCCGTGTTGAACGGCGGCTCCGGCAGCGTGGCCATTCGCGAACCCAACTCGGCCCACGGCGGAATGATCTCGCGCAGGAAGTCGAGTTCGGCGCCGTCAGCCCCAAACACGGTGCGCAGGATGACATTCAGGGTGATCCTGTTCATCGGTTCGAGGGTTCGGAACTCGCGAGCCTCGGGCCAGTTGGCCGTTTCGCGCAGCGTTTCCTCTTCGATGACCGTTTCGTAGTTCTTGATGCTCTGCCCGTGGAACGGCGGGGCCAGCAGCTTGCGGCGGGCCCGGTGCATCTTGCCGTCCAGCGCAAAGACCGAACCCGGGCCGAAGATCCTGCTGAGGTTCGGTTTCACGTTGATCAGGTCATCGGTGCTCGCGAGGAACACCTGCCGCGCCAGTGCGGGGTCGGAGACGACCACGCTGCGGCCGAAGAACGGAACATTGATCGCGAACACGGAGCCGTATCGCTTCCCCGCGTATCGCAAGAACCTGCGGCGGAACCCGGCCATCAGAACCATCTGGACGGGCTTCGGCAGCCGTACCGCCGGTGGCAACTTGCCGGGAGTCGTCGGGGCCTTGGTGTCGACGCTCACTGCCGTGTCGGTCATCGTGTATCACTCCCAGCCAGTTCCTTGGTACTACGATGTACCGTAGGTGTGTGTAGTACGGTACCGCTTGGTACCAGACATGCGCAAGGGTCTTGAGGAGGCGAAATGACGACAGCGCTCGACAGGGGAGTATCTGTTGATGACGCCTCCTCTGCCTTTCGTGACCGATTGCTCGACGGGCTGGCCGCATCGATTGGTGAACGCGGGTACCGCGACACCACCGTCGCCGACATCGTCCGGCACGCGCGCACCTCCAAGCGCACCTTCTACGAACAGTTCGCCAGCAAGGAAGAGTGCCTGATCGAGGTGCTCCGCAGGAATAACGAAAACCTGATCGCAAGTATCAGGGCAGCCACCGATCCCGAGGCCGATTGGCAGGAGCAGATCGGCCAGGCGGCCGGTGCTTACGTCGACCACATCGCGTCGCGGCCCGCGGTCACGCTGAGCTGGATCAGGGAGGCGCCTGCGCTCGGGGCGAAGGCCCTGCCGCTGAATCGGTTGGCGATGGAGCACCTCACCGACATGCTGGTGGATCTCAGCGACAGCCCGGGGTTCCGGCGCGCCAACCTGGCGCCGGTCTCGCGGCCGTTGGCGCTGATCCTGCTGGGCGGGTTGCGTGAGCTGACGGCGCTGTTCGTCGAGGACGGACGCGACTTGCGAGGCATCGTCGAGCCGGCCATCACCGCCTCGACGGCGATGCTCGGCATGCGCAGCTAACCCAGGATCAGTCGCGCCGACTTCTCCAGCCGCGCAGCGATATCCGCATACGATGCGTAACCCATTCCCGCGCGCACCAACGCGCCCGAGTACAACATCTCCAGGGAATCGATGATGTCGGGATCGGTTTCGGGCCCGAGCGCGGCGGCCAACCGGTCCCGAATATCGCTGCCGATGCGCTGACGCAGCACCTCGACATCGGGTTCCTTACCAAGCAGCGCGTTGGTCACCGCACCCGCGAATTCCGGCTCGTCGGCGACCAACAGAGCGATGTGGCGCAACACGTCGCACACGCGAGTAGCTGGTTCGTCTGATTCGTGTTCCGCAGGCGGCGAGGCGGCCAGCCGACGCCAGAAGACCTCTGCGACGAGGTGCTCCTTGGACGAGAAGTATGTGTAAGCGGTGGCCGCCCCGACACCCGCCTCGGCGGCCACCCGCCTAACCGTCAGACCGGCAAATCCCTCACGGCAGAGCAGCTCGACCGCGGCCCTGCCCAGGCGATCCACGGTGTCGGCCTGTTTGGCGGTCAGACGGCGCCGAGTCGACTCCAGAGCCGGATCGGACACATGTCCGGACGCTACTACAACTGCGGTACACCAGCAACGGTAGGTTGGACCCCGATGAGCCGCACAGACGAACTTTTCGCCCTCGCCGAACAGGTCACGGGCTTCATGCCCGCCGAAGAGGGGCGCGCGCTCTACGACGCCGCGGTGAAGTATCTCGGCGACGGCGCAGGCGTCGAAATCGGTACGTACTGCGGCAAATCCACGGTGCTGCTTGGCGCCGCGGCGCAACAGACCGGTGGCGTGGTCTACACCGTCGATCACCATCACGGCTCCGAGGAACACCAGCCGGGCTGGGAATACCACGACACGTCGATGGTCGACCCGGTCACCGGACTGTTCGACACGCTGCCGACTATGCGGCACACCCTTGACGCTGCAGGGCTTGACGATCACGTCGTCGCGGTGGTCGGGAAGTCACCGATCGTGGCCCGGGGTTGGCGAACGCCGTTGGGGCTGTTGTTCATTGACGGCGGCCACACCGAAGAGGCGGCGCAACGGGACTTCGACGGCTGGGCGAAGTGGGTCGACGTCGGCGGCGGACTGATCATCCACGACGTATTCCCTAACCCGGATGACGGCGGCCAGGCCCCGTTCCACATCTATCAACGCGCACTGGGCACCGGCGACTTCCGTGAGGTAGCGGCCATCGGGTCGATGCGGGTGCTGGAGCGAATCTCAGGAGCCCCTGGCGCCGCGTTGTAAGCAGCCGGCTACCGATCGCTGGTAGCGCAGGCGCAGTCGTACTCACCCTCCAGGCCGCGGGGCAGGTCCGCGCCGCGGAAGATGCCGCTGGCGGCGGTGGTGGACGACAGCGCATCGGCCGCCAGGATCACCGCCGCTCCCGTCCACGTGGTGCGCTCTTCTGGCCACCGCTTGCCGTCGGCGAACACCAGGCCTGTCCAGTAGGAGCCGTCCTCCTCACGGAGGTGGTGCATGGCCGCAAACTGCTCATGCGCTCGCACCGAGTCGCCGATCGCCTCCAATGCCATTACCAGCTCGCACGTTTCGGCACCAGTGACCCATGGCCGGTCGTCGACGCAGCGGATGCCAAGGCCTGCGACGACGAAGTCGTCCCACCGCTCGTCGATGCGTGACCGCGCGGCGCCGCCTCGCAGCGCGCCACCGAGCACCGGGTAGTACCACTCCATCGACCAGCGGTCCTTGGACACGAATGCCTCGGGGTGACGTGCGATCGCGTGACCCAGCTGGCCGACGGCAACCTCCCACTCCGGCTGCGGATCGTCGACATAATCGGCCAACGCCAACGCGCACCGGACGCTGTGGTAGATGCTGGAGTTTCCGGTCAGCAGGGCTTCGGGTTCGGGGCCGGACGGGCTTCTGGCCCAGGAGATTTCACCACTTCGAAATTGCAGTTCCACCACGAAGTCGATCGCCTTGGCGACGACCGGCCACATGGATTCGGCGAAGCGCCTATCGCCGGTGACCAGAACGTGGTGCCAGACCCCGGTGGCTATGTAGGCACAGAAGTTGCTGTCGCTGTTGGCATCTTCGATGACGCCGTTGCGCAGCTGGATGGGCCACGACCCGTCGGCCCGCTGGGCAGTGCGGCACCAGTCAAACGCGCCACGCCCCTGCTCCAGCAGGCCTGCGGCGGTCAGCGCCATCGCATTCTCGATGTGGTCCCACGGATCGGTGTGGCCACCGTCGAACCACGGGATGGCGCCCGAAGATTCCTGTGTTGCGGCGATCGACTGCGCGGTCTGGCGGCATTGCGCGGGGGTCAACACTCCGCGCACTGCGGGCACGTCATACAGCGGCAACGGGCACCTCGGGCTTCCTGAAATACAGGGCCACGCTCTTGCCGATAAGTGGATTCATCAGCGATTCAGCGGTGCGGGTCAGCCATGGCCTGCTCATCATGTCCCACACCAGCAGCTTGTGGTAGGCGGCGACGGCGGGATGATCGTTCTTCGACGTTCCCACAGCACATTTCAGCCACCAGAACGGAGAGTGCAGTGCGTGCGCGTGATGCGTATGGGTGAGGCGAAGCCCGTGGCCGAGCACCTTGTCGCGCAGCGCGTCGGCGCGATAGATCCGGATGTGCCCGCCCTCGTTGGCGTGGTACTCGTCGGACAGCGCCCAGCAGACCCGCTCGGGCAGCCAGCGGGGAACCGTGATCGCCAGCGCTCCGCCGGGTTTCAGCACCCGAACCAACTCGGCGATCGCCCGATCGTCCTCGGGGACATGTTCGAGGATCTCGGAAGCGACGACGCAATCGAAAGTGCCGTCGGCGTATGGCAAGTCGAGCGCATCGCCCTTGACCGCCTCGGCCCGCGCCGATTCGGGCGCCTCGCCCTGGTCCTTCATCGCCTGCAGGATCTCGTCGACGTCGTTGAGATCGGCGGCGTTCTGGTCGAAGGCGACGACGTCCGCGCCGCGGCGGTACGCCTCGAAGCTGTGCCTGCCCGCGCCGCAGCCCACGTCGATCACCTTCGTGCCGGCACCGACGGCGAGCCGGTCGAAGTCGACGGTCAGCATGTCGCGACTCGCTTGCAAGCCCGTTCGTAAACCGCGACTGTCTGCGCCGCAACGGATTCCCAGCTGAACACGTCAAGCGCACGCTGTCGGCCGTTGGCGCCAAGGCGCTTCAATTCCAGTGGCGAGTCGAGGAGTTCGCCGAGCACCGCGGTCAGCTCGTCGACATCAGCGGGCGGGACGAGCCGCGCGCACTCGCCGTCCGCGCCGACCACCTCAGGCAGCGCGCCTGCGCGGCTTGCGACGATCGGTGTGCCGCTGGCCATCGCCTCGACGGCGGGAAGCGAGAACCCTTCGTACAGCGAAGGGATACAAGCGATTTCGGCCGAGGCGAGCAGGTCGGCCAGCTCGGAGTCGGAGATTCCGCTCGAGCTGTGCACGATATCGGAGATGCCGAGCTCGGCGATGAGCTTCTCGGTCGGTCCGTTGGGCTCGAGTTTGGCCACGAGTTGCAGCTCGAGGTCCCGCTCGACACGAAGGCGTGCAACGGCGTGCAGCAGATGGCTGACACCTTTTAGCGGTACGTCGGCGCTGGCGATCGCGATGATCCGATTGCGGACTCGGTGCTCAGTGGGCTTGAACAGTTCGGTGTCCACCCCCAGCGGCACGACGTGCAGTTGGTCGGAGGACACCGCGAAGTCCTCTTTGATGTCGGCTGCCGACGTCGATGAGACGGTGAGCAGCTCGGGGATCTGCTGCGCGACCTTCTGCTGCATCGCCGCGAACCCGTACCACCGGCGAACCAGGGGCGTGCGCCACCACGGCGCGGCCGCCACGTCGAGGATCCTGTCCCTGGTGATCGGGTGGTGCACGGTCGCCACCACCGGAAGGCCAAGGCCGGCGATCGTCAACAGACCCGTGCCAAGGCACTGGTTGTCATGGATGACGTCGAAGTCGTCGAGCCGGTCGGCGAGGAGCCGGGCGGCGCGCAGGCTGAACGTCTTCGGCTCGGGGAAACCGGCCGTCCACGTCGTAAACAGCTCGAGCAGATCGATCCGCGTCTTGATCTCGCTCGGCCAGGGGATGCGGAACGGATCGGGCTCCCGGTACAGGTCGAGGCTGGGCACCTTGGTCAGCCGGACCCGCGGGTCGAGCACCTCGGGGTAGGGCTGGCCGGAGAACACCTCGACGTCGTGGCCGAGTTCGACGAGCCCGCGGGACAGGTGGCGGACGTAGACCCCCTGCCCGCCGCAATGGGTCTTGCTCCGATAGGACAACAACGCGATGCGCATGGTCAGCTCACGAGACTGCGCAGTAGTCGGAACATCCAGGGCCGGTGAGCTGGACAAATCGTGTCACGCAAAAACTCCGAACCCTCTGGACATGTGTCCAGACTATAGTTTGACGTGCTAGCGGACGCAACGCGGCCACCGTCCTCTGACTATCACAGTCGGAGCCAGGCGTCCTGTTCGGCCCTGTCGATTCCAACGGGCGCAAGCGGGGTATTCGGCATGTCATGAGCAGACACATCGAAGCCCGTTTCGAGATCGCCAGCTGGGACGAGACACCGTTCGAGGGCGGCGATGACGCGACGAAACTGACCGAGGCGCTGGTATCGAAGCGCTATGAGGGCGACATCGAGGGCACCTCCACCACGAAATGGCTATTGGCCTACGCCGCCGACAAGAGTGCGCAGTTTGTCGGCGTCGAGCACATCACGGGCACGATCGGCGGCAAGAAGGGCAGCATCGTGCTGCTTCACGAGGGCGGGTACCGCGACGGCGTCGCGTCCGGCCGGCTGAGTGTCGCGTCCGGCACGAAAGAGTTGGCGAATGTGGCAGGCTCCGGAAAGTTTCTGGCCGATCCAGCCGGTTCGATGACGCTCGATCTCGACGGCGCCTGATAGCGCTACTGCGGAGGGAAGCCGCCGGTGGCGACGGGGCCCCACCGGCGCGGAGTGACGCGGATCAGGCACTTGCCCTGGTCGGCCATCGCCTGCCGGTACTCCGCCCAGTCGGGGTGCTCGCCTGCGATGGACCGGTAGTAGTCGACCAGCGGCTCCACGGCGTCGGGCAGGTCGATCACCTCGGCGTCTCCGTCGACCTGCACGTAGGCGTCATGGAATTCATCGGAGAGCACCATGACGCTGGCGCGCGGCGTGCGGCGGATATTGGCCGATTTGGCGCGCTGTGGATAGCTGGCGATCACGATGCGGCCTGCGTCGTCGACCCCAGCCGAGACCGGGGAGCTCTGCAGCGAGCCGTCCGAGCGAAATGTGGTGAGCACCATGCGATGTCGCGGCCGGATGAAGTCCAAGAGGTCGGGCAGGCTGACCGCGTCGGCAGTCGCGAATTTTCTGGCCATCCAACAACCCTAGCGACGGCGTGATGACGGAAGCGTTCGAGAAGCTGGTCTCGCTGCTCGATTATCCGATGTTCGTCGTCACCACCCGCGTCGACGATGAGTGGGCCGGCTGTCTGGTCGGGTTCACCAGTCAGGTGAGCATCCGCCCGCCCCGGTTCCTGGTGGGACTGTCGAAACGCAATCACACCTACCGGGTGGCCGAGGGCGCCACGCATCTGGCGGTCCAGCTGATCGAGCGCCGACACAGCGAGCTCGCCCGGTTGTTCGGCGGCGAGACGGGCGACGAAGTGGACAAGTTCGCCCGCTGTGCATGGCATTCGGGCCCGCACGGGTTGCCGATCCTCGACGATGCGGCCGGGTGGTTCATCGGCGCGGTGCTGAGCCGCTACGACGTCGGCGACCACGTCGGGTTACTGCTCGAGCCCGGCGCAGGAAGCGCGCCGGGCAAGTTCGAACAGCTCGTCACATTCTCCGACGTTCGGGATCTCGATCCGGGACATCACGCCTAGCCAATGGAGCGCGTTTCGTCACGTGTCAACGCGGGTAGACCGCGGTATCATTCGAACATGAGTTCGAGTAGAGATAAGATCATCGCAGCACTTGATGCCGCAGAAGCGAGCTACCGGAAACTTGCCGCGCTGCCGTTGGAAGCACTGAGCCGCCCCGACAAGCAGGCGCTCCTCAATCGGCTTGGGGAGCTCGACAAGAAGATGACGGCTCTGGACCGCAGACTGATCGGGCAGATGGTCACCGAAGGCGACCCCGCTCTGTTCGCCGGGGCGTCGTGGGCTGACGTGCTGTCCAGACGGCTGCGGATTTCACGCAGCGAAGCGCAGAGACGAATAACCGAGGCGCGTAGCGCCTAGTCCGCCTTCCTCTTGAGCATCCATGCCGGGATCCAGTGGGTCACGGACTTGCGCCGCGCCCCGTAGGCGATCTCGTAGGTGACCAAGCCCCACCAGTTGCCCTGCTCGCAGATGCCCCAGCAGGTGAGCCGACCGTCGACGACCGCGTGCATCTGCAGTCCGGCCGGGTTGTAGCCGCCTGCGCGATGCGGCTCGCGCGGAAACAGCGCGGCGAGGTCGACGAGCACCGCGACCGGCGGGTCGACGCGCCGGAACGCCCGCTGCACGGGCTGCCCGTTATAGCCGATCGACTGCAGCTCACCCACTGTTCGATCATACGTTCGAATGAATTGCCCGCTAGTGCTCATGCGACTTGTGCGGAGATTGTCCGTCCCATAGCGGACGATGGAGGGAAGCTGGCGTACTTACGCCTTCCACTTTCAACCTATAGCGCACCCGGGGGCTTGCGGCAAGACCCCGGTCGTGCCGCATAATCGCTGGCCGAGGCCAGAAGTGCGAAGACGGGGGCACATGTCAGCTCAGGGGTACGACGAGGAATTGCGGTCCGAGCGCAACTACGTGACCGGGCTCTACGCGCGGCTCGACGCCGAGCGCGCGCGTGTGAGGGGTCGGTACCGCGCGGCGTTGCGGGGCCCTATCGACCTCCAGGATGGCGGGACACTCGTGGATCGGGATGCCGCGGTGCGGGCGCTGGGCAAAACGATCAGGCGACTGGACGTGGCGGACGACGGGCTGTGTTTCGGACGGTTGGACACCGTCTCGGGCGAACATTTGTACATCGGCCGTATCGGCCTCTTCGACGAGGAGAACGACCACGAAACGCTGTTGCTCGACTGGCGGGCACCGGCGTCGCGCGCGTTCTACGTCGCTACCGCCGCAAGCCCGGAGGACATGCGCCGGCGCCGCCAGTTCCACACCCGTGGGCGTCAAGTGGTCGACTTCACCGACGAAGTCCTCGGCCGCCCCGGTGTCGGCGAGCGAGGGGACGACGCTTTGCTCGCGGCCGTCAACGCTCCGCGCGGTGACGGAATGCGCGACATCGTGGCGACGATCCAGGCCGAACAGGACGAGATCATCCGGCTCGATCACCCAGGGGTGCTGGTGATCGAGGGTGGCCCCGGCACCGGGAAGACCGTGGTGGCACTGCACCGCGTCGCCTACCTGCTCTACACGCAGCGTGAGCGGATGGAACGCCATGGTGTGCTCGTGATCGGGCCCAACCCGGCGTTCCTGAACCACATCGGCCGCGTTCTGCCGTCGCTGGGCGAGTCCAACGTGGTGTTCATGACCACCGGCGGCCTGGTGCCCGGTCTGAGCGTCACCGCCGAGGAAAACCCTGACATCGCGAAGCTCAAGGGCTCGCTGAAGATCCTCGGCGTGCTCGCGGCGGCTGTCGCCGATCACGAACGACTGCCCGAGCATCCGCTGACGATCGAGCTGGCGGACGTCACTGTGCGGATCGACGCCGAGACCGCGGAATGGGCCATCCACGAGGCGCGCGCCAGCGGGCAGCCGCACAACGAGGCCCGCGCGGTGTTCCGCGAAATCGTCACGTACGTGCTCACCGAACGGGCGATAGCGCGGATCGGGCGCGGCTGGCTGACCCGGGAGAACCGCGAGGCATGGGAGCAACTGCGCGCAAACCTGATCGCGGAGCTCGCGGACAACAACAAGTTCACTGCCGCGCTCAACGAACTCTGGCCGATCCTGACGCCGGAAACACTACTGGCGCAGCTGTACACGTCCCAGGAACGGCTGCGCGCGGCGGCCGCCGACCCGACGCTGTGGCGCGCCGACGGCGACGCCTGGACCGTCTCGGACGTGCCGCTGCTCGACGAACTGGTCGACCTGCTCGGCCGCGACAAGGCCGCTGACCAGACCGCCGAGCGGGAACGCAAGGCCGAGACCGAGTACGCCGCTGTCGTGCTGGATAACATGATCAGCCGCGAGGACCTGATGGACGACGAGGACCACCTGCTCGCCCAGGACTTGCTGTACGCGGAGGATCTCGCTGAACGATTCGAAGAGCGGGACCACCGGGATCTCGCCGAACGCGCTGCCGCGGACCGGGACTGGACCTACCGCCACGTCGTGGTCGACGAAGCCCAAGAACTCTCCGAAATGGACTGGCG
>JGI12053J15887_10000339_pt1 | contig 18465 bp, 12 predicted proteins | sample MedBloCAOM1_O3_FD_15887 | JGI IMG/M metagenome (IMG submission 15887)
GGTTAGGGCCCAACGATAGGCAGTAACCCCTCCCCAACCCTCTCCCACAGGGGGAGAGGGAGCGCGCTGCCGTCGTTGCAAGATCGTGCCAATGTTTCAAGCCGATTGGATCAGTGGATCATTTGAATGATAAGAGACGGGGAAATTGCATGACACAGCACGCCCGCGCCGGACTGGCGCGGCTTGCCCTTGTGAGCCTGCTCGCGCTGGTTGCCACCGGCGACGCTCGCGCCGACGTGATGTTGAAAGCGAAAGTCGGCGTCTTGCGGCTGTCGTCGTCGGCGCCGGTGTTCATCGCGCAGGACAAGGGTTATTTCCGCGAGGCCGGGCTCGAGATCGAACTGAAATTCTTTGATGCGGCGCAGCCGATCGCGGTGGCGACCACGTCGGGCGACATCGATTTCGGCATCACCGCGTTCACCGCCGGGCTGTATAATCTCGCAGGAAAAGGCACGCTCAAAGTGATCGGCGGCATGAGCCGCGAGAAGGCGGGGTTTCCCCTGATCGGCTATTTCGCCAGCAACAGCGCCTATGCCGCCGGCCTCAGGACCCCAAGGGATCTCGCGGGCAAACGCATCGCGGTAACGCAAACAGGCTCCAGCCTTCACTATTCGCTCGGCCTGCTCGCCGACAAATACGGGTTCAAGCTCGGCGACATCAAAGTACTGCCGCTGCAGTCGCTGTCGAATGCCGCGGCCGCCCTCAAGGGCGAAACCGTCGATGCCGCACTGTTGCCGGCCTCGACCGCGCGAACGCTGGTGGATGCCGATGGCGCAAAACTGCTGGGCTGGGTCGGCGACGAAACGCCGTGGCAGTTAGGGGCGGTATTCGCCTCGCCGAAAACGCTTGCCAACAAGCCGCTGGTGACAAAACTGCTCGGCGCGCTTACCCGCGCCGACCGCGAATATCACGACGTGATCCTGGCCGCTGTTGCCGACGGCAAGGCGCCGATCAACGAGGTGACCAAACCGCTGTTGGAGATCATCGCGAAATACACCAATCTGTCGGTCGAGCAGGTGGTCGGCAACTGCGCCTATATCGATCCCGACGGCAAGCTCGACGTCAGGAACGTCGCCAACCAGATCAACTGGCTGCAGGCAGAGGGATTTGTCGACAAGGGATTCGATGCCGACGCCATCATCGCCAAGGACTATGTGAAACCGGATTGATGTAGCTGTCATTGCGAGCGAAGCGAAGATCCAGAAGCTTCACCGAATGAAGAACTAGATTGCTTCATCGCTTCGCTCCTCGCAATGACGGGAGGAATGGCCATGGACCTTATCGCCAACCATATCAGCCACCGCTTCGGCGCGCTCGCGGTGCTCGACGACGTGTCGTTCACGGTTCGCGCCGGCGAGGTGGTGGCGATCGTCGGCCCGTCCGGCTGCGGCAAGAGCACGTTGCTGTCGATCCTCGGCGGGCTTTTGCAGCCGAGCAGGGGAAGGGCGGAATGGCGCGGCGCGCCGCCGCCCGGCAGTCTTAATCCGCTGACGTTCGTCTTTCAGGATTTTGCGCTGCTGCCCTGGTGCACCGTGGAAGAGAATGTCGAATTCCCGCTGCTGCACACCGGCCTTGATCTCGCCGAGCGCCGCGAGGTGATCGACGACGCGCTGCGCCGCACGGGCCTTTCCGATTTTCGCGGCACCTACCCAAAGCAATTGTCGGGCGGCATGCGTCAGCGCGTCGGCATCGCCCGGGCGCTGGCGGTGCGGCCCGCGATCCTGTTGATGGACGAGCCGCTGTCGGCGCTGGATTCGCAGACCCGCGAATTGCTGATGGAGGATTTTGTCCGCCTGCTCGGGGGTGGCGCGATGGGCGCGGTCTATGTGACGCACAATCTGGAGGAAGCAGTCCGGCTCGCCGATCGCATCGTCGTGCTGTCGCGGCGGCCGGGAAAAGTCCGCGAGGTCGTCAGCATTCCTCTCACCCGCAGCGAACGCGGCGACGTCACTGCGCGCGAAAAGCTGCTGGCGCTGCAAAGTGATCTGTGGTCGCTGATCCGGAAGGAGGCGATCGACGCCGAGCGCGAGGTGCAGCATGCTTGACCGCGCGGAAAATCAAAAGGGTTCCCCCCAGCCGATCGCGACACCGCGCCGCGCCTCGTAGCCTTTCGCGGTGCGGGTTTTACGCCCAAGGCGGGCCGCACCTCCGGCTGGATCGCGCTGGCGCTGGTGATCGGGTTTTGGCAATTGGCCGGCAGCGCCGGCTGGATCAATCCCTTGTTCTTGCCGCCGCCGTCCGCCATTGCGGTCGCGATCACCAAACTCGCGGTCAGCGGCGCGCTCTGGCATCATCTGTCATGGTCGATCATGCGAATCGGAACCGGGTGGATTCTCGGCACCATCGCCGGAATCATCGTCGGTTTTGCCATCGGGCTTTCTAGCCTGGCGCGCGGCGTCGGCATCACCTTCATCTCGGCGCTGTTTCCGATCCCGAAAATCGCGCTGCTGCCGCTGTTGATCCTGTGGCTCGGCATCGGCGAGCAGCCGAAGATCGCCACCATCGCGCTCGGCGTGTTCTTCTCCACCGCGATCTCGGTCTATAGCGGCGTCGACGCGGTGCCGCGCAACCTGATCCGGATGGCGCAGAGTTTTAACGTGCCGTTCCACGCCATCGTGCGGCGGGTGATCTGGCCGGGCGCGCTGCCTTCGATCCTCTCCGGCTTTCGCATCACCGCCTCGGTCGCGCTGCTGTTGGTGGTGAGCGCCGAGATGATCGGCGCCGAATTCGGCATCGGCGCTTTTGTCCTGCAGGCCGGCAACCTGATGCAGACCGATCAGCTGTTGGCCGGCGTCGTCATCCTGTCGCTGTTCGGCCTCGCGGTGGGGCGGCTGATCAATTTTCTGGAAACCCGCCTGCTGCACTGGCGGTAGCTGGGTTCTTGCAGGCACTTTGCGCCAAGAAATCAAACCGAGTCGTCCCTGCGCACGCAGGGACCCATACGGCGCGGAATCTCATTTCAGTCCTGGAGCAGAGGCCTTTTCCACTTTTGAGACCAAGGGTTATGGGTCCCTGCGTTCGCAGGGACGACTCCAGGTAAGCTCTTCCCCGCTACTTCACATCCGCAGCGGCGGTTACCGGCCGCACCGGATCGCCTTCGCGCAACAGCGCCCCCGCGCGCGCCACCACGATGTCGCCTTCGACAAGACCGTCGCGGATTTCGACCTGGCCGCCTGACATCAGCCCGACCTCGACCCGTCTTGTCTCGACCCGCGCCCGCCGCACCACCTGAACCACGGTGCCGGCGGTGCCATAGAGAATGGCGGTGAGCGGCACCGACACGCCGCAGCTCTGCCCGGTCTTGATCAGCGCCCGGCCCGACGAATTCACCAAAAGCCGCCGGTTGGTGGTCACCGAGACGAACACCTGGCCGAGCTGGCTGTTGGGCTCGACGGTTGTCGCCACCCGGCGCACCTTGCCGTCGACCTCGCCGGCGCCGATGATCTTGATCCGCGCGGTCTGGTTGACCGCGAGCTTGGCGATATCCCGCACCGGCACCAGGCCAATCAGATCGAATTCGCTCCGCGCAATGATGGAAAACAACGCTTCGCCCTTGCCCGAAGCAGGCGCCCCGACGACCGCCGAGGAGGCGGAGATCAGCCCGGCCACCGGCGCCTGCACCTGCACATTTCCGCCTTCGGGCAGCGTCAGCCGGGCCAGCGTCTGCCCGGCCGTCACGGTGTCCCCGGCATCGGCCAGAACCTCCGCGACCTTCAGGCCTGGCCGCTCCGGCCGCACCGACGTTTCCTCTTTCGCGATCAGAATGCCGGAAACCTCGACAATGTTGCCAAAACACGATTTCGCCGCCTTGAGCACGGTGACCGCCGCGCCCTTCGGGCCGTCCTTGGGGACATCGGGCTCCTCGGCGGCCAGGCATGGGAGCGAGGCGAGGCAGAACAGCCCCGCCACGACCGGAGTCAGCCATTTTCGCGAAGGGCCGCGCGCGGGGAGATTGGTCATGGGTGTTCCAGTTTTGGTTTCGGGGTGTTCGATATCAGAACGGCGGGTGAGGAGCCAAGCGGCAATGAGAATTGGGGGCGCAAAGCGGTCCTTCGACATCAGCCAAGTAGCCAAGTGCCGAGAGCGGCGCCTTCTTCGGCTCAGGTCACCGGCCCCGGAGTGAACAGAGTGAGATCGTTATGAATCCCCCAGTGGTCGGACCACACCTTGGTCCGGCCGCTCGCAACCTCCAGAATCAGCCGGAACAAATCCCAGCCGGTCTGCTCGATGGTGGCTTCGCCGGTGGCGATGCGGCCGGCGTCGAAATCGATCAGGTCCTTCCAGCGGCGCGCGAGTTCGGTTCGTGTCGATACCTTGATGACGGGTGCTGCGGCGAGCCCATAGGGCGTACCGCGCCCGGTCGTGAACACCTGCAACGTCATTCCGGAGGCAAGCTGTAGTGTGCCGCAGATGAAGTCGCTCGCGGGCGTTGCCGCGAACGTCATGCCTTTCCTGCGCACGCGCTCGCCCGGTGACAGCACGTCGACGATCGGGCTGGTGCCGGACTTGACGATCGAGCCCAGCGACTTCTCCACGATATTGGCCAGCCCACCCTTTTTGTTGCCGGGCGTGGTATTGGCGCTCCGGTCCGCGTCACCCTTGGCAAGATAGCTGTCATACCACTCCATTTCGCGGATCAGGGCACGGCCGACATCCTCGTTGACGGCGCGGCGCGTTAACAGATGAATGGCGTCGCGCACTTCCGTGACTTCGGAAAACATCACGGACGCGCCGGCGCGCACCAGCAGATCGGCGGCGAAGCCCAGCGCGGGATTGGCGGTCACACCGGAAAATGCATCGGAGCCGCCGCACTGCAGGCCGACGACGAGGTCGGATGCGGGACAGCTTTCGCGGCGGCGCCGGTTGAGCACGGCAAGCCGCGCATCCGCCATTTCCATGATGGCCTCGACAATGGCGCCGAAACCGTCGAAGGTTTCATCCTGCATGCGCACGATGTGGCCGTCTGCGCCATCAGGCAAAAGCCGCTCGGGAACGAGTTTCTCGCAGCCGAGGCCGACGACCATGACTTCGCCGCCGAAATTCGGATTCAGCGCGAGGTTTTGCAGGGTTCGGATCGGCACGATCGCCAGCGGCGCTGATATCGCGACGCCGCAGCCATAATTGTGCGTCAGCCCCACGACGTCGTCGACGTTGGGATATTTTGGCAGCAGCTCCGCCTTAATGCGCTTGATCGCAAACTGCAGCGTGCCGACGACGCATTGCACGCTGGTGCTGATCGCCAGCACGTTCTTCGTGCCGACGGAACCGTCGCGGTTGCGAAAACCATCGAACGTGTAACCTTCAAGCGGAGCTTGCGGGGCAGGGATCACGGTCGCAAGTTCGAGTTTGTCGAGTTCAGGCGGCGTCGGCATCCGAATGCGTGCCTCGTCTACCCATTCTCCGGCCAGGATTCGCTGCGCGGCCGTGCCGATCACCTCGTTGTAACGGCGGATCGGGGCGCCTTCCGGAATATCGGCCAGCGCTACCTTGTGGCCCTGCGGCACGAAGTTGCGCAGTTCCAGACCGCAGGCAAAGCGGGTCTTTGCAGGCAGTCCCAAATCGTTGACCACGATCGCCACATTGTCGTTGGCGTCGAGCCTGATGTAGCGCGGCTCGAAGGCCTGCGTCGTCGCGTTTCCCTGCATGAAAGCCTTCCCCCTATGGCCGCCGCGCCATGCCATGCTCAGCCTGGATAGATACAGGCCGTTTTGACGATTGTATAGAATTCGCGAGCCTAGCCGCCTTGTTCGCGCGAGCCGTAGCATCCTTGCCGCCGAACCCAACGGGTCCGCGCAAGGCGCGGCCCGATGACAGGCTCCGGCGCAATCCGCCGGCGTGCGCGCCTGGAGCCTTATCGGTCTGATTGAATCAGAACCGATAAGGCTTCAGGCGGCGCCATTACCGGGTACTGCCTGCTAGCTACGGCCAGGGCGTCCGACGACCAGCTTGCGACCGTCGCTTCGGTGCGATAGCGCGGCAGATGATCCTCGAGCGAGTAGAAAACGCACAGCGCGAGGCTGGCCCAGACCGCCGCACTGAAATAAAGCGACATCCAGGCAATTTCGTCCTTCCACTCGGCAAGATCGTGCGTCACGACCCAACGCGTGCTCACGTCACGCAGACCCTCGAGAAGTCTCAGAAGCTTTCTGCCATCGGCAACATGGGCCCGCCATCGGCTCAGATACATCGGGACGTCGATGGTCATGAGAAACGCCAGATAGCCTGCAATCCCTGATATCGCGACGGCGAGGACCACGCGAACCGGACCATCGAACTCCGGCAGCAACCGGCAAAGGCCAATGCCGACGAGGAAGAAGGCAACGGCCCATATCGAATTTTCGATGGCGTTGCCCAAATAGTGGGTAGTCAGCACCGCATACCATGAGAAGCATTCCGCGATGAGGATCAACGGCACGATCACCCACGCGGCGTTCAAGGTGGTGTCCGCTCCCGTCATCGTGCCCAGCTGGTGCAGGATAATCGCCCACTGCGCCGCGAAGGAGACCTCGGCCACGGTTGCTACCGACCGGCCGACCACAACGCTCGACAGCCACGTGTCGAACAGACAGATCCGCTGAACATCCGCGCGCGGAAGGAACGACCTGAATGCGCAGCCAAAAACATAGGCCGCACTGAGCAGGAGCATGAGCCCGATGCCGGACGTGCTGCCGAGACCGCCAGCCGGCTGTTCGTGGAGCTGGCGGTACAGCAAGAACCAAACCGCGATATTTGCGCCGCTGACCAGGGTCAACAGACCCCACCACCAGGCGAGGGGATTTGACCAGGCCAGGGAACTTGACCGCGCCCGCCATTCCAAACTCATGATTCCAACCTCATGATTCCAAACCCGTGGACCGCTCCGCGTGTAACCGAACTGACATTTGATTGTATTAATTCTGTCACAAATCGCAGCCAGTCACGACAAGAATATGTGTGCGGCCAGTACTTGCGGGGTGATAGCGAACGCGTCTTTGGTCGGGGCCAGCAGCGTGAGCCGGTCGGAGTCACCAGGCCGAGGAATTGAACCCCATTAAAATCTGCTGCGCCGGTTCAGCCGGACAAACATTCTTGCCGCCGGTTTGTCGCTAGCCGGCGATCTTGTCCTGTGAATCCTTCCGTTCTGTCACGCAACCGGAAAACGGTTGTCATCGTCGCGGAATAACAACGCGCCTGCTGTCGTGACTTTCAGAATCCAACCGGAGGAAGAACTAATGCATAAAATGGCGCTTGCGCGCAGGCTTGGCCTGCTCGGCGTTTCCCTGGCGGCCCTTGCGCTTTGGCAAGGTGTTCGCGCAGAGGACCGACCTGATCATGCCGCGCAAAACGCGGCCGATCACATCAAGACCGCGTCACCGATCAAGCATGTTCTCATTATCGTCGGCGAAAATCGCAGCTTTGATCACCTGTTCGCCACCTACGTGCCGAAGTCGGACGATGAAAGGGTGTTGAACCTCTTGTCTGAACGCATCGTCAAGGTCGACGGCACGCCTAACGAAGCTTTCGACCGGGCGCACCAGTTTCAGATCACGTCCGCGCCGAATGGCGGAAAGTTCTTCATCAGCGCGGGATCGGCCAACAAGTCATTGTATTCGATGCTGCCTGCGCCCGACCTCGGCGGCGTGCAAAACCCGCCAGCCGCTGCCATTCTCGGCCTGCCGGGCGGCGATCCAGGATTGCCCGCAGCCGACCAGTTCCTGTTCGGAACCGGCGGTACGGGTCTGCCGAACAATCTGGGCCCGGATACACGCATCACCAACGTCAACACCCTGCCGCCCGGGCCATTCCAGCTGACCGGCCCGACCATGCCCTATGACGCCTATACCGCCGACACCATTCACCAGTTCTTTCAGATGTACCAGCAGATGGATTGCGCGATCGACGCGGAGCACGTCACGCGGCGCAATCCGACCGGTTGCCTGCACGATCTGCAATCGGCCATCACCACGACATATTCGACGCCGCCGGGCGGCACGCCGCACGATACCGGGCAGACCATGGCGTTCTTCAACATGCAGAAGGGCGATGTGCCCTATCTGAAATTCCTCGCCGACAATTACAGCATGAGCGACAATTATCATCAGCCGGTGATGGGCGGGACCGGGCCCGACAGCGTGCCGCTGGGCTTTGCCGATCAGGTGTTTTTCGGCGATGGCCACGGCAACGCCGCGACGCCGCCCGCCACGAGCGTCTACAATCCCGATCCACAGCCCAATACGCTGAACCTGTATACGGCGCGCAAGCAGTGGTTCAATTGCTCCGATGCGACGCAGCCGGGGATCAAGCCAATCCAGGACTACCTTGGCAAGTTGCCGTACCCGGTCCAGACCAAGTGCGATCCGGGTCACTATTACAACGCGGTGAACATCGACCCGGCCTGGACGCCGCAGGGTACGCCGAGCCCGGCCGGCGCCATTCCGCCGGTCACCATGACCAGCATCGGCGATCTCCTGAGCGCGAAGAACATCCCGTGGAAATATTATGGTGGCAGCTACAATGTTTCCGGCACCGGCACACCGCTCGACGGAATCTATTGCAACATCTGCAACCCGTTTGAATATCAGCTGAACTATCCGGCGATGCGCGCCGACCATATGCGTGACGTCACCGATCTGTTCAACGATCTCAAGAACGGCACGTTGCCGGCGGTGTCTTATGTCAAGCCAGACGGCGCCCTGGACGGCCATCCGGCATCATCGAAGTTTGGTCTGTTCGAGGCCTTCGCCAAGAACATCATCGAGCTTGCTCAAGGCAACAAGGAGCAATGGGAAAGCACGGCGATCTTCGTCACGGTGGACGAGGGTGGCGGATACTATGACTCCGGCTTCATCCAGCCGGTTGATTTCTTCGGCACCGGGCCGCGCATTCCGATGATTGCGGTTTCGCCATTCTCACGGGGCGGTCACGTCACCCACGTTTATGGTGAACATTCGTCCTTTGTGAAATTCGTCGAGCGGAATTGGTATCTCGGCAAGCTCAGCCAGCGCAGCCGCGATAATCTGCCCAATCCGCGCGCCGACGATGACCATCCCTATGTTCCCGTCAACATGCCGGCAATCGGCGACCTGTTCGATATGTTCGATTTCGACAGAGATCACGATCACGATCGGGACGGCGACCGGGATCCCAGGTAGTCGATCAAGAAGAACAAGCCAAACCAGGTTGGGGCCGGCAAATATGCTGCCGGCCCCAAAATATTTCAGGGTCCGGTCGGAAACCCCTCAGGATTCCATTCGCCGGTAACTGCGGCAAGGAACGAACGCTTCCGGCGGATTTGGTTGCAAAAGTCGAAAATCGAACGGCTTGGAAAATCTGGCGAAAGTTGATTTTTGATCGGCTCACCGCGGCAAAGCGCTCCGGGGCCGATACGAAGGTCCGTGGAAATCTATCTTTGCTCAACAGGTTGGATCGATGGTAGGATTTCCTGGGCAGGTACTTTTACTATTTCGTATTGCTGAAGACGGCCATCCCGGGCGGGAGTGTAACGGTCAGCCTCACCTGAATAATGCTCCGCCCGTCGCGGATGTATGGACATTGCGAGCGCGCCATGCGATGTGCGAAGTGCGGTGCGACAAGCCAGGAAGGCAAGCGCTTTTGCGCCGACTGCGGCGCGGCATTGTTGGCTGTCGTTCTGTCCGAGCCAGCCCCGCGTAGCGTCGCCGGCTCCGGCATCGTCGCCCCAACCGAACGCATTCAGAGCGAGCGACGTCACCTGACCGTGCTTTTTGGCGACCTGGTCAACTCGACCCGCCTCGCGGCCGAGCATGATCCTGAAGAATGGCGCGACATCGCAACCGAGTGTCTGGAGGCAGCCGGGGATGCGATCAAGGATCTCGGCGGCTACGTCGCCCGATACATGGGCGATGGTGTGCTTGCCTATTTCGGATGGCCTACCGCAAGCGAAGATGATGCGGAACGTGCGGTCCGTGCCGGCTTGACGATCGTCAAGGCCATCGTGCCGCTAAACCGGCGGCTTGCGGGAAAAACAGGTTCTGAGCTCGCGGTTCGCGTGGGAATCCACAGTGGATGGGTGGTCATTGACGAGTTGGGCAACAAAGTCGAGATCTTCGGCGATACGCCCAACATCGCGTCGCGCGTTCAGGCAAGGTGCGCCCCCAATTCCGTTTTGATGACCGGTGCTGTGCACGATCTTGTCGCGGGTCAGTTTATCGTTGAGGATTGTGGCGCACATCCGCTCGCAGGCATCGAGCGCCCAGTCCAGCTTTACCGGGCCATCGCGCCGAGCGGCGTTCGTCGGAGCTGGCGGCGCGTTGGCGTCCGCGGGCCAACCCCGTTTGTCAACCGCAAGCGCGAATTCGATGTGTTGTGGTCGAGTTGGCTCAGTGCGCGCAACGGCGCCGGGCAATACGTTTTCGCGACCGGCGAGCCGGGAATTGGAAAGTCGCGCCTGGTCGAGGAATTCCGCTCGAGAATCAAGGATGCCCACATTTGGATGGAAGGCGCCGGTGAACGCTTCTCCGAGAGCACTCCGTTCCATGCGGTCATCAAATTGCTTGAACAAGCCTTGGGCTGGGAGAAAGAAGAAAGCACCGAGGGGCGGATACTTCAGCTCAAGCGTGCGCTGAGATTGAGTGGACTCGATCTTTCGGAAATGATGCCTCTCATTGCAGAGATGCTGAAACTTCCGCCGTCACGGGAGTATCCCCCGCCCCAGCTCGCACCGGAGCAGGCCAGGGGTCGCCTGCTGGCGGGCTTGGCGGAGTGGGTGCTGAACCTTGCGAAACTTCAGCCGCTGATTCTCGCCATAGAGGATCTGCATTGGGTCGATCCCTCCAGCATCGAACTGATAGGGATGCTGATCGAGCAGAGTACCGACGTCCCGCTGATGCTGATGGCCACGGCGAGGCCGGAGTACCACCCGTCCTGGGAATCGCGAGCGACCGACAAATCGATCGTCCTCGGGCGACTGAGCAATGACGAGATCGGCGAGATGATCGCCGGTTCCTCGGATATCGATGGTCTGACCGAGGAGGTCGTAGCCGGAGTCGTCAAACGCTCCGATGGTGTTCCGATTTTCGCGGAAGAGTTGCTGTCGTTTGTATTGGAAGGCGATGGAGACCCGACGGCCATCAATATTCCCGCAACCCTGCTCGATTCGCTGACCGCGCGCCTGGATCGCCTTGGACCGGCACGCAGGGTGGCGCAGGTCGCGGCCGTACTCGGGCGCGAATTCGACTATCCGCTGTTTAGGGCGGTCGTGCCGGGATCGGACCATGACGTGCAGTCAGCGCTCAACGCACTCATCCGGGCGGATTTGATTTACACGCAAGGCAGGCCGCCCAGAGCGACCTACCAATTCAAGCACGCATTGATCCGCGACGCTGCCTACGAAGGCTTGCTCAAGAGCGAACGCCGCGAGCTCCATGCCCGCGTTGCGCGCACGATAGCTGAACAATTTCCGGCGTTGGCCGCGGCGCAGCCAGTGCTCCTGGCCCGGCATTGGACCGAAGCAGCCGAAGCCGAGCCAGCCATCGCCGCCTGGAAGAATGCGGGGCAGGCGGCGCTTGCGCGGTGCGCGTTCAAGGAGGCGGAGGAGGCCTATCGTCAGGCAAGCGCGTCGCTCAACCGGCTGCCGCCGTCGGAGAGGCGCGACCGGGGCGAGCTGGACCTTTGCAGCGCGCTCGTGCGCGTGCTCCAGCTGACCAAGGGCTATTCCGCGCCGGAGACGATGCAGCTTGGGGCGCGTGCACGGGTGCTCGCGGAACGGCTCGGCGACCTCTCGCAGCTCTTTCGCCAGGGCGCCCGAACCTGGGCCTCCATCTTCTTCACAGGCGACTACGCGGCCGCCGCCTCCCTTGCCGAGCAAATCCTCGAAATTGCTTTGACCGAAAGCCCCAATTCCAGCCACCTGTTTTTCGCACACTACGCCCAAGTGCAGGCGCGATTCTACGCAGGGGACCTTGCCGGAGTTGAAGATCACTTTGCGAAGCTCTCTCCGTTGCTCGACACCAGGTCGATCGCCGCTGCGGCCGACCTCATCCTTCCGATCGGGGTCGCGAGCCGTGCCGCCTGGCAGCGGGGCCGTGTCGATGTCGCGCGCGAGCGGATGTCTCGCGCGATGAAGCTGGCCGAGAAGAGTCAGGACCCCTATGCCATCGCGATGGCGCTGCACTTCGAGGGTAATCTGCACTGGTGCCTCAAGGCGCCGCGGCGGGTCGAGGCCATTGCGCATCGGCTGCTGTCCCTGTCGGAGGAACACGGGCTCGCCTATGCCTCGGACCTGGCGCGCGTGCTGCTTGGCTGGGCCAAATCAGAACTCGGTCACGCCGCTGAAGGCGTGGAATTGATCAACCAGGCCTTGGCCGGCTTCGCCGAGACAGGCGCGAAAGTGGCTATTACCTATTTTCTCACGATGCTGGCGCAGGCACAGGCGCGTGCCGGCGACGCTGAATCAGCCCTCCGCACTGTCGAGGAAGCCCTCGCCGCGAATCCTCAGGAATTGATCTGGCGCGCACATACCCTGACATGCCGCGGGGAGCTGCGGCTCAAACTGGGGCAGCCGGCAATGGCCGAGGCCGATTTCCGCGACGCGATCGAACTGTCGCGATCACTCGAGCACAAAGCCTGGCAGCTCCGTGCTGCGACAAGCTTTGCACGGTTGCTGATGCGACGCGGCGATCACCTCGCCGCGCGGGGAAGTCTCCTACCTGTCTATTCCAGCTTTTGCGAAGGTTTCGAGACGCCCGACCTGCGGGAAGCTGAATTGCTCTTGGTGGAGATGGCGCATCATCTACCCGCGGCTTGACCTAACGGCGCGACAGCTCCCTGGTATGGTCGACAAGCGCGTACAGAGGCGCCGAATTGGTGGTGTGCAGATGCGCCTCCCACTTGGCCTCGGCGGCCAATTGGTCGAGTCGTTCCTCGGCGGCCGGTACCGCCGCCCTGACCGCCCGAGAGATTTGCGCCAGCTCGTCATCCGATCGCACCGGCTTGCAGAACAGTTTTGCGATCACGGGGTCTTTGATGGCAATCGAGGCGGGCAGCGTGAGGATCCCATCCCTCAAATCCTCTTCGCCACCGCCGCCGAGCGATTCCAGTCCCTTGACATCGCCCACGTCGTCGCACCCGTGATATAGCACGCCGAGCAGCCCGCCGAATTTGCGAAGCAGATCGTCCCTGGTGGCGACACATGCACAGGTCTCGAACATCGACCCTGTATCCTCGCCGGCGATGTTCAGCCAGTCCTCGACACTGAGCAGCTGGCGCCGCACGTTCCACTGCAGGCATTCAGCCGCCCCGAGACGCTTGATCAGATCGGACATCAGACGGATATCGATCCGGTCTCCGGCCGTCATCCGGAAGCCGTCAGCCACGATATAGCCGGACGCCATGAGGGCTTGCAGAAGCCCAAACTGGCAGTGCAGGGTGGGTCTGCCTCGCCGCGTTTCGGATCCATCGACGATGTCGTCGATGATCAGCGTCATGTTGTGCATCATCTCGATCACGGCCGCGGAATAGATCAGTCGATTCGGAATCGGCTCGTCCGTCGTGGCCCGATAGACGCTGAATACGGTGAGGGGTCTGAAATATTTGGAACTCGTGATGAACTGCCATTCGAGCAGGGGCCTGATCTGCTCGTTGGCGCCGCGAATCCAGCTGTCAAGGATTTCGCGAAGTTGCTGCATCTCCTCCGTGAAGCCGAGCTGCGCTATGATACTTTCCGTCGTTGCCTTTGACATCGCGACTTCCCCAAGTCCCTCGACCGCCGCCCACGCCCCGTGGGAGCCAGTCGTCCCCGTCAGGTCAAAGCTTCGCGCGANGCCTGCGAACATATTCAAGCCTTGGTCTGTGGCGTCCTGAGCCGCGCAGCAGCCCGCTGCCCTCGGCAGGTGCGGATCGCAGAGTCGGGCCAGCCCTCGCCGGCCGCGCGGTTGGAGGTGCGCTCGCGGCGGTACTCACTGCCTTCAACACATCTGTCAGCAGGGAAGCAAGACCCCGTGGTTTGTCGGCCGATCTCCCGAAGGCGAAATCACACAAATGATCGCTTGCCGCCAGCACACCCCGGGCGGCTGCCCGCAATCCCTGCTGAACCGTGGAGCTTGAACTGTCTGGTTCGCCACCGGGGGAAAGCAAAGCAACTCCGAGAGTCTCGAGGCTCGCCACCCAATCGGCTACGTATCTCAGAGGGAGCAACGCGAGTGTCGTCACGGGCGCCAGGGCCCCTTCCGGGGTCTCGGGCTGTCCGCTCGCCAGATCACGCAGCGCAACATTCACCGCTGCCCAGGCCGTGGCACCATAGGCGAGGGGAAGCAATGCGAGCTTCCAGGCCGAGAATTCCACGGAGCTGGGAATGACGCCCGGCTCGACCGTGATGTCGGACTTCCCCTCTGCTTTCATCTGCACCGCACGCGCCGCGTGGAGCCCGCTCAAAACAGCCGCTTCGACTGTCGCCATCTTCACTTCGTTGCGACAGAAATCGCCGGCGAAGAACACGCTCTGCAGATCGGGATAGCTTGGTTCAAGCAGCACTTGCTCGGAATTCATGTCGTTAAGGAAGAGCGTATGGGAACGGTTGTTTTGAGGAAACGACTTCGAATAATCGATATTGCTTTCGGCGTCGCCCCACCGGCGACCGGGCTGCACCCCGGGCAGGTAGCCGGCCAGTTCCTGTATCATCAAATGCGCCCATTCCCGTTCATTCGCGGACGGATACGCATAGGCGTCAGAGGCGGCCAGGATCAGAACGGAGTGCTGCTCCTTGATGTTGCTCAAGCTGGTCCAGAGTTGTGAAATGTCGATGAACGTCAGGTAACCCCGCGACCGGGCCAGTCCGACATGCTCACGGGGTATGTTCGGAAGCTTCTCCTTGAAGAATACGGTAACGACCAGGATACTTGCCGTGCGCAGGCGTTGCAGTTCCGAGAGTGCCGGCAGGCGCTCGACGACACGCCGTCCAGGGCGGCCACTCATCACGAGCTTTGCCAGTTCGGGGGCGGGCACCGCAAAGACGACATTGGCGTGCGTTGCCTTCGTCTTGTCGCTCAGTGTGAGCTGCATCTTATCGTCATCGCCGACCTCGACGGCGGTGACCTCAACCGACGCCCTGATATCACAATCGTTCTTCAGGCTCGCCTGCCAGGGCTTGATCAGCATCTCCTCAAGGCTTCCCCGTAACAGCCAGGCGAAGGGCAAGTCGCAGCTGCCGAGCACGTGCTTGACGAAGTCCTTGTAGGCGGCGGCAGATGTGTCGCTGCTTGAGATGCACCAGACTTCATTCAGAATCGTGTTGTGCAGATCGGCGCAGTCCAGCGTGGCGTAGGGACGCGAGTACAGGAACCCGTTCACCGTCTGCTGTTCCAGAAGATTCGACCGGTGAAACGGCTGCGAGGCCAGGTCAAGCAGGGTGAAGCCGACGAGGAACATGTCGGGTGGGGGCAATGCTCTCGACACGAGGTTGTCCAAAACGTTCTTCAGCGTGTTGGGGTTCTTCAACTCCGTGTAGCTTGGTGTGTTGTCCGTCGCGTGCTGGGGGCTACTCGGAGGATCAAGAAGCTTGACGCTCATTCGCGGCTCGAAAGCGTCATCTCGCTTGATCTTGAGATCGTCCTCAACGATGCGCCAGAAATTCACATACCAGTCGCAGAACAGATGGGTATAGACGTCGTGGTACATGCCGTCGCTGAGTTTGGAGGAGAGGTCGCCTCCCAGCATCCCATCCTTCTCATACAGCGTCACCTTGTACCCGCGCTTCGACAGGCGTAGTGCGCAGGTAAGCCCCGCGATTCCCGCGCCTATGATCGCGACCTCCTTTTCGGCTGGCTTCGGCGGTTTGGATGTTTTGGGTTGAGATGCGGTAGAGGTCACGTGCGTGCTCCTCGAAAGATTTGATGGTCAGACCAGCAATCCCCGGACCCTGGGGTTCCCTTGAGTCAGCAATGATGGACCGAGTTGCGCGGCTTTTTTCACGACATCGGCCAGCCAGGCAGCGTGCCAGTCCGGGTCCGCGCCGACGGATCGCTTCCATGCGCTCTGCCACGCGACGAGGTCCCCAAGCATTGCTGCCTCGCCGATCGGTGTTCCGATGATGAGATTTCGAAGGGTGCTTATCGTGCCTTCGCCCAGGTAGCGCAGGATGCTTGCGCCGATCTGTCGCAGGATTCCCAAGGGGTGGACGTTCAACCCTCCGAAGCCTGCCCCGGCGATACGGGCAAAATCCCCGTCGGCCATCGCCCGTTCGCAGCCGCGCTGCGCCGACCTCATCCAGAATTCACGGAAGTGCCAATTGCGCATCGCCGCGGCGCAGAAACCCAGGAAGAGCATGCCAGGGTCGAAATAGCTGCGGAAATCCCGCTCGAAATTCGCCAGGAAGGCGGCGTCAAATCTTCCGAGTTCGAGGGCCTTCAGCAAGGTCGATGAGGCAATCAAAGCCGATTCCATGCCTTGAGTGATTCCTTCGCCCGTCATCGGATCAGCGAACGAGCCGGCATCGCCAATCAAAACCCCGCCGTCGAAATAGTTCGGACCCACGCCGCCATACATCTTGACGACACCACCGATCGGTTTACCCACCACCTTGATCCGCGCGCAGCCGGGATGCCGGATCTTGAGCCTCTCGATCGTCGCTACGAAATCCTTCGGCACCGAATGGCCGTGCCGGTGGCAGGTTTCGCTCAGGATACCGATTCCAACATTCGCCCTGCCACCGGACATAGGGAACATCCAGCCATATCCTGGAACGATGTCTTCGTCGAACCAGACGGTCGCCTCGCCATCCTGCACCGAAACGCCTTCGACATAGGCGCGCTGGGCAATCGAGATGTGTGCGCGGTCGGCCATTTCGAGGTTGAACGACCTCGCAACGAGGGACTCCGCGCCATCCGCACCTACGATCAGCCGGGATCTGAGTGAGAAGTCGATCTCCCCGCCGCGCACATCGACGTGAATCCAACCATCTTCGCGCCTGATCCCGCGCGCAGCGCAGCTGTCATATACTTTGGCCGAGACCGCTCGGGCCCGCTCCAATAGATGGTGGTCGAGAATATGGCGCGGCAGGACAAAGCCATGAGGCGGCAGCCCTTGCTCGGCTTGGTAGTAAGGGATGGCGCCGCGAAAGCCGAGGCGGGGACCAAAGTAGATGCGGGTGGATGTTATCGGCAAGGGCGATGACGCCTGCAGTGCCTCTCGAACTCCCATGGCCTCCAGGATTCGCAGGCCTGCGGGTTCGACGAAATCGCCGCAGACCTTTTCGCGCGGAAAGATGGCACGCTCGATAACTGCCACACGCACACCGCGCCGGGCCAGCGACCACGCCATCGTGGAGCCCGCTGGACCGCCTCCAACGACGATCACGTCATAAAGGTCAGAATTAGACACTCGAAAATTCCTAAACGCATGCGATCAGGATTTCAGAGCAAAGGGGGGGACGTCAAGCCATAGATAAATGCAAGTCTGAATTCAGCACGGGCGAAACGAGGCCGGAAACGGCGCGCTTGGCCGCGCAGCGGTCTTTTCCGGAAGCCCGGCCTTGCGCAGGCCCTCGGCGAATCTGGCGAGGTGTTCGGGGCGCGGCGATACGAGACCTGATCCCCGAGGTTGGAAATGCGCAGTGTCGGCTCGAGCGCCAGTCCTGAGAACATTGGCGGTGCAGTATTGGCATCAACCAATAACGGTTAGGTCGTAACATCCCATCGCGCCGTTCGCGTCGTCAGAGCAGTCAACAAGGACCTGTGCAAGCGATCGTCGGGCTGCGACGCCGATTAGCCGCTGACGGTTGCGCAGGAATGCAAGCCGTCTCGCAGCATCAATATTGCGCGCAAGAACGACGTCGCCGACCTCGCCACCTTCCCGGACAAGCCGCATGAATTCCCGCCGCTCTGCTGGAGTGAAGTCACTTGCCTTGCCCGCAACAACGCTCTCACCCATCCGCTTTCGTTCTCCTTCAATCTGTTCTTTGTGGCCGTCAGTCATTCAACGCTCTCCCATCAATAGTATTTCGTGGAGGTGATGGGTTTCGCGAAGGGCTCAACCCATCCTGTACCCTTCTGGGCGTTCGGCGCCGGTCGTGTAGACTGGCAGCACGGGCCGATCTGCCGGGAGCAGCCAAACCCACCTGTGCCGAAAGCACCTACGTAGGACCCGCGCCCCGGTGGAGCGGCCGCGATCGAGATCCAATAGGAGGTCGCGCCGAAGCGCCGGTTTTTGGGCAGGGCGATGGGCGTTTTACAAATCGCGCGATGATGGAATAGTGCCGCTGATTTGCCCGACGTGTCAAAATGTTTTCGCGGGGTCGCTCAAAGCATCCATGCCAGCGGCCACCATGCTACTTTGCATGGGGTTGTTTTCGATATTTTAGTTGGGAGCGAGCACCGCGTCGGCCTTGCCGCTGTCTTTGTCTTTCCCGATGATGATCGCAGGATGGCTTGCGGAGCCCTAGCTTGCGCGCAGCGGCCCGCCTTCGCCCTTCGGACTTCTGCGCGGCAGCCCGTAGGACCTCCTACCCTTGACCAA
>JGI12053J15887_10000340_pt1 | contig 18440 bp, 12 predicted proteins | sample MedBloCAOM1_O3_FD_15887 | JGI IMG/M metagenome (IMG submission 15887)
CCCGGCTCGAGCGGCTGCGGCAGAACCTGTCCCGCCTGCATCTGTCGGCGGAAACCGTCGCCGCCGACGTCACGCAATGGCAGGCAGAGCCGTTCGACGCCGTCCTTCTCGATGCGCCCTGTTCCGCGACCGGGACCATCCGCCGCCACCCCGATATTCCCTGGCTCAAGAGCGAGGGCGACATTGCCGCGCTCGCAGGTCTGCAACGGCGGCTCATTGCGCGAGCGGTCGAACTCACCAAACCGGGCGGCGTCCTCATCTACTGCACCTGTTCGCTCGAGCCGGAAGAAGGCATCGAGGTCGTCCGCGATCTCCTCGACCGCAACCCCAACCTGCATCGCCAGCCGATCTCGGCTGCCGACGTGTACGGCCACGCTGAATGGCTCACGCCGGACGGCGACCTGCGGACGCTGCCTTGCCACCTGCCCGACGCCGATTCGCGCATGGCCGGCCTCGATGGCTTCTACGCCGCCCGTCTGCGAAGGATTTGAAGGACTTATCCGCGGTTGGCCGGAAGCCGACCCTTCGCTATGTTCCGATCACGGGAGTAACAACGCCCGCCAGGAGCCATCGCCTCGATGTCGCGCGTTTCCGTCGCGGAACGTACCAGACTGTCCGTGTTCCTGGCGCGCGGCCTCGTCCGCAAGCTCACCAGCCGCGTAACGACGCATCCGATCGTCAACTGGCCGTTTTCCTTCGGGAAGGCCGACCGCGTCGTCATCGCCCCGCAGGACTTGCGCACGACCGACGCGACGCGGGCAGCCGAGATCTATGCCGGCCGGTTCGTGTTCGCCGGCAAGGTCGTCCTCTGCGACTCCCGTTCGCCGTTCGAGATCACCCCGCCGTCGGAGGACTGGGCGGTCGCGCTCCTGGGCTTCGGCTGGCTGCGCCATCTGCGCGCCGCGCAATCCGGCATCACCCGCGCCAATGCGCGCGCGCTGGTCGACGAGTGGGTCGCCCTCAACAGCTCCCACGATGCCGTCGCCTGGCGACCCGACGTTGTCGCCCGACGCGTGATTTCCTGGCTGAGCCAGGCGCCATTGCTGCTCGACGATGCCGACGTACAGTTCTATCGGCGCTTTCTGCGCAGCCTGACGCGACAGGTCCGCCATCTCAGGCATACGGTGTCGCAAGCGCGCGACGGCGTGCCGCGTCTGCAAGCCGCCATCGCGCTCACCTACGCCGCCCTGTGCATGGCGCGGCAGCAACGCTACATCCGCCCCGCCACCAAGCGTCTGTCGGACGAACTGGCACGGCAGATCCTGCCTGACGGCGGCCATGTCAGCCGCAATCCGGGTGCGCTCATCGAACTGCTGGTCGACCTCCTGCCGCTGCGCACCGCGTTCACCGCGCGTAACATCGCCCCACCGCTGCCGCTGCTCAACGCCATCGACCGCATGATGCCGATGCTGCGCTTCTTCCGGCACGGCGATGGGAATTTCGCGCTATTCAACGGCATGGGGCCCACGCAGACCGATTTGCTGACCACGATACTGGCCTACGACGATGCCCGCGGCGCGCCGCTCGCGAATGCGCCCCATTCCGGCTATCAGCGCCTGGAGAGTGCCGGCACGCTGGTGCTGATGGACGCCGGCCGGGGTCCGCCGATGCCGGTGAGCCAGGAGGCCCATGCCGGCTGCCTGTCGTTCGAACTCTCGGCCAAACAGAGCCGGATCGTGGTCAATTGCGGATTGCCGTCGATCAGCCGCGAAGGCTGGCGGCAAGTGGCACGCGCGACCGCCGCGCACTCCACCGTCACGCTCAACGATACCTCGTCGTGCCGCTTTATCGACTCCGGGCCGCTCAAGCGCATGTTGTTCGGCACGCCCATGATCGGCGGTCCGCGCCAGGTCACTGTGGCGCGCGAAGAACCGCCCGACGGGGTGTTGCTGCGCGCCTCGCACGACGGGTACGCCGACATCTTCAATGTTGTCCACCAGCGCGTGCTCGTGCTCTCGACCGACGGACGCAGGCTCGACGGCGAAGACCTGTTCACGCCCGCAAGCGGCCAAGCGATACCCGCGGACCGCGATCAGTTCGCATTGCGCTTCCACCTACATCCCTCGATCAAGGCAAATCGAGTGGCGGATGGACACAGCGCCATGCTGCTGATGGCGAACAAGGAGGCCTGGACCTTCAACGCCTACGACGACCGGGTCGATCTCGAGGAGAGCGTCTATCTTGCCGGCCCCGACGGCCCACGTCGCACGCTGCAGCTCGTCATCTACGGCCGCGCCCGCAAGATCATGCGCGTGCAATGGACCTTCGCCACGCAGGCCGCGGCCGGCACCGCCGCCGGCGCCCCCCGCCGCCCGCGCGAGGACGAGCCGCAACTGCCGTTGTGACGCTTACGTTGTCGCCCGCGAAAGCGGGTATCCAACGTCTAAGAAATGAAATTTGGCAGAACCCTTGCCTCACCGCGCGGCCAGTGATTACTGGATGTCGCGTTCCCGGGCATGACAATCCGCTGTGATATTCGCCAAGGCATCATGACCGATCATCTCCGCCGCGTCTCCCGCGCCCTGCTTTCGGTTTCCGACAAGACCGGCCTCGTCGATTTCGCGCGGGCGCTGACGGAGCGCGGAATCGAGCTGGTCTCGACCGGCGGCACGCGCAAGGCGCTTGCGGACGCCGGCCTGGCCGTGCTCGACGTCGCCGATCTCACCGGCTTTCCCGAAATGATGGACGGCCGGGTCAAGACGCTGCATCCCAAGGTCCATGGCGGGCTGCTCGCCATCCGCGACAATGACGATCACGCCGCATCGATGCGCGCGCATGGCATTCGGGCGATCGATCTCCTCGTGGTGAATCTCTATCCCTTCGAGGCCGCGGTCGCGAGCAACGCCGATTTCGAGACTTGCATCGAGAACATCGACGTCGGCGGCCCCGCTATGATCCGCGCCGCGGCCAAGAACCACGACGATGTCGCCGTAGTCGTCGAACCGGCCGACTACGCCGTCGTGCTGGCCGAGCTCGCGCAACACGGCGGCGCCACCACGCTAGCGCTGCGCCGAAGGCTCGCCGCCAAGGCCTATGCCCGCACCGGCACTTACGACGCCGCGATCTCCAACTGGTTCGCGAACGAGCTCGCGGATCCCGCGCCGGCCTACCGTGCCATCGGCGGCAGTCTCATCGAGCCGCTGCGCTACGGGGAAAATCCGCACCAGGCGGCATCGTTCTATCGTACGCCCGAGCGGCGCGCCGGCGTCGCTACCGCGCGGCAGGTACAGGGCAAGCTGCTCTCCTACAACAACATCAACGACACCGACGCCGCCTATGAATGCGTCGCCGAGTTCGATCCCGCCCGCGCCGCGGCCTGCGTCATCGTCAAGCATGCCAATCCGTGCGGCGTCGCCGAGGGCGCAAGCCTCCTCGACGCCTATCGCAAGGCGCTCGCCTGCGACCCGGTGTCGGCGTTCGGCGGTATCGTGGCGGTGAACCGGCCGCTCGACGCCGATGCGGCACGCGCCATCACCGACATCTTCACCGAGGTCATCATCGCGCCTGGCGCGAGCGAGGAAGCGATCGCCATCATCGGCGCCAAGAAAAATCTCCGCTTACTGGTCACTGGCAGCCTGCCGGATCCGCGCGCAGCGGGCATGATCGTGAAATCGGTCGCCGGCGGCCTGCTGGTGCAGTCGCGCGACAATGCCGTCGTCGACGACGTGACGCTCAAGGTGGTGACCCGGCGCGCGCCGACCAACGCCGAGCTCACCGATCTTGCCTTTGCCTTCCGCGTCGCGAAGCACGTGAAATCGAACACCATCGTCTACGCCAGGGATCTCGCAACCGTCGGCATAGGCGCCGGCCAGATGAGCCGCATCGATTCCGCCCGCATCGCCGCCCGCAAAGCCGAGGACGCAGCGAACGCCGCGGGCCTGAGCGAGCCGCTCACCCTCGACTCGGTGGTCGCGTCCGACGCGTTCTTTCCGTTCGCCGACGGCCTCCTGGTCGCAGTCGAAGCCGGCGCCACCGCCGTGATCCAGCCCGGCGGCTCCGTGCGCGACGACGAGGTGATCAAGGCCGCCGACGACCACGGCATCGCCATGGTGTTCACGGGCACACGGCATTTCCGGCATTAAGCCTCGTGCTCGGACGAGCGCCGGGGAAGCCGGCGCGAAGAGCCAGGACCCAGAGCAACACGGCAGACTCTTCGGGACTCGCTATTGAGCTTTGCATGTTTCACGCTGGGTTCCGGTCTTGTTCCGCTCGCGCAAGGCGCACTCGCTCCGCGCGCTCGGGACACGTCAGCTCTTTACCAAATCCCCCAACAGGCTCGCCGCCACCGAGAGCTTCGAGAGCGTCAGCCCGGAATTGGCGATCTCGTGCACCGACATGCGGATGCGGTCGACCGCGGCCTTGCGCGGCGCGACCCACGCCTCCACCGCCTTCGCTCCAGCCGCACCGTTGCCGGCCATGGCGGCGGTGAGCCGCCGCTCGGCGTCGCCAATCGAATCGAGGGCGCGGTCGAGCGCGAGCCGGTCGAAATAGTCCGAAATCAAGATGCCGCGGGCAGCGCCGGCGATCTGGTCAAGACGGAAGAACGCCTCGGCCGCGAAATAAGTGGCTGCGACCTCGGCAATATTCTGGCCCGTGCGGTCGGCGACCATCACGATATCGGGCGCGGCGACGAGCACCCGCAGCGTGGCAAGCCGGCGCGCAAGCCCGGGCGGCACGCCTCCCTTCGCGAGCTCGGCCTCGCGCTCCCTGCGCGCGGCAGCGGCCGCCTCCGGCAGCACGTGGTCGAGCGCGGTCTCGACCGCTGCAATGCCGTCGCGATAGTGCGCGACGATCGACGCCAGCCCCTGGGTGAGATCGACATTGCGCAGGAACCAGACGAGACGATCAAGGAGCAAATCCTGCACCGCCTGATAGAGCGCGAGTTGCAGCTTGCCGGAGACCTTGTTGTCGAGCGCGTCGATCTCGCCATTGAGCGCGGTCATGCCGTAGCTGTCGCGCACGGCGGCAAAGGCGGCGGCGATGTTCGCCGCCGAGGCGCCGGTTTGATCGGCGATGCGCACCAGCAGCGAGGGACCGCCGCGATTGATCATGGAATTGGCAAGCTGCGTGGCGATGATGTCGCGCCGCAGCCGATGGTGCTCGACCGCGTCCGGGAATTGCTCGGTGACCGCCCGTGGGAAATAGCGGCCAAGCTCGCGGCCGAGATAAGGATCGTCCGGCACGTTCGATTGCAGGAGTTCGTGGTGGAGCGCGAGCTTGGCATAGGCCAGCAGCACCGCCAGCTCGGGCCGCGTGAGCGCCTGCGATCGCCGCCGGCGCTCGGCAATCTCCATGTCGTCGGGCAGGAACTCGACGGCGCGATCGAGCTCGCCGGCGGTTTCCAGCGTCTGCATCAGGCGCTGCTCGAAGCCGAGGTCCTCCAGCCCGCGCCGCTCGGCCAGCGAGATCGCGAGCGGCTGCAGATAGTTGTTGCGCAGGACCAGTGCCGCCACGTCGTCGGTCATGGCGGCGAGGAGCGCATTGCGCGCCTCGCGCGAGAGCCGGCCGTCGCGCATCGGCGGCGCCAGCGCGATCTTGAGATTGACCTCGACGTCCGAGGTATTCACGCCCGCCGAGTTGTCGATGGCATCGGTGTTGAGCCAGATGCCGCGTAGCGCCGCCTCGACGCGGCCGCGCTGCGTCATGCCGAGATTGGCGCCCTCCCCGATGACCCTGGAGCGGATATCGGCGCCGGTGATGCGGATCGGATCATTGGTGCGGTCGCCCACCGCATCGTCGGTCTCGGCCGATGCGCGCACATAGGTGCCGATGCCGCCAAAGAAAATCAGATCCACCGGTGCTTTCAGGATCGCCCTGATCACCTCCTGCGGTGTCGCCTTGGCCGTGCTCAAATCCAGCGCCACGCGCGCCTCGTCCGAGAGCGCAATCTCCTTCAGCGCGCGCGAGAATACCCCGCCGCCCTTGGAAATGAGCGCTCGATCGTAATCCTGCCAGCTCGAGCGCGGCAGGTCGAACAGGCGCCGGCGCTCTTCGAAGCTCCTGTCGGGATCGGGAGCGGGGTCGATGAAGATGTCGCGGTGGTCGAAAGCGGCGACGAGCTTGATCGTCCGCTCCTGCAGCATGCCGTTGCCGAACACGTCGCCCGACATGTCACCGATGCCGACAACGGCGAACGGCGTCTTGCCGATGTCGACGTCCATTTCGCGGAAATGGCGCTTGACCGATTCCCAGGCGCCTCGGGCGGTGATGCCCATCTTCTTGTGGTCGTAACCGGCCGAGCCGCCGGAGGCGAAGGCGTCGTCGAGCCAGAAGCCGTGCTCCTGCGCGATCGCATTGGCGATGTCGGAGAAGGTTGCCGTGCCTTTGTCGGCCGCGACCACCAGATAGGGATCGTCGTCGTCATGGCGCAGGACATTGGCCGGCGGAATCACGCCCTGGGGGCCGAGATTGTCGGTGATATCGAGCAGGGTCGAGATGAACAGCTTGTACGCCGCCGTGCCTTCGGCCAGCACTGTTTCCCGCGTTGCGCCAGTCGGCATCAGCTTCGGCACGAAGCCGCCCTTGGCGCCAACCGGGACGATGACCGCGTTCTTGACCTGCTGCGCCTTGACCAGGCCGAGGATCTCGGTGCGGAAGTCCTGTGGCCGATCCGACCAGCGGATGCCGCCGCGCGCGACCTTGCCGAAGCGCAGGTGCCCCCCCTCGACCCGGGGCGAGTACACGAAAATCTCGTAGAGCGGGCGCGGGGGCGGCACACCATCGAGCGCGCGGCTTGCGAACTTGAGCGCGATGAGGTGTTTCGGCAGCCCATCGGCGTCGATCTGATAGAAATTGGTGCGGATGGCCGCCTGCACCGCGTTAACGAAGCGGCGCAGGATGCGATCCTCGTCGAGGCTTGCAACCTCCTGCAGCGCGGCTTCGATGGTCGCAACGACCTCGGCCTCCTGTGCCTTGCGCTCGTCCGCGGATTGATTGAGGCGCGGATCGAAGCGCGCCTGGAACAGGCGCACGATATCGGCCGCGATGTCCGCGTGCTTGACCAGCGTCATCCACATATAGTCCTGGGAGTAAGGCACGCGGATTTGCCGCAGGAAGCGCGAAATGGTGCGGATCAGCGCCACGTCGCGCCACATCATTCCCGCCGCCAGCACAAGCGCGTTGTAGCCGTCGTTCTCGGCAGCGCCCCCCATCACCACCAGGAACGCCGCCTCGAGACCCTGCTTGATGGACTTGAGATCGACCGCACGCCCATCGGCGCGCTCGAGCAACATGTCGTGAAGCCAGACGTCGGACTTGCCTTCAGGGCTGTCCTTGGCGGTCCGCGCGATCTGATAGGTCCGCTCGTCCACGACCTTGAAGCCCATGTTCTCAAGCACGGGGACGCGCTCGGACAGGGGGATCGGCCGCTCGTAGCTCCAGATCTTCAACCCGATGGCGTTGTCGTGATCCCCGTCGCGCCGGTGAAAATCGACGCCGAGCGGCCGGCCCGGCAACAGACCCTCCATGATCCGGATGTCGCTGACTGTGGTGAGGGCCGAATAATTTTCGCGATAGCCCTCGGAGAAGGCATCGCGGTAACGCTCCAACAGCGCGCGCGCCCTCGCCGGATCGTAGCTGCGCGCCAACTCCTCCCCGAGCTTGTCGGTCCAGGTGCGAACGATACCCTCGACCGCGCGCTCGAGGCTGGTACGATCCGGGTTCGGCACGTCGCCGGGTGAAACCGCGATGATGAAATGGACGCGGACGAGCGGGCCTTCAGGAAAGAACGGGTGGAAGGCGCTCACCCGGCCCTTGTAGACGTCGGCGAGATAGTCGCCGATCGCCTTGCGCACGTCGCTGTCGTAGCGTTCGCGTGGGACGTAGACGAGGACGGAAACATAGCGATCGAAGCGGTCGTGCCGCGGCAAGACCCGCACGCGCGGCCGCTCGTCGAGCTGCAGCACCGCCATCGCAAAATGGTAGAGCGTGTTCTCATCGAGCTGGAAAAGCTCGTCGCGCGGATAACTCTCCAGCACATTCACCAGCGCCTTGCCGGAATGCCCGTCGGGATCGAAGCCGGCACGCTTGAGCACCGCGTCGACCTTGCGGCGCAGATAGGGGATGGTCCGCGTCGAGCGCGTATAGGCGGTGGAGGTGAAGAGGCCGACGATGCGGAACTCTCCAATAAGCTTGCCGCCGCGATCGAAGCGCTTCACGCCGACATAGTCCATGTAGACGCGCCGGTGCACGCGCGAGCGCACTGCGGACTTGGTGACGATGAGCAGCGTCGGCTCGTTCAGGAGCGCGCGAATCTCCGGGGTAATCACCAGCGGCAGGTTCCAGCGTTGCACGACCCCTATGTCGCGGGAGCGCAAAATGCCGAGCCCGGTTTCGAACATGGGTTCGAGCGCATCCTCGCCGGCGCTGAACTTGTAATTGCGAACGCCGAGGAAGGTGAAGTTGTTGTCGACGAGCCACTCGAGGAATGCGACGGCTTCGGCGATCTCGTCCGCCGGCACCGGCGGCGGGTGGCTTTCGAGCTCGGCGATCACGTCCTCGACGCGTTTCAGCATCGCCCGCCAGTCGGCGACGCAGAGGCGGATATCGGCGAGCACCCGCTCGATGGCTGCCACGATCTCGGCGCGGCGCGCCTCATCGTCGATCGGCTCAAGATGGATGTAGATCACGCTTTCGCGCGGCGCGCCGGGAGCAGCCTTGGCGTCCTTGAGGGCGGTGAGGCGGCCGGCGGCGTCGCGCGCGACGGTCAGAACGGGATGCACGACAAAGCGCACATCGACGCCGCGGTCGGCCAGCTCCGCCAGGACCGAGTCGACCAGGAACGGCATGTCGTCGTTGACGATCTCAAGCACCGACTCATTGCGCCGCCGCTCCCGGTCTCCCGCCGGCCCGACCGTATCGAGGCGGATGTTCGCCACGCCCGGCTTGCGCACCGCAAGCAGAGACCAGGCGTCGGCAGCAAGTTCGGCGAGCTGCCGGGGGTCGTAGCGCAGAAGATCTTCGGGCGCCGCATGAGCAAAAATCCCAGCGACGAAATCCTCCGGGATATCGCGATGGCTGCCGCGCAGGATTTTGCCCGCCGCGGCGATCAGCGCCGCTTCGGCACGCTCTTCATCGGTGCCGGGAAGGTCGGCGGCTACCATCGCGTTTCCCTCGGCGCGCCCAGGTGAGCTGGCGGCGTTCTTGCGGTTCAAGTCCATACCGCCTCAAGTATTTTCGGTGTCGCCCTTAAGTCTTTCTCATCGAAGCTGCGGCGTCGAGCGCTAAGTTTCGCCGCCTTCGAGCCGATACCGCTCCGCGGTCAAAGACGGTAGGATCGACCATTCCACGACAGGGAGACGACGCCCGTGCCCCAGCCGACGAAGAACGCCGCCAAGAAGCGACCTGTTCCCACCCGCCGCTCACCCGTCATCAAGAGTGCGAAGGCATCTCCCTCGGTGGATACCGGCGCAGAGGATGACGTCAAGATCACGGCGCTCAAGCTGCCGCCGGGAGAGCTCTCGCCGGAGATGGATGCCTACTTCAAGAAGTGCGAGGAAAAGCTCGGTTTCGTGCCTAACGTGCTCAAGGCGTTTGCCTTCGATGACGCCAAGCTGCAGGCGTTCGTCGACTATCGCCAGGAGCTGGTGCAGAACGCCGCCAGTCTTTCCAAGCTCGAAATCGAAATGATCGCCACCGTGGTGTCGTCGCAGAACCGCTGTTTCTATTGCATCACCGCCCACGGCAATGCGGTCCGCCAGCTTGGCGGCCCAGTGCTGGGCGAGATGATGGTGATGAATTATCGCGCCGCGCGGCTCGACAAGCGTCAGCGCGCCATGCTCGATTTCACGGTGAAGCTCACGACCCACCCCTGGGAGGTCGAGGAGGAAGATCGCGCGCGCCTGCGCCGCGCCGGCTTCAACGATCGCGACATCTGGGACATCGCCTCGGTCGCCGCCTTCTACAACATGACCAACCGGCTTGCCTCCGCAACCGACATGCGGCCGAACAGCGTCTATCACGGGCAGGCAAGATAGCGGCGAAAGGGAGGACATGATGACATCGGTCTATTTACTCGCCGCCGCCATCATGGCGGCAGTCGCCACACAAGTCGCTGGCACGCAAGCTTTGGCGCAGACTCCGAAGGTCGTCATGGAAGAGATGATGGTGCCGTCGGAGCCCGGCATTGAAATCTACGTGCGCAACAAGCGCCCGGCCGACATGACGGCATTCCGGCCCGAGCGCACGCTGTTGTTCGTGCACGGCGCGACCTATCCCGCACACACGTCGTTCGACCTCACGCTCGACGGCGTATCGTGGATGGACTACATCGCCGCGCGCGGTTACGACGTCTACCTGCTCGACATCCGCGGCTACGGCAGATCCACACGCCCGCAGGAGATGGACGATAAACCGGAGGCGAACGCGCCGGTCGTGCGCGGCGTCACCGCCGTCAAGGATATCTCCGCGGTCGTCGATTTCATTCTCAAGCGCCGCAGCATCCCACGCCTCAACCTGTTGGGCTGGTCGTGGGGCACCACGCTGATGGCAACTTACGCCACGCAGAACCCCGGCAAGGTCGAGCGGCTCGTGCTCTATGCGCCGGCGTGGATTCGAACGACGCCCTCGCTCTCGCGGCCGGCAGGCCCGCTCGGCGCCTACCGCGCGGTCGCACGTGAGCAGGCGAAGAGCCGCTGGCTGACCGGTGTGCCCGAGGACAAGAAGGCGGCGCTCATCCCGGCCGGCTGGTTCGAGAGCTGGGCCGACGTCACCTTCGCCACCGATCCGGTGGGAGCCAAGATGACGCCGCCCGCGCTGCGCGCGCCGAACGGCGTGCAGCAGGACGGCGACGAGTTCTTCTCGGCCGGCAAACCCTATTACGACCCGGCCAAGATCACCGTGCCGACCCTGCTGATCCATGCCGAGTGGGACCGCGATACCCCGCCCTATATGGCGCAGACCTTGTTCCCGCTGCTGGTCAATGCACCGGGCAAACGCTACGTGCAACTGCCCGAAGGCACGCATACCATCATGATGGAGAAGAACCGCCAGATGCTGTTCGAGGCGGTGCAGGCCTTCCTCGACGAATCCGGAAAGTCGTAGAGGTAAGCTCCTGTCATCCACCCGAGTAGGGTGGGCAAAGGCGCAGGACGCAGCTCTCCGAAGTCGGCGCGATGGCGCGCGCCGTGCCCACGCGTCTTTCTCGCGCGCGTGGACGAAGTCTACGCGTGGGCACGGCGCAAGTGCGCGTTTGCCCACCCTACGCATAAAGCATCGGCTGCTCGGCATTACAACGCGTTGCTCAAATCTCCACCAGCTTGTTCGGCAGTTCGTCGGGGTTGAGCACCCCGGGCGGGAAGTGCTCCGCCAGCACCGCGCCACACTGCTCGATCGCGGCGATGAAGCCGTCGGCAGTCCGTCCCTGCTTTAGCCCTGCGATCAACGCCGCGACCGCGTGGTCCCACACCTGCGGCGTCACCTTCGCGTGGATGCCGCCATCGGCCACGATCTCGGCATAGCGCTCGGCGACCGAGGCAAAGATCAGCACACCCGTCCGATTCTCCGTCTGGTGCAGACCCTGGGCGAAGAACTGCCGCATGGCTTCGATATGCGCGCGCTCGTGCTTGGTGCGGCGCGGCACGATATGGAAGCGGATGCCCGGCAGCGAGAGCGCAACGGCCGCAACGATGAAGACGACGAGCTGAATGAGATAGATGAGCGAGGCCGGCCATAGCGTGAGATAGATCAAAGGTGCCGGCACGGCGAGGGCGACGGCGGCCGCCCACGCGACCGGCACCAGGCGATAATCGCTCGAGTGGCGTGCGATGACGCAGAATATCTCGCCTGACGTCTTGGCCTCCGCCGCAGTGATGGCGGCCGCGATACGATCTTTGTCGGCCTGCGAGATCATCTCCAACCCTTACCAGCTTCCCGACGATCCGCCGCCGCCGAACGAGCCACCACCGCCGGAAAAGCCGCCACCATCGGAAAACCCGCCGGAAGAGCCGGAGGACCAGCCCGACCCGGCTCCCGACGACCAGCCGCTCGAACCGCCGCCGCGCGACCGGCCGCGACCGCGGTCCCGCGGGATGGCGCCGACGAGCGTGAGGAATACGAATCCAAACACCACAAAAACCAGCAGCATAATCAGGAGCGAATCCCAACGGGTCGTCGGTTCCGGCCGTTTCGCCGCACGCTGCTGCCACTCAGCGGCGTCGCCGGTCAGCACGCTGATGATGTCGTCGACCCCGCGCGTGATCCCGCCGGCGAAATCACCGGCGCGAAACCGCGGCGTGATCGCATTCTCGATGATCAGCCGCGAAACGGCATCGGTGAGGGCACCCTCGAGCCCGTAACCAACCTCGATACGGACCTTGCGCTCGTTCGGCGCCACGATCAGCAGCACGCCGTTGTTCTTGCCCTTCTGACCGATCTGCCAGCGCCGGCCAAGCTCTACGCCGAAATCCTCGACCGAGGTTCCCTGCAGCGATTTCAGCGTCACCACAACGAGCTGGTCGGTGGTCTTGGCTTCGAGCTCATCGAGCTTTTGGGTGAGTGCTGCACGCGCTCCCCCGTCCAGGATACCGGCGTCGTCGACGACGCGACCGGTGAGCACGGGAAAATCAAGCGCCAGCGCGGGGAGGAAGAATAGAAAAGCGAGCAACGCCGCGACCGCGATTGGAGCGACTCTCGCGGGAAGGCGGAGCGCCCCGCGCTTGCGGCCAGAGGCTATGTGACTCCCGACCATGTCACCACCGTCCCGAGGCGCCACCGCCGCCGAACGAGCCGCCGCCGCCGGAAAAGCCCCCCGACGAGCTCCTGCCACCTACCAGCGACAGCATGGCGAACAGCCGCAGGATCGCCGCGCACAACGCACCCGCCAGCATGCCGCAGATGAAGACCACCGCCATAACGACCAGAACGAACCAGATCGCAGGCCAGATCGAATCGTTGCGCGTGGAGTCGGTGGGTGACACCGTGTCCGGCCGTTGCGCCGCGCGGCCTTTCCATTCGTCGGCGTCGCCGGTGAGCACGCTGGTGATGTCGTCGACGCCGCGCGTGATCCCGCCGGCGAAATCTCCGGCGCGAAACCGCGGCGTGATCGCATTCTCGATGATGAGCCGGGAGACAGCATCAGTCAGCGCGCCCTCGAGTCCGTAGCCCACTTCGATGCGAACCTTGCGCTCGTTCGGCGCCACGATCAGCAGCGCGCCGTTGTTCTTGTCCTTCTGACCGATCTGCCAATGGCGGCCGAGCTCCACCCCGAAATCCTCGATCGAGGTTCCCTGCAGCGACTTCAGGGTCACCACCACGACCTGGTCGGTGGTCTTGGCTTCGAGGTCGGCGAGCTTGTCGGTGAGAACAGCCCGCGTTTGCGGGTCGAGAATATTGGCCTCGTCCACCACGCGACCGCTGAGCGAGGGGAAGTCGAGCGCAATCGCCGGGAGGAGAAGAACAAGCGTCAGGAAGGCAATCAGCGCGAGACCCGCTCCGCCTGACCGAGATTTGACTGCCGAAAGGGCAGCGAACTCGGGCGGCTCCCTGTCCCCGGCGGGGAGATGGAGTACGTCGAGTGCGCAGCGAGGATGCGCGCGACAATCGGATGCGCGCTTAGCGGCCATGCCAGTGTGCTCAGAACTTCACCTGCGGCGGCGTCTTCACGTCCTCCGCCACGGTGAACGTCTCCATCGGCTTGTTGTTCTTGTAGAGCGTCGAGGCCCAGATCACGCCGGGGAACGTGCGCAGCTCCGTGTTGTATTGCCGCACCGCCTCGATGTAATCGCGGCGCGCGACTGCGATGCGGTTCTCCGTGCCTTCGAGCTGCGACTGCAGCGCGAGGAAATTCTGGTTCGATTTGAGGTCGGGATAGCGCTCCGAAACCGCAAGCAACCGCCCTAGCGCGCCAGTGAGTTGCGCCTGCGCCTCCTGAAAGCGCTTGAACGCCTCCGGATTGTTGACGATATCGGGCGGAATCTGCACCTGAACCTGGGTCGCACGCGCACGCGCGTTGGTCACTTCCTCGAGCACCTGCCGCTCCTGCGCGGCGTACCCCTTCACGGTCTCGACCAAATTGGGGATGAGATCGGCGCGGCGCTGATATTGATTGAGCACGTCCGACCACTTCGCCTTGGCCGCTTCGTCATAGCTGGGAATGTTGTTGACGCCGCAGCCCGCGAGCAAGAGGCCGAGGCACGCGACCAATACGGGAATGCGAGCAAGGCGCAGCACGCTCGATGCGTAGCTCATGATGGACCTCCGATACCGACTTCCGTACACAGCAGCACGCCGGCCGCTGCTACAGCCTATTCGCAGCCGGCGCAATCCGAAGCGGTGACGCTGAAGCTGGCATCGAATCCCTCGCCTCGGCAGTGGTGAGGCATTATAGCGGTGCTGGAGCGGATGTCCGCGCCGGATGGAACTTCTGGGGGTGCAGATCTTAACGTGGATTGCCATGAAGCGCAGATCGCCTTGAAGGGTAGATTTTGGAGCACTGGATGATCGTCGGCCGCCGAGTCCTGCTTGCGCTGCTCGCATCCCTGATCTGCCTCGGTCCGCTCGCGGCGCAAAACTCCACGCTGCCCGATGCCGCGCCCGCGCCCGGTGGACGGATCGCGGCAGTCACCGCGCGCCATGGAATGGTGGTGGCGCAGGAGGCTCGCGCAACGCGCGTCGGGGTCGAGATCCTGCGTCAAGGCGGCAACGCGGTCGACGCCGCTGTCGCGACCGGCTTCGCGCTGGCGGTGACCTATCCGCGCGCCGGCAATATCGGTGGCGGCGGCTACATGCTGATCCATCTCGCCGGACGCAACATCGACACCGCGATCGACTATCGCGAGACCGCGCCGGCCGCGACCACGCCGGGGATCTTCCTGGACGAGCGCGGCGAGGCCGATCCGCGCAAATCGCGCGATTCCGCGCTCGCGATCGGCGTGCCCGGCACGGTCGCGGGGCTCTCGCTCGCGCACACGAAATACGGCTCGGGAAAATTCACGCTCGCGCAGTTGATGGCGCCGGCGATCCGACTGGCGCGCGAGGGCATTCCGATTGAGGACGATACCGCGGACTCGCTGCCGCGTTCGCAGGCGCGCTTGGCGCGCTGGCCCTCCACCGCGAAAATCTTCTTCGCCCACGGCCGCGTGCTCGGCCCCGGCGCGACTCTGGTACAGGGCGACCTCGCCGATACGCTCGGCGCTATCGCCCGCGCGGGGCCGCGGGCGTTCTACGAAGGTGCGACCGCCGAGAAGATTGTCGCCGCGGTGCGCGCCGGCGGCGGCCTGATGACGCGCGACGATCTCAAGGACTATCAGGCAGTCGAGCATGCACCGGTGCGCGGGCACTATCGCGGCTACGACGTTCTATCGATGCCGCCGTCCTCATCCGGCGGCGTGATTCTGATTGAAATGCTCAACATCCTCGAAGGCTATCCCGATCTTGCCGCGAATGACGCGCAACGCCTGCACCTGATGATCGAGGCGATGAAGCTCGCCTACGCGGACCGCGCCACGTTCCTCGGCGATCCAGCCAGCGTCGACGCGCCGCTCGCACGCCTGCTGTCGAAGGATTATGCCGCCAAGCTGCGTGCGCGCATCGATACCGCGCGGGCGCGGCCGGCACGGGAGATTTATTCCGGCGGTGCGACGTTGCGAGAGGGGGACAATACGACGCATTTCTCCGTCGTCGACCGCTTCGGCAACGCCGTGTCCAACACCACCACGCTCAATTTCAGCTACGGCCTCGGCCTCGTCGCCGACGGCACCGGCGTCCTGCTCAATAATGAGCTCGACGATTTCGCCGCCAAGCCCGGCGTGCCAAATGCGTTCGGACTGGTCGGCGGCGCGGCCAACGCACCGGGACCGGGCAAGCGCCCGCTCTCATCCATGACGCCGACCATCGTGCTCAAGAACGGCAAGCCGTTCCTCGTCACCGGCTCCCCCGGCGGCAGCCGCATCATCACCGCCGTGCTGCAGGTGATCGTCAACGTGATCGACCGCAAGCTCTCCATCGCGGACGCGGTCGCGGAGCCGCGCATCCATCATCAATGGTCGCCCGACGAGGTCATGGTCGAGCGCGGATTGCGCCCCGACCTGATCCGCGCGCTGGCGGCGCGCGGCCATAACGTGGTGGAGCGCTTGCCGCCCACCTCGGCCAATTCGATCCTGGTGACCGCAGGCGGCCTCGTCGGCGCGCCCGACAACCGCACCCGCGGCGCGCTGGCCGCGGGGTACTAGCGCGGTAGTGCAAGGGCCCCCACCGTCTCCTCACTTCAACGACGCGACTCTTGCGACCTCCTCCCACTTGGCGATCTCGTGCTTGAGAAATGCATCGAGCTTGTCCGGCGATCCGCCGACATAGCGATAGCCGAGCGTGACACCCTTCTCCTTCACGTCAGGCATCGCCAGGATACGCTCCACGTCGGCATTGATCTTGGCGATGATCTCCTTCGGCGTGCCCTTGGGCGCAAACAGCGCGTACCAGCTGGTCTCGTCCACGAACTTCACGCCAAGCTCGTTGAAGGTCCGGACATCTGGCAGCTGCATCGCGCGCGTCGTTCCCGACACGGCGAGCGCGCGCATGCGGCCCGCCGTCACGTTGCCGATATGACCGCCGAGCGTCGGCAGGAACACGGCGATGCGGCCCGACATGACGTCGGTCGCGGCCTGGGACGCCGAGGTATAGGGCACGTGCTGGAGCTTGATGCCGGCGAGGTCGCTGAACATGACGGTGGCGAGATGCCCGCTGGTGCCGGTGCCGAGCGACGCGTAATTCAATTCCCCGGGATGCGTCTTGGCGTAGTCGATCAGCTCCTTGACCGACCGGAACGGCGAGGTCGGCGGCACCAGCAGGACGTCCTGCGCGGTGGCGACCAGCATGATCGGGTCGAAGTCCTTGACCGGATCGAACTCCTTGCTCGGCTGCAGCGTCACGTTCACCCCGAGCGTCTGCGCGCCGAAGTGCAGCGTGTAGCCGTCGGGCGCGGACTTCGCCGCGGCCGCCGCGCCGATATTGCCGCCGCCGCCCGGCCGGTTCTCGATGACGACGTTCTGGCCCCACGCCTCGGTGAGCTTCTGCGCCAGGATGCGCCCGAGCGTGTCGATGGTGCCGCCGGCGGGGAACGCAATCAGAATGCGCACGGGACGATCGGGATAGCTTTGCGCCGCCGCGCCGCCGTTCACTGCCAGCGCCGCCGCCAGCAACAGGCCGCCGCAAATCCTCAATCCCATGCGCTCCTCCCGACCGGTTTCTTCTATCGCTGAACCGCGCTATCTCGCGTTCATCTTACCGGCGACGCCGCAACGGCGCTCAGCGCAACGACGCGCTCTTTGCGACTTCGGCCCATTTGGCGATCTCGTGCTCGAGCATCGCCTCGAGCTTGTCCGGCGCACCGCCGATGAAACGGTAGCCCAGCGTGGTCTCGCGCTCCTTCATCTCGGGCCGGGCGAGGATGCGGGTCATGTCGGCGTTGATCTTGGCGACGATGTCCTTCGGCGTCCCCTTAGGGGCGAACAACGCATACCAGCTCGATTCGTCGACGAAGCCGATGCCGAGCTCGTTGAAGGTGGGAACGCCGGGAAGCTGCGCGGCGCGCGTGCGGCCGGACACCGCCAAGGCCCGCATCTTGCCGGCCTGGATGTTGCCGATGGCGCCGCCAAGCGTGGTGATCCAGAGCGAGATGCGGCCCGAGATCATGTCGGTGACGGCTTGGCTGAACGACGTGTAGGGAACGTGCTGAACCTTGATACCGGCAAGGTCGCTGAACAGCGTCGTCGCAAGATGACCACTCGAGCCGATGCCGAGCGAGGCATAGTTCAGCTCCCCCGGGTGCGCCTTGGCGTAGTTGACCAGCTCCTTGACCGAGCGGAACGGCGAATCGGGCGGCACCATCAGGACGTCCTGCGCGGTCGCGATCCACATGATGGGCTCGAAGTCCTTGATCGGATCGAGACCCTTCATCGGCGCGAGCGTGACGTTCACCGCCAGCACCTGTCCGCCCAGGTGGAGCGTATAGCCGTCCGGCGCCGACTGCGCCGCGGCTGCAGCGCCGATATTGCCGCCGGCGCCGGGGCGATTCTCGACGAATGCCGATTGGCCCCAGGCTTCGCTGAGCTTCTGCGCCACGATGCGGCCGAGCGTATCGATGGTGCCGCCGGCGGCGAACGCGACGATGATGCGCACGGAGCGGTCGGGGTAGGTCTGCGCGGATGCGCTCGTGGGCGCTTCGGCAAATACCGACAATATCGTCGCCACGACCAAGGCCACGGCCAAATATCTGTGCCGCATGCAATCCTCCCGGATTCCGCCCTTCAGCAACGGCCGGTCTCGTGCCGGCCTTCAACGCAAGCGTACATCATCGGCTGCGCAAAACGCAGCGGCGCACGCGCCGAAAATCAAACGGCAGGATCTGGTGAGCGGCCCGAGACATAGGTGACATTTCGTACCGGACACATGGGTAACACTTTTCGCCTTTGCGGGCGGGAGGTGTGGATGCCGTGGAAAGCGAGTTC
>JGI12053J15887_10000341_pt1 | contig 18437 bp, 13 predicted proteins | sample MedBloCAOM1_O3_FD_15887 | JGI IMG/M metagenome (IMG submission 15887)
GTGCGGCAGGGCTACGCAGCATCAATCCGGAAATGGAAGAGGCCGTCAGAATTCTCGGCGGCGGCCGCCTTTTGGCAATTCGAAAGGTGCTAATCCCGCTCCTGCAGAAAAGTCTCGCCGGCGCCTGGATCCTGGTGTTCATTCCGGCGACACGAGAGCTGTCCTCGGCTGTCTTCCTCGTTGGGCCAAATACGCGGGTTATTTCGGTGATGCTGTTCGACCTGTCGGAGGAAGGCAATTTCGAGGTGCTGTCGGCCCTCGGCGTGATCTTGCTGATTGCGACCGTCGCGATCGCCGGCATCGGATCCAAAATGATCGGACGCGATTTCATGCTGCGGAGAGATTAGTTGAGCAGGCTCAGACTAAGCGGTGTCAGCAAACGTTACGGCGATTTCTTCGCAGTTGACAGCATCAACCTCGAACTGCATTCTGGGGAATTCGTCTCGCTGCTCGGGCCTTCCGGTTGCGGCAAAACGACGACCTTGCGGATGATAGCCGGCTTCGTCGACCCTACTGCCGGCATCATCGAGATGGACGGTCAGGTTCTCTCCTCGCCTGCCGGCTCGGTCCCGCCGGACCGACGTCAGATGTCCATGATCTTTCAGAGTTACGCCATCTGGCCGAACATGACCGTTCAACAAAACGTCGCGTTCGGATTGGAGCTGCGGAGGATGCCGAACGCCGAGGTAAAACGTCGCGTCGGAGAAATGCTGGAAGTTGTGCATATGAACCACCTTGCCGACCGCTACCCTGCCGAGCTCAGCGGCGGTCAGCAACAGCGGGTGGCACTGGCCCGCGCGATTGTTATCCGGCCCTCCGTCCTGCTGCTGGACGAGCCCTTGTCAAATCTGGACGCGACCCTGCGGGAGGAAATGCGTTTTGAAATTCGGCGCTTGCATGACGAATTTCGCGTGACCACCGTTTATGTGACGCATGACCAGGCAGAGGCCATGGTGACCTCCGATCGGATAGCCGTCATGAACCATGGCCGCATCGAGCAGGTCGATCATCCGCGCGCACTCTATAACACGCCCAAGACGCGTTTTGTGGCAGGCTTCATCGGACGCACCAATTTCCTCGAGGGCACCAGCGATGGCCATGAGATTTCGTTCGACGGCTTTGCGCTGCCGCGCTCCGCATTTGGGAGAGATGTGCCTTCGGAAGGAAAGGCGGTGTTTTCGGTACGGCCGCATAGCATGCGGCTTTCAGACGTGCCGTCAACCTCCCGGGACGACTGCACCTCGGTCGGAGTCATCGTTCTTGAGCGTGCGTTTCTTGGGGAGCACTGGGATTACGTTGTAAAGCCGCTCGAGGGCGCGCTGACGCTGAAGGTTACGACCTCACCCCTGGACGATTTCCCGATCGGCGCCGCGGCCTGGCTGGAGTTTGAACCGCGTCAGATGGCGTCGATCGCCTGAACCTCGGCAACCTGAATAAAGTGAATTGGAGCAATCGTATGTCTTTCACCCCTGCCTCAAAGGCGCTCGCCCGTTTCAAAGTGCTCGATCTCACGCGGGTGCGGGCGGGACCGACGGCTGCACGGCAATTTGCCGACTGGGGCGCCGATGTCATCAAGATCGAGCTTCCACGAGGTCTCGACGAGAGCGATATGGGCGGGCCGCGGCACGGGCCCGATTTCCAGAACCTGCATCGCAACAAGCGAAGCCTCACGCTGAATTTGAAGGAAGCCGACGGCATCGCTATCTTCAAACGGATGGTCGAAACCGCCGATGTTGTGATTGAAAACTACCGGCCAGACGTGAAATTTCGCCTCGGGATCGATTACGAGAGCGTTCGTTCGATCAACAAGCGCATCGTCTATGGTTCTATTTCCGGCTTCGGTGAGGACGGACCCTATCGCGAGCGTCCTGGTTTTGACCAAATCGCCCAGGGCATGGGCGGGTTGATGTCGATTACGGGTCTTCCAGGTCAAGGTCCGGTGCGCGTCGGCATCCCTGTCGCGGATCTCGGCGCCGGCATTTTCTGCGCGATGGGGATTTTGGTAGCGTTGCTGGAACGCGAAGTTTCCGGCGAGGGTCAGTGGGTGCAGTCGTCGCTGCTCGGCGCGCAAATCTCACTGTTGGATTTCCAGGCGGCGCGCTGGTTGATCGCAAAGGACGTGCCGGGCCAGGCCGGCAATGACCATCCGACCAGCATCCCGACCGGTGTGTTTCCCACCCGCGATGGCCACATCAATATCGCAGCGGCAGGCAAGCATATCTTCGCACGCTTTTGCCAGACGCTCGATCTCGCCTATCTGCTCGAAGATCCGCTTTTTGCCGACGAAGCGTCCCGCTCCAAAAACCGGCTCGCCATTAATCAGATTATCTCTGACGTCACCAGGCAACAGTCGAGCAGTGAGCTGATTGCGAAGCTGAATAAAGCAGGCGTGCCCTGCGGCCCGATCAATCGGATGGACGAGGTTTTTGCCGACCCGCAAGTCCAGCATCTCGGCATGGCCGCGCCTTTGCGGCATGGATCTCTTGGTGAGATCGAAGTCGTCAATCAGGCCGTCAAGCTTAGTCGCACACCTAGCCATATTGCGCATCCGACGCCTGAAAAGGGCGAACATACCGACGAAGTACTGAAAGAATACGGCTATGACGACAAATCGATCGCCGAGTTTCGCGCCCGGAAGATTGTCTAAATCAGGCGCGCGATAATTACGATTGCAAGCAAGAACGCAGGCAGGAGAACCCGATGAAGACCAGCACCGAGCGGATGATCGCAAAAAAGGATGGACCGATCGGCTGGATGCAATTCAACAATCCCGCACGGCACAATGCCGTGTCTGTCGATATGTGGAAGTCAGTCCCGGAAATTATGGCCGAATTTGAAAATGATGATCAAATCCGGGTGGTGGTTCTGAGCGGGGCCGGCGGCAAGGCGTTCATTTCCGGCGCTGACATTTCGGAATTCGCGGAGAAGCGTTCGTCACGCGAAAACATATTGGAATACAACAGGATTGCGGGACAGGCGAACGCCGCAATCATCGACTTTCCCAAACCGACCATCGCGATGATCCAGGGCTATTGCATCGGCGGTGGCCTGAGCGTGGCGCTATGCTGTGATCTTCGCCTGGCGGCGGAAAATGCCAGCTTCGCGGTCCCCGCCGCCAAACTTGGTCTCGGCTACGCCTATGACGGAATCAAGCGCCTCGTCGACGTCGTTGGTCCATCGTTCGCCAAAGAGATCTTTTATACCGCACGACAGTTCGACTCTACGGAAGCCTTGCAAATGCGGCTGGTTAATCGAGTCGTCCCGACCCTCAACATCGAAACTTACGTGCGCGACTATGCGGGGACGATCGGCGGTAATGCGCCCCTGACGATAAATTCGGTCAAGCTCTGCGTCAATGAAGCCACCAGGGATCCCGACAAACGTAATCTTGCCGCGGCACAAGTCGCGGTCGATGCGTGTTTCGCGTCAGCCGACTACGTTGAAGGGCGAACCGCGTTTATCGAGAAACGCAAACCCGCTTTCCGCGGCCGGTGACAGGGAACGCAAAGAGATTGCATAATCGCCGAGCAGCTGATGGCCCCCTGCGGATCAATCCTTGACAGTGCCTCGCGCCGGCGCCCGAATCAGGAATAGACCCTGTCATGATCGTTGGCCCGGTCTCCGTTGGGATCGGCTCGAAGGCTGGCCCTCGCAAGCTGTGTCTACCGAAAACCTGATCCGGATTTATCGGTTAACAGAATCGGCTAAGTTGGCGCGATGATCGCGCTGACGCTCGATGATACGGTCGAGTTCTTCAATTTGGTGCTTGGCACGAAACTGACCGGCGAGGAGAAGCACGATCTGGTCGCGTTCCCACGTACCCCTCTGACCGGGCGCAAAGCGGGCTAATGCACAACCCCTACCGGGTGATATCGGCGCCCCGGATGACCGCTCTTGGCGCAAAGCGGCCATTCGCTGATTTGCCCAAGTCGGATAAGTGCCGCCATAACCGGATGTTCACGGTCTTATTCGATCACCTTGTTGCCACGGGCAAGCAGCGTTGCCGGAATGATAAGGCCTAGCTGTCGTGCCGACTTAAGATTTAGCTTGAGCGCAAACCGAGTCGGTTGTTCTACGGGCAATTCGGCGGAATCTGCACCTTTGAATATCTTATCGATATAGACCGCAGTGTGTGCGAATAGTGCCCCAATATCGGGTCCGTGATTTGCTAGTGCGCCTTGGCCAACGACGAAGTCGCTTTGAAACACGGCGGGAATGTGCCGACGTCAACGACCCAGCCGATCCCGGCGGCTATGAGCAAGCGGACGGTTCCCCGAGACCGCGCCACATCACGCGACCTGATCCTTCTCGACGCTAACCGTCCTCGCACCATTTCTCTCGCATTGCCAATCTCGGAGGAGAATTGCGGAAGCTCTTCATCGCAATTGCCCCAAGCTCGATCGTGTCCGGTGCAATTGTCGCATCTGCGCTTTGGCTCCGCGGTTGAGGGCCAACCGGCGAAACCTCGAGATAATTCGGCACGAGAAAACCTAAATGGCAAACGTTGGGTCGAGTACGATCAGCCGGCCCCGGCATCTTGGATCGCCGGCGCTGGTCATCAGAATGGCCGGAGGGTCGCTCATGTCAGCCGCGTCGCGCCGGATCGGAGTTCGCGGACTTGCTCTTGTTGAACAGCAGAAAGAGCGCGCGGGGATTGGTAGTGAGATAACGCCAGAACAGCCGGCGCGGCTCGAGCCAGATTCGCCAGGCCCATTCCAGGCCGACGTTCTGCATCCATTGCGGCGCGCGCGGCCGGCTTCCCGACAGGAAGTTGAACAATCCGCCCGAGGTCTTGATGACGCCGACATTGCACAGGCACGACGCGAATTCCTCGACAAGGGCCTGTTCATAGGGAACGCCGAGTGCAACCCATAGATAATCCGGCGCCAGCGCGTTGATCTCGTCGATCTTGGCCCGCAGCGCGTCGCCCCGGAGATAGCCGTGGGAGTGTCCGACGACCCGCAAGTCGGGATACAGCTTGCGAACATTGGCGACGGCGGTGGCGTTCTCCGCTTCATCGGCGCCGAACATGTAGAAGGTCAGTCCCGCGGCCTGTGCCTTGCGGGCGACAACGTGAAACAGATCGGTAGTCGCGACGCGTTCCGGCAGCGGCAACGCCGACTTGAACCGCGACACGGTGACCAGCGGCTGGCCGTCCGCATTGATCAGGTCGGCGGACCGGAACAGGCGTTCGGTCATCGGTTCGGTCGAGCAGCGCGCCAGCACCTCGCCGTTGGCTGACGTCAGATACAGCGGACGGCTGACTCGGCGCCGTGGGAACACCATGTCAACCATGAAGTCAGCGGTCTGCTCGAGGTCGAGCACGGCGAGCCGCAGCCCGCCCAGCGATATCCGGGGCACGCTTGCAGTAGCGGCCCGCCCTACAGGGTTTGCACGACGCTCAATCATGTTGCGCTCCGCGCCGCCAAGCCTGACTGCCAGATGTTGCGAAAGCGGACACCCTGGACAGTCCGACTGTCCCGGAAACGCCAAGCGTCACAGCATTGACCGCCGGAACACGCGAATGACACCGGAAATTCGCTGTTATTTGTCATGCGACCACACGCTTATGAGAAATCCATACGTTACGGATTCCTATTAGCAATATCCGGTCCAGCGTCGGGCCGCGCGATCATGGGTGGAGTTGTGATGGTTACCGTGCTTCGCATTAACCAGATTGCGAAGCACAAGCGGGGCTGCGGTGACTAGCCCGGCGCCGATCTTCGCTCAATTAAGGGCTGTCTGAGCTCGGATATGATTTCCGATCACCAGGCCGGTCAGGCACAACAGCAGCCCCAGCGCGGGTGGTGCGAACAAGGCTTCTTCCTGAAAGATGCCATTGACCAGGACGACCATCACGCCAAACGCGGCAAGGCCTTGGGTAAGGATTCCGGAGGACGCATACAGGCGCCATGCCTTCAGCGCGATCGCAAAGTAAAACCCGAGCGGCACCAAAGCCGCGATGCCCATTTGGTAGAGCAGGACGCCTACGGCACTTTCGACGGCGCCATCGATGGATCCGGCTTTCTGCGCGGCGCTCCAGTCGATCGAGAAATACCCGTCTGACAGATTTCCGCCAACACCGAGCCCGCGGCCGAACGGGTTCGCAAGGAAGCCGTTCCAGCCGCCCATGAAGCCGATGACGTGATAATCGCCGATTTGCAGGCCGATATAGATCGCAATGACCGCATAGGCGATCAGCGCCAGCAGTCCCAGCAGCAAGGTCGCCACGGCGCCAAGCAGCCGGGTTGAAGCCCAGGCCAGGCCAACAAATATAATCAGAATGAGCGCCCCTTTCACGCTGCACAGAACAAGGAGAGGCAGCGCGGCAACAGCCAGCAACGGGCGCCCGACCGAAAACAGAAAAAGCATGAAGAAGCTTATCCCATAGGCGAAACTGATCGGGCTCATATTGGGCCCGAAGATGCGAAGGATGTTCGATAGCCCAAGACCTTCCAACAGCGGCGTGTTCAAAAAGCTGAAGGTGAATCGATCCTTCAAATCGACGGGGACATTTCCCGTGGCCCGCATTTCGGCTTCCCAGGCGCCCGAACGGGTGGCCTTGAACTCATCGAATTGCCAAAACGTATGGCCGTTAGTGACACCAAGCCAAAAGTCCCGGAACGTCAGCTCGGTATAGCCGCAAACAATTAGAAGGACACCGATCGCTACCAGGAATGGCGTCATGCGAACCTGGTATGTCGCGGCGGTCAGAAGCGAAAGCTGAAACAGAAAAAGTGGCAGCACGATATTGCGCAGATAGATCGATGCCGCGAGTCCGTTTTGAACGAAGCCAAACAGAAAGTATAGCAACACCGTGGCAAGCACCAGCATGCCCCAGTACATGATACGATTGACTTCCGCCGGGTATTCCCTCCAGCGCAGTCCGTACAGTCCCAGCGTCACCAGCCACATGACCGAGCAGGCGAGAAAATTATAGCCTTTGATGAACTCCATCTCGGAGGGATCGGCGATATAGGACGACAGGATCGAGACGAACAGATTCTGAAAAAACAGGATGAAAATCGCGATCGAAGGCGCATGGGCCGGAACCACGGCGACGATCGCGCAGCCGATCAAGGTCTCGACGCTGATCGCCAGGATCGGGCTGACGGCGTGCAGCACCGGAGCAAATGCGATCGATGCCGCGGCCACGCCAATCGCCGGAATGACGTCGCTGACGGGCAACGTCGGCTGCTCGGCGATATCTAACAGCACTGGACCTGACAGTGCCGAGAATTCCGGGCACGCATTCTGCACCTCTCGCCAAATCCAGTTCGCAAGTCCAGTCTAGTTGAATGGCGATAGCGCGGAATGTGTAAAGATTCGTTAACGATAACGAAATATGCAGCGGGCCATCATCACTCGCGCATATGCCCCAGCCCACGATCGTGCGCGAAGCCTGGCCGAACATCAAGCGCATCACCCAATGGTCGTGCCGGCGAGAAGGTCTCTCGTGCTCCGACGCCAAGTCGCAATGCGTTAATGCAGATGGCAATGAGTTAGTGTCTGGACAGGTCTTCCTCTGATATGGTCTCGCTGCCCGGCTCGACCGGCACTTCAATCTATTCGGTTCTTTGGTTCAAGGCATGCATCAAAATTCAGGCGTTTTTGATGTCCACATCGACAATGCATTTGATTTCTTGTCTGAGGAATACATCGCGCTATTTGGAGGATCGGCCGCGACTGCCTTCCAGCATCCGCTTTGGCTAGACGGTATCTATACGCGGCTTGCTCCGGCCGCTGGAGCGCAACGGCTGGTTATCGTGCTCCGGTATCGAGTGACTGGCGCGCTGGCAATGGTGTTGCCTCTGCTGCGCGTTCGGCGCGGCCCGATCTGGACGGTTGAATTTGCCGACCTGCGCGTCTCCGACTATTTTGCCGTTCCTTGCAGCGCCAAGGCGTTTTCCGAAGTGCTTGGGGACAAGAAGGCCTGTCTGGAGATCCGGCGCCTTATCAAACCTTTCGATCTGCTGCGAATACCCAAACTGCCTGGCGCAAGGACTGGCATCGACAGCCTCCTCGGGACGCTTCCCTGTGTGACGATGGAGACCAACGCCTATTCGGTGGTCCTTCAAGCCCCGTTCGAGCAATGGCGGGCCAGCGCGCTGGACCGTTCCTACCAAAAGGAACTTGCGAAGAAATCGCGTCAATTGCAGAGAAAAGGCACTTCGCAGTTTTCATGTTGCGAGGACGGCCCGGCCATCGTCTCCGCATTGGAGGTGATGAAGGGGTATCGCGGCCCGCGCTTTCAATCTCGCGGAGACGGCGACCTGCTACAGCGCCCGGAATATTTCGACTTCTATTCCAATGTCGCCGTCCGCGGAGCTGGCTCCTTCGCCCGGCTCTATGCGCTCAGGATGGACGACCGCGTGATCGCGACGGTGCTCGGACTGTGCCACAAGGACAGCTTCCTGATCATCATGAGCGCGTTCGACGTCGAAGGATTCAAGGGCCAATCGCTTGGCGCGTTGACGTTTGAGCTGGTTGCCAAGGATTGCATCGAGCGGGGCGACCAAATACTGGATTTCACCATTGGCGATGAGCCGTATAAAAAACTGTTTGGAGCCCAGCCTTCGCCGATGTGGACTGTCACTCAAACCGGCAGTGCAGTCGGCACCCTCGCCGAGTTTGCCTTGAAGCAGGCGCCCTGGGTCAAGGCGGCCGCCAAGAGGATGGCCGGATTCAAACTCTTGCCGGCGCGGACTTGAACTAACCAGTAACTGGAGCGTTTTCCAGCGAAGTGGATAGCGGTTCGCGTGAAGAAAACCCGTCAAAACAAGAGATAGAGCCCCGTTCCGATTTAATCGGAACGGAAAAGGCTCTAGGCGCTGAGCGCTCCCCGAACGCGGGCGATCCATCCAGGCTGGATCCGGTCCACGCGGTGGGTAATATGGCGCCGCAGGAAGTGCAGATGACGCCGCACGTTCCACCGGATTCCATTGTTGGATGTCAGGGCCTGTCGGAAGTGGGCCATCCTGAATGCGCGCTCGTCGGAAGCGATCTTGTCCCGGTCGGAATAGAACTGCGCTATTTTTTCCGTGCTCATTCCATCCGTTTCAAGCCACTGCGGAAGATGCACCGTACAGAGACGCTCGATGTCGACAAGCAAACGGCTCACGCCCGTGCCGGCCGCGGGGCAGGACGTTTGAAACGCGTCGCCGATCAGCACGACGCCCGGCCGCAGGTGCCCCTCCACCTTGGCCAGGTCCATCACCCAGCTTTGCACCTGATCGACAACGCGGAACTCGCCGAGATAGGGCTGCAGTCCCGGCATCAGGCGAAGCAGCGTTGATCTTGGCTCGCGCCGGAGTTCGCGCATGATTGGATCGCTCGGGTCGCGAAACATGAAGAGATTTGCCCGCATACCGCCGGGAACCGGAAAGATACTTAGATAATCGACGCCATCGGCGGCCCGGTCACCATAGCAAGTCAGCGCGGGAAATTCGAACGGCGAGCCGTCCGATTTCGCGATGGTGAAGCCGAACGAAACCGAATGGCGGGCGGCCAGGATGCGCCGGTTGATTCCGAGCCGGTACCCAAGCGCTCCCGACATGCCGGTGGCCAGTACGACGAGGCGCGATGTAACGCGGTTTCCCGAGGCCAGCGTGAGATGTTGAAGGTTTTCGCTGCAGCTTACGCTCAAGACCTGATCCACAATGAGGCTTGAAGGATCGGGCAGCAGCCGGCGCGCCATGGCGACGAGTTCGGCATAGGGGAGGCCGTAACTCAGGCCTCCGCTGACGTCGACTACTTTGCCTTCCCGTATGTTAAGCGAACTCGGATACGAACAGGCGACAGCCTCGAGTTCACCGATGAAGCCCAGCCTCCGAAGAATCTCCACCTGCTGGCCGGCGATCTTTTCGACACGGAATTCTTCCGGATAGACAGCCCGCTTATCGATCAATGCGACCCGATGTCCGGCCCGCGCCAGCACTGCCGCGGCGAGAGAGCCTGCCAGTCCGCCACCGACGATGGCCACGTCCGCGACAATGGCTTGGCCTTGCATTGCTGCGATCGGTTCTGCGAGGGTCTCATTAACTACCATGATGCGGGCTCTCGAATGGGTTGGCAGCAACGGAGGAGCAAGGTTGAGGCCACATGTCCATTGTCGAGGAGGGGCTAAGATGATTTCCAGGAATTGAAGTTAATCGCGGCATACCGAACCCGACGCGTTAGCCGTATTTTCACATTCATTTGAACCTGCCCGGCCAAGCTGAACGTTTGGCGCGTGCTTTGCTGGACGACAGCGTGTTCCCGGGTAGCTCAGCGGTAGAGTGAACGGTTGTTTACCGAAAGGTCGGTGGTTCGAATCCATCCCTGGGAGCCATTTCTTTGTTGTTTCGAGCAACTGCGGCCTGCGCCTGGATATCTGGTTTCGCCAAATCCCTTCACCTTGCGCGGTCGCATTGCATCATCCGCAAGGCGGCGGTTGACCCGTTTGAGGACAGCCAGGACATGCCGCGCTTCAAAACAGGGCAGCAAGCAGAACGCTTCAGCTAAAGCCGCATTTGCAGCCGCCGATTTTCGGCAAGCATTCGGGATGTTCTTTGGCCTCAAAATTGCTGCTGCCTGGGACGGAAGGCAGATCGATCGTCCGGAGAACAGGGGAGATTCGGAAATGAATGCCTGCTCACCTTGCCCCAGGGGCCGAACAATATGCGAACGAAATCTTAGGGGGCGAAGATTAAGACCCCATGGGATCGGAGAATGCGTTAGCGGGTTTTAGCCACAAGCTTGAAAGGAGCACTGGCCTGTCCTTCTCATGATAGAATCTATTCTCCAACTGATGCGGCGTGACGTGACCCGCGGCGTTGCCGGGACCATCCTTCTCAAGGTTGGCAGCGGCGCCCTTGCGTTTGCGTTGTTTTCGCTCGCAGCGCGAGCCATGTCTGCCGACGCATTTGGTGTTTTCGCCGCATGGCTTTGCGTTGCCCAGATCGGCTCAGTGGTGGGCCTCGTTGGTCAAGAGCTGGTGCTGGTTCGTTTTCTGAATGAGTATCAGGTGCAGGGAAGGGCCGATCTTACCAAGGGCGTACTGCTCTCCAGCTTGAAGATTTCGTCCATTGCGACGCTCGCTGTGATCGCCGTGATCGCGGCGGTTGGGAGCATCAAGGGCGACTCGGGGCTACTGATATTGTCGGTGGCTATTTTCATGAGCGTAAATTCCGGACTCATGTTCGGCAGCCAGGTTGCGCGGTCGCTGGTGAGCATTCTCATGGGCGAGGGGAATCGCGAGTTTTTCTGGCGGGTTTTGGTTGTGCTGTTTTTGGCAGGCTTGCTGTTCGCTCACGGCCAGATCGACCCAACGGAACTGTTCATTGTGATGGCCGCGGCCATGCTGGTCGGGCTGATTGTCCAGGTCATCTCGGTCCTGGTGGAACTGCCGGGCGTGCGCAAAGAGCCGGCTCGATACGAAGCCAAGCGTTGGAACGCGAGCGCGCGGCATTTCTGGCTTGCCTCGCTTCTGGAATCCGCCAACCAGTATTTCGATGTAATCCTGATCTATTGGATGCTCGATGCGGCGACCGCAGGGATCTATTTTGCCGCGTCGCGCTTGGCGAACGTATTCGCGATGCTTTCAGCGGCATTGTACAGTTTCGCGGCGCGTCGCCTGCCCTCGCTCTACTTCAGCAAGAACAGCGAGGAGTTTGAGCACACGCTGGTGCTGATGGCGGAGGTAACGGCTCTGTGTGTCGCTGCAGGCGTTGTCGGAATTTGGTTTGGTGCACCCTATCTCCTTGGTTTGTTTGGACCCGCTTTTGCCGCGCAACACTGGACAATGGTTGTGCTGGCGCTTGGCACGGCTTTTCAGGCGGCCGGCGGCCCATCTGCGGCCATACTCCAATTGACAGGCCATGAGGGTGGTTATGTTCCCGTCGTCGCTGCCAACGTAGTGCTCCGGCTTCTCGGATTTCTCATCCTTATTCCCTGGCTTGGTGTGCTTGGAGCCGCCCTGTCGGCTACGCTGTCGCTGGCAATAGCGACCATCGCCCTCAACTGGCTTTGCCGGCGGCGGACTGGCGTCGACCCGTCCGTCCTGGTGCTGCTTCGCTTTTCTTTTTGGAAAGCCAAACCTCGTGCGGTGGCCGCCGGTGATCCGGATGTCTAGCGGGTATTCGTTCGAGCGAAGGCCTGAACAATCCGGATTTTAGTGGCGACCGAGCAGGGCCCTCATGACGCCAGCGTCCGGCTTGCCGGTTCGGTCGTCGACCAGGCCAAATCCCTGCGCAAGTTCCCAGTGCGCCCAGCCCCAGCAATGCTGCTTGGCGTAAGTCACGACGGACGAAAGCCAACGCAGCCGGCTTTCCGGGGGAGCACCGGCTTTGAGCACGCCGAACTCATTGATGATGATGGGACGGGAGAATCGCTGCTGCCACGCCGTCGCGGGTTCAAGCCACTTGTCGATGCCGTTTCCGTCGCGCGATGCGGCAATTGCGCGGTCCAGGAGCTCTACTGCCGGCGCTTTGTTGCCGTCGATCAATTGCTGCCGGAGCTTTTGAACGTCAGGGTCGTCGGCGCGAATGGGGTAGGGCAACCCCCTGATGCCGTGCAGCGGCTCTTTCGGATCCCAATGTCCTTGATGGGAGAAGGCCATCGGATCGTAAAAGTGAATGGCATACACGACGTTTAGATCGTTCAGCGGACGAAAGCCTGGCAATGAGTCGGCGCGTTGCCAGTTCACCGGACCGACAATGATGGTGGTACGCGGAAGCAACTGACGAACGAATGCGGCAAGCTCCTCGGCTTCGGTCTGCCATCTGTCGACCTCGAGGTCTGGCTCGTTCAGCAGTTCCGCGAACACCCGATCTGCTGGATGGCGTCGTGCGATTTCCGCCAGACCGGTCCATGCGCTCTTCATCTCCTGCATCGACGCAACCGGTTCCTGCCGATGCAAATGATTGAAACGGTCTCCCGGATGCAGATCTATGGAGACGTAATAGCCAAGGGATGTGAGTTTTGTCAGCGCGCGATCCACGGCTTGTAACCGGTCGTCCCGCTCTGCTTTCGAGGCAAAGCGTGGCATGATGTACTCTGCCGGCACCGGCAGGCGAACATGGGTCATGCCTGCCTGGCGGAGCTCGCGCAGCAATCCGTCGGCAGGTGGAGCAGACCGGGGGCCGTTGATCCAGCCGTCGGCGTTGAAGCCGCGGGATAATGCGGCAATTCTGTCTGCCGGGACGGTGTGGGTCAGGTAGGGACAGGCTTTCGCGTGATTGGACAGAAGAATGGCAATCGACAAGGCGAATACCGACGACGGTCGTCTCGCCTTTTGCGCACCTGCATTCCGCTGGGTGATGATCCGCGACATATCTTGATCTAGCTCAGCTGCCTGTCAGGACCGCCGCTGTTTGGCCGGTTCAACTTGCCAATCCCAGCATCTCGCGTTGAGGCAGAAGATCCGTGTCGGGGCTGACCTGATTTATGACAATTCCGATCGTGCTGCCGCCGAATTTCCACAGCGATGCCCTGGCCTTGCGGATCGCAGCCGGGTCGGCCGCACCGTCCCGCACCACCAGAATTACCAGATCGGCATGAGCTGACAGCGACGCCACATCGGGCTGCTCGGCGAGCGACGGTGCATCGACGAACATCAGATCGAACTCCGAGCGAACGTCCTCGGGAGCCGGCAGGCCTGCATTTCGATCGGCGCTCAGGAGGCGATTGATAGACTGCAGAGTAGCCTTCGACGCACGCACCCCGTTGGCGCCGGTCTCGGCCGGCCGTGTCACGCGAGCGAAGGCGCCCTCCGGTTGCACCTGAACGAGGGCACTGATCAATCCGCGGTTCACGGCGGACAGGTTCAGCGCTCGCGCGATGGTGCTGCAGCCAACGCCGTTCTCAACCGACGTCACGAGGACCACCTTGCCGCGTACGCCTTGTATACTGCCGATCCGCTCGAGCAGAAGGCGCAGATGGGGAATGAGATCGAGCTCCTGTGTGCCGGAAATCGGTGTCTGCCAGATTGTCTTATTGGTTTCCGGCGGCATCAAGTCCGGGATGCGGGCCCAGATCGGCATATCGTGCGGCGGCCGGGCTTCTGCCGGGGAAGGCGTGCGACGAGTCTTAACGCCCGGCGCCGGGCGATTCCGCCTGGTGTTTTGCACGGCCACCACTGCCGTCGATATCAATATTGAAGCGATTGCGATGGCGGCAAGCAGCAGAGCGAGTGGCGGCCGAGTCGAACGAATCGGAGGAGTGGCAAGCGAAGCGATTTTGGTCTGGGAACTTTGCAGAAGCCGTTGCTCATCGGTTGTCTTGAATCGGGACAGAAACTGCTCGTAAATATTCTTGTTGGCGTCCGCGTCGCGCTGGAGCTCCTGGAGCTTCACAAAGGCCAGGCCTTCGATCAGCATTTCTGCCTCGACCGACTTCAACCGATTTTCCAAGGATTTCTGCTGATCCAGCATGGCCTCGTATTCGGACTTCGCGCTGTCGATATTGCGCTTTCGTTCGTTTTCAATCTGCTTGTTGAGGTCGCTGAGCTGGCTGTATGAAATAACGAGATCAGGATGCCGATCGCCGAACACCGCGCGCTTTTGCGCAATTTGATCGTTGAGAGCCGAGCGCTGGGCGCGCAGAGCGCTCAGAAGGTCCTGTTTTATAGGTCCATCCACGTTCGCCTTCAGATCGCGTTGCGCCTGCTGGTAACGGGTCTTTGCCTCTTCCGTGCGCAGCCGGGCCGCGGACACCTGTTGGTTCAACTCGGTCACACGCAGTTGCTGCGTTGTGCCATCGCGGCCGGCATTGACGATCTTGTGATCGAGCTTGAATGCGGCGACTGCATCTTCAGATGCTCTCAATCGATCGTTCAATGACTTGAGACGGCTGTTGAGCCAGCCGGCTGCATCGTCGGTCGCCGCCGTGCGGACCTGTCCCTGGGTCGCGACGAATGCCTCGGCGACCGCATTGGCATAGCGAGCAGCCTGCTGCGGACGATCGGAGATGAACGTGATCGCAATGACATAAGTCAGACCACGGCGGGAAATGTCGAGGCGGCTGCGGAACTTTTCCAGCAGCCGGGAGCTGTCGGTCTCGCCGCCGGTGATTTCGTGGTCGTCCTGAATCTTGAGCTGCTCGATCAACGGCCGCAGGAACCCATCTGATTTCGCGATCTCGATCAGGCTCTGAAGCGCGGCGGCATCCTGACCGATGCCGGGCAGGACGTCCTGCTCGTTGGTGACGCGCTGCTCTCTGGGATCGACCACGACCAGTGCGGTCGCTGCAAACCGCACCGGGATTACCATCAGGGCGATGATGCCGACGGCGAAGATGGCGATCGCCAGCAATAAAACGCGTCGGCCATTGTCCCTTAGAAATGCAATCACGCCCAGAACGCTCAGCGATCCCTTCAGGAGATCGGGCTTCCCGTCGCGAATCCTTCCGGGCGAAACGCTCGGAGCTTCCCACGAAGCCGAGTCCTGTCTGCGACCAGAATTGTCGTGGCCTGCCTGGCTACCGAACATCACACGTTCCAACTCAATTCAACCGGCAAGCGTCCATCCCAGAGGAGCCCAGCTATAACGTAAATATCTATAGTTAATCGGCGGTTACCTCGGGGGATCATTGCGCTCTACAATTCGTTAACGGCGCGATCCGCCTTGGCTCGAAACTTGATTAACCGCATCGTGCTCTACTCGGTGCGCGGCGGTGGCCGCGTGGTAGATATGGCTGCAGCAACGAGGTGCGAATTCCGCTCCCTCGGCGCGGCCAATGCATTGCAGAATGAGATGAAACCTCCACGTCGAATCCTTCTCGTTCAAACCCAGGCCGAGAACGCAGGCGCTCAGGAGATTTCCAGGCTTGTCGGCGCCGGGCTGACCGCGCTCGGTTATGAGGTCTTCAATCTGTTTTTCTTCCGCAAGTCGGAAACATTCGACGAGCCGCCCAACACATTCTATTGTTCGCCGAGCCGGCCGGGCAACCCACTGGCCTTGCTGAGGTTCCTGTGGACGCTGGGGCGGCAGATCAGGAAGCTTCGGCCCGATGCAGTGCTCACATTTCAACATTTTGGCAATGTGATCGGGGGAGGCGTTTCGCGTCTCGTCAGTCCGGCACCGGTCATTGCCAACCAGGTTTCATCCGGCATGTCGATGAGCTGGCCGGTGCGGGCAGCCGACATCGTGATGGGCAGCCTCGGCGTTTTCAAATGCATAACGCTTAACTCGCGCGATATGGAGCGCGAGTATTCGCGATATCCCGCGGGCTATCGATCGCGCATGAAGCACGTCGCCCATGGTTTCGACGACAAATCGCTGGATATTTCGAAGTCGGCGGCACGGCAGCTGTTCGACTTGCCGCGGGATGCTGTCCTGCTGGGCTGTGCAGCGAGGCTGCATCCCAACAAGCGTCTTGATGCCGCGATACGTCTGCTCACGGGGCAACCTTCCTGGCGCCTCGCGCTGGCCGGGCAGGGGCCGGACGAGGCGCGTCTGAGACACTTGGCCGATCAGCTGAAGGTGATGGATAGAGTGCATTTTATCGGCGAGATTGCTCCTCAGCGGGTCGGGGAATTTCTCGCCTGCCTGGACGTTTTCGTGTTCCCTTCGCAAGCAGAGACGTTTGGTCTGGCCGCTGTCGAGGCGGCGAATGCGGGCATTCCCTGCGTGGTAACGGATCTCCCCGCTCTCCGCGAGGTGCTGTCGTTCGAGGGAAAACCCGCGGCACTTTTTGTCGGCGCCTCCGACACTGCAACGCTGGCGGACGCCGTCTCTAGAATTCTCGCGGACCAGGCCCTGAGCGGCGAGCTGCGGCGAAATGCAAGGGGACTAAGCGTGCGTTATTCGGTAGGCAAAATGGTGAACGAGTATGCAGCAATTCTCGACCAGGCGATTTAGGCCTCACGCCAATTCGAAACTGAGCCGGACATGATTGTTGAATTCCGATGTGAGCGTGAGCGTGCGCGGCTGTGGATGAATCGCGCAACCTTGCCTGTCAACAACCAGGATATTCCGGTTCAAATCGCATGGACAAATTCAGCGGCGCTCAAGCCCTCGGGATTGGACGCATTGTTTGAACTTGAGCGCATCCTGTTGCGAAGAGGTAAGCCCGGCGGCGCCGACAAACTCAAGGCCATCCCCGAAAGGCACGTAGCCGGTACCGCCGATGTGGTTGTCGATTTCACGACGGCTGGCCGCGACCCAGCCTGTTCCGCGAAACTATATCTGCGTCCGCTATTCAACGGAGCAGCCGGCGAAGACGCTGCTCTGGCGGCGATTCTTGCCGGAGATCTGCCGGTGATCGAAATCATCAACGAATGCGATGGCTCGACACTCGATCGTGGCCAGCCCTCCGGAGAAATGGCAACCGGATTGAGTGGCGCCCTCGAGACGGTGATGGCGCGAACCATAACCTTGCTGATCGCCCTTTTGTCCGGAACGCCAAGAATTGTGCCCGAGCTGGCCTATCGTTCCAGAACAACTCCGAAGCAGCCCGCGGCCTACGTTGCCAGCGGGCTGGTCTGGTCTATCGCAAGGGAAATATACCGCCTCTGCTGTTATGCGCCTCATTGGCACGTCGGATGGCGCTACAGCGGCAGTGTGGAGGTTTGGAAGACCGGGGATTTATCCGGGCCGGGCTGGCAGGTGCTTGCGGATCCAGGGCATCGGTTCTACGCGGACCCGTTCCCGGTCACATGGCAGAAAAGAACATTCGTCTTCTTTGAAGACCTCGATCATCGGGTCGGAAAAGGCATTATTTCCGCTGTAGAGTTCGATGGGGCCGGCCCGGTTGGCAACGTTATTCCCGTATTGGAAGAAGCCTGGCATCTGTCCTATCCATTTCTCATCGAGCGCGACGGTGAGCTATGGATGATTCCGGAAAGTTCCGAGCACCGCGATGTTCCGCTTTATAAATGCATTCGATTTCCGGACAAATGGGAACGTCACAGCACGCTGCTTTCCGGGCTCGAATTGGCAGACGCAACCATTACCCTGCACAACGGTATCAACTATCTGTTCGGTGCCTGGCGCGACGGGACGGGTGGCTACTCGGACGCCCTGGCGATATTTTATGCCGAGCATTTGTTTGGTCCCTGGCTGCCCCATGCAAGCAATCCCGTCCTGGTCGATCGAGCCAGCACACGGCCGGCCGGAAATTTCGCGACATTAAATGGAAAGTTGTGGCGGCCGGTGCAGGATTGCGCCGATGGATATGGCAGCGGTCTCGGCCTTGCGGAAATTGTCGAACTGACGCCGACGACTTACCGGCAAATTGTCCGGCATTCTATCCGGCCGGGGGCGGCATGGTCTGGCAGAAAGCTTCATACGCTAAACCGCTGCGGCGATCTGGAAGTGATCGATGGCGCGAGAATTCAGCCGAAGATCAAAGCTTTCCGTTCCTGAGTTTTGTCATCACGACGAAGAGTTCGTTTCTGGTCCCTCCGGATCCCCTGTTTCTCCAAAAATAAAACGGCGAACGTCGGTTTGCCTTCGCAC
>JGI12053J15887_10000342_pt1 | contig 18424 bp, 12 predicted proteins | sample MedBloCAOM1_O3_FD_15887 | JGI IMG/M metagenome (IMG submission 15887)
GGAGGTTCTGGTCGACGGTGCCGAGCGCTATCTTGCGCTCAGGGAGCGCCAGGCGCCGCGTTCGGGGTTCGACGCCAACGCTTTTGCCGCCATGCCGGAGGAAATCCGGCTTCGGCTGCTCAAGCGCGCAATCGATCGGGTTGGTCACGAAGGACCGGCGGAACTTGGCAAGATCGAAACCTTGCTGTCGGCGTTGGACGGCGCGGTTGCGGAACAGGCCGCGGGGCGGCGGCCCAGGCTGAAGCAGACCCTGGCCGGAGCTCTGGTCAGCCTGATCGACGGCCGGATCCGCATTGAGCCGGCGCCGCCCCGCCGGCGCCGGGCGGACTGAAGCGGGACCGAAGGTGCGGCCTTCGTCGCGATAACCCGGCTTGATACCTCCTTGCAGTCTTAACCACCTCGGAAAACACCGGTTTTGCCGCCATCATTTGAGCGGGAATCGCGCTAGGATGCGTTAAATAGTCCTGCGTGGTTCCCTTGGCATCGACCAAGGCGACACCTAGATTGTAATGCAGCCGCCCGGGGGGGTCCCTCGTGCCAGCCCAAGAACACTACCCAAGGACTAAGGCCGCGATCCGCGCGACCACGAAGGAAGATCGATGAACGCCAATCTGCGCAATTTCGCCCTCTGGGTTATTATTGTCTTGCTGTTGTTGGCCCTGTTCACGCTCTTCCAGAATCCTGGTCAGCGCGCGTCCTCGCAGGACATCTCGTTCTCCCAGCTTCTGACCGAGGTCGATCAGAACCACGTTCGCGACGTCGTCATCCAGGGGCCCGAAATCCACGGCACCTTCACCAACGGCTCCAGCTTCCAGACCTACGCGCCGAACGACCCGACGCTGGTCTCGCGCCTCTATAACGGCAAGGTTTCGATCACCGCGAAGCCGCCCGGCGACAACGTGCCGTGGTTCGTCTCGCTGCTGGTATCGTGGCTGCCGTTTATCGCGCTGATCGGCGTCTGGATCTTCCTGTCGCGGCAGATGCAGGGCGGCGCCGGCAAGGCGATGGGCTTTGGCAAGTCGCGCGCCAAGATGCTGACCGAGGCGCATGGCCGCGTCACCTTCGAAGACGTCGCCGGCGTCGACGAGGCCAAGCAGGACCTGCAGGAAATCGTCGAATTCCTGCGCGATCCCGGAAAATATCAAAGGCTGGGCGGCCGGATTCCGCGCGGCGTGCTGCTGGTCGGACCTCCCGGCACCGGCAAGACGCTGATCGCGCGCGCGGTGGCGGGCGAAGCCAACGTGCCGTTCTTCACCATCTCGGGCTCGGACTTCGTCGAAATGTTCGTCGGCGTCGGCGCTAGCCGCGTCCGCGACATGTTCGAACAGGCCAAGAAGAACGCGCCCTGCATCATCTTCATCGACGAAATCGACGCCGTTGGCCGTCATCGCGGCGCCGGCCTCGGCGGCGGCAATGACGAGCGCGAGCAGACCCTGAACCAGTTGCTGGTCGAGATGGACGGTTTTGAAGCCAATGAGGGCGTGATCCTGATCGCGGCCACCAACCGTCCGGACGTGCTCGATCCGGCGCTGCTGCGTCCCGGCCGGTTCGACCGCCAGGTGGTCGTGCCGAATCCGGACGTCGTCGGCCGCGAACAGATCCTGAAGGTTCACGTTCGCAAGGTGCCGCTGGCGCCGGATATCAACCTCAAGACCATTGCCCGCGGCACTCCCGGTTTCTCCGGTGCCGACCTGATGAACCTCGTCAACGAAGCGGCGCTAACCGCCGCGCGCCGCAACAAGCGCATGGTGACCCAGTCCGAGTTCGAGGAAGCCAAAGACAAGGTCATGATGGGCGCCGAGCGCAAATCGCTGGTGATGACCGAAGAAGAGAAGATGCTGACCGCCTACCACGAAGGCGGCCACGCCATCGTCGGCCTCAACGTGATCGCGACCGATCCGATCCACAAGGCCACGATCATTCCGCGCGGCCGCGCGCTCGGCATGGTGATGCAGTTGCCCGAGCGCGACAAGCTGTCGATGTCGCTGGAGCAGATGACCTCGCGGCTGGCCATCATGATGGGCGGACGCGTCGCGGAAGAATTGATCTTCGGCCGTGAAAAGGTGACTTCCGGTGCCTCGTCCGATATCGAGCAGGCGACCCGGCTGGCACGGATGATGGTGACGCGCTGGGGTCTGTCGGAAGAACTCGGCACAGTGTCCTATGGCGAGAACCAGGATGAGGTGTTCCTGGGCATGTCGGTGTCGCGGACTCAGAATGCATCGGAAGCGACGGTTCAGAAGATCGACACCGAAATCCGGCGTTTTGTCGAAGAGGGCTACAAGGAGGCGACCCGCATTCTCACCGAGAAGCGCGCCGACCTCGAGGCTTTGGCCAAGGGCCTGCTTGAATTCGAGACGCTGAGCGGCGACGAGATTCAGGACCTGCTCAAGGGCAAGAAGCCGAACCGTGAGTCGGTGCTGGAGCCGACCACGCCGCGCACCTCAGCGGTGCCGCCGGCCGGCAAGCCGCGCCCGCGTCCCGATCCGGACGCCGGGCTGGAGCCGCAGCCGCAGGCGTAAGCGGCTTACGACCGATCTGATAAAAAACGCGGCGGCGACGCCGCGTTTTTTATTGTGTCCAGGCCAGCAAAATTGCGTCCAATCCATAATGATTATGGTTGGCGTCCATCTTGGCGTCATGCCATGTTTCGAGAATGGCCGTCATGGCCGCCATCGCGCGCGCCGAACAGACCGGGGAGGGACTGGGAATGCGCTTTTTCACAGCATTTGGCGTTCTGGGCGCGCTCGCCGCGCTCACATGGCCGGCGGCGTCGACCGGAGCTGAAATGCGCGGCGTCACCGCGACCGAAATCAAGATCGGCCAGACCATGCCTTACAGCGGCCCGGTTTCCGCGTTCGGCGCGCTCGGCAAGGGCGAGGTCGGTTATTTCAAGATGATCAATGAGCGCGGCGGCATCAACGGCCGCAAGATCAATCTGATCTCGCTGGATGACGGCTACGCGCCGCCCAAAACCGTCGAGCAGACTCGCCGGCTGGTCGAGAGCGACGAGGTCGCGCTGATCTTTTCCTCGATCGGCACCGCCCACAACACCGCGATATCAAAATATCTGCAGAGCAAAAACATCCCGCAATTGTTCGTCGGCTCCGGCGCGTCGAAATTCGCCGACATCACGCAGTACCCGCAGGCGACACTGGGCGTGCAGGGCCCGTTCCGCTACGAGGCGCGGCTTTACGCGCGCCATGCGCTGGCGAAAAATCCCAATGCCAGGTTCGCGGTCATTTCGCAGAACGACGATTTCGGCCGCGACTATCTGTTAGGCTTGAAAGACGTGCTCGGCGAAAAATACGATTCCGTCGTCACCGGCGCGACCTACGAAATCCAGGATCCGACCATCGACTCGCAGATCGTCAAGCTGAAGGCCTCCGGCGCCGACGTCTTCGTGATCGCGGCCACGCCGAAATTCGCCGCGCAGTCGATCCGCAAAGCCTTCGAGATCGGCTGGCGGCCGATGACCTTCCTGTCCAACGTCGCGGTCTGGGTGTCCACGGTGATGGAGCCCGCGGGGCTCGAGGCCGGCATCGGCATTCTCTCCACCGCCTATGTCAAGGATCCCGACGATCCCGCCTGGAAAGACGATCCGGGCGTCAAGGGCTGGCGCGAGTTCATGATCAAATACGTTCCGGAAGGCGACCTGCACGACACCAACTACGTCAACTCCTACAACAGCGCGATGGCGCTGGAGGCGGTGCTGAAGGCCTGCGGCGACGATCTCTCCACCGAGAACATTTTGCGGCAGGCCTACAGCATCAGGGATCTGGAACTGCCGATGCTGCTGCCGGGCATCAAGGTCAACACCTCGCCGACCGATCACGTGCCGGTCGAGCAGATGCAGTTCATGCGCTTTAATGGCAAGACGTGGGAGCGTTTCGGGGAATTGCAGACGGGGAATTAGGGTCGTGACGATGTAGCCCGGATGGAGCGAAGCGAAATCCGGGAAACCGCCAATCGCAGAGAAACCGTCCCGGATTGCGCTGCGCTCATCCGGGCTACGAGACCACAGGTGAATTGGCCGGCGGGGACAAAGGCGACTCCCCGCATTCTCTTAACAGCTTCCGCAATTGGCGGATTGGCGCAAACACTTCCTGATTCCAGTCCGCGCCCTGTTCGTCATAGGCGGCCTGCTCCATCTCCACGATCGCGCAATCTTCGGAAAATACCCGGCTGGTGAACCAGGCCAGCACCGGCCAGGCCAGATCGAGCAGGCCGGGATAGGGTTGCCCCGTCTCACACCTCGTGCATTCGATCCAGGAGCGCATGGCAATTCTCCTTGTGGCGTGCGCGGCGGCAGGACTGTGAGACGGGACGGACGGTGATTCAGGGCAGGGCCCGCAATTCGCGGGCGGCGGCGACCATGTTGGCCAGCGCCGGCCGGACCTCCTCCCATTTGCGCGTCTTCAACCCGCAGTCGGGGTTGATCCAGAGTTGCGCATCGGAAAGCCTTTGCCTGGCGAGTTTCAGCAAATCGGTCATCTCGCCGATTTCGGGAACGCGCGGGGAATGGATGTCGTAGACGCCGGGTCCGATCTCGTTCGGATAACGGTAGCTCCGGAAGGCGTCGAGCAACTCCATCTTGGAGCGGGAGGTCTCGATCGATATCACGTCGGCGTCCATGGCGCCGATCGCATCGATGATGTCGTTGAATTCCGAGTAGCACATATGGGTGTGGATCTGCGTCTCGTCGCGCACGCCGGAGGAACAGATGCGAAAACTCTCGACCGCCCAATCGAGATAGTTTTGCCATTCCGCTTTTCGAAGCGGCAGTCCCTCCCGCAGCGCCGCTTCGTCGATCTGGATCATCCCGGCGCCGGCGGCTTCGAGATCGGCGACCTCGTCGCGGATCGCGAGCGCGATCTGGCGGCAGGCGGCGCTGCGCGGAATATCGTCGCGGACGAACGACCAGTTGAGGATGGTCACGGGTCCCGTGAGCATCGCCTTCATCGGCCGTTTTGTCAGCGATTGCGCATAGGTCCACCACTCCACCGTCATCGGCAGGGCGCGCGACACGTCACCGAACAGCACGGGCGGGCGGACGTAGCGCGATCCGTAAGATTGCACCCAGCCGTGCTTGGTAAAGGCGAAGCCTGCAAGCTGCTCCCCAAAATACTGCACCATGTCGTTGCGCTCGAACTCGCCATGCACCAGCACGTCGAGGCCGATATTTTCCTGCCAGCGCACGGTGCGCGCGGTCTGGTTTTGCAGGAACATCTTGTAAGCGGTATCGCTGAGCGCGCCCTTGGCATGCGCGGCGCGCGCATTCCTGACGTCGGCGGTTTGCGGGAATGAGCCGATGGTCGTGGTGGGAAAGCGCGGCAGCTTGAAACGCTCGTGCTGAATTTTGGCGCGGTCAATGAAGGCGCTGCCGCGTTTGCCGAGCGCTGGATTGACGGTTGCGATCCGTTGCGCCACTGCGGCGTCATGCACTTTGGCTGACGCCTTGCGCGCAGCAGCGGCTGCGGCCGACGCGGCCAAAACGTCTTTCACGGAATCCCGGCCATCCGCCAGCGCCCCGCCGAGCGCTGCAAGTTCGCCCATCTTTTGCACCGAGAAAGCCAGCCAGTCCTTCAGGTCGGGATCGAGATCGGTCTCCTGATCGAGATCGATCGGGACATGAAGCAGCGAACAGGAGGGCGCGATTTGAATCTGGCCAGCGTCTCGCATGGCGACAACGGGCTCAAGCCTGTCGAGCAGTTCAGGCAAGTTCGCACGCCAGATGTTGCGGCCGTCGATGCTTCCGAGCGACAGCACCAATCCTTTCGGCGCCTTCTTCAGGACATCGTCGACCTGGTTCGGAGCACGCACGAGATCGAGGTGAAGCCCGGCTACCGGAAGCGCCATCACCGTATTGAGATTGTCGCCGAGGCCGCCGAAATAGCTCGTCAGCATGATCTTCAGGTCAGGTAGCGCGTCTGCGAATGTCGCGTAGGTCCGGCGCAGTGCGTCGCGGGCCGCGGCATCGAGATCGAGCACGAGGCAGGGTTCGTCGAGTTGCACCCATTCCGCGCCGCCGGCGGCGAGCTCACGCAGGATTTCGGCGTAAACCGGCAGCAGCCGGTCCAGCAGCGACAGCGGGTCGAAGCCGGCATCCGTGCTCTTGGCGAGTTTAAGAAACGTGACCGGCCCGATCAGCACCGGTCGGGTCTGGTAACCCAGTGATTTGGCTTCCGTGTATTCCTCGATCGGCTTGCGGGAGGCCAGCGCAAATGTCTGGTCCTTGCGCAGTTCCGGCACCATGAAGTGATAATTGGTGTCGAACCATTTTGTCATTTCCTGCGCGGGCACGCCGTGCCCGGTGCCATGCATGTGCTGTGCGTGCCCGCAGTTCTCGCCAGGCGAATCGCCTTGTGCGCCGCGCGCCATCCCAAAATAGGTCGCGAGCGATACCGCGCCGCCCTTCCAGCCGTAGATTTCCGGGATGGCGCCGACCATGACGCTGGTGTCGAGAACCTGATCGTAAAATGAAAAATCGTTCGACGGGATCACGGTGACGCCGAGCTTTTTCTGGCGCGCCCAGTTGGCGGCGCGAAGTTCGGCCGCGGTATCGCGCAGGGCTTTTTCATCCGATGCGCCGGACCAGAAGCTTTCCAGCGCCAGTTTCAGTTCACGGCGCGGTCCGATGCGTGGCGTGCCGAGCGTTGCAACAGCGATTGTGGAAGCGGAAGTGATCGAAGAAGACGATTTGGAAGAAGACGTTATGGAAGAAGACGTTATGGAAGCAGACGTTATGGAAGCAGACATGGCTTAACCCCAAAAGTTGGGGGCAAAGGCCAAAGTGACACGTCTGGACTCCGGACAGCACAGCGCGCGCGGAATCGCAACCGCACCACCGGGACACCCCGCCCGAGGACGTGTATTTTGTCGAGGCAGGTCTCCTGGCTCACGGGTCGATGCTGCTGTCCGGCCTTCCCGAAACCGTGTCAGGTCTCAGTGACGTCTTTGGACAGCGGCTCACCGCTTACAGTTGCGGGGGCAGCTCCGGCTTTGGCTCAACGCCGCACCGGCTTCCCTCTTAGCTTCGGACCGATGAGAGTCCGAAGAACCACGACCGGTCCACTTACCGGCAACAGGGCAGGGCAGTCAACTCGATCGCATTTCAGGGCAACGAGACTGGAATTTGAATTTCGAATTCTGATTTGTTGAATAGTTCGCGTGGGGCATTGACAGCCTTCCGCGAATAACACCACATATAGGCGTCACGGTCCGCCTGATTGCAAGATTTGGTGGCTAAGAGGGAAGCCGGTGAATTGTGCCTTGCGCGCAAGATTCCGGCGCTGCCCCCGCAACTGTAAGCAGCGAGTTTCGCCCGACCAGAGTCACTGACGCGCTTCATGCGCATTGGGAAGACCGGGCGCGACGACGACCTGCGAGCCAGGAGACCTGCCGCGACACCGAAAGAACGTCCACGGGCGGGGTGTCCCGGCGGTCGCTAGCATTTTTGTGCCGGCGTTTTGCCGCCGGCATCGATGCAGCGCCCCTCCAAGACCCCCGCCGAACTGCAACAAACGCATCACCACGGGGTCTGCCGATGTTACTCACTCCAAATCGCGAAGCCGCTAAGCCTGCGCCCTTCATTCAACTGCGTAGCGAATCACCGGACGCGCAGCCTCCGATGCAGGTGATCCGCCGCAACGGCAGCGTGTCAAAATTCGATGCCGGCAAGATTTCGGTGGCGATGACCAAGGCCTTCCTCGCGGTCGAAGGACATGGCGCGGCGGCTTCCCGNCGGGTGCATGAGGTCGTCGAGCAATTGACCATGGAGGTGGTCGGCGCGCTGACCCGCCGGATGAGCGAGGGCCGCACCTTTCATATCGAGGACGTACAGGACCAGGTCGAGCTGGCGCTGATGCGCAGCGAACATCACAAGGTCGCCCGCGCCTATGTGCTGTACCGCGACGAACGAACGCGACAGCGTGCCGAGCTGGAAGCCGCCAAACCGGCAAAGCCGTCGGCCGAGCCCGTGATGCATGTGACGCTTGCGAACGGCACAAGAGTTCCGCTCAATCATGCGCGCCTCGCTCTGATCGTGGAAGAAGCCTGCGCCGGTCTTGAGGGCGTCGACGCCGCGCCGGTGCTCACCGAGATCCACCGCAACATCTATGACGGCATCAGCCAGGACGAGTTGGCGCTGGCCGCCGTGATGGCGGCGCGCACGCTGGTGGAGCAGGAGCCGAACTACGCCTATGCCAGCGCACGGCTGCTGCTCGACAAGCTGCGCACCGAAGTGCTGTCGTTCGTGCACGCTGCGCCCATCAGCGCGTCGCAGGCCGATATGGCCACGCGCTATCCGGATTATTTCCCGGCCTATATCAAGACCGGGATCAAGGCCGAGCTGCTCGACCCTGATTTGGCCCGTTACGACGTCAAGCGGCTTGCCGCCGCCTTGAAGCCGGAGCGCGACCTTGCGTTCCAGTTCCTCGGCCTGCAAACGCTATATGACCGCTATTTCCTGCATGCCGACGGCAACCGCATCGAACTGCCGCAGGCGTTCTTCATGCGCGTCGCCATGGGCCTGGCTGCCCGCGAGATCGACCGCGAAGCCCGCGCCATCGAATTCTACGATCTGTTGTCGTCGTTCGATTTCATGGCCTCGACCCCGACGCTATTCAATTCGGGGACGCTGCGGCCGCAATTGTCGTCGTGTTTCCTCACCACCGTCGCCGACGATCTCGACGGCATCTTCAAATCAGTCAAGGACAACGCGCTGCTGGCGAAATATTCCGGCGGTCTCGGCAACGACTGGACCCGGGTGCGCGGCCTCGGCGCGCACATCAAAGGCACCAATGGCGAGAGCCAGGGCGTGGTGCCGTTCCTGAAAGTCGCCAATGACACCGCGATCGCCGTCAACCAGGGCGGCAAACGCAAGGGCGCGGTCTGCGCCTACCTCGAGACCTGGCACATCGACATCGAGGAATTCCTCGATCTGCGCAAGAACACCGGTGACGACCGCCGCCGCACCCACGACATGAACACCGCCAACTGGGTGCCTGACCTTTTCATGCAACGTGTCGAGGCCGGCGGCGAATGGACGCTGTTCTCGCCGGACGAGACGCCCGATTTACACGATCTCTACGGCAAGCCGTTCGCCGAGCGCTATACGGCCTATGAGGAAAAAGCCAAGCGGGGCGAAATCCGCGTATTCAAGCAGGTCCGCGCCACGGATCTGTGGCGCAGGATGCTGACCATGCTGTTCGAGACCGGCCATCCCTGGATCACCTTCAAGGACCCCTGCAATCTTCGCTCCCCGCAACAGCATGCCGGTGTGATTCACTCGTCCAATCTCTGCACCGAAATCACCCTCAACACGTCGGACGACGAAGTGGCGGTCTGCAATCTCGGCTCGGTCAACTTGCTCAACCACATCGCGGACGGCAGGCTGAACGATGCGCGTCTTAAGCGCAGCGTGACCACGGCGATGCGGATGCTCGACAACGTCATCGACATCAATTTTTACACCATCCCCGAAGCGAGGCGTTCGAACCTGCGCCACCGGCCGGTCGGGCTCGGCCTGATGGGTTTTCAGGATGCGCTGCAGGCGATGCGGATCGCGGTCGCCTCCGACGCCGCCGTCGCGTTCGCCGACGCCAGCATGGAGGCGATCGCGTTCCACGCCATTTCCGCCTCGGTCGATCTCGCGGCGGAGCGGGGACGGTATCCGTCGTTCGAGGGGTCGCTGTGGAGCCGGGGCATCCTGCCGATCGATTCCATCGAGCTGCTGGCGGAAACGCGCGGCGGGGTCGAGATGGACCGGACCACGACGCTGGACTGGGGGCCATTGCGGGAGCGCGTCAAGTCAGTCGGCATGCGCAATTCGAACGTGATGGCGATTGCCCCGACGGCGACGATCTCGAATATCTGCGGCGTCGCACAGTCGGTCGAGCCCGCCTACCAGAACCTCTATGTCAAATCCAACATGTCGGGCGATTTCACCGTCGTGAACGAATTCCTGGTCCGCGACCTCAAGGCGCGCGGGCTGTGGGACGAGGTGATGGTCAACGATCTCAAATATTTCGACGGCAGCGTGGGATCGATCGACCGCATCCCTGACGATCTCAAGGCGCTGTACGCGACAGCTTTCGAGATCGACAGCGCCTGGCTGATCGAAGCAGCGTCACGGCGGCAGAAATGGATCGACCAGTCGCAGTCGCTCAATCTCTACATCGCCAATCCCTCCGGCAGGAAACTTGACGCGCTCTACCGTCTGGCCTGGTCGCGCGGATTGAAGACGACCTATTATTTGCGCTCGCGCAGCGCCACCCATGTCGAGAAATCGACGCTGAAGGGCACCGACGGCAAGCTCAACAGCGTCGCATCGGCGACCATGATGTCGGCTAGCGTGCCGATCATTGTGCCGCAGGCGGCGACTGTACCGGACCTGTCCAATGCGGTGGCGTGCTCGATCGACAATCCCGAATGCGAAGCCTGCCAGTAAGCAGAACATCTCAAGGAATAATAACCATGCTTGACTGGTCCGAACCATCCGCGGCCGCGCGCCGTGCGCCACCGCCTGTCATTTTGAACGCCGCTGCCGCCGCTGATCAAACCGGCCTCGGTGCCATCGACCGCCACGGCGGCCGGGTTTCGGTCGACGAAAAGCGGATGATCAATTGCCGTGCCGACGTCAATCAGCTGCTGCCGCTGAAATATAAATGGGCCTGGGAGAAATATCTCGCCGGCTGCAATAACCACTGGATGCCGACCGAAGTGTCGATGCAGGCCGACATCGCGCTGTGGAAATCACGCGACGGCCTCACTGAGGATGAACGCCGCGCCATCAAGCGCAATCTCGGCTTCTTCGCGGCGTCCGAAAGCCTGGTCGCCAACAACATCGTGCTGGCGATCTANCGCCACCTCACCAATCCGGAATGCCGGCAATANCTGCTGCGGCAGNNCTTTGAGGAGGCGGTGCATACCCACACCTTCCAGTACATNGTNGAAAGCCTCGGCCTCGANGAAGGCGANCTGTTCAACATGTACCGCGAGGTGCCCTCGATCACCGACAAGGCGGCCTGGGCGCTGAAGCATACNCAGCATCTCGACGATCCCGATTTCAAGACNGGAACGCCGGAGNCCGACCAGGCGTTCCTGCGCGACCTCGTCGCCTTCTACGTCATCTTCGAAGGCATGTGGTTCTANACCGGCTTCGCGCAGATCCTGTCGCTCGGCCGCCGCAACAAGATGGTCGGCATCGCCGAACAGTATCAATACATCCTGCGCGACGAATCCATTCACCTGAATTTCGGTATCGATGTCATCAACCAGATCCGGATTGAGAATCCGGACCTCTGGACCAGTGCATTCCAGGAGGAGATTCGCGCCATGATCCGCACCGCCGCCGAACTGGAGGCCGCTTACGGAAGGGACACCATGCCGCGCGGATTCCTCGGCCTCAATGCGGCGCTGTGCGAAACCTACATGCACTTCATCGCCAACCGGCGCTGCGCCCAGCTCGGCTTGTCGCGGGTGTTCAACGAGGCGGAAAATCCGTTTCCATGGATGTCGGAAGCCATGGACCTCAAAAAGGAGAAGAACTTTTTTGAGACCCGGGTGATCGAATACCAGAACGGCGGTGCGTTGAATTGGGAATGAGGCCAGACCGGCCGCGCGTGCGTGCTTGCTGAAATCTTTCAACGGGTCGTCCCGGCGAACGCCGGGACCCATAACGCCAAATGCGTGACGTTGCCCCGGCTGTGGCTGCAACCTTTCGTAGTGTCAACAGTGGTGGCTATGGGTCCCCGGCGTTCGCCGGGACGACAAGGATGGAACACCCCGCGACAGCGGGAAAATCCCGCCACCGCCCAAAACCTTAAGATTTCTTAAGGACTGTTTGGCCTATTGGTTGGAGGCACGTGCGCGTCGCCAGGGCTTGAGGCGCGCGCGAACAGGACTTCGCATGGCCACGTCCATAACCGCCCCGACGGTTGCTGGGGAGCACAGCGCTATCCCGGCGGCACTGCTGAACGTGTGCTTTGTGCTGTGCGTCATCAATGCATCGTTTTTTCCGACCGCGTTCTTCGGCCATTGGTGGATACTCGACGGCCAGGGTCTCGGCATACCGACTGACTTCGTCAACGTCTGGTCCGCCGGCAAACTGGTGCTCGAGGGCCATCCGGCCTGGGCCTATGATTGGGCAATCCAGAAACAGGTGCAGGTCGCGGTTCTCGGCCAGAGCTATGAGGGCAACTTCGCCTGGCACTATCCGCCGCCGTTTTTGTTTATCGCGGTCCTGCTGGCGCATTTTCCTTATGCGGTCGCCTTCATCGGCTGGGCGGCGATCAGCCTCGTGCCCTATCTCGCTGTCATGCGCGCGATCGTCGGCCGTCCCTTCGGCCTGTTGCTGGCGGCGGCATTCCCGGTGGTGCTCACCAACACGCTGGTCGGGCAGAATGGTTTTCTCACCGCCGCCTTGATCGGCGGCACGCTGTACCTGATGCCGGTGCGGCCGATCCTCGCGGGGATTTGCTTGGGGCTGTTGAGCTACAAGCCGCAATACGGGCTGTTGTTTCCGCTGGTGCTGGTCGCGGCCTCGCAGTGGACGGTGTTCCTCACCGCCGGCATCGTGGCGGTGGCGATGGCATTCGCGTCTTGGCTCGCCTTCGGCACCGAGAGCTGGCAGGCGTTCTTTCACTGGATGCCGATGTTTTCGCAGGCCTTCCTGACCGAGGGCCGTGCCCCCTGGGGCAAGATGCAAAGCATCTTCGCGTCGGTTCGGTATTTCGGCGGCGCCGAGCAACTGGCATGGGTGTTTCAGTGGATCCTCAGCGGTACGGTTGCGGTGTTGCTGGCGCTGATGTGGCGCAGGCGTATCAGCTACCCGTTGAAGGCCGCGGCGCTCGCGGCCGGTACCTTGCTGACCACGCCCTATCTGTTTCTCTACGACGTCATGGTGCTGGCAATCGCGGTGGCGTTTTTGGTCCGCGTCGGATTGAGGCAGGGTTTTGCGCAATATGAATTGCCTGCGCTTGGCCTCGCGGCCGCACTTCTGCTGTTCTATCCGCTGGTGGGGGCGCCGACGGGCTTCGTGGCAACGCTGATCGTGTCGGGATTGATCGCGGGTCGCTGCGGGCTGTGGCGCAATAGTGTGGCATTGCAGCCTCGCTGCGCCGCGTCGGCGTAACCCATGAGAAATAACGCGCGCCGGTTCCCCGAAGGTCTCCGCCCCAGGCCGGTTATCCCGGCAGGTCCTGTCGCGCTGCGACCGGAAATCGCGCGCGGCGCCGCAAACCTGAACATCATGACGCTCGTGCTTTGGGCTGCGGTTGCGCTTGCGCTGGCCGCGCCAAGCATCAAGAGCGGCGTGTTCGACGCCATGTCGACTGACGACGCGATGCGGCTGGTCGAGGTTCGCGATCTGATCGCCGGACAAGGCTGGTTCGACCTGATGCAGCATCGGCTCGATCCGCCGGGTTTGCCGATGCACTGGTCGCGGGTGATCGATGTACCCCTGGCCGGATTGATTCTGGCGCTGCGACCGCTCCTGGGCAGCAATGGTGCGGAGGCGGCCGCACTCGTGCTGTGGCCGACGCTGCTGTTCGGCGCGGCCCTGTTTCTGGTCGCGGCAATCGCCAGACGGATGACCGACGGCGCCAATCGACACGTCGCGCAACTGGCCGGCATGACGCTGGCCGCGCTGTCGGCTCCAGCCCTGATTCATTTCCGCTCTGGCGCGATCGATCACCATAACGTCCAGATGGTGTTGCTGCTGTGTTTCCTGTTCTTTGCGTCGGATATCGGGCAAAGCCGCCTCAATGCAGCTCTTGCGGGACTCTCGGCAGCCTTGTCCCTGGCGATCGGGCTCGAGATGCTGCCGGCGATTGCCGCTGTGTGCGTCGTGACATCAGGACTTCTGATCTGGCGCGGCAGGGCCGTGTCACCTGGGGTTGNCGTGTTCGGCGCCGCNCTGACCGGCTCGTCNGTGCTNCTCGCCGTACTCCTGCTGCCCCCGCACGCCATCGGCATGCCGGTGTGCGATGCGTTCGGAGCGCCAGCTCTGCTGCTGCTGGCGGCGGGCGGCGTCAGTCTGATGATCGTCAGCGGCATTGACCTCTGGCGATCCAGCATGAGCACGCGAATTACCGTGGCCGCGGCGACCGGGCTTGGCCTGCTAGCAACCTTCTTCAAATTGTTTCCTGGATGCATTGCCTCGCCATATGCGGCGGTCGATCCGCTGGTGACATCGGTCTGGCTCGACCATGTCGCCGAAACGATGTCGTTTCAAACGGTGCTGCTGCTTGAGCCGCAAAAAATCCTCGGCTTTTACGGTTTCCCCGTTCTGACACTATTGCTTGCCGTGACAGCGATGGTGCGGGCCGCGCCTCGTTTTCAATTCCGCTGGGTCGTCGCCGTCGTCATGCTTGCGGCGCTGATAGGGATCAGCATCTGGCAGATGCGCGGCGCTGCGGCGGCGGCGATCGTTGCCGCGCCGATCCTGCCGGCGAGTCTGGCTGTGCTGTGGTCCGCTCGCGAGCAGGGACGAAAATTGTTGCTCGCGGCCCTCGTTGCCTCGCCGGCGAGCTTTGCCGCGGTCGGTCTGGCCGCCCGGCCTCTGATAGACCGGATCGTGAAGCCGGAATTGGCGATGGTCGAGCTCGATGCAGCGTCTTCATGCCGAAATGTTTCCAGCCTGGCGCCCCTTGCCGAATTGTCGCGCGGCCGGATCATGGCGCCGATCGACCTCGGTCCCGCCATTCTTGTGGCCACGGACCACGCCATTTTCGCGGCGCCCTATCACCGGAACAATGATGGCAACCTTGCCATGCTGCACCTGATGACGGCAGCACCTCCGGCGGCGCGGCAGATTCTGTCGGATCATCAGGTCGACTACATCGTGATCTGCACCGGCTCCCTGGAACAGGGAGATTTCGTCAAGCTGGCCCCTGACGGCCTGGCGGCGCGCCTCGGCCGCGGCGAGGTGCCGGATTTTCTAAGGCCTGTTGATCTGCGCCTGCCCGGCAAACTTGTCGCCTGGCGTGTAAGGCGGGACGGTCCATGACAGAGCCTCAAGGTCTGCCAAAAGTGCCTCGCATCGCCTATCTGGAATCGATCAGAGGTCTCGCCGCCGTGCAGGTCCTGCTGCTGCATTTCCTGGCGGCGTTCGCGCCTGACCTGGTCTTTTCGCTGCCGGCAGCCGCGACCGTCGCCGGGTTTATTCACCTGTCGCCGCTGTATTTTCTGTATGACGGCTATTCGGCCGTCTACATCTTCTTTGCGCTCAGCGGCTATGTCCTCACCCGGTCGTTCGAGCGGAATCTGGCGCAACCGTCATCCCAGATCCTGGCCCGGGTCATCCGCCTGGGTTTGCCGGCGCTCGCCGCAACCCTCGTTGCCGCGGCCGTGATGCTGATGTTCGGCAGGGCGAACGTCCAGGCCGGCGAGCTGAGCGGATCGGCCTGGTTCGCCAGTCAGTGGAATACCGACGTTTCGATCTTCGCGGTGATCAGGGACGGCATCATCAACGCCTTGTTGCTGGGCTATCGGGGTTTGCCCGGCGTCGCCTTTCTGGCGCCCTGGCAACAGCCGGTCGAGCAATCGTTCGTTGCACCCCTGTGGACGCTGAGCATCGAATTCTACGGATCGATGGTCGTGCTGGGGCTGTGCTGGTGCGCGCGCCGGTCGCGCGCGTTGTGGTGGTCGGTCGTGCTGTTGGGTGCGATCTTTGCGATCCGAAGCGCTTACATCTGCTTCTTCGTCGGTCATTTGCTGGCAGCTTTCCATCGCGCGGAGAAGCCCGCGCCGGAACGCAAGCTGCTGCCGGTTTTCTTCATCGTTTCTGGAATCTTTCTGTGCGTGCTCGCGGAGGTATGGCAGCCCGAATGGCTGCGGCGCCTGTGCGCCGATCCGACCTACTTGCTGTTCCCCGGTCAGTTCGCTCCGATGCAGCAAAAGACATTTGGAGCGATCCTCGTCCTGTTGGGGATCATCGATCTCGAGGTTGCGCGCAGGTTTCTGTCCAGACCCTGGTTGGTTTCCCGTTCCCAATTATCATTTCCGGTCTATCTGATTCACTGGCCGATCCTGTTCGGACCCACGGCCGCTCTGTTTCTGCTGTTGAACGGCGTCGTCGGAATCGAACTGGCACGGGTCGGCGCTATCGTCGTCGGGATAGGCCTCGCATTTGCCTGCAGCACATTTTTTCTCGGCGTCGATCGCCGCGCGCTCGAGCTGTCGAGAGGGCTGCGAAGGCGCCTGGCTGGCGCGCCCCGGGAAATGCCGGGCGTGGCCAGCGTCGGGGCAAACCGTATCGTGCCGGCCGAATGACCTGGAAGCAGTTAGCTCTCGTTGGGTTGGTGGCGGCCTGCGCGGTGGCCGCATGGCCGAGGCGCGAAGTCATACTCGACACGCACGGGCCTACCCGGCAATTCGTCATCCGCTCCACATTGGGGCGCGTTGATGACGCGGTCGTCGTTCTCGGTGACAGCATCGTCGAGGCATCGACCTTGCCGCGGTCGGTATGCGGCCACGCCATCGTCAACGCCGGAATCGGGGGCGCCTCGACCGTGAGCGGTCTCGGCTCAATGCTGTCGCTGTCGCTTGGCGGCAAGCGCGCCGCGTTGGTCGTTGTTTCGCTCGGAACCAACGATGCGGCGATCCCGCACAGCGTCGAGCGATACAGATCAAACTACCGTGCACTGTTGACGGAAGCGGCGAGGCTGACGCCACGCATCGCCATAGCAGCGATACCGCCACCCGAAGCCGGATTGGAAGAAGCGAAAAAGGTCAGCGCCGCATTGATCGACAGCTATAATGCAATCTTGCCCGAACTCGCCAAAGAGGTCCGTGCGGCATTCATTCCTTTGCCGGCCATGCCGGAACAGCACACAATGGACGGCATCCATCTGAACGCAGCCGGTTACGAGGTCTGGGACAAAGCGATTGTTCGCGGCATCGAGTCTGCGCTCTGCAAATCCACCTGAGAATGGTTCTGATTTGACTTGTCATCAGGTCTGAATAGGTGTTCAGTTCTTCGAAGCGATTTGCGCAAAATTCGCCCAAAACACTGAAGACACGCGTGTTCTCGACCCGCTTAACTTAGGGCCGGGAGGCGCTCAGGGACGAGAAACGCGCCATGGTGTACCGGCGGACCCATCAGGTAGTAAAACGGCTTGCGGCACGGCGTAGCGCCATTCTGGCAGCGGCGCGCGATGCCGCTGCCGAAGGCGGCATGGCCGCCGTGCAGATCGCGCCGGTCGCGATCCGCGCCAATGTCGCCGCCGGCACCGTCTATCGTTATTTTCCTTCCAAGGCGGATCTGATTTCCGAACTGATCGCCGACGTCTCGCGCGACGAACTGACCGCGATCCGCCGCGCGGCGGATGCAGCCCCCGGGCCGTCGTCGGCGCTGGCCGCCGCGGTTACGACGGTAGCCGTGCATGTGCTGTCGCAGCGCAAGCTCGCCTGGGGCATCCTGGCCGAGCCGGTGGATGTCGATGTCACCGCTTCAAGGCTCGCCAGCCGCCGCGAGATCGCCGGCGAACTCGCCGCACGCATCGACGCCGCGGTCCGCGCCGGACATCTGCCCGCGCAGGACACCGCACTTGCCGCCACCGCGCTGCTCGGCGCGCTGCATGAATCGCTGGTCGGCCCATTGGCGCCGGACAATATGGAAGACCACGGGAGGCTGCGCGACGCCGTGCAAACCGTGACGCTGCTGGCGCTGCGCGCGGTCGGCGTGATGGACGCCCGCGCCCGCGGCCTCGTGGTGCAGGCGGTGCTGCCGGCGAAAGCGCTGGTCGGCGCTTAAAGCTGCGCTCGGGTGTGGATAGATGCGGCGGGTCGCTTCGGACCTATTCCGCCGCATTGGCGTTTTAACAAACGCTACTCTTCCAACTCATGCCAGGGAGCAAGACATGCCAACGACATCAGGATCGGCCAAATGGCAGGGCGGTATCAAGGACGGCAAGGGCGCGATCTCGACCAAGAGCGGCGCGCTGAAGGACTATCCCTACGGCTTCGCCAGCCGTTTTGAGGGCAAGCCAGGCTCCAACCCGGAAGAGCTGATCGGCGCGGCGCATGCCGCCTGCTTCACCATGGCGCTGTCGCTGATATTGGGTGAGGCAAAACTCACCGCCGAGCAGATGGAAACCAGGGCCGACGTCACGCTTGAAAAGCAGGGCGACGGTTTTGCCATCTCCTCGGTGCACCTGACGCTGAGCGCGAAAATTCCCGGCGCGGACAAGGCGAAATTCGACGAGCTGGCGGCGAAGGCGAAGGCGGGATGCCCGGTATCGAAATTGTTGAATGCGAAGATCACGCTGGACGCGACGCTGCTGTAGTTCAGCAAAGGCGCGCCCCTCTTAATCCCTCCCCCTTGTGGGGAGGGTGGCACATCGTGAGCGTAGCGAACGATGTGACGGGTGGGGGCGGCGCACGGCAGTGCGCGAAAATGAAATTCTTGTTCGTGGAGGCA
>JGI12053J15887_10000343_pt1 | contig 18419 bp, 16 predicted proteins | sample MedBloCAOM1_O3_FD_15887 | JGI IMG/M metagenome (IMG submission 15887)
GCGCTCGGGGAAACGGCCCTCGAGGATCGACTTCGCCGTGCGTTCCTTGATGCCGCCGATGAAGCCGGTGTGATTGTAATAGACCTTGTTGTCGCGCTTGCGGCCCGTGAGCACCACATGCGCGGCGTTGATGATGATGACGTGGTCACCGCAATCGACATGGGGCGTATAGGTCGGGAGGTGTTTGCCGCGAAGGCGCATCGCGACCAGGGAAGCGAGCCGGCCGACCACCAGACCTTTGGCGTCGATCAGCACCCACTTCTTCGTCACCTCGGCTGGCTTTGCCGAAAAGGTTTTCATGTGAGGAAATCCGTGAAAAGGGGACAGGGGCGCATCTGCGCCGAACTGCCGGGGTTCTAGATAACGGCGCTGCGCGCGTCAATGCCAAATTGGCATAATTATATATGTAATAACAATGGCTTATAAATATGGTGTGATATTACCGCACAAAACCCTAAGCATTTGGAATGGAATAGGTCGCCGTCACATGGGCAATCGGATCCGGCGACGTGCCCGACAGCAGGTTGACCTCGCCGACCGCCAGCCGCTTGCCGAGTTTCAAAAGCTTCGCTGCCGCAAGGACATCCTGCCCGGGCTGGCCCTTGCGCAGAAAATTGATGTTGAGATTGGTCGTGACCGCGAGCCCGACCGGGCCGATGGCGGAGAGAAGCACGACATANATGGCGAAGTCCGCCAGCGCCATCAGCGTCGGCCCGGAAACCGTNCCGCCCGGACGCAGCATCTGGTCGCTGTAGCGCTGGCGCAGCAAACACGAGGCGCCGTCCGCGCTTTCGATGGAGATGTCGCCGCCGCTGAAGGCCTGGGGGAATTCGGCAAGGAGAAACTTCTCCAGTTCCGCCACGCTCATTTTCGCAATTGCCATGTCGCTCCGACCTAAGTCTTCCTTGCCTCGCCTCGCCTCGCGCGGCTTGTTACAATATGATGACGAACCTGCCCTAATGGAATCTCCGATGGCCGCCGAGACCGCCCGCGCTCCAGCGCCGCAAACCCCAATTCTCCTGCGCGAGACGCTGGGCAGCATCGCGGTGCTGACCCTCAACCGGCCGCAAGCCCGCAACAGCCTGTCGGAAGGCCTGATCGCCGAACTGCATGCGGCGCTCCGGGATATTCACGATGATGCGAGCGTGCGCGCGGTGGTGCTCGCGGCCAACGGCTCGGCGTTTTCCGCGGGCCACGACATGAAGGAACTCACCGCCCGCCGCGCCGATGCCGATCGCGGGCGCGCCTATTTTGCCGGGATCATGACCGCCTGTAGCGCGATGATGCAGGCCATCGTGCAATTGCCGAAGCCGGTCGTGGCGGCGGTCCAGGGCGTCGCCACCGCGGCGGGATGCCAGCTGGTGGCGAGCTGCGACCTTGCGGTGGCGTCGGAAGAAGCGAGTTTTGCCACGCCCGGCGTCGATATCGGATTGTTCTGTTCGACGCCGATGGTGGCGCTGTCGCGCAACGTCCCGCGCAAGCAGGCGATGGAAATGCTGCTCACCGGCGAGCCGATCGCCGCGACGACCGCGCGGGACATCGGCCTGATCAACCGCGTGGTCGCGGCCGGCACCGAACGCGATGCCGCGATTGCGCTGGCGCAAAAGGTTGCGCGGAAATCCGCCTACACCGTCAAGCTNGGCAAGGAGGCGTTCTACCGCCAGGCCGAAATGAGCCTTGCCGACGCCTATCGCTATGCGGCAGAGGTGATGACCGAGAACATGATGGCCCGCGACGCCGAGGAAGGTATCGGCGCCTTCATCGAGAAGCGCGAGCCGAAGTGGGAAGACCGCTGAGAGTTTTTTCCGTCATTGCGAGCCAACGGGTCGGCGCGAGGCGCCGCCCGATGATAAACTCCGCGAAACAATCCAGCTTTGACGCAGGCAAGCTGGATTGCTTCGTCGCTTCTCTCCTCGCAATGACGCAATGGACAATTCGAAATGAACCACGACGCCTACCCCGACAATTACATCCGCGAAATCCTCANCGGCGTGAAGTCAATCGCGATGGTGGGGGCCTCGCCGGTCAATGTGCGGCCGAGCTATTTCGCGTTCAAATATCTGGCGCAGCGCGGCTACGACATGATCCCGGTCAATCCCGGCCACGTCGGCAAGAGCCTGCTCGGAAAACCCTTCGTCGCATCGCTATCGGATGTCGGCCATCCCATCGACATGGTCGATATCTTCCGGAATTCGAGCCACATCATGCCGGTGGTCGATGAGGCGCTGCAACTGACACCGCCGCCGAAAATCATCTGGATGCAGCTCGGCGCGCGCGACGATGCCGCGGCGGCGAAGGCGGAAGCTGCCGGTCTCAAGGTCGTCATGAACCGCTGCCCGAAGATCGAATACGGCCGGCTGTCCTCGGAGATTTCGTGGATGGGCGTCAATTCGCGAACGCTGAGTTCGAAGCGCGCGCCGATGCCGACCCAGGGCATGCGGCTTTCGCTCAACCGCATGAGCGTCGGCGGCGGCGAAACCAATGCATCCGATCGCGCCGCCAAAAACAAGAACGACCTTACGTGACGCAATTGCGAAACGAATATTCCGGCAACGCGGCACGCGAAGCACGACCGTTCCCAACAGCGCCTGAAGGCATCACGCCGCCTTGACTGCGGACGTCACTGCCACGATTGTCCGCCCTCATGGTGAGGAGGCGCGCTTGGGCCGTCTCGAACCATGAGGTCNCACCGTGTGGCCCATCCTTCGAGACGCGGCCAAACGGCCGCTCCCTGGGGATGAGGTAGTGATAAAGGAAAAAGAATGACCGATCGTCTTCCCGGATTTTCGACCCTCGCCGTGCATGCAGGCGCGCAACCCGATCCCACCACCGGCGCGCGGGCGACGCCGATCTATCAGACCACCTCGTTCGTGTTCAACGACGCCGATCACGCCGCGTCGCTGTTCGGGCTGCAGGCTTTCGGAAATATCTACACCCGGATCGGAAACCCGACCCAGGCGGTGCTGGAAGAGCGCGTCGCGGCCCTCGAGGGCGGCACCGCGGCACTCGCGGTCGCATCGGGACACGCAGCACAGGTCGTCGTGCTGCAGCAATTGCTCAGGCCCGGCGACGAATTCATCGCCGCGCGAAAACTCTATGGCGGCTCGATCAACCAGTTCACCCACGCCTTCAAGAGTTTCGGCTGGAACGTGGTGTGGGCCGATCCCGATGAGATCGAAAGCTTCGAACGCGCGGTGACGCCGCACACCAAGGCGATCTTCATCGAGTCGATCGCCAATCCCGCAGGCTCCATTACCGATATCGAGGCGATCTCGGCGGTCGCCCGCAAGGCCGGGGTGCCGCTGATCGTCGACAACACGCTGGCCAGTCCGTATCTGATCCGCCCGATCGACCACGGCGCCGATATCGTGGTGCATTCGCTGACCAAATTTCTCGGCGGCCACGGCAACTCGCTTGGCGGCATCATCGTCGATGCCGGCACCTTCGACTGGTCGAAGGGCAACAAATATCCGATGCTGAGCGAACCGCGCCCCGAATATCACGGCATCAAATTGCAGGAGACCTTTGGGAATTTCGCGTTCGCGATCGCCTGCCGGGTGCTCGGCCTGCGCGATCTCGGCCCGGCGATTTCGCCGTTCAATGCGTTCATGATTCTCACCGGCATCGAAACGCTGCCGCTACGCATGCAGAAGCATTGCGAAAACGCCAAGGCGGTGGCTGAATGGCTGCTGGCCCATCCGGCGGTGGCGGCGGTGAATTATGCCGGACTGTCCGGCGACAAATACAATAACCTGGCGCGCAAATATGCGCCGAAGGGCGCCGGCGCGGTGTTCACCTTCAGCCTCAAGGGCGGCTACGACGCCGGTGTCAGCCTGGTGTCGAACCTGAAACTGTTCTCGCATCTCGCCAATGTCGGCGACACCCGCTCGCTGGTGATCCACCCGGCATCGACCACGCACAGCCAGCTCGACGATGCCGCCAAGGTCAGGTCGGGCGCGGCCCCCGACGTGGTGCGGCTGTCGATCGGCATCGAGGACAAGGAAGATTTGATCGCCGATCTGGAGCAGGCGCTGAGCGCCTGACCTCATGGTGAGGAGCGCGCCCTTGGCGCGCGTCTCGAACCATGAGCGGCACCTCATCCTCGAGACGCCGCGCGAAGAGCGCGGCACATTAGGATGGTAAGATCTTAGCCATATTTCGAAATGCTTGCCGCCGTTCCGCTGCGGAGCCTCGCAAGCTGGGATAGGATGGCCGGGTGCCGGTAACCATCATTCGGAGCGCGCCATGTTGCGCTGGACCATTCCACTTGCTGTCGCGATTGCCGCTGTCGGAACCGGCGCCGGTCCGGACGAAGCCTTCGCCCGCCGCGGCGTGTATCGTGCCGCCGCGCGATTGCCCGCGGGCTTGCCGCGGTCGCATTACAATTTCAGGACGACCGTTTCCTGGGCCGCACCGTCTTCCTATCGCCGGCCCTATGCGCCCCGGGTTTACGCCTATGAGACGCCGGATGTGCNGTTCACGCCGAGCTATGTCACCGTCCCCTACATCACGCCCTTGATCGGCGCGCCGCTGCTGCCGGGCTACTACGGATCGCCGTATTCCTACGATTACCCGGACGCCTATTATGGCGGCCCCTATGTCGGCTATTGGGATCGCCTGCCTTACGCCTGCGGCGTTTACGGCTATTGCTAAAGAATTTGCGGGTTGGGCTTACGGCTTCGCCGTGCGCATCGCGGCCTTGTCCTGGCGCGTCAGCCGGCTGTTGCGCTGAACCACTGAATAGGTCGCCAGCGCAAACAGGATCACCAGGAACTGAATCGACAGCGCCTCGATGCTCGGGTTCAGGCCGATCGTGCTGAAAAACGCGCTGCCCTTGATCTCGGTGACCGGGATCATCGCCTGCTCCTGGAATTCCTGCACGGCCTCGCCGATGAATTTGATCGCCATCGCGAACAGGAATGCCGAGGTGATGATGAACAGCGGCCGCAGCGGGATCTTCTGCGCGATCAGGTTGATGAAATAGAACAGGACGACGAGGCCGACCGTCGCGGCACCCAGCCCCGCGAACAGGCCTGCGCTCCAGCCGCCTTCCGTGGTCGCAAGCGCATTGATGAACAGCACGGTTTCGGCGCCCTCACGGAACACCGCAAGGAAGGCGAGTGCTCCGACCGCCCAGACCGTGTCCTGCGCCAGCGCATGATCGGCCTTGTGCGCGAGATAATCCTGCCAGCCGCGCGGGTCCTGCTTCACCATCAGCCAGCCGCTGACATAGAGCATCAGGCTGGCGGCGATGAGAATGATGATGCCTTCGAGGACGTCGCTGTGCTCGCCTGAATTCAGCATCGCGAATAGCCATGCGGCGACGATGCTGGCGCCGACCGCGGCGAGCGCGCCGCCGTAGAGCGCCTGGATGCGGTGGCCGGCGCCGGCCTTGGTCAGATAACCCGCGAGCGCGGCAATCACCAGCATGGCTTCGAGCCCCTCGCGGAGCAGGATGACGGCGGCTTGAATGAATGCGGACGACATGAGCGAACCCGTGTTTGGTTCGTTTTATCGTCCGCCACAGTTAAGTAAAGCTGTGCCGTTCCACACAACTTCGTCAATGCGCGCGGAGCAACGCGTAAGCCCTGAAAACAGGGCGTTCTTGCTCAGGCTCGAAAAATTAGAATCGTTCAATTCAGCCCGTCTGGGTGATCGGCCGAACCCGGTTCTGCCGCGCCGATTCCGCCCGCCGCACCGCCAATCGTTCAACCTGAAAAATCGCCAGTGTCAGAACCGCGATCGCAACGGCCTGGTGCGCCAATGCGAGCAGGATCGGCACCTGATGCAGCAGTGTGAGAATACCGAGCGTCGCTTGCAACGTGATCGCAGCCGCCAGCCACAGCGCGCCGTTGACCGCCGATGTCCCGGCCCGAGAGCGAACGGCGTCCAGCGCATGCAAGACGGCAAGCGCGAACAGCAGATATGCCGTCATGCGATGCTCGAACTGCACGGTGAGTGTGTTGTCGAACAGATTGCGCCACCACGGCTCCTCGAAGAACAGCCGCGCCGCCGATGGAATCAGGGCGCCGTCGATAGCCGGCCAGGTATTGTAGACCCTGCCCGCGCGCAGGCCCGCGACCAGCGCGCCGAGATAAAGCTGCACGAAGGTCAACGTCAGCAGCACGGCGCTGGTGATCTTCAGCCGTGGGGCTGCCGCTGGTGACGGCCGGTTGCTCATCCGGCGCAGCGTCCAGACAATGGCCGCGAAGATCAGAAGCGCCAGCACCAGATGCGTGGCGAGGCGATATTGCGAAACCTCGACCCGCAGCGTTAGCCCGGAGGCCACCATCCACCAGCCGACCGCACCCTGTACTGCGCCGAGGCCGAAGATCAGCCATAACCGCCGTCTCAGATCGGCGCTCAAGGCGCCGCGCCACAGGAACCAGAGAAACGGCAGCAGATAGGCGATGCCGATCACGCGCCCAAGCAGGCGGTGGCTCCATTCCCACCAGAAGATCGTCTTGAACTCCGCCAGCGTCATGCCGGCGTTGAGTTCGCGATATTGCGGGATGGTCTTGTAGGCCTCGAACGCCTGCGTCCACTGCTCCTGCGTGAGCGGCGGCAGCGTGCCGGTAACCGGCTTCCATTCGACGATCGACAGCCCGGATTCGGTGAGACGCGTGGCGCCGCCGACCAGCACCATGACCGCGATCAGCGCCGCGATCGAGAGCAGCCACCATCTCACGGCGCGGCGATGCGGTGCTTGCTGTGCGGAACTACCGGCCATTGACGCTGCGCTTGAATGAATTTGCGCGCACTTTATAGTCCGCCCCTTCCCGCGCGCAAGCTGCGCACCGGCAAGGAGCTGCACATTCCCGTCATGACCATACGCACCCGCAAATTCATCGGAACCATCGCCCTGCTCGTGCTGGTCGTGGTGTGGTCGCTGATGGGCATGACCATTGCCCAGACGCCGTGGCTGGCGAATTCGGGGCTGCTGCAGGCCATCTTCTATGTCGTGGCGGGTATCGGATGGGTGCTGCCGGCGATGCCGATCATCAGCTGGATGGCGCGGCCGGACGCCTAGCATCGGCGGATTTGTCTCGTCGCTGAAGGCTATCGAGGGGCCGGCGGGGCGTTGGGTTGGTTGAGTGCTCGATCGATACATCCCTGACGAAGCACGGGGTCGCCTTCGCTGCTGCAGATGCGACGCGCCCGGGTCGTTTCGTCGGGCCACACCACCCGGTACATCACAATAGCGACGCAGCCGACAAGAAGAACCCATGCAAATTTAGATAACATGGCGCGACCGTATCGCGGCTCCCGACCGCAATCAACCATCCCAACCAGGGCTTCACCATGCCTCAATCGTCGCATGGCGAGGGGTTGCCATGGCTGATCTCACCGCCCGAAAGCGACGAACGCGATCCGCTCAACAGGGGTTCCGTGAGGGTCGCAGCGCGGCCGGTGTCTTGGGGCTGCCGTACCGAACGATTACGGGCGCCGGAACGTCATGCCCGAAAGCATCACGCGCATGACCCGCAGCGAACGCTGTTGTCCGTCCCAGGCGAGGCGCGGCAGCGCGTTAAGATTGCTTCGGCCCTCCGCCTCAATTACCCCCGGTATCGCCGATGCCGCGCTGGCGAATCCGGCCTCATCAGCCATTGCGACGTGTCGCCGGCGAAACGAGGCGCGATCGCCGAATGGATAGGCGAAATGTCTGACATCGCGGTGAAACGCGGCCTGCGCCACGGCCCTGCCCATCGTCATCTCACGCAACGCAGCCGTGTCCTTCAGGCTAGACAGCACCGGATAGTTCACGGTCGCGCTTCCGATCGTCACCAGCGGATCGGCGGCGAGCCTGGCGAGGTCATCCCAGTCCAGCGACGCTTCGCGCGACACCGCAGCGAGATTGACGGAGTATCGCTTGCAGAGATCGTTGATCGCGGACGACAGATCCGGCGGTGCGAGCGAGCGCATCCAGCCTTCGAGGAATTCGTAGAGCTGATATTTTTCGGATGTGCTGGGAATGTTGAAATGCCGCTCGTTGCGATCCATCATTAGGCTGATGCGGTTTTCCCTGGCGATAATCTGCTCGAGCGCGAGCCACCATGCCTCGCCAACGCCGTCCGGAAACGCCGTCGGCACGTAGACCGTGAACGGCACGCCGTGGCGCGACAGGACCGGATAGGCCGATGTCATCAGATCCTTGTAGCCGCCGTCGAAGGTCAGGCAGACAAATCGTCTCGGCGAGGCCAGCGTGACCGCCCGCCGGCACACTTCGTCCATCGAAACGATATCGAACTTCCAGCGCTTCAACGCCCGGATGGTGCGGTCGAGAAATCCGGGCGTGATCTCCTGCGATTTGAGCGGCTGAAACCGCAGGGATCGCCGCGGACGCACGCGTGTGAACCGCAATACTATTCCGGCGCCGCCGGTCCGCCGCTGCATCAGCCGTGCGTAGCCGCTGAAATAAGCGAGCTCCAGTCTGGCGCGCGTCAAGAACCTGTTGTCGGATGGCAAGATCAGCCCCTCAATGCGGCTATTCCCCGCTCCGCCGCGGCCGCATTGTCCTTACTCTTTGTTGACATTTCTTTGCAAAGGTCGGCCAAAGCCGAAAATTGTAAATAATCCCCTATAGACAGGTTTTGCGATGACGATGGCGGCCGCGATCGAAAGCCGAACGACGGAAGCCGCAACACGGTCGACAGCAAGCCGCATTGCCGGCGTCGACATATCAGGCGATCTCGGCCAGGCCGAGACGATCTGGCGCGGCTTCGAAGACCAGGCGCAGTTCTGCACGCCCTACCAGCGTTTCGATTTCCTTGAGCCCTGGCAACGCCAGGTCGGCGAGCGCGAAGGCCTTCGGCCCTTCATCGTGATCGCCTACGACGCCGAACGCCGGCCGCTGCTGCTGCTTCCGCTCGCGCTGCGGCACGAGCACGGCGTTCGCACCGCATGCTTCATGGGCGGCAAGCACGCCACCTTCAACATGGCGCTGTGGGACAGGGACTTTGCTGCCGGTGCCACCGCGGCCGATCTCGACGCGCTGATATCGGCGATCCGCGCGCAATCCGCGGCCGACGTCCTGGCGCTGACCCAGCAGCCCCTGCGCTGGCGGGATTTGCCAAACCCGATGGCGCTGCTGCCGAATCGGCCCTCGGCCAATGATTGTCCGCTGCTGACGATGGAGCCGGGCGAGGCACCGGCGACGCTGATCAGCAATTCGTTCCGCCGCCGCTTGAAGGGCAAGGAGCGCAAGCTGCAGGCGCTTGCCGGCTATCGCTATCATGTCGCAGGCGAAGACGCCGACATCACGCGGCTGCTCGACTGGTTCTTTGCCATCAAGCCGTTGCGGATGGCGGAACAGAAACTGCCAAACGTATTCGCGGAACCCGGCGTCGAGGATTTTATTCGCGGCGCCTGCATGGCGCGGCTCGCGAACGGCGGCCGCGCCATCGACATTCACGCGCTGGAATGCGACGACGAGGTGATCGCGATCTTCGGCGGCGTCGCCGACGGCCATCGCTTTTCGATGATGTTCAACACCTACACCATGTCGGGCAGTTCCAAATACAGCCCCGGCCTGATCCTGATGCGCGACATCATCGATCACCATGCCGGGCGCGGCTATCGCGCGCTCGATCTCGGGATCGGATCGGACGACTACAAACGGCTGTTCTGCAAAAGCGACGAGCCGATTTTCGATAGCTTCATCCCGCTCAGCCGGCGCGGCCAGTTCGCGGCGGCCGCCATGTCAGGCCTCAACCACGCCAAGCGTCTGGTGAAGCACAACCCGGCGCTGTTGCACATGGCGCAAAAACTGCGAAGCGCGTTTCGCTAAAACTGCCTTGAACGCGGCGCGGGCGCCGCGCTCAGGCCGCCACCACCCGCGGACCGGGCTCGACGGCATCCGAGGGCTGCGACGGCTTGCTCATCATCGTCACTTCGGTGAAACCCACCGCTCGCAACTGATCGCACATCAAAGCACGGGCGTCCGCCGCCATCGATGCGTCCGGTACCACCACGGCGCGCGCCTGCGCCGTCAGCAGTTCCGCCGGCAGATCGGAGGCGGTGCCGGCGTCCAGCAGCACATGATCGTACACCCGCAGCAATGCGTCGATCGCCAGCGTCAGCCGCGGCGATTGCAGCAAGGCGCGGTCCGAGCCCGGGCGTCCGGCGCTCACCAGATGCGCGCGCGACAGCCGGTCCTTGGTGATGACCTGCGAGAACGACGCCTCGCCCAGCATCAATTCGGCGAGCCCCGGCGCGGATGGATCGACCGATATCACGGAGATCGCCGGCGACGACGCCGCCAGATCGACCACCACGACCCTTGCGTGGCGCGCCATCAGCCGCGCAAGCGTCAGCGCTGTCAGCGTGATGCTCTCGCCTGAGGCGGTACCGAGTATCGTCACCTTGCGTGCCGCCTGGCCTGCGCCGCGCAGATCGTCGGCGAGTTTTTCAACCTCGGTGAACTCGGCCGGGATGTCACTGCGGGGCTCGCGAAACACCGGCGCGGGCTCGAGTTCGGGCTCGGCAGCAGCAGCAGCAGGCGCAGGCGCAGCCCGCGGCGCGCGGACCGGAGCCGGCGGGGACGCGAACGCAGCCACGGCGCGCGGCGCGGTCATGCGCAGCAGTTCGCCAGTGGCGATCGCGCCGGCGCTGAGCATCAATGTGGCCAGCGTCGCGATCAGCACGATCGGCAGCTTCTTCGGGTAGGCCGGGGTGTTGGAGACGGTGGCGCGGGAAATGATGCGGCCATCGGCGGGGGCCGCGTCGATGTTCTCGCGGGTATTGGCCTCGCGATATTTGGCGAGATAGGATTCAAGCAGGTCGCGTTGCGCCTTGGCCTCGCGCTCGAGCGCGCGAAGCTGGACGTCCTGACCGTTGCTCGAGGTCGCCTGCTTCTTCAATTGCTCGAGGCTTGTGCTGAGGCCCTCGACCCTGCCGCTGGCGATGCGTGAATCATTGTCCAGCGAGCGGGAAACCTTGCTCGCCTCTTCGCGGAGCTGGCGGTCGAGGTCGGCAAGCTGCGCCTTCAGTTCCTTGATGCGCGGATGATTGTCGAGCAGCGTCGACGACTGCTCAGCCAGCTGCGCGCGCAGCGTCACGCGCTGTTCGGAAAGCCTGCGGGTCAGTTCGGAATTGAGCACTTCAGACGCCTCGATCGGCTTGCCGCTCTGAAGCATTTCACGGATCAGCCGCGCTTTCGACTCCGCGTCGGACTTCAGCGCGCGGGCGTTGTTCAATTGCGTATTCAGTTCGCCCATCTGCTGGTTCGACAGCGTGGTATTGTTGGTGCCGACGAACAGGCTCGATTTCGAGCGGAAATCCTCGACCCGGGATTCTGCTTCCGCGACCTTCTTGCGCAGATTGTCGATCTCGCCCGACAGCCACTGCCCGGCGGATTTGGCCTGCTCCTGCCGCGCGCCCTGCTGCAGCACCAGATAGCCTTCGGCGATCGAATTGGCGACGCGCGCCGCCAGTTCCGGATCGCGCGACTGGAATTCAATGACGATGACGCGGGATTTGTCGACCGCGTAGGCGGTGAATCTCTCATAATAGGCATCCAGCACGCGCTCTTCCGGCGTCAGCGAGAACGGATCGCGGCCGATGCCGAACAATGCCAGCAACGATTTGGCCGGCGACAGGCCCTGCAGCACCGGATCGAATTCCGGCCGTTCCGCGAGCTTGTTCTTCTTGATGATCTCGCGCGCCAGATCGCGCGACAGCAACAGCTGGACCTGGCTGGTGACGGCCTCGGCATCGAGCGCGTTGCGTTCCTCGTTGCGCTCGCCATTCGGGCGCAGGAACACGTTCTCGCGCCCATCGATCAGGATGCGCGCTTCGGATTTGTATCGCGGGGTCACCAGATTGACGGCGGCGATCGAGAGCACGGCGGCCAGCACCGTCGGAATGATGATCCAGCCCCGCTTGCGCAGCAGCGCCTGACCGAGCGCGCGCAAATCGAGATCGCCGGATTCGGACGCATCTGCGGGCTTGTAGGTGGCGGCCTTCGGTTTCGGGGCAGCCTTCCGGACAACCGCGGGGTCCTTGCTCGCCTTGTCCTTGCCTGCACGCCAGAACGTTAAACGCATCGCACACTCCCGCGGACGCTACCAATCCACTCAACTCCTGCGATTACACTCCATTAAGGTTGCCGCTGGGTTAATCCGGGCGATTTGCTTCGGGAACGGCAGGCCCGGGCCGCCCCCGGTTAGGCTTTGTTAACCATGAAAGCCCTTAATCGGAATCAAGATTTTGCTTAAGGGCTTTTTCAATGCGAGGCGCGCGCGCCGTCCTACTTTGTCTGCTGACCGGGCTCGCTTTGGCGGGCTGCATGCGCACGTCCGCGCCGATCGCAGTCGCGCAGGCACCGGGCGATCTCGATTCCATGGCCTACGGCCAGCCCCACAGTCCTGCCCCTCCGGTTGTGGCCTCGGATTCCGGCGGCGGCGCCATCGCAGCGCTTAGCGCCAGCTTTGCCGGACCCCGCCGCGCTTACGCTCCGGTACTTTCTGCCTATGCCGAAGCGCCGGTGCCCGTCAGATACGACGCGGCCTATCGGCTCGATGCCGGCGACAGACTGCGGGTCGTGGTCTACGGCCAGGAAGGTCTCACCAATACCTACGCGATCGATGCCGGCGGTTCCATCACCATGCCGCTGATCGGCTCGGTGCCGGCGCGCGGACGGACGCCGGCAGGCCTTGCCGCCGATATCACCGCCAAGCTGCGTAACGGCTTTATTCGCGAGCCGTCAGTGGCCGTGGAAATCGAAGCCTACCGGCCGTTCTTTATCCTCGGCGAAGTTGCGGCCCCCGGGCAATATCCCTACGTGCCCAATATGACGGTAGAAAGCGCAGTGGCGATTGCCGGGGGCTTCTCGCCGCGCGCCCTGCGCGATCGTGTCACGCTGACCCATAGCGACGCTTCCGGTTCGATGCGGATTGCGGTGCCGCTCGGCACCGCGCTCAGCCCCGGCGACACCGTGCTCGTCGGCGAACGCTGGTTCTGATCATGCCCCCGGTTCCAGATCAGCCGCTTCGTATCCTGCACGCGGTGCGCGCGCCGGTCGGCGGAATCTTCCGGCACATCCTCGATCTTGCCAACGGCCAGTCCGACCGCGGCCACCATGTCGGCATTATCGCCGATAGCCTCACCGGCGGCGAACGCGCCGAGGCGGCGCTCAAGGAGATCGCGCCGCGGCTCAAGCTTGGCGTCCATCGTCTGGCTATCCGCCGCGAGTTGCTTCCGACCGATGCGCTGGTATGGGCGCATTTCATGCGGCTGATCCGGCGGCTGAAGCCGGATGTCCTGCACGGTCACGGCGCCAAGGCCGGCGCCTTCATTCGTCTGAAGGGCCGCTCGCCGGGCACCATTCGGGTCTACACCCCCCACGGCGGCTCGCTGCATTTTCCGCTCAACACCCTCAAGGGCCAGATCTACAGCCGCCTTGAACGCGCGCTGATGAACTCGACCGATCTGTTCCTGTTCGAAAGCGCGTTTGCGCGCGACACCTATCAGCGCACCATCGGCATCCCCAAAGGCCTCGTGCGCTGCGTGTTCAACGGCGTGACCGCCAACGAGTTCGACCCCATCGTCAGGGCCGCCGATGCCACCGATGTCGTCTATGTCGGTGAATTCCGGCACATCAAGGGCGCGGACCTCTTGATTGATGCGGTGGCGCGGCTGCGTGCCGACGGCAAGCCGGTGACGCTGACGCTGGCCGGAGACGGCGAGGAACTCGAACATCTCAAGGCCCAAATCGCGCGGCTCGGTCTCACCGAGGCGATCCGCTTCATCGGCCACGTCAAGGCGCGTTTCGGCTTCTCCAAGGGCCAGCTGCTGGTGGTTCCGTCGCGCGGCGATTCGATGCCGTATGTCGTGATCGAGGCGGCCGCTGCGGGAATTCCTATGGTGGCCGCGAATGTCGGCGGCATCCCCGAGATCTTTGGAACGCACACCGACGCCCTGTTTGCGCCCAATATCGTCGGCGCCATGGCCGACGCGATCGAGGCTGCGCTGGAGGATCCCGAGGCCGCGCTGGCGCGGGCGAAATCGCTTCGCGAGCGGATCTTCCTGCATTTTTCGCAGAAGGCCATGGTCGAAGGCGTGCTGGCCGGCTACCGCGACGCGTTTGCCGAACGTTAACCATTCCTTACCGCGATAACTGTTTCTTCCGATTTGTCCTCTAAGCCGTGAGGCGGGGAATTCCGCCTCGGCGCGCGCATGCCTAAATGCCTGTGCAAGAACGGACTTTACTAACGGACTTGGACACAGTGGAACCGATCAACGCACGCTCTATGTTAAATGCCGCGGCATCCGCCGCGACGACCGCCACGGCGGATCGCCCTCCGGTCGAGCGCCGCCGCCGGCTGTCGCAGGCCGCCCTCGCCGTCACCAACCAGAAAGTCCCGCGGGCCTATTCGCCGATCGTGATCGCCGGCGCGGTTCGCGTCGCCGACTTCATATTGCTGAGCCTCGTCGGCATCGCGCTCTATCTCGGCTATGTCGTGCCGCTCAGCGGCTTTCACTGGGAATATGTCGCCGCCATTTTCGGCATGACCGCCACCGCGGTGATATGCTTCCAGGCCTCCGATATCTACGAAGTCCAGGTGTTTCGCGGTCAGCTTCGGCAGATGACGCGAATGATATCGTCCTGGGCCTTCGTGTTCCTGCTGTTTATCGGCGCCTCGTTCTTCGCCAAACTCGGCGGCGAGGTGTCGCGGCTCTGGCTCTCGGCGTTCTTCTTTGTCGGCCTGGCCGCGCTGATTGCCGAACGGCTGTTCCTGCGGGCGATGGTTCGCGGCTGGGCGCGTGAAGGCCGGCTCGACCGCCGCACCATCGTCGTCGGCTCGGACGTCAACGGCGAAAAGCTGGTCGAGGCGCTCAAGACCCAGGACGATTCCGACATCGACATCCTCGGCGTGTTCGATGACCGCAACGACGCGCGCGCGCTTGATACCTGCGCCGGCAGCCCGAAACTCGGCAAGGTCGACGACATCATCGAGTTTGCCCGCCGCACCCGCGTCGACCTCGTGCTGTTCGCGCTGCCGATTTCGGCGGAGACGCGGATTCTGGAAATGCTGAAGAAATTGTGGGTGCTGCCGGTCGACATTCGGCTTTCCGCCCACACCAACAAGCTGCGCTTCCGCCCCCGCTCCTATTCCTATCTCGGCAAGGTTCCGACGCTGGACGTTTTCGAAGCGCCGATCACCGACTGGGATCTGGTGATGAAGTGGCTGTTCGATCATGTCGTCGGCGCCGTCATTCTGCTGCTGGCGCTGCCGCTGATGGGACTGGTCGCGCTCGCGATCAAGCTCGACAGTCCGGGCCCGGTGCTGTTCCGCCAGAAGCGGTTCGGCTTCAACAACGAGCGCATCGACGTCTTCAAGTTTCGCTCGCTGTACCACGACCAGGCCGATCCGCTGGCCACCAGGGTCGTGACCAAGAACGACAGCCGCGTCACCCGCGTCGGGCGCTTCATCCGCAAGAGCAGCCTCGATGAGCTGCCGCAGCTGTTCAACGTCGTGTTCAAGAGCAACCTGTCGCTGGTCGGTCCGCGTCCGCATGCCGTGCAGGGCAAATTGCAGAGCCAGCTGTTCGACGAAGCGGTGGACGGCTATTTCGCCCGTCACCGCGTCAAGCCCGGCATTACCGGCTGGGCCCAGATCAACGGCTGGCGCGGCGAAGTCGACAGCGAAGAGAAAATCCAGAAGCGCGTCGAGTTCGATCTCTATTATATCGAGAACTGGTCGGTGCTGTTCGATCTCTTCATTCTTCTCAAGACGCCGCTGGCGCTGATGACGAAGAACGAGAACGCCTACTGAACGCCCAAATCGTTCGGCCGGCGCGTTGCGAGTGGCGTTGCGTGAGTTTGCGGGTGTGTGATGGCGTATGCGGCGACAGCCGAGGGCTCCCTACCATCGATGACGGCCGCGCCGGGCGTTCTGGCCCTGCAGCGCGCGCTGGTATGGCTGGTCGGCGCGTCCAGTGCGATCGTCTTCATCGAGCCCAGCCCCTACGAGCTGGTGACGCTCGCGGCCACCGTGATCTTCTTTGCCACCGGCCTGCGGCTGCGGCTGGTTTTCATGCCGCTGTTGCTGCTGCTGTTCCTGGTCAATCTCGGCTACAGCATCAGCGCCATCCCGTTGATGGACAAGCCCGAGGTCGCCAACTGGATCGCGACCTCCTGGTACATGGCGGTGACCGTCATCTTCTTCGCCATGGTGGTATCCGANGACACCACGGCCCGGCTCGATATGCTCCGCCGCGGCCTGATCGTGGGCGGCTTGATCGCAGCCAGCGCCGGGATCGCCGGCTATTTCAACCTCGTTCCCGGCGNGCATGACCTGCTGACGCTGTATGAGCGCGCCCGCGGCACCTTCAAGGATCCGAACGTGCTCGGCGCGTTTCTGATCCTGCCCGCNTTGTTCGCCCTGCAAAGCGTGGTCTCCGACAATTTCGGAAAATCGTTCCGCAGCACCATCGCGCTCGGCATCATGACGCTGGCGATCCTGCTGGCGTTTTCACGCGCCGCCTGGGGCGGCCTCGTCATCACCGCCGCCTTCATGCTGGCGCTGATGGTGCTGACCAGCCAGTCGCGCGCGCAGCGCTCGCGCATCATCGTGATGACGGTGGTCGCGGTTGTGATCGCGGTAATGCTGATCGGCGTGTTGCTGTCGTTCGACTCGATCGGCGAAATGTTCCGGCAACGCGCCAGTTTCGATCAGAGCTACGACGAGGGTCGCTTCGGCCGGTTCGGCCGCCATATCCTCGGCGCCGAGATGGCTCTCGACCTGCCCTTCGGCATCGGCCCTCTGCAGTTTTCCCGCTACTTCCCCGAGGATACCCACAATTCCTATTTGAACGCCTTCATGTCCGGCGGCTGGATCACCGGCGTCTGCTATCCGGCGCTGGTGTTCATCACCGTCATCATGGGATTCCGGCACGCTTTCGTCAGGGTGCCCTGGCAGCGCGCTTATCTCGCAATTTTCGCGGCCTTCCTCGGCACCGTCGGCGAGAATTTTGTGATCGACACCGACCACTGGCGGCACTTCTGGATGATGCTGGGGGCAATGTGGGGCATGTTCGCCGCCGCCCAGCGTTACCGGGCGGCGGCCGAACAGTCCCGCATAGAGCCCGCTCAGGCCGCCTAGCAGTCAATAGGATCAGCCCGCCCCAGTCTATTTCTCGACCTCAAAAGTCAGGCCGGCGTGATCGACCAGCCGTTTTATCAGTCTGTCGCCCATCGCGGCACCGGGAGTCCAGATACCGGCCGGGACGTCCGGCGTGTCGCGCAACAGGCAGATCGCGCATTCCGAGATCATCTTCGAGGTCGAGCCATAACCGGGATCGCGGTCGCCCTTGACTGCCGCGCGGACCTGGCGCCCGTCCGGCGCGATCGCGACGAAAAGCAGATCGTACAGGCCGTTCTCCTGCTCTTCTTTCGACGGGCCCTCGCCCGGCTTCGGTCCGCTCGCCGCGCCCATCCGCTCGGCGTTGACGGCCGCGACCAGCTTCTTGGCGTTGGCTTCACCCTGTTCGCCCGGACCGGTCAGGACCATTTCGTCATAGACGAAGTCTTTGCCGTACGGAAAGTTCATCAGCAGATTGGAGCGATGCACGTTGCGGGTATTGATGGTCGCCATCACGAACGGCGCTGTCCACGAACCCATATCCTCGTCCAGCAGCGGCTTGTTGCCGCGCGGCTGTTTTGGACCTTCGAAGCCCGGCGTCAATACGAACGGATTTTGCAACAGGGCGACCAAGCTCAGGTCTTTCGCTGCTGCCGCAAACGTCGCCTTGACGCTCGCCGCGGTGCCGCCCGAGAACGTTCCCTTCATGTCGCGGACCCGGCCTTTGACGCGATTGACCGGGGCGCCGAGAGTCTTCTTCGCCGCTTCCTGAACGAAGAACACGCCGAGCTCGAACGGCAGCGAGTCGAAACCGCAGGAAAACGCGATGCGCGCGCCGCTCGCTTTTGCCGTTGCCTCGTGGGCGTCGATCATCTGCCGCATCCAAACCGGCTCGCCGCAGAGATCGAAATAATCGGTGCCGCTGGCGGCGCAGAGCGCCACCAACTCGGAGCCGTAGAGCTGATAGGGGCCGACGGTAGAGATGATGGATTTGGTCTGGTCGACCATGGCCTTCAGCGACGCGGGATCGCCGGCATCGGCGACAATCAAAGGAGTGTCGGCCGGCGCGCCGATCGCGTCGCGCACGGCGGCCAGCTTGTCCATGCTGCGTCCGGCCATCGCCCATTTCAGGCTGCCCGCGCCCCTGTAGTTCGCAGCCAAATATTCAGCGACCAGTTGGCCGGTAAAACCGGTGGCGCCATAGACGATGATGTCGAACTTCGACGAAGACATATTCGAATTCCCTGTGGTGACTGTTGGGTTTTCTTTGTCATTGCGAGCGAAGCGAAGCAATCCAGTGTTCGGACGCGTCAAANAATGGATTGCTTCGTCGCT
>JGI12053J15887_10000344_pt1 | contig 18416 bp, 14 predicted proteins | sample MedBloCAOM1_O3_FD_15887 | JGI IMG/M metagenome (IMG submission 15887)
GGCAGTTTCGAGTTCGCGCAAGCGGACCTGTGACTGTCTCGTCGAAGCGGACTTCTGGAAAACCTCGATCATGCGCTTGTCGATCGATTCTTCCTGGCTTTTCGCGATCTGCAGTTCACTCTTGTAACTTTCGGCGATGCGGGAAATCTCATCCCAGATTGCGCGCTGCAGAGCCGCCATTTCCGCCCGCAGATTTCTGGCTGCCGTGTGATCCGCCCCATAACGGGCGCTCCACTCGGATTCCTTGTTCTGATCGTCGAGAAATTGCTGCCGAAGCTTGGTAATAACTGGATTGCTTAGCGCGTCCGTCACGATGGGATCTGGAATATTGAAGGTCTCCTTGNCCGACCGCTGTTCCAGAACCCGAGAAATCCGGTCAAGTTTTGCTCGGGCCTGACTGGTATCGGCGCGGGCCTTCGCCAGGGCTATGCCAAGCTGGTCAAGCTCGACTTCGCTCGCCAACTTGCCGTCGACACCGATAATAATGCTGTTTTCGGATTTGAAATCTTGAACTTCCTTGTATGCATTGCTCGCCTGTTGGCGCAGTTCTCCGATGCGTTGCTCAAGCCATGCGCTGGCGCGACGAGTCGCTTCAAACTTCGCCTGCAGCTGGTCTTCGATATAGGCATCAGCGAAGGCGTTGGCGATCGTGGCAGCCTTTTCCCGATCAAGCGAGGTATAGGCGATCTGCTCGATGTAGCTGCGTCCGAGGCGGGTAACGCGCAGATTGCCCTTAATGGCGTCAAGGACGCGGCGCATCAGTTCGTCCTTCGACGGCTCTTGTTCTGGTCCTGAACTCAGCTTGAATAACGAAAAGATACGGCGCCTGAGCCCCGGACCGGATCCGACGAACTCGGGATCCTCGGTCAAATGCAAGCGACGAATAACTGCTTCCGCCACTTTTTCGGACTTGGTAGTCTCTATCTCGCTTTCGACCGACGCATCTTCAACGGTGCGGTTTTCGGAGGCCATTTCGGTCTGTGTCCAGGTAACCCTTTTTGTATCGATGATCATGTCTGCTTGCGCAGTGTACCTGAACGGCGAAATTGCGATGTAGGCGGCTCCAACAATAGTCGAGAGGGCGGTAACCAAGGCGATCAGACGCCACTCGCGGCCGAGGAAGTCGCGTATCTGAAGCATGGACAACGTTCCGGAACTGGGATCGTTATCTATCGCCGGTGCGTAGGGTGGAAATTGCCCGGCAATGTTCATGCGTAGTTCCTCAAACTAACCCCTGCCCATTTCGGCCGAAGTTGGCGTTCCGCTAAATGAATTCGATGTTGGCTTATCGCCAAACGAATTCAACGTGTCGGGCTTACCGGACCTGCCGTGGTCGTTGATGGACCACTGGGGATGCTGACGCCGGGAGCTGAAATCTGGACAAGCGCTGAAACACCCCCGCCACCGCCTGGCGTCAGCGTCGAGCGAGGTGATGCGTTCGTATTGCTCACGACCACGCTGCCTACCGAACCGGTTGCAAAAGCGGTCGCCGCCTCCGTCGCGGCGGTCGAGAGATCTCCCGCCACCGCGGTAAACGAAGCCTGGAACTGTCCGTCCTGGAAGCCGGCCACGGCTTGCTGGATGAGCTGGGCCGCTTGCTGGTCGATGGTCGAACAAGCTATTGCGGCTTGGGCGAGTCCGGCAGCGATCGCCGTCCGAAATCGCGGGTTAGTTCCTTCCGCAACCCGGATAAGATCCGCGGCAAGTGAAGCGTCTGTTCCCGCGAGATCCCGCGTCGTCGCCTCGATGGTGCGGGTATCAGAATTTGGGGCGACCAGACCCTGGGGGTTGGCTCGGAACTGACTTATCGCCTGGTCGGAAGCGGGCGGTTTCAGGCATGCGGCCCAACCCTGGGCCACGGAAATGGCAAGAAACGCCGCACCAAAAAGCGCCGTGGACAGGATCCGGGTGGTAGTCATGGGAACGCCCCCAACTATTTGTTTCTGATTGAAAATTGTTTCTTAAACTACATTAGACTACATGACCTAGCAACCCGTACCCGTCGCTATGGTTGATCCGCATAACCAGGATTCATAGCATCCGGTAACGTGTTGATAACCTTGATTGTTTAGACGTGTGGCTAGCCAAGCTTGCATCTGTCGGACGCGTGCTCACGCAGCGTTCAACAAGATAAGATGACGGATCAATTTGCGTGACCCTTCGTTCCATGAGTTAAAACTCGAAAGACCGGCATCGCAAATGGATTGGTGCGTTGCGTGATCGGAAGGTTCAAGATGCGGATCAGGTTGATCTTCCACCCCTGTGGAATCCGTCCGGCAATGGCGAGTTGACAAGTGCTGGCTCTTCTTCCGGGTCTTAGGGAACTCCGAGTGCAGGGACGGCGTCCATCGTTACTGGCAGAGGTGAGGATCTATGCCATCGGCGACATTCATGGTCGCCTTGACCTGCTCAATGAGTTGCTGGCTCGGATCACCAGCGATATCGCGCTCCGCCCGACGGCAAGACCGCTTTACGTGTTTTTGGGTGATTATATCGATCGCGGGCCATCCTCGCGCGAAACGATCGATAGATTGATCGAACATGGGAAGGCGCATGAATCCGTATTCCTGAAGGGCAACCATGAACTGATCGCGATCAAATGCCTGAGTGATCGCGGTCTGTTCGATCAATGGTTGCGCTTGGGCGGTCTGGAGACCCTGGTCTCGTACGGTGTGCCCGCCGAAACCCTGGCGAACGGCAAGCAAATCGCCGAGCTTCAATCGGCCTTTCATAGCGCATTGCCGCAAGCGCACTTTCGTTTCTTTCGAGATTTGAAAAATTCGTTCGAGTGCGGTGATTTCTTCTTTGCTCATGCCGGCGTGAAGCCCAACGTCGAGCTGTCGCGCCAAAAGGAAAATGACCTGCTTTGGATAAGGGGAGAATTCCTGTCGTCAAAGGACGATTTCGGCAAGATCATCGTTCACGGACATACCCCTACCCGCGAAATAGAAGTGCGACCAAACCGGATCAATATCGACACCGGCGCCTTTGCGACTGGCCGCCTGTCATGCCTTGTACTTGAGGGGGAAGACTTGTCGGTGATCGATACCTCTCTCGACTCCTGACGAGCCGAGCGAGCGTAAAAATTCTTCCCGCGGCTTGCGCGGTCAGTGCGCGCCCGATTTTGCGGCAAGCAGGCCGTCAATATGCGCGCGCATCTTTTGAAAGAACTGGTCCCGGCCGAATTGGTTCGCGTGTGCTGCGATCTTTTCGGGATCAATTTCGATATCTGCCAGACATCTGACCGCCGACGAGATGGCCTCGACCGATTGTTCGGCAAAGAAAACACCTGACACACCCGTTGCAACGGTTTCCGTAGCGCCGCCCCGACCAAAGGCGACGACGGGACGGCCGCTTGCCATCGCTTCGACCGGCACCATCCCGAAATCTTCCTCGCCCGGAAAGATCAAGGCGCGGCATCTGGCGTAATGTTGCTTCAAGACATCGAACGGCTGCGAACCCAGGACCGTGACAGTGGGCCCCGCAAGGCGGCGAATTTCATCGAGCGCCTCGCCGCCGCCGATCACGACCAGCTTTAACTTCATTTCGTTGAAGGCACGCACCGCGAGATCCGGTCGTTTGTAGGATACGAGTTCACCGGCCATCAGATAATAATCGGCAAGCTCGGAGGGGGCTGCGATCGAAAACGCACCGGTGTCGACGGGTGGGTGAATGACCACGGAATCTGCTCCGTAATATCGGTGAATCCGCCTTGCAACCGTTGCCGAGTTGGCAACAAAGCTGTCGACCCGTGCGGCCGACGTCACGTCCCACATCCGCAGATAATGAGTCAGCGGCGGCATCATCAGCCGTGCCACCCGGCCGGCGTTATTCCGGTAGTCGTGATACATGTTCCAGACGTAGCGCATCGGGGTGTGGCAATAGCAAACGTGCAGCGCCTCCGAGGGCGCAATGATGCCCTTGGACGGCCCCGATTCACTGCTGATGATGAGGTCGTAGCTGCGCAGATCAAGCTGTTCGAGCGCCAGCGGCATCAGGGGCAGATAGGTTTTGTACATCCTGGCGGCGCGCGGCAGCGCATTGATGAAGGTCGGAATGATGCGGTGCTGGCGAATCCGGCCGGAGACCATCTCCGGAACATAGACGTGGGTGAAGATATCGGCCTGCGGATACATCTCGCACAAGGCCTCAACGACCTTCTCGCCGCCTCTCATTCCCACCAGCCAGTAATGAATGATTGCGACTTTCATCGAATTCCTTTCAGCGAGGCGCACACCGGCAACGATCACGGTCGCAGAACGATCGCTCGGAGCCTTGCAGGCCGCGTCGAAAGCCCTCCATCGATTCGTTCAAGTTGCAATGTGCCAGTGTACGATCCTTTGGTTTACGATTTTCCGGTGTGCGATCTTCTGGGGCGTCGAGTGGCAGCCAAGCCGAAGATTGCGGCACATGCGATGATGGTAGGTTGCAGAGAAAACCAGCAATGCTGATTGGTGGCATCGATGGGTCAGCAAAGTCTATCGCTTTACCGTCGATTCTTCAAAACAACCTAAACACGACAAGCGAGCGTCACCAAAGTGTTGCGCAATTGCTACTTACCGCAGCGCCGTAGCAGGGACATGCGGCTTGATTGCTTCGACTGCGCCGCGATAGATTGAAGAGCTTGGCTAATCATCGCGGTGCAATCAGCCATGAGGTGGGATCTCTTTAGTTGTCCTTTCCAGCCTGTGTCTTTGCAGAAAGAATTGAACTATATGAATGATGCCACGAGAGCGGATGACAGCAGCGCGGCGGACACTTTTGAGGTCATGGTTTTGGGGGCGGGCATTAGCGGACTTGTCTCCGCGTCCGTCCTTTTGAAGCAAGGCTATCAGAATATTATCGTTGTCGACGAGTACGATCATATCGGCGGCAATCATATCGACTGCAGCATCGGAGAATATACCTTCGATATCGGCAGTTTCATCTTTCAGGATGACTCGCCGCTGCTGGTGCATCTGCCTGAGATTCTGCCGCTGTATTCCCCGATCAACCCGACCTGGGGTCGACTTAATCCGCAGGGCGTCGTTACGCGGTATCCCATTTCGATCAAGGATGACCTGATCGCCGCCGGCCCCGTTGAGTGGCTCCGCATCCTGTCGTCCGTGCTGTTCGCCCGGGTCTTCCGCCGCAGACTGCAGAATGCGAGGGATTTTGCGCAGTTCTGGATCGGCGCGCGGCTGTTGCACCGGTCCGGACTCGGGCGTTACATGGAGCGCTTTTATGGGCTTCCGGCGGAGAAGATCGATATCAGGTTCGCGGAAAAGCGGATGCTCTGGATCAAGGAGCACGCGTCGATCCGTCGCTACCTGTCGCTACCTCGCAGCCTGAAGCGTTCTGAGCCGCCGTCAATTCCCAACAAGCAACTCGCGCGTCCGAGGGAAGGCTTTACCCACCTTTACCAGGTCGCGGCGCAGCGGCTGGAGCGGAGTGGCGTGACGTTCCGGCTTGGAGCGAAAATGCTCAGCTTGAAAAAAAAGGATGGTCTGTTCTTTCTCGATACGGACGAACGGCGCGTGGCTGCAAGCCGCGTGGTCTCGACGATACCGCTCGAACGGGTGCAGGAACTCTGCGGGATCGTTTCCGAAGAGAAACTTCAGTCAGTCACGCTCATCAGCCTGTTTTTCAGCTTCTCGGGTGACCGCGGTTTTAATGACGCCGTCCTCTACAATTTTTCCCACACCGGGGCTTGGAAGCGCCTGACCGTCTATTCGGATTTTTACGGACCCGCGGGTGGTCGGGAGTTCTTTGCCGTGGAGGTCAATGCCGACCACGTTTCCGGTTCCGTCGAAATAGCGGCGAAGGATTTCAGACAGCACACCTCGGAGAACGGACTGTTCACCGGCGACTTGCGGCTCGAGGGAAGCCACATCGTTTCGAACGCTTACCCGATCTATACGGATAAGGCCGACGAGCGCGCGACGAACGCCATAGCCGCACTCCGCGCGTTCGGAGTTGAATCGCTGGGTCGCCAGGGCGCCTTTGACTACCAGCCGACGGCCCGCGACACGACTCTCAAGGCAGAGGCCGCCCTTCGTCGCGATTGACCTCGTCTTCAAGCGTCGACCGTCGTCGCCCGATCGGGCAGCCGTCGATCGAAGCTGGCCGATGGCTGAGCCGCAAGGGGTTGTCCCTCAACGTGGCGACGCTCGCCACCCGATGATTTCCTTCGCAAAGCCCAGCGCCGACCGATGCCCGCTCTTGAGCCGATAGGCGAGGAGGGCCCTGCCGCGATCGTTTGGCAGCACGGAAGCCAGAATGAAAAAGGCGGCCATGGCGGCCTTGTTCTTCGCCGGAAACGGTACGTCCACAAGCTTGGCGAGCAGCCCTGGCAGCGCGGACAATCGTGGCCGCCGCCCCGACGCGATATCGAGATACAAATTGCGATCGCGGAAATAAAACGCATCGCGAGGATCCACTAACTCCCGACCCGGCTTGAGCCGCCGGATGATCAGGCGCAGATGTTCCATCCTCGCCACGAAACGATGAATGTCGCGCTCGAGAGAGCCGGCGTCGGGCATGCGTCCGAGTCCCGAATCGTTGCGGCCGTGGATGCGATAGCGTCCGAGTTCTTCGGAGATGCTGACAACGTCACCGAAGAATGGCGCGGCGAACAGAATGACACCGTCAACCGCCCGGTCGTAGTCGACTTCCCGAAGCAATTCGCAGACATCGCGACGGAACACGTTTCCTGATGTAGGCGGGGTCTTGTACACGCCGGTTCTGAGCACCCGACGAGCAAGTTCATCGCGACTGCGGAACGTCTCGAGCGACGAAAGCGCGCCATCGATCGTATTGCCGTCCGCGTCGATCTGGGTGAGGGGAAACTGCAGCTTTGCCACGTCGCGGTCGAGGTGGTCGATGATCTTGCCGAGAGCGCCGGGTTTCAATTCATCATCGGCGTCAAGGAACAAGATGAATGGTGCCCGGGTTCGGTCGAGACCGTACAGGCATGCCGCAAGCTGACCGCTGTTGTCGATCTTGAAGGCCATCACGCCGCTGCGACTGATCGCGTCCCAAGAACCGTCCGTCGAACCGTCGTCGACGACGACGACCTCACAGTCATGACGACCCTGGTCGAGGACGCTTCGAATGGCGTGTCCGACGAAGCATTCGTAATTGTAGCAGGTGATGATCAAGGCCAGCTTCGGGCCGTCGGACATGCCAGGCTCCGAGGCAGGTCTTCGCGAAGTGCTCTCGGTGTCGGATCCGGTCATGATCGGAACGATCACGCCTGCACTGAACGTTTCCCGCGAACCTGGCGGGAGGCGGCCGCGTAAATCTCCAGCGTCTCGCGAGCGACCCGCGCGATACTCAGATAGCCAACGTTATATTGGCTCTTTTCCTTCCATTCCCGCAGGGCCTGCGGATTCGCGACCAGGGAGCAGATGGCCGCCGACAACGCAGCGGGATCGCGCGCGGGGACGAGGATGCCCGCCCGTCCCTCCTCCAGCAACTGAGGGATGCCATCGACCTTGCTCGCAACAATCGCGCATCCGGCCTCGCGTGCTTCCGACAAGACGAGGGGTGCCGGATCGGCATGGGAAGGCAGCACAAAGACGTCGGCGCCCAACAGGAACGGAAAAGGATCGTCCTGAGCGCCCATGAACGTCACGGCGCTCGCGCAATCCATTGTGCCGACCAGCTTGGTATATTCGTCGCGGTGCGGACCATCTCCGACAACATACAGCCGTGCCGTCGGGTTTTTCTTGTGAACGGTGTCGAAGGCCGTGAACAGATCCGGAAGACCCTTTCGAGGGTGCAGGCCGCCGACGAAGATGATGGCGGGAGAGTCGAGATGACGCGGTGTTCGGTCCTTTCCCTCGAACCGGGCCGATCCGATGGTTCCGTTCAACACGACGTTCAGCCGGGACTCGGAGATTCCGCGTTTTTGCATGGAGCGGCCAACCGCATCGCTGACCGCGATCACCCGGGTGCCTAATCCCATCAGGATCGAGCTTTTCTGAAATTCGTTGTGGACGGTCGTAACCAGCGGAATGGGCGCCGACTTGCACACCGGCCACGCCAGAAGCGCGCTTGTCATCATGTGGGCATGAATGACGTCCGGGCGCCACTTGCGGACAATGCGGTAGAGCGAACCCAACGACTTCAACAGCACCGCGGGCCGGCGCTCGTGGTTGAGCAGCATAGTTTCAATGTTGTTGGCGGCAAGGAGAACATCGAAGTCGCCGCCTCCGCTTGCCATCGCAACGTGATGTCCCAATTTGACCTGGGCGCATGCGAGATCAACGGCCGCGTGAACGTGCCCGTTCAAGCGGTTCGTATGGTTCAGTAAATGCAAAATACGCATCGATAAATCCTGTTGCGAAGTCCCGGATGAAAGAGGGGGCCGGTCGTCAATCATGCCTAACATATTGAATGCGGTTACGCTGGCTTTGCAGCAAGTATGCTTACCTGTCAGGGCACCGCGCTGGATGCCTGATCGGCGTGAAACCGCGACCATCGCCGCCGCCCCGGGGGCACCTGGCTCAAGCCATCGGATTTTAGGGTGAACGCAGCAGGGGAGCTCGCCGCCCCCGCCGCCAAATTCGTTGAGGGCGGATCGGCGGTGCGCTTCACCGCAAGCCAAGCTTCAAGCGGCGGGCTTTGTCGCAGTCAGCGCGGTTGAGGAGGTGGTCCGGGTGGGCAGCCTTCCGGCGGGCCGGCGTCCCGTCCGTAGACATGGACGTAGTCGACCAAGAGGGTGGACGGGTTCGGCGCCTTATCGATCGGCCAGCCTCCGCCGAGCGCAAGGTTAACTAGCGGATACAGCGGGCCGTCCAGCTCGGGCGGCGTCGGTTGGCTCCACACCCGCTTGCCATCGAGAAAAAACACGATGGCAAGCGGTGAAATATCGACACCGAAGGTGTGATAATCGCTGACGAGGGCGCCGTCCGGAAAATCGATCCGCTGGTTCTTGCCCCTGCTCTTGGTCTGGTCCTTGTACCAGACATGCACCACCGCCTGATAAGCGGACGTGAACTGCCCATAATACTCGATGACATCAATTTCGACATTTCCGTCGGCGACGGTCGCAGGCTTTAGCGCCGCGAGCCAAAAGGCCGGCCAAGTGCCAGGCCCGGGCGGCATCTTCATGCGCGCTTCGAAATATCCGTAACGTGTTCCTGAGCCCGCGCCGGTAGCATCGGCTGCGGCGATAAGGCCCGAAGTCCACCGCCCCTGTTGGTTTTTGGAAGCCGTTATAGAGAGGATTCCGTCCCTGATTTTGAACGGGCCTCCCGGCTCTGGATCCATGAAACTCGCGTCGCCAAAATCACCCCCCCAAGGCGTGTGGGCGGTCCAGCGCGCCGGGCCGATTCGATGGGAGGAGATGCTTTCTATGCGACGGTTGGGCGCGGTTTCCTCGTCGAAGTTCTCGATCATGACAGGGCGGAGTTCGCAGGAATTGGAAGTCTGCGCCGAAGCCGCGTGTGCAACTGGGATAGTGACGAGGGCGGCGGCCAAGAAGACAAGAGGAGGAATTTTCATCTGACAATCAATGCGAGTTTGATTTAAGCATCGAGGTGGTTCCACCGCTTGTTCGTGTCGGCTGGGCAATTAGCATCGAAATGCATTCGACATCGCGCGACGCAAGCGCTTGTCCCGCCGGGGCGAGCCGCCCAGCCCCGGTCTGTTTATCTAGACGCAAGCGTAAGAGCATCCGCGTGAGCATGCACAACTTTTTCCGCGCTGTATCTATCTATGTATCCCTTTCTATAGTCCGAATGGGCCTTCTCAATATTCAAATTATCACAATAGTATAGCATGGCGTTCACGAGTTTATCTTCCTCTAGCAGCGGAACAAGCAGACCCAGTCGTCGATCTGTTAGAATATCGCTTGGTCCAAACTCACAATCTGTTGCAACAACAGGAAGGCCGAACCTTAACGCCTCACATATTGCTAGAGACCAACCTTCCCAGCGCGATGTAGATACGTATACATCACTCTCAGACAGTGCAACTTGAGGGTTATCTGGATGATGCTCTATGAAAGCAGCTGTTTCCAGTCCAAGTCTTTTTATTGTGTTCCTCAGATCCGGTTCGCTTTCTCCATATCCTACTAGCCTTAGCTTGACGTTCCTGCGATGTTCATAAAGTTTTGCAAATGATCTAAGTAATATGTCCTGGCCTTTCTGGTAAGAGAAGCGAGCGACATTGACAAAGGTAACTGACTCCGAACCTGTATTTGCCCGGTCAGCCGCGGTATCAAATTTCCTTACGGGATTGGGGACCCAATAATGCGGAATTTTGCTAGGGAACATCGCCTTAAAAGATTCAATTTGACTCGGAGCGACACCGAAGACACCGGAGAGACGATGGAGAATTATTTTATTCATGACGTAAAACAAAATCTTTGCTTTGGCAGATCTCATCTCCAACTTAGGATTGCCGTGAAGATATAGTATGAACCGCCTTTTGATACCAATACAAGAAATCCAGAAAACCACCGTAGCTTCGACTTGAGGTACTATGACTAAATCGTAATCCTTATCACTCACAACCTTTCTTACAGTGCGTATCAAACCGCTTCGACCTCTGACATCTTTTTGAATTTTATTGTATTTCCTTTCTGTTATTCGGTAATTTCTGAAGTGCGATGTGTATAAAACGTCGATATCGAAATTGTGGTGGTATTTATCCGCCAACTCAGAGCAAATTTCGTCGACTACGCGTTCAATACCAGCAAATGATTTGGTGGGTGGCACGATATAGAGAATTTTGAGATTCACGTGAGAGCTGTCCTCTGCAAGTATCGTCGTAGTAGACGTGATAGGGCTTTTGAAAGTATCACTTTGCGCAAATCCGCTCTAGAGAAGATTTCTGTTAGATGAACCAGTCTGCCGACGGTGCGCAGGAGCGCGTCGTTGCAGCGAACGGCAGCGGATGACTGAGCATCGCCTTGCTCAATCGGTTTAGGCCACGACTGTAAGCAGGTAGAGCAGGCTGCCGACCTCGTGGATTGGGCTGCTGCCGGTTCGGTGGACACGTCCTTAAGCTAATCCCACCTTACGTTCGAACTCAACAGGGCCGATGTGTCCGCTGGTCGAATGACGTCGGGTGGCATTGTAGAACCGCTCGATGTAATCGAACACATCTGCCCCTGCCTCGTTCCTGGTGCGATAGGCTTTGCGCGCCGTGGCTCGGTCTTGAGCGACGAGAAGAAGCTCTCCATCGCAGCAGCGCGTCAGGTCTGCCCCGTCGCCAGATCGCCATCACCAGAGCATCAGTGACGAGCTGCGACGTCATCGCCGCATTCATCGACCAGCCAACCAGCCGATGGGAGAGCAGATCGACGACGGCGGCCACATAGAGCCAGCCCTCGGCCGTCCAGACATAGGTGAAGTCGGCAATCCATTTGCGGTTGGGAGCCGCTGCTTGGAAGTTGCGGTCGAGCACATTGGCAGCGACGGCGGTCGCCGGCCGCTACCCTCCCAACCGCAGAGGCTAACACAAGGCTGTTTCTACGCCGCACAGGCGCACCACCCTGCTGGACAGTTTTTTAAAATGTCGCGCTCCATGCGCAGCCGCTCGTTCTCTCGCTGCAAACGGGCGATCTCCGCCGCATGGTCCGCCGACGGCAGCGTCGCCTGCGTTGTCGGGCGCCGCGCCGCCGCCGTCGGCTCCAGCCCGGCCCCACGTTGTTCCACCCAACGGCGCAGTACAGAATCGCGCAGGCCAAGTTCCTTGGCCACAGACCCGATCGAGCGGCCACTCGATGCGACCAGATCAACCGCTTGCCGCTTGTAGTCGTCCGTAAACGACCGACGTTGACGTGTTTCCATACGACACCTCCTGGCTCTTCGAGCCTACTACAGGTGTGTCCATCAATCGGAGGAGGTTCACGCCGGCAATTCTACGGGCAGCAAGGTTGCCGGCCGGATCGAGCCGTCCTTCTCGATAACCCGCACGATGCGATTGTGTAGATTTTGGCATACGTGGCTCGTGGCCAAAGTGCACAGCGAACTCGAATCAACATCACGATTTCACGCAACCAAAAATCGCTCTAGACTCATCCTCGCCGATTGTGGAATATTTGTTGCACTGCGCGCGTCGAATACAATAGTGGCACAACCGAGTGGACGCCAAAATTCTGACTGCCACGTTGTGTTGCGGGGCGCGGCTCCGCGTGGCGCGGATAGAGCGGAGACAAGTATGTGAAAGAAAGAGCAAGACTTTTCGGCGAGAGCCTGATCGAGGGCGAGAAACTTTGTGTGCGGCAAAGACCACCGTTGCTTAGTGTAGTTATCACTTGTTTCAATTACGAGACCTTCATCGTCGAAGCCATTGACAGCGTCCTCGCGCAAAATTGTCCGTCTCTTGAAATCATCGTGGTAGACGACGGATCTACAGATCAATCTTGGGAAAAGATCCAAACATACAAAGATCAAATCATAGCAGTCAGAACAGAAAATAGAGGCGCACTCCGAAGCTCACTAACTGGATTTTCCTTATCAAAAGGAGATTTTGTCTATTTTTTGGATGCCGATGACCTTCTCTGCCTGGGTGCGATCAATCTTCTAAAGCCGCACCTGAGGGCTAATGTATCAAAGATACAATTTATGCTGTTGCCAATCGACAAATCTGGGAACGTTATCGGACACGCCTTTCCCAGGCTAAAACCCTCGGACGACTCTGGCGTATTGATAGAGTCTATTATTAAAAGCGGGTTCTATTTGACGCCCCCCACTTCTGGAAATGTATACAGACGTAACGTCTACGAAGAGCTGGGCGATCTCAGTTATGAGAGGGCGATTGACGGAGTCGCATACTTACTTGCGCCATTCGTCGGAGAAGTGATTTCTATTGATAAGGCGCTCGCTAAATACAGAATTCATAGCTCAAATCTGTCAGCTTTCTCGGACCTGTCTGGCAGCCGCATGAACGGTTACATCGCTCGCTTTTTAAGCAGGCTTCAACATCTCGAACAACTTATTCACACAAGAGGGATAAACGGCCGCGATTTTTGTGTAAGAAAGGACTACGCCTACGTTCTTGAGATGACGATTATGGGGATGATTGCAGAAAGGCGGCGGCCTAATCTAAGGTTAGTGAGAGCATATGTGCTCGCAGTTGCGAGGGAGTATTCCGGCGCGAAGCGTAAATTGCTTCTGATTTTCGGTGTTGCCTCAATTGTATTTCCAGTGAATCTCACGATAGGCCTTGTTAAATTTCGAATAGATCAATCGAAGAATTCATGGATCCGAACAAAAATAAAAACGTTACTCATGGCCCATCAATGAAACAGACTTGTGCCTCCTTGACCTTCCACTGCAAATTTCCTCCCCGCGGAGTTAGAGTTCGGCCTTCTCAAGGACGGACAGATCAAGCGAGCCAGGTTTACGGAAGACCAGATTATTAGCGTGCTGCGGGAGCATGAGGCAGGCGCGAAGACCGCCGATCTCGCACGCTAGCACGGCGACTCGCAAGCGACGCTTTACAACTGAAGGCTAAATACGGCGGCATGGATGTCCCCGAGGCCAAGCGTTTGAAGCCCCCGGCGGCTTATGCCGCCAACCTCGCCGCAACGTGCGATCGGCTGCGCAACCCGGACCAGCTCTGCCGATCGCACGTTGCTCTACCCGCGCCTGACGGCGTAACATCCGCCGAGCCTCTAATCACTGCTGGATGAAAGTTCAGTGGCAGGTCACAGGTCATCTTGCCTACCGGCCGCAATTAATCTTACTTATGATGTGTTGGAGCATTGCCCTCATGAGGGCGCCGGGCCTAGCGGCATAAGAATTGCCTAAGCCTTTACAATGGCGCAAATTTGGACTGGGAATTTATGGGCAAGGCTACCTCTAAAACCGTCTCGGTTGTTCTGGCGACGCATAATGGCGCGAGCTACATCGAGGAACAGATCAGGAGCATCTCTAATCAAACGTTAACACCCTTGGAACTCATCGTTTCAGACGATGCTTCGAGCGACAACAGTCTGCAGATCGTTGAAGACGTCTTGGCGGACTGCGATTTCACCGTCCAAATCAATCGCAACGTCAGGCCTTTGGGGTTCCGGGACAATTTCCTGCAAGCAAGTCTGCTTGCCCAAGGTGATTTCATTGCATTCTGTGATCAGGACGATGTCTGGCATCCGACGAAACTGGAGAAGTGTTCGGAATTTTTCGAAAACAAGAACATTTCCCTGATCGTTCATGCAGCGCAACTTATTGACAATGATACAAACCGAATTGGGATGTTTCGCCAGGGCATTGAAGACACGAGAGTAAGAGCCCCACTCAGCTATGACCCGTGGGGAACTTTCTGGGGCTTTTCGATGGTGTTTCGTCGCGAGCTCCTGAAACTCGTAAGCATCAACGACAGAATCATCGACTACATCGTGCCCAGCGAGCTGATCGCGCACGATCGCTGGATCATGTTTCTGGGCCAAATGGTCGGCGCGACGGCTGAGATCAAAGACCCGCTGGTCGATTATCGGCAGCACTCCAGCAATCTTTTCGGAGCCGGTTCCATGAAAAAAAGCAACGCTTCTTTTGACCTCGAGAAAAGATCCGAGGACTACATCAGGGCCACGTCACAGATGATAAGCGTGCTGGATAAAATATCGCCGGATGCCTCCAGGAGTTTTCCGTTGTTCGATAAGGACAAGTGCCGCAAATTCCTGGAATCGGCGCTGCTGCAGTTGAAGAGCAGGCATAGGATTTACGAATCGTCCACGCGATCGGGGGCCATCCACCATTTATGGGAGTGTTTCAGTGCCAACAATTACAGAAGCGTCCACGATGGCAGCATGCGCTGGCGATCTCTCATGAGAGACGCTCAGTTTGCCGTCTTGCGCAGCTAGTCAGGTGCACATCTGATCGTGTCATTAACTTTGGTCCAGGAAATTCCTGGTTTTCACGCAATCTTGCACATGTCTAAAATCATCTTGTGTGTCGTGAATTTGATAATTCGTACCTGATTAATTTGGTGTGATATGCAAGCCCAGATCGCTCATACGAGGCACTACACGGCGCTTGACGGTCTCCGCGGGTTCGCGGCCCTGTCGGTGTTGGCTTTCCATCTCGGACGTTGGCTGGATATCCCATGGCTTGGCGCAAACGGTGGACTGTCCGTCGACACGTTCTTCAGCCTGAGCGGCTATGTCCTCGCTCTCGCTTATGAGAAAAGGGTAGACAGCCTGTCGGTGATCGGCTTCGCCACGGCTCGTCTCATCAGGGTTATGCCGATGATCGTGCTCGCGGTCGCGGTGAGCGCGACTTACGTGTTGTTCCGAAGCTTCGTGTCCCATGTCGACATTCCAACGTCGGCGATCGTCTCGGCTACGATGCTGGGCATGCTGAATCTGCCCTACCTTTACGCACCGTCTGCTGTTGGTGGTCCCCAGTTGTTTCCCCTCAATGGACCGCAGTATTCGCTTTTTCTCGAGATTGTTGCGAACGTTGTCTGGTGGGCGGGCCGCCATTTACCGCAAATGGCTACTGCGGCTGCCGTATCCCTTGTTTGTGCTGCAACGCTCATCGTGATCGGCATCGGGGGCGATACCACCGAAACATTCTGGTATGGCTTCCCTCACGTCGGCGTATCTTTTGCGCTCGGCATCTTCCTCTTTCATCTCGACGGGCGACTGCCCGAGTGGGGCGGCTGGACACCTGTGTTCTGGTGTCTTTTCGTGGGCATGGTCGCTCTGTTGTTTGCTCCGGTCGAAGCGTCCTTTTCTGTCAAGCTCGGCTGGAAATTCATTGTGGCGCCGCTGTTGGTGCTGGCAGGTGCCCACGTTCGGATTGGGAATCGTATGAGCTGGCTTGCACTGCAGTGCGGCGCTCTCTCTTTCCCGCTCTATGCATTACACTATCCGATATTCTGCTGGGTCAATGGCTTTTACAGGATGTTGTTTGGCCCGCGAGATGCGCAGATTGAAGGACCCCTGGTCGCTGCAATAGCTATCGTTGCGAGTCTTCTGGCGCTACGGTTCTACGATAAACCGCTCCGTTCTTACCTGTCTCGGAAGTTCCTCGCCCAGGGTTCCGAACGCGTGGTTGCCCGGGCGGAGCCCGCTTTATAATGCGCGTTGAGCCGACATCGCGCTGACTTTCGTTGGTAGCAAATCTGATTGCGCAAGGCATGAACGCTCATTGGAGAACGTATGGCCATCCTAGTAACAGGCGCGGCAGGGTTCATTGGATCGAACTTTGTCCTGGATTGGGTCAATGAGGGGATCGAGGACGTAATCAGCCTTGATAAACTGACGTACGCCGGCAACCGTGAAAACCTCGCATCGCTCGAGCGCAACGCCCAACACCGGTTCGTGTTGGGCGGCATCGAGGACGAGACCCTGACCCGCAAACTGCTCGAATGCCATGACATTACCGGCGCGATCAATTTTGCCGCCGAGAGCCACGTGGACCGCTCGATCCTGACGCCGAGCGCTTTCATCGACACCAATGTGGTTGGCACATTCAAGCTGTTGGAGGTAGTGCGTGGCTATTGGGAGAGATTAAGCAGCGATCCCCGGACCCGGTTCCGGTTCCTGCACGTTTCGACGGATGAGGTCTACGGAAGTCTGGGGCCTGAAGATCCGCCCTTCAGCGAAAATAACGCGTATCGACCCAACAGCCCCTATGCCGCGAGCAAGGCAGCATCCGATCATCTTGTGAGGTCCTATGGCGAGACTTACGGGCTGCCGGTGCTCATCACCAATTGCTCCAACAACTACGGTCCCTACCACTTTCCGGAGAAGCTGATCCCGCTGGTGATTCACAACGCGCTGAGCGGAAAAAGCTTGCCGGTCTANGGCGATGGCNGGCAGGTGCGCGACTGGNTNTACGTCAAGGACCACTGCAGNGCATTACGGGCGGTATTTAAGAACGGTCGGCCGGGTGAAACCTACAATGTCGGTGGTGGCAATGAGCGGACCAATATCGATGTGGTAAAGAGCATCTGCGGCATCCTCGATCGGTTGCGGCCGCGTCTCGACGGAAAACCTTATGCCGATCAGATCGCCTTCGTAAAGGATCGGTTGGGCCACGACCGGCGTTACGCCATCGATGCGCGTAAACTCAAGGCCGAACTCGGATGGGAGCCCGTCGAAAGTTTTGAGACGGGGCTCGAGAAGACGATACGTTGGAATCTCGACAATCTCGATTGGGTGGAGCGCGTAACGAGCGGCGCCTATCGCGATTGGGTCGAAAGACAATATGCATGAGGATGTTGCTGCTCGGCAAGGATGGGCAAGTGGGCCGGGCGCTGGAGCAGCGACTTCGGCCCTTGGGCGAACTTGTCGTTTGCGGCCGGATCACGGCCAATCTTGAAGAACCGGATGCTCTCGCAGGCCTGGTTGAGAGGGTTCAGCCTGACTTCATTATCAACGCCGCAGCTTATACCGCCGTCGACAAGGCGGAGAGCGATGCGACACGGGCGCGGCTGGTCAATGCGGAGGCCGTCACAGCGCTAGCGGCATCCGCGCGAAAAGACAGGTGGCTGATCCACTTCTCTACGGATTTTGTCTTTGATGGCCTGAAGCCGGAGCCGTATGTTGAAACCGATGACGCGAAGCCGCTGAGCGTCTATGGCGCGACCAAGCTCGCGGGCGATCAGGCGATCCTGAACGCCGGATGCAACCATCTCATTTTCAGGGTAAGCTGGATCTATTCGCTGGGACACGATAATTTTCCTTCTACCATACTGCGATTGGGAAAAGACCGCACCGATCTTCGCGTCGTTGCCGACCAGATTGGCGCCCCAACGAGCGCCGGTTTGATCGCGGAGATCACGGCCAAGGCCATCGCGCGGATTGTAAATATAGATGGAGATGCCGAAGGGCTTTCCGGTCTTTATCATCTGGCGCCGTCGGGAGCGGTCAGCCGCGCCGACCTGGCAAAATACGTCATATCCGAATCCCGGCAGCAGGGCGCCGGACTGATGATTTGGCCCGAAGGCGTCACACCAATTCCGACGGCGGACTACAAGACGCTGGCGGCGCGGCCGCTGAATTCACGGCTTGAGACAAAAAAGCTGCAGCACGCCTTCGGTGTGGGTTTGCCGCCTTGGCAGGATGACATGCGAAGCTTCATCACGGACATGATTAGGGGAGAGACGGCTTGAACCGCAAGGGCATCATTCTCGCCGGTGGCACCGGCACGCGGCTCTGGCCGGCGACTCGTTCTGTCTCCAAGCAGCTTTTGCCGGTCTACGACAAGCCCATGATTTACTATCCGCTCTCCACCCTGATGCTCGCGGAGATTCGCGACGTGCTGATCATCTCGACACCTGAGGATACACCGCGTTTCAAGCACCTGCTGGGCGACGGCAGATCTTGGGGGCTCAACCTGTCTTATGCCGTTCAGCCCAGCCCCGATGGATTGGCGCAGGCCATCCTCATTGGTGAAAAGTTCATCGGTCGGGGCAATTGTGCACTGATCCTTGGCGACAACATTTTCTTCGGTCATGGCTTGCCCAAC
>JGI12053J15887_10000345_pt1 | contig 18406 bp, 12 predicted proteins | sample MedBloCAOM1_O3_FD_15887 | JGI IMG/M metagenome (IMG submission 15887)
AGGCGAGCGTCCCGCGTCATGGGACGCGCCGCGCCTCACCAGCGCGGATAGTCGCGCCTCGCAAGCGCGGCAACAACACAAGTGCGCCTGTCGGCGCTCCGCCGCCCCTCTTTTGGGATGGGTGCGAAGAGATAAAGACAAAACCCGGACGCAAGAACGCGTCGTGGGAACGAAGAAACGTACGCTGTTTGACATCGTGAGATGAAACTACGGCCAACGGTTCATTCGCGAGCCGCGGTCCCGCACGCCTGAACCGCCTCATCCCGAGGGGCGACGAAGCCGCCGAAGGATGGGCGGCCACCGATCTCGGGTTTACCCGAGATCGGCACTTAACAGGCGCAAGTCGGGTAAACCCGACTTGCGTGGCCTTCACGGTTCGAGACGCCGCGCTTATGCGCGGCTCCTCGACATGAGGACGCGAGAGCACACGACGCGACTGGCGGTCAGTACAGCCCGCTTCCGGTGCGGACGCCACGGTCCGCCTCGGGCGATACCCCGAGCGGACGGCCGTCGGCGTCGGTCACCCCGATCACGGAATAATTGTCGGGCGGCGCGGTGCCGGGCTTGAACGCTTCCAGGATCACCCGCTGATCGCCCGGCCCTGCCCGCATGCCGCTCTTGGCATCGATGCGGATCAGCTTGATGCCGGCCGGCACCCGGAACGGAACCGCGGGCTTGTCGGCGAGCGCGACCTTCATGAAATCGCGCACGATCGGAGCCGCCAGCACGCCGCCGGTCGCGCCGCGGCCGAGGTGGCGCGGCTTGTCGTAGCCGAGATAGACGCCGACCACGAGATCGGGCGAGAAGCCGATGAACCAGGCGTCTTTCTCGTCGTTGGTGGTGCCGGTCTTGCCGGCGATCGGCTTGCCGACTTCTTTGACGACGGTGGCGGTGCCGCGCTGCACGACGCCTTCCATCATCGACGTGATCTGATAGGCGGTCATCGGGTCGAGCACGCGCTCGCGCTTGTCGAGCAGGGTCGGCTCGTTCTGGTTCGCCCACTTGTCGGCGCCGCAACCGCGGCATTCGCGCGAGTCGTGCTTGTAGATGGTGCGGCCGTAGCGGTCCTGGATGCGGTCGATCAGGGTCGGCTGGATCTTCCGGCCGCCATTGTCGAACATGGCATAGGCGCCGACCATGCGAAGCAGCGTCGTTTCGCCCGCGCCGAGCGCAAACGAGAGATAGGGCGGCAGGCTGTCGTAGACGCCGAAACGCTTGGCGTATTCGCCGATCAGCGGCATGCCGACGTCTTGCGCAAGCCGTACCGTCATCACGTTGCGCGACTGCTCGATGCCGAAGCGCAGCGTCGAAGGCCCGTAGAATTTTTTCGAATAGTTTTCCGGCGCCCAAATGCCGCTGCCGGTATCGATCTCGAGCGGTGCGTCCATGACGACGGTGGAGGGCGTATAGCCGTTGTCGAGCGCGGCGGCATAGACCAATGGCTTGAACGACGAGCCGGGCTGACGCAGCGCCTGGGTCGCGCGGTTGAACTGGCTCTGGTCGTAGGAGAAGCCGCCGACCATCGCGAGCACGCGCCCGGTCTGCGGATCCATGGCCACGATCGCGCCGGAGACCTCGGGCACCTGGCGCAGGCGGAACTGACCCTCCTTGCCCGCGAGCGGCTCGACATAAATGACGTCGCCGACGGCGAACAGTTGCGAGACCTTGGTCGGCGTCTTGCCCTTGCTCGGGCCGCTGTTCGGCTTCGCCCACTTCATGCCTTCGAGCGGAAGCACGCCGGTCTCGCGTTCCTTGGAGACCGCGCCCCCCGGGTCGCGCCCGGGCTGCAGGCCGATGCGGGCGGAGCCGTCTTCGACCTCCAGCACCACCGCGAGCCGCCACGGCGCGATGTCGGAGAGCGCCTTGATATCGGCGAGCTTGCCGCCCCACTCGCTCGCCATGTCGAGCCTGTTCGGGGGCCCGCGATAGCCCTGCTGCTCGTCGAAATTCACGAAGCCGTCGACCAGCACCTTGCGCGCCAGCACCTGCATCTTGGGGTCGAGCGTGGTGCGCACCGAGAGGCCACCCTCGTAGAGCTTCTTCTCGGTGTAATTCTCGTAGATGTAGCGGCGCACTTCCTCGGCGAAATATTCGGCGGCGAAGATATGGGCGCCTGTCGGCCGCGGCGTGACCTTGAGCGGTTCTTTCTTCGACTTCTCCGCCTCCGGCGCGGTGATGTAGTGGTCCTCGGCCATGCGATCGAGAACGTAATTGCGCCGTTCGAGCGCGCGCTCGCGCTGCCGGAAAGGATGATAATTGTTGGGTGCCTTGGGCAGCGCTGCGAGATAGGCCGCTTCCGCGGCGGAGAGCTCATGCACCGACTTGTCGAAATAGAGCAGCGAGGCCGCGGCGACACCGTAGGCGCCCATGCCGAGATAGATCTCGTTGAGATAAAGCTCGAGGATTCTCTCCTTGGAGAACGTCCGCTCGATCTTCATCGCCAGCAGCGCTTCCTTGATCTTGCGCGAGAACGACACCTCGTTGGTGAGCAGGAAGTTCTTGGCGACCTGCTGGGTGATGGTCGAGGCGCCCTGCGGGCGCCGTCCGCTGCCGTATTGCTGCACGTAGAGCACCGCGGCACGCGCAATGCCGGAGAAGTCGATCCCGCCGTGCTCGTAGTAATTCTTGTCTTCCGCCGCGATGAAAGCGCTGGTGACGAGCTTGGGCACGGCCTGGATCGGAATGTAGAGCCGCCGCTCGCGCGCATATTCGGCGAGCAGCGAGCCGTCGGAGGCGTGCACTCGCGTCATGACCGCGGGCTCGTAATCCTGGAGCTGGGAATAGTCCGGAAGCGACTGCGAATAGTGCCAGAGCAATCCGGCCGCAGCCGCGACCCCGACAACGAATATGATCGTCCCTGCTGCGAACAACAAACCCAAGAAGCGCAGCATCAATCTCATGCCGAAGTCCCCCCTGCGCCGACCGCTCCGGGCACGATATATAACTACCGGAAACTCAAGGCAGTCAGCCAAACGTCCGATCGCGGCAGATTTCCCCGGACACCCACTCCCGCACCGGTCAGTCGGTACGCTAAGTCGCTCTGTTTTATGTTGAAACTGAGGCTATTTAGCCACATTCCCCTCAATTTTGGCGCGCACCCGCCAGGCGCGTCGTGAAGAACGTGTCCACCGCCTGGACGATGGAATCCGCCGTCCGGTCGCGCCACTCGGCCGAGATCAGCGATTTCAGGTCGGCCTTGTTCGTGACATAGCCGAGTTCGACCAGGATCGACGGCACATCGGGCGCCTTGAGCACCACGAAGGCTGCCGACTTCAGCGGATGCTGATGGAGCCTCGCGGCGTTCTTCAACTGCCCGACCAGCCCTTGGGCGAACTGCAGCGAGAACGTCTTGGTTTCCCGCCGCGCGAGATCGATGAGGATGCCGGCCACGTCCTTTTCCTGGGAGGACAGATCCAGCCCGGCGATCGCGTCGGCCTGGTTCTCGGCCTCGGCCAGACGCGCAGCGCGCGCATCCGACGCACGCTCCGAGAGCGTGTAGACGGTCGCGCCTTGGGCGTCGCCCTCCCGGCGCCGCAGCGCATCGGCATGAATCGAAATGAACAGCGAAGCTTGGCGTCCGCGTGCGAACTGGACGCGATCGCCCAGCGCCACGAAGGTGTCGTCGGTACGGGTCATGACCACACGGTACTTGCCGGTTTTCTCGATCTTGTCGCGCAGCATCAGCGAGAACTCGAGAACGATGGTCTTCTCCATTTCCCCGCTCGCCGCCCGGGTGCCGTTGTCGATGCCGCCATGGCCGGGATCGATCACCACAAGCGGGCGCGTATCGCCGCTCGCCTTGGTGTCCGCAGGCGGCTCCGGCTTGCGCTCGAGAGGCCGGCCCTCGACCGCGATGGTGCGCATGAACGCCTCACGATCGCTGGCGGCGAGGTCGACCACGAGGCGCGCAGGCTGGTCATTGGCAGCATCGATCACGAACGCCTTGTCGATCCGCGCTGGACGCGCGAGATCGATGACGATGCGCGAGCCGCCCTGCATGACGAGGCCGAAGCGGAACGCCTTGATCAGGCCGCGGCCCGCCTCCCCGGTTTTGGGCGGGAGCCGGAACGTGATCTGCGGCATGTCCATCACCACCCGGTAAGGGTTGGCGAGCGTGAAGGCGCGGACGTCGATCTTCTGGCTCAGATCGACCACCAAGCGCGTCTGCGTATCGTCGCCGCCGAGTCGCACCTCGCTCGCCACCGGAGCATCATTCGACGTCGGAACCGGCGGGACAGGCGTGCCCGGACGCTCAGCCGCGGACGCGCCGCCGATAACCATCGCGCCGAAGAGAAACGCCAAGCTCGTCGCGCGAACAGACATGGTTTTCCAGCCCTGCGAGCTCGTTTTACTCCAATACGGGGGCACGGTTAACCCAAACTTAACCCGCAATATGCCCGGACGGGGGCAGCGTGGGGTGTTCTCTCTCCCTTGCCATCGCCTGCCGCCCGCCCTAATAAGAGAGTGCTGACGGTTTACAGTTCCGGTTGTGCCACGTTCGGACATCCGGCAGGTCCGCCGCAAGGACCGCTTCCCGACACGCGATGGGAGGGGTTTCGCGGGCGGAGCCGGTTCGGGGCGTCTCCCATCGTGCGACGCTCACGAGCCCTCAGGCCGATGTTCTTGTGGACCATAACCGGTATTGCGTGCGGCACATGCCTCCCGCGACGGCGCGCCGGCTTATGCTTTCGAAGCCGCTTCGAGTCGAAGACCGTCAGCCAAAAGAACTCGCGGCCGCGCGTGCCATGCGCTGCCGCCCCGTCACGGGCCCAAAGGTCATGCTACGACCGCGCACCGAGAACTTAACTGATCGCTGCCAACGCAACATGGCGCCGGGGAACGACGCCGTTGCCCTTTCAGCAGCCCCTGCAAGCTTGAGCGCTTGCCTCGCGCCGACCTCGCGCGCGCACAAGGCCCATCCTTTCAACCACCATCAGGCCGGTTTCCGGTCGCGCCGCCTTGCGCCGCCCGTGTGGCGACGAACGGCGGCCGCGCGCCGACCGGTCATCAAGAGATTGTTCAATGCCCAACAAAATGCTCATCGATGCGACCCATCCGGAGGAGACCCGGGTGGTTGTTCTACGTGGCCACCGTGTCGAGGAATTCGACTTCGAGTCAGCCACCCGTAAACAGCTTCGCGGCAACATCTATCTGGCAAAGGTGACGCGCGTCGAACCGTCACTGCAAGCCGCGTTCGTCGACTACGGCGGCAATCGCCACGGCTTTCTTGCCTTCAGCGAAATCCATCCCGACTACTACCAGATTCCGGTCGCCGACCGGCAGGCGCTGATCGCCGAGGACGAGCGCGCCCAACGCGCCGCCGAGGCCGAGGCCGACCATCGCGCCGGGCGCCGTCACGCGCGCCGGGAGCGCGCAAGCGACCGCTCTCGCGACGAGGTGAAGAGCGAACCGGTCGAGAGCGACGTCGAGGCCAGGGAAGTCGAGGCCATGACGGCGGCGTCCGAGCAGATGGCACCACCAGCCGACTCGATCGAAGGGCCGACGCCGGACGCGGGCTTGCCGGTCGAGAGCGCGGCGCAGCCGATTCCGGCCGAGCCCACGGAGGATGCGTCGTCCACGACCATCGGCGCAGAAGCCCCGATTGAACTCGCCGCGCTCGAGTCGAGCAGCGCGTCCGAGCCGGTGCCGACCGCTGGCGAGGAATTCAGTGCGGAGGAGGCCCGCGGCGCCGAAACGGCCGACGTCACGACTCCAGAGAAAAGCGAGGGCGACTCGCACGACATCGAAGTCGGCCACAACATCACCGAGGTCAACGGCCACGGCGCCGAGGGCGAGGAAGAAATCGTGGAATCGGTCGGCGGCGCCGACGCGATGGAGGAAGTGCCCGAGCGCATGCCGCGGCTGCGCCGGCAGTACAAGATCCAAGAGGTCATCAAGCGCCGCCAGGTGATGCTGGTGCAGGTGGTCAAGGAGGAGCGCGGCACCAAGGGCGCGGCGCTCACCACTTATCTTTCGCTCGCCGGCCGCTATTCGGTGCTGATGCCGAACACCGCGCGCGGCGGCGGCATCAGCCGCAAGATCACCAGCGCGGACGATCGCCGGCGCCTGAAGGAAATCGCCCAGGAGCTGGAAGTGCCGGAAGGCATGGGCGTGATCCTGCGCACGGCCGGCGCGGCCCGCACCAAGACCGAGGTCAAGCGCGACTTCGAATATCTGCTCCGGATGTGGGAGACGGTGCGCGACCTCACGCTCAAGTCGACCGCGCCCATGCTGGTCTACGAAGAAGGCTCACTGGTCAAGCGCTCGATCCGCGACCTCTACAACAAGGACATCGACGAAATCCTGGTTGCCGGCGACGACGCCTACAGGGAAGCAAAAGATTTCATGCGCATGCTCATGCCGAGCCATGCCAAGAACGTGAAATCCTACCGCGACAACCTGCCGGTGTTCACGCGCCACGGCATCGAGAGCCAACTCGACGCCATGTTCACGCCGGTGATGCAGCTGCGCTCCGGCGGCTATATCGTGCTCAATCAGGCGGAGGCGCTGGTCGCCATCGACGTCAATTCCGGGCGCGCCACCCGCGAACACCACATCGAGGACACCGCGCTCAAGACCAATCTCGAGGCCGCGGAGGAGATCGCACGGCAATTGCGCTTGCGCGATCTTGCCGGCCTGATCGTCATCGATTTCATCGATATGGACGAGAAGCGCAACAATCGCGCGGTCGAGCGCCGATTGAAGGAATGCCTGCGGCACGACCGGGCGCGCATCCAGGTCGGGCACATCTCGCATTTCGGGCTGCTCGAAATGTCCCGCCAGCGCATCCGCTCGAGCGTGCTGGAGAGCTCGACCGAGAAATGTCCGCATTGCGGCGGCACCGGCCATGTGCGTTCGGTGTCGTCGGTCGCGCTGCAGCTCCTGCGCTCGCTCGATGAGATGCTGCTCAAGGGCGCGACGCACAATCTCACGGTGCGCACGCGCTCCGAGATCGCGCTCTATCTTCTCAACCACAAACGCGCCCATCTGCGCGCGCTCGAAGAGCGCTTCCGCATCGTCATCATGGTCAATGCCGATGCGACGGTCGAAGGACAAGTGTCCTTCGTCATCGAGAAAGGCGAACAGGTCCACAGTCCGGAGCAGGCAAAGGCGTTGGCGCTGCAGCCGGCGACCGCTGTCCCCGCCCCCATCGACGACGAGGACGAGGACGACTTGGAGGTGGAAGACACGACCGAGTCGGAAGACGGCGTCATTGCCGCTTCGGAAGAGGAGGCCGAGCCCGAGGGCGAACCGGATCAAGATTCGGGCCAAGATCAGGGGCAGGACCAGGGCCCGGATGGCGGCCAAGGCCGCAAGCGGCGGCGCCGGCGGCGCGGACGGCGTGGCGGCGAAGGCCGCGAGGCCGCCCAGCCCGAGCGCGACGGCGGCGCATTTGCGCCTGAACACGACGCGGAGTTCGCGCCGCAACCCGGCGAGAATGACCTGAGCCAAACCAAGGAAGGGCACGAGGCCGGCAACGGTGCGAGCGGTCCGGAAACGCCGGGAGAGTCCAACGGCGAGGCCGAGCGCCGGCGACGGCGCCGCGGACGGCGTGGCGGGCGGCGCAACCGTCGCGGCCGCGAGGGCGAGGGCGCGGCGGCGGAAGGGGCCAACGGAGACCAGCCGGAATTCGAGCGTGCGGTCGCCGACGACGGCGGCTTTGGCGCCGAGCCCGAGGCGCCGGCTATGCCCGTGCCGACTGCCGAACCGCAGCACGACGTGCGTCCGCAGAGCGAGGTACGTTTTCAAAGCGAACCGCGCGCCGAGACGGCCCCCGAACCAACCCACACGCCGGTGCCCCAGATCGCAGCGTCAGTCGTTCCCGAAACCGTCGCGGCGGAGCGCTCGCGGCGGCGCTCGACCGTGCGTGAGCCGGTGACCCAGGTCCTGCGCGAGGAGGGACCGGCTTCCGAGCCGCCCGCTGCTTCGCCGATGCCGGCGGTAGAGCCGGTGGTGTCGAGCCCGGCGGAGAACGAGAGCAGCGATCGTCCGCGCCGTTCCGGTTGGTGGAGCAAGCGTGTGCTCGGCAGGGGCTGACGCGTCCTGGTTTGAATCTGCGCTCGTCCCACCACAGTCGCCGCAGGCATGCGCCTGTCGGCACCGTCCGGTTGCGTGACAGGAACGCGCGATGAAAAGCGGCTGGGTGGATAGCGAGGCGCAAGCGGCGATCGACCGCTATGCGGCGCGGGGCATCGGCCGCGATCTTGCCGCGCGCGTCTACACGACCCGCCTGCTCGGGCGCGATCCCAAGCTTGTGCTGCACGGTGGCGGCAACACCTCGGTGAAGACGATCGTGCCCGACCTCCTCGGCGAAGAGGTCGCGGTGCTCTGCGTCAAAGGCTCGGGCGCGGACATGGCGGTGATCGAACCGGCGGGACTGCCGGCCGTGCGCCTCGACCGTTTGCGCAAGCTGCGCGCCCGCACCGAACTCACCGACGAGGACATGGTGCGCGTTCAGCGCGAAAACCTGATCGAGCCCGCGGCGCCGAACCCGTCGGTCGAAACCCTGCTGCACGCCTTCCTGCCGCACCGATTTGTCGACCACACGCACGCCAACGCCATCCTGAGCCTCGTCGACCAGCCGGATGGCGAAGCCATCTGCACCGATCTCTATGACGGGCGGATGAGCGTCGTTCCCTACGTGATGCCGGGCTTCGCGCTGGCGAAGATGGCGGCGGATGTCTACGACGCCAAGCCCGACGTCGAAGGATTGGTCCTGCATAAGCACGGCATCTTCACCTTCGGCGACAGTGCGCGCGACGCCTATGAGCGCATGATCGCCCTCGTCACGCTGGCTGAGGAGCGGCTGCAGCGCAATCGCAAGGCGGTGTTCGTGACGGCGCAATTGCCGCAGGCGATCGCGCCGGTCACCGTGGTGGCGCCGATCCTGCGCGGCGCGTGCAGCCGCAAGGACGCGAAGATCGAGGGTGCGTGGCGGCGCCTGATCGTCGACTTCCGCACCGGCCCAGAGATCATGAATTTCGTCGGCGGCGCGGACCTTGCCCGCTACAGCCAGGCCGGGGTGGTGACGCCCGATCACACCATCCGCACCAAGAACTGGCCGCTGGTGGTCGCCGCGCCCGAGAACGGCAAGGTGGATGATTTCAAGCGCGCCGCGCACACCGCGGTGAAGGCGTTCGTCGAGCACTACCAGGACTATTTCACACGCCAGAATGCGCGCGTCGGCGGAATCAAACAGGCGCTCGATCCACTGCCGCGCGTCGCGCTCGTCCCCGGCCTTGGCCTGTTTGGCCTCGGGCGATCGAAAAAAGATGCAAGGATCGCCGCCGACCTGGCGCAATGCGCGATCGAGGTCATCGCGGATGCCGAGGCGATCGGCCGATTCGAGTCGATCTCGGAAGCCGAGATGTTCGACATGGAATATTGGTCGCTCGAACAGGCCAAGCTCAGCGCCGCGGCGGAAAAGCCGCTCGCCGGCCAGATCGCCGTCATCACCGGCGCCGGCGGCACCATTGGGGCGGCCACCGCCAAGGCCTTCGCAACGGCGGGAGCGGAGGTCGCCCTGCTCGATCTCGACGAGGGCGCGGCCAGGGAGAGAGCGAAGAACCTCGGCGGCGGGGCGCTGGCGGTGAAATGCGATGTGACCGACGCCGCCTCCGTGTCTGCGGCCTTCGAGCGGGTGGTGGAGGCATTCGGCGGCGTTGATATCGTGGTGTCGAACGCGGGCGCTGCCTGGCAAGGCCGGATTGGCGAGGTCCCCGAAGCAGTTCTGCGACAAAGTTTCGAGTTGAACTTCTACGGCCATCAGCGCGTGGCGCAGGCGGCGGTGAAAATCATGCTCGCGCAGGGCACCGGTGGCTGCCTGCTGTTCAACGTGTCGAAGCAGGCGGTGAATCCGGGACCCAATTTCGGGCCGTACGGCCTGCCTAAGGCGGCAACGCTGTTCCTGGTGCGGCAATACGCAGTGGACTATGGTGCCGACGGCATTCGTGCCAACGCGGTCAATGCAGATCGCATCCGCTCGGGGCTGCTCACCGACGGTTTCATCGCGGAGCGCGCGAAGGCGCGCGGTTTGAGCGAGACCGACTATCTGCGCGGCAACCTGCTCGGCCGCGAGGTCACCGCCGACGACGTGGCGCAGGCATTCCTGCACCAAGCACTTGAATTGAAAACCACGGGCGACGTGACCACGGTCGATGGCGGCAATATCGCGGCTGCGATGCGTTAGCTTGCGTCTCGCCTGGCGCTCGCCCAGCCGAAGACGCCGTACATGATCGCAACCGGCAGCAACAGCCCCCAAGTTCCGATGGTCACGTAAGCGATGGTGCCGGCCGCGGTCCCGAGTAGAAATCCGAGCATAACCGGAAACAGGCTTGCGAGTCGCATGCGGGCCGCCTCGTAGGCCGCCGCGGCGGCGGCATCGGCCGGAACGTGGCGATGGGTGTGCCACGCGAACGCCAGTTCGGTCGCGTCGATGGCGATTTGTGTCGTGTTCGTGGTCATCACGTTGGTCGACGCGACGTTCTTCATCAGCAGCCGCACCGTCGCGCTCTGCATGCCCATGGCGAAAAGGCCGAGCAGGCTCGCGACCACCACGGCAACGGCATTAGGATCGGCCAGCGGCGCCCCGACAAACACCACGACCAGGAAACCGGTTAGCACCGCGCATTCCAGTCCCAAAGCCCAGGCGATCGCTGCGCGGCCGCGGCGCTCGACCATGACCGCGAGCGCGGTTGTCACGACTGCCGCCAGCAGGAAGACCGGTATCGCCAGCACCTTGGTCACCGCGCCTTGCTCCCTGGTGACAAAGGCCGCCGCCGCCAGCACGAAGCTGCCCGTGACCTGCGCCACGAACATCCCGAACAGTGCCAAAACCGTGAAGCTGTCGATGAAACCGGCTGCGAAGCTCAGCAGCGGCGGAAGCGCGACTGGAACCGGCTGCGGCCGTGGAGCAAAAACCTCGCTCATGATATCCCCCGGCCCAGAGCATGATCCCGAAAAGTTGCAGATTTTTCGGATAAAATCATGCGACCGAATAAATACTTAGAGCGAAATCGTGATTCAATCTGAAGCGATTTCGCTCTAAGGCGGTCAAGCCTTGAGCCACGTTCCGATCCGCTCCACCGCCTCGTGCATCTCGGCCGCCGCTCCCGCGTAGCACAGGCGGATGAAATGTCGGCCCTGCAGCGGATCGAAGTCGACGCCCGGCGTGGCCGCGACATGCGTCTCCTCCAGCATGCGCTTGGCAAACGCGAAACTGTCGTCGCAGAAGCGCGCCACGTCGGCATAAAGGTAAAATGCTCCATCGACGGGGAGAATTTTCTCAAATCCCGCCTTCGGCAAGCCGTCGAGCAGGATGCGACGGTTCTCCTCATAGCCGTGCTTCACCGTCTCCATCTCGGCACGGCCGTCGAATGCCGCCTCAGCGGCGATCTGGGAAAGCGTCGGCACCGAAATGGCGAGATTGCCTTGCAGGCGATCGATCGTCCGCACCAGCAGCTCCGGCACCACCATCCAGCCAATGCGCCAGCCGGTCATGCAGAAATATTTCGAGAACGAGTTGATGATCACGACGACGTCGGACACTCGCGCGGCGGTCTCGGCCGCGAACGCATAATCGAGGCCGTGATAGATCTCGTCGGAGATGAACCTGATCCCGGCACCGTCCGCAGCGGCGATGAGATCGCGCAACGCCTGGCCCGTCATCATGGTCCCGGTCGGATTGGCGGGACTTGCGATCAGCACGCCCTTGAGCGGCGCCTTGCGATGCGCCGCCAGCAACATCTCCGGGGTGATCGCCCAGCGCGTCGCCTGCGTCGTCTCGATCATCACCGGCTCGCAGCCGAGCGCCGTAAGGATGTGGCGGTAGGGCGGATAGCCGGGCAGCGCGACCGCTACGCGGTCCCCCGGTTCGAACAGCGCGAGGAACGCCAGGATGAAGCCCGCCGACGAGCCGGTGGTGACGACGATGCGCGCTGGATCGACCGCGAGGCCATGAGTTTCTTGATAGTGCCGCGCGATGCGCGCGCGCAATGTCGGGATGCCCAGCGTCTCGGTATAGCCAAGCCGACCGGACGTAAGCGCCGCCCGCGCCGCCGCAATGGCGCTTGCCGGCGCCGGCGCGGCCGGCTGTCCGACTTCCATGTGGATGACGCGACCGCCCGCGGCCTCGATGCGGGCCGCGGCCGCCATCACGTCCATCACCATGAATGCAGGAACATCGCTGCGCGCCGAAGGCGTCATCACCCGTCTTGCCGCATCCAACATCGTGTTCAGGCCCTTGATGTCACGCGCAAACTCCGCCCCGCTGTCGCCGCATTTCTGCGGGCAAATTGGTTCGCAGAGGCCCCGCAATCAGGCGTGATCGTACCGCGTTGACCGTCCTCGGGCGCACCACTAGGTTGCGCGGGAAAATGGTGCGAAGCCAAGCGGACATGATCGGAACTCAGAGACCTATCAGGGCGCGGCGAACGACGCCAGCGGCGCGCCTTATTGCCGTGGTGACAGCGACTGCGCTCGTCTGCGCCAGCGTTCCCGCGCAGGCGGAACAACGAGGCCCGCCGGTAATCCGCGACGCCGAAACGGAACAGTTGCTGCGGGAATATACCCAGCCGATCCTGCGTAGCGCGGGTCTCGCCCAGCAGAATATTCAGGTCGTCATCATCAACGACCGCTCGTTCAACGCTTTCGTCGCCGACGGCCGCCGCATCTTCGTCAACGGCGGAGCGCTGATGGAATCGGATACGCCGAATCAGATCATCGGCGTGCTTGCGCACGAGACCGGCCACATTGCCGGCGGACATTTGGCGCGGTTGCGCGAGGCATTGGCGGCAGCCACGACCCAGTCGATCATCGCGATGATCCTGGGCGTGGGCGCAATGGTCGCCGCCGGCCGCGGCGGCAGTTCGGGCATGGGTCAGGCCGGCGCCGCTGCCATCGCCGGGCCGACCTCGGCGATCCAGAATTCGATGTTCGGCTATATGCGCGCCCAGGAGGACCAAGCCGATCGCGCGGCCGTCAAGTTTCTCACCGCCACCGGGCAATCCGCCAAGGGCATGTACGAGACGTTCAAGCGGCTCGCCGACCAGATTCTCTATCAGACGCGCTACATGAATCCGTACATGCAGTCGCACCCGATGCCGAGCGAGCGCGTGGCAGCGTTGGAGGGGATGGCAAAAGCGAGCCCTTACTGGGATCACAAGGATTCACCGGCGCTGCAGTTGCGCCATGACTTGATGCGCGCCAAGCTCTACGGCTTTCTCGAGCGGTCGGACGTGGTGGCACGCCGATATCCGCCAAGCGACACGTCGCTCCCCGCCCGCTACGCGCGCGCCATTGCCTCCTATCGCTTCTCTGAGGCGCGCGGCGCCATTGCGCAGATCGACGCGCTCATCCAGGCGCAGCCGCAAAATCCGTACTTCTACGAGCTCAAAGGCCAGGCATTGCTGGAAGCAGGAAAACCGGGCGAGGCGATCGCACCGCTGCGTCAGGCCATCCAGCTTGCCCCCAACCCCGCGCTGATTCAGATCATGCTGGGGCAGGCGATTGTCGCCACGCGCGACCGCTCTCGCCTCGACGAGGCGGTGTCGATCCTGCAGGCGGCTGTGAACCGCGAACCGGAATCGCCCGACGGCTACAGTCAGCTGGCCATGGCCTATGGCCAGAAGAACGACTTGGCGCGCGCGGACCTCGCTTCCGCCCAGGCGGCCTTCATGCGCGGCGACGTGAAGACCGCGCGCGAGATTGCCACGCGGGCCAAGACACGCTTTCCGGTCGGCTCTCCCGGCTGGGTGAAGGCCGACGACCTAGCCAGCTACAAGCCGCCACAGAGCGCCTGGCGCAATTGATCAGAGAAGGACGAATGACCATGAAATTTGCTTCGCGCCCACTCGCTGCCGCGCTGTTTGCGGTCGTCCTGGCCGTGCCGGCCGCGGCTCCCGCGCGCGCGCAATCCTTCAACGCCGATCAGCGCGGCGAGATCGAGAAGATCATCAAGGAATATCTGCTGAGCCATCCCGAGCTGATGCAGGACGTGATGAACGAGCTCGAGAAAAAGCAGGCGATGGCGGAGGCGGAGAAGCATCGCACCACCGTCAAGGAAAACAGCGCCGCGATTTTCGCCTCACCCCGCCAGGTGACGCTGGGCAATCCACAAGGCGACGTCACCGTGGTCGAGTTCTTCGACTACAATTGCAGCTACTGCAAGCGCGCCATGACCGACATGGTCGAGCTGATGAAGAACGATGGGAAGCTCAAATTCGTGCTCAAGGAGTTTCCGGTATTGGGTGAAGGTTCGGTGCAGGCGGCCCAGGTTGCGGCGGCCGTGCGCATGCAGGACAAGACCGGCAAGAAGTATCTCGAATTCCATCAGAAACTGCTCGGCGGCCGCGGGCAGGCGGACAAGACGCGCGCGCTCGCCGTCGCCAAGGAAATCGGCCTCGACGTGGCGCGGATCGAGAAGGACATGGCGGGCGACGAGGTGAAGGCCACCATCGAGGAGAGCTTCAAGCTCGCCGAGGCGCTCGGCCTCAACGGCACGCCGAGCTACGTGGTGGGCACCGACGTCGTCATCGGCGCCGTCGGCGCCAATACGCTCAAGGAAAAGATCAACTCCGCGCGCTGCGGCAAGGCTACGTGCTGACAGGGCGCCGGGGCCTCTTGCTGATGGTTCAGGTCCTGGCCCGGTCCTGCCGGTCGACGAGTCTGGGGGCCTTAAGAGACTTGCAGCGCGCAGGCGAAGGGTAGCCGCCGGTCCGGCCCGGCGTCCGGTGCTATCTCGTTGCGCGGGCTTGGCTTCCCCTTTGCGCGCGAGGTCCCTATAAAGCGGGGCACCCTCCCTAGTCACGGCGCCGGACCGTCTATGGCGAAAACCGTTTACGTCCTCAACGGCCCCAATCTCAATCTCCTCGGCACGCGCGAGCCCAAGACCTATGGCCACGCGACGCTCGGCGACGTCGAGAAGCTTTGTCGCGAGGCCGCGGAGCGGCGCAAGCTCGCGATCGAATTTCGCCAGTCGAACCACGAGGGCGAAATCGTGGATTCGATCCACGACGCCGGCGCCAAGAAGGCGGTTGGAATCGTCATCAACGCGGGCGCCTATACTCATACTTCCGTGGCGATCCGCGACGCGATCGCGGCAATCGATGTGCCAGTAATCGAGGTCCACATCAGCAACGTCTTCGCGCGCGAGAGTTTTCGTCACCATTCCCACATCGCGCCGGTGGCCAAGGCCAGCCTGTGCGGCTTCGGGATCGAGGGCTATGCGCTGGCAATCGAGGGGCTGGCCGCGATGATCGACACGCGGCAAAAGGGCTGAAGGCATGGCCGGCGAGCGCAAAAGCAAGGACACCCCCAAGGACGACCCCGTGGTCGATCACGCCTTGATCCGCGAACTGGCGCAGCTTCTCGACGAGACCGGGCTGACCGAGATCGAGTTCGAACGCGATGGGCAGCGCGTGCGGGTTGCCCGCCAGGCGCAGGCGATCGCGGTTGCGCCGTCGCGTGCGGCAGCTCCGACGGACGGCCCCGTGCCCACCACCGCCACCGCGCCGCTCGATCCAGCCAAGCATCCGGGCGTGGTGACGTCGCCCATGGTCGGCACCGCCTATGTCGGAGCCGAGCCGGGGGCGCGGCCATTCGTCGAGGTTGGCAGCCGGGTGGAGGTAGGCGACACGCTGCTCATCGTCGAGGCAATGAAGACCATGAACCAGATCCCCTCCCCGCGCAGCGGAACGGTGATCCAGGTTCTGATCGAAGACGGCCAGCCGGTCGAGTACGGCGAGCCGTTGATGATCATCGAGTGAATTGCTCCGCCCTCATCCCGAGGCCGAGTGGTGAGGTTGGCCGCCGCAAATGTTCGACAAGATCCTGATCGCGAACCGCGGTGAAGTCGCGCTGCGCGTTCTGCGCGCGTGCAAGGAGCTGGGCGTCCCGTCGGTCGCAGTGCATTCGACCGCGGACGAGGACGCCATGCATGTGCGCCTCGCCGACGAGAGCGTCTGCATCGGCCCGCCCGCCGCGCGCGACAGCTATCTCAACATTCCGGCGCTGCTCGCCGCCTGCGAGATTACCGGCGCCGACGCCGTGCATCCGGGCTACGGCTTTCTGTCGGAGAACGCGCGCTTTGCCGAAATCCTGGCGGAACACGACGTCCATTTCATCGGTCCCAAGCCCGAGCATATCCGCCTGATGGGCGACAAGATCGAAGCCAAGCGCACCGCCAAGCGCCTTGGCATTCCGGTGGTGCCGGGATCGGACGGCGCCATCTCCTCCGACCAGGAGGCGATATCGATCGCGCACGCGATCGGCTTTCCGGTCCTGGTGAAGGCGGCGGCCGGCGGCGGCGGGCGCGGCATGAAAGTGGCGCACGTGCCGGAAGAGCTTGCCACGGCAATCGCCACCGCGCGCGCCGAGTCCAAGGCCGCGTTCGGCGACGACGCGCTCTATCTCGAGAAACATCTCGCGCATCCCCGCCACATCGAAATCCAGGTTCTCGGCGACGGCCGTGGCCACGCCATTCATCTCGGCGAACGCGACTGCTCGCTGCAGCGCCGCTATCAGAAAGTGTGGGAGGAAGGCCCCTGCCCCGCGCTCAACGAGGCCGCGCGCAACACCATCGGCGAGACGGTGGCGAAGGCGATGCGCGAGTTCCAATATCTCGGCGTCGGCACGGTCGAGTTTCTCTACGAGGACGGCAAGTTCAATTTCATCGAAATGAATACCCGCATTCAGGTCGAGCATCCCGTCACCGAGATGATCACCGACATCGACTTGGTGATCGAGCAGATCCGCGTCGCCGCCGGCAGCGCTCTGGAATTGTCCCAGCAGGACGTGAAGTTTCACGGTCACGCCATCGAATGCCGCATCAATGCGGAAAACCCGGTGTCCTTCCGACCTTCGCCCGGCAAGATCGTGCACTATCACCCGCCTGGCGGGCTGGGCGTGCGCGTCGATTCAGCCGTCTATCACGGCTATACTATTCCGCCCTATTACGACTCGCTCGTGGGCAAGCTCATCGTTCACGGCAAGACCCGCGGCGAATGCCTGATGCGGCTCAAGCGCGCCCTCGACGAATTCGTGATCGACGGCATCGAGACCACGTTGCCGCTGTTCCGCGCGCTCGTGCGCGAAAAGGACATCATCGACGGCGACTACCACATCCGCTGGCTCGAGGAATTCCTGGCGCGCGGCGGGATGGAGGGGTGACCGCGCGTGCTTGGCGCGCATTTGGCGCGCTCCCGACACAGCTGCGACTTTTCCGATTAGCGCATGCGACAGGCAAACGCTGAGCGGCAACGGCGAAGTCGCCGTTGCCCATCCAGCTAAACCCGATCAAGCAAACGTTTCGATCCGCGTGCGCTTCGCTGCGATCAGTTGGTTCAGCAGGCGACCGATACTGAACGCATCGTATGGCTTGGGCACGAACATCGCGCCCTCGACCCGTTCCAGCCGGTCCATGGCGCAGCGCCCGGACGTGTAGATCACCGGCAGATCGGGAAGCAATTGGCGCGCGCGCCGTGCCAGCGTGGCCCCGTCCACGCCGCCGGCCAGATTGATGTCGGTGAACAGGATGTCGATCGTACGGCCGCTCGCCAGGCGGCGCAGGGCATCGAAGGCATTCGTGACCACCTCGACCACGAACCCCTGCTCCTCCAGCGCCTCTACCGCGATTTCGCTGATCAACGGCTCGTCTTCAACCAGCAGCACTCTCGTCCGCCTTCGGATCTCGATTACGTCGCCCATCACACCCCTCGCCGCTCTTTCGCGCCGTGATTGGCGCGCCCCTTTGCGAGTGTAACGCAGTGGTGTGCCGATGGTTTGAGCGTTGCGAAAATTCGCTCAGATCGTGGCTAAAGTCGGGTTAATCCTGCCGCAGGTGTTGCGAAAGAATTAACGTTACGGACGCGCTAATGCCTTCGGACTTACGGCACGCGCGGCAGCGTGATCGTGTCCTCGATGATGCGCTTCTCGAAATCGCTGATCAGGATTTCGACCCGCAGGTTCCAGCGTCCGGCGACCGGAATGCGCAGATCGCCGATCCGCCAGCTGCTCGTATTCGCTTCCGCTCCCCCGCTCGAGTCCGCGCGCGTCGCGTTCATGCGGATGGGCTCGATGCCGGCGGCGGGATTGGCAAGCACCAGCGTAACCTCCTTGGCGGCGAGCGGCTGGAACGCGCCGTCGAGCACCAGCACGCTTGCCTGCGGGCTTTGCGGCTTGGCCCGCTCGATCTCGATCTGGGCCATGGCTTTCTCGCCGTGGATATGCACGGATACCGGCGCGTCCGCGGCGAGCGCGCGCGGCGGCGGGGTAAAGCGCCAAAGCGCCACCAGTCCCAGGATCATCAACGCGATGATGAGTTCGAACGCGATCGAGATCGCGAACCGCCGCGCTGCCGCGCCGCCGGAGCTTTCGAACTTCGGCACCAGCCAATAGCGGTTGGCCGCGG
>JGI12053J15887_10000346_pt1 | contig 18404 bp, 13 predicted proteins | sample MedBloCAOM1_O3_FD_15887 | JGI IMG/M metagenome (IMG submission 15887)
CCCCGCTTGCGGGGAGAGGTCGGATCGCTCTTGCGATCCGGGTGAGGGGTACCGCGCTCGATCAGACGTCAAGATTCGCGGATCGGAGAGCCCCTCACCCCAATCCTCTCCCCGCAAGAGCGGGGCGAGGGAGCAACTCACACCTCGCCCTTGTCCGCCATTCCCACCGCCCACAACGCAAAGGCATAGGCGATCGCGACCTCGTCGAGCCGGTGGAAGCGGCCCGAGGCGCCGCCATGGCCGGCGCCCATATTGGTGCGCAGCGATACCGGGCCGCCGCCGGTCATGGTCGCGCGCAGCCGCGCGATCCATTTCGCCGGCTCCCAATAGGTGACGCGCGGATCGGTCAGCCCGGCCATCGCCAGGATGGCGGGATAAATCTTTGCCGCGACATTGTCGTAGGGCGAGTACGACAAAATGGTCTTGAAGTCGGCGGCGCTTTCGATCGGGTTGCCCCATTCCGGCCATTCCGGCGGCGTCAACGGCAGCGTGTCGTCGAGCATGGTGTTGAGCACGTCGACGAACGGCACTTCGGCCACGATGCCGGCGAACAATTCGCCGGCGCGATTGGCGACCGCGCCCATCAGCATGCCGCCGGCGCTGCCGCCATGGCCGACGATGCGCTTTGCGCTGGTGTATCTGGCATCGATCAGCGCGCGGCCGGCCGCGGCGAAATCGTCAAAGCTGTTGGTCTTCTTCTCGCGCTTGCCGTCGAGATACCAGCCCCAGCCCTTGTCGGCGCCGCCGCGGATATGCGCGATCGCATAGACAAAGCCGCGGTCGACCAGCGACAGCCGGTTGGCGGAAAACGACGCCGGCATCGCCATGCCGTAGGAGCCATAGCCATAGAGCAGCAGCGGCGCTGCGCCATCGCGCACCAGATCCTTGCCGTGCAGAATCGATACCGGCACCTCTGCGCCATCATGCGAGGTCGCCATGATGCGGGTGGTGACGTAGTCGGCGGGATTGTGGCCGGAAGGAATTTCCTGACGCTTGCGCAAGATTCGCGCGCGGCTCGCCATGTCGTAATCGTAGACTTCCGACGGTGTCGTCATCGACGAATACGAAAACCGCAAATTCGTGGTGTCGAATTCATAGCCGCCCATGGTGTCGAGCGAATACGCCGTCTCGTCGAAGGCGATGGCGTGCTCGTCACTGGTTTTGAGATCGCGGATCACGATCGAGGGCAAGGCGTTGGCGCGCTCCAGCCGCACCAGGTGGCCGGCGTAGAGTTCGATATCGATGATATAGACGCCTTCGCGGTACGGGATCAGGTCGCGCCAGTTCGGGCGCTCGGGCGACGTCAGCGGCGCGGTGACGATCTTGAAGTCGATCGCGCCATCGGCATTGGTGAGAATGAACAATTCGTCGCCGCGGTCGGCGACCGAGTATTGCACGCCGGCTTCGCGCGCCGCCACCAGCCGCGGTTTTGCTTCTTCACGGGCAAGATCGATCAGCCATTGCTCCGACGTTTCGTGGTCGCCGCCGGCGATCACGCAGAACCGGCCGCTGGCGCTTTCATGGATATGGGTGAACCAGCCGGTGTCCTTCTCCTCATGGATCAGCGCATCGTCCGCCTGCGGCGTGCCGAGGCGATGTCGGAAAACCTGCATCGGGCGATGGTTGTCGTCGAGCTTCACATAATAGAATGCCATCGCGTCCGCGTTCCAGACCACGGCGCCATCGGTTTCCTCGACAAGGTCGGCGCTGTCCTCGCGCGTTTTCCAGTCGCGGACGCGGATCGTGAAATATTCCGAGCCCTTGATATCCGCGCTCCACGCCTCCAGCCGGTGATCCGGCGAATGCCGGCTGCCACCGAACTTGAAATAGTCATGGTCGGCTGCAAGCTTGTCGCCATCGAGCACGATCTCGATCTCGCCGCCGTCGCGCGGGTGGCGGCCAAACATCTCATGCTCGCCGCCGTCGCGGAATTTGCGCAAATACGCGTAAACGCCGTCCGGCGCGGGCACGCTGGAATCGTCCTCCTTGATCCGGCCGCGCATTTCCTTCACCAGCGTCTTTTGCAGGCCGGCGGTGTGGCCGAGCAGGCTCTCGGTATAGTCATTTTCGGCTTCGAGATAGTTTCGGATATCCGCGTTCAGACCTGAAGGATCGCGCAGCACCTCCTGCCAGTTGGCATCCTTCAGCCACGCATAATCGTCGACAACGGTGATGCCGTGGGTGGTGAATGAATGCGGACGGCGCGGCGCGGATGGCGCCGGCCGTGAATTCTTTGTTTCGATCGGTTTTGTCACTTGGGTCCTCGTTCGCAGCGGACGCCGCCGCAGCCCCCAATATCGGTTCGATCCAGTGGATTGCCAGAGGTGTCGCGAAGCCCGGCAGAGTTAATTGCGCAGCCGCGCGCCGGCGCTGCCGCCGAACACGGGAATCTGGTTGACCGCCAGCACCACCGCGAAGGTGATGATCAGCATCGCGATACCAAGTACCGAAATCGCGGCGAGATCGCCGCTTTCGTTGAGGTCGTAGATCAGCACACTGAGCACCTTGGTCTGCGATGTGAACAGCACGATCGCGGCGGATAGTTCGCGCATCACGCCGATGAAAATAAAACACCAGGTCGCGATCACGCCGGTGCGTAATAGCGGCGCGGTGATCTGGAGCAGCGACCGCAGCCGCGTCGCGCCGAGAATCCGGCTGGCATCCTCGAGTTCGGGATGGATGGTCGCGAAGGCCGCCTGCAATTGCTGATACGCCGACGGCAGATTGATGGTCAGAAATGCGATCAGCAGGATCCACAGCGTGCCATACAATACGAATGGCGGCCGGGTGTAGCTCAGGAACAGGCCGACACCGAGCACGATGCCGGGAACGGCGACCGGCGCGGTGGCGAGAAAGCCGAGCACGCGATGCCCCGCGATCGCGCGGCGCGTGGTGACGTAGGCGATGACCAGCGCGAGAATGGTGCCGATGGTCGCGGTCGCGGTGCCGAGTATCACCGTGTTCTTGAGCGCAAGCTGCGTCGAGGACAATTCGGTAAACACGAACACGATGTTATGCATCGTCAACGTCGACGGCGTCACCAGCGTTGTGGCGTTCGGCGAAAGCGCGCCATTCAGCAGCGCCAGATACGGCAGGAACACCGGATTGAGCAGCACCACGAAGCAGAACGCCAGCGCCGCCCAGCGCCACTTCTTCATTTCGACGCGGCGTGGCGCGCCATATTTGCCGCCGACCACCGAATAGCCGCGCCGGCCCAGAATGAACTTTTGGGCCTGCAGCAGCAGGATGGTCAAGAGCAACAGCGGCACCGCGGCGGCGGCGGCAAGTTCGAGTTTTGGCGGGTACTGGAACAGGCTCCAGATCTTCGTGGTCATGGTGTGGAAGCCGGCCGGCAACGCCAGGATCGCGGGCGAACCGAACAGCGTCATGGCCTGCAGGAAGGCGATCAACGCGCCGGCGACCAGGGCAGGGAGCGCCAGCGGGATCGTGATGCGCCGCGCCGTGGTCCAGGCTTTGCCGCCGAGAATGGCCGAAGCATCCTCGAGTTCGCCGGGCATGTTATCCAGTGCGTTGGCGACGAGAACGAACACAAACGGAAACGTATAGCAGGAGATGACAAAGATGATTCCGGTCATCGAGTAGATATTGAACAGGTGATCGTCGGATTCCGCGCCGGTGACAAAGCGATAGAGCTGGTTGAGCAATCCGCTGTTGGGCGCCGCCAGCAATTCCCAGGCCACCGCACCGAGAAATGGCGGCGTCACGAACGAGGCCGTGACCAGCGCGCGGATGAATTGCCGCCCGGGCATGTCGGTGCGCGACACCAGCCATCCCATTGGCGCCGCGACGAGACAGCAGATCGTAGCGGAGGTTGTGGCGATAATGGCGGTGGTCAGCAGCGGATCGAGGAAATCCGGATCGGTGAACAACGTGACGAAATTCTGCAAGGTCAGGTGACGGGCCTTGTCGGTGACGCTGTAGACCGCGAGCCACGACAGCGGCAGCACGATCAGCAGGATCAGAAACGCCGCGAACAGCGCCAGCACCGGTTTGGTCCAGTCGATCTTGCCTTTGGTGGCGTCGAGGCTAGCGGTGATGGTCATGTTGTTTGCCAATCTAAAAACTCTTCGTCATTCCTGGGCGTGCGTAGCACGAACCCGGAATCCATAACCACGATCGGGAGTATGGATTCCGGGCCTGCGCTACGCGCATCCCGGAATGACGATGGTGTATTGGGCGAAAGCAACATCACACCCGAAACAGTTTCGCGTAGCGCGTCTTGATTTCTTCCGTCATCTTCTCAACGCCCACGGCATCTTCCTTCATCAGCTTGATGTCGGAAATCTTGCGGCGTCCCGGCTTCGCCTGCACCTGCGCGTGGACCGAGTACTGCGCGGTGAAGTCGATGAAGAACTGCTGGGTTTCGCGGGTGTGCAGCCAGGCCTGGAACAGCCTTGCTGCATTGGGGTGGGGCGCGGTGGCAAAAATTCCGGTCGGACCCGAGATCGTCGGGGTGCCCTCGATCGGATACACCGGCTCGACTGGTTGTCCGGCTTCCTTGAGCAGCACGATGCCGTATTCGTTGCCGTCGGCCATCACGGCGCGTTCGCCGAGCGACAATTTTTTCGGTGGATCGGTCGACGACTGCACCTGCATCACGCGCTGCTTCGACAGCTTCTCCATGTAGTCCCAGCCGAGCTCGCGAACCATCTGGAAGGTCGCGGTCATGATAGTGCCGCTATAGGCGGGATGGCCCTTTACCAATTTGCCGGCCCATTTCGGATCGAGCAAATCCGCAAAACTTTTCGGCGCGTCGTCCGGCTTCACCAGATTGGTATTGTAGGCGATCGACGACAGCCAGATCCGCGAGGTCGCGAACATGCCGTCGGGGTCGCGATATTCCGGCAAAAAGTGCTGCGCGATGTCTTGCGTGACGAACGGCGCCAGCCAGCCATTTTTCTTCCAGGAGATGAAGTGCGAGGCGTCCGAGCTATTGACGATGTCGGCGGCGCGGATGCCGGACGCAAATTCCTGATCCAGCCGCTGGAACAGCCGCTCCGAGCCGGAGCGCTCGATCTGCACGGCAATGCCGGGATACTGCGCCTCGAACGCCTTGCCGAGCTTCTCGCCGACCGGAAGATCCATCGACGAATAAAGAATCACTTTTGCTTCTTTGCGCGCGGCTTCGATCAGGTCGGGCTTGATCGCCGCCGGCTCGGGTGCCGCGGCCTTCAGCGGCGCGGCGAACGCGGTGAGCCCGAGCGCTGCCGAGCCCTTGATGAGCTCACGCCGGGAAAGTCTCTTTCGCATCGGTCTCACCTTCCTGCGTCAGACGTGGAAGAGTTTTTGATAACGGGCCTTGATCTCTTCGCTCTGCTTTTCCGCGCCTTCGGCGTCTTCCTTCATCAGCTTGATGTCGGCGAGCGGCTTGCGGCCCGGATGTTCTTTCACCTGCGCATGCAGCGACCGCAGGCCGCCGGCATCGATGATGATCTGCTGCGCGTCCGGCGTGAAGCAGTAATTCTGGAACAGTTTTGCTGCATTGGGATTCGGCGCCGCCTTGAAGATGCCGTTTGGCCCGACGATGAAAGGCGTGCCCTCGGCGGGGTAGATCGCCTCAACCGGCTGGCCGGACTCTTTCAGCAGGAAGATGTTGTATTCGGTGCCGTCGGCCATCACGCTGCGTTCGCCGAGCGAAAGTTTTTTCGGCGGGTCGGTCGCCGATTGCACCTGCATGATGTTCTGCTTGGCGAGATGTTCGTAAAAGTCCCAGCCGATATCGCGGACCATTTCGAACGTCGCGGTCAGGATGGTTCCGCTGTAGCCGGGATGCGCCTTGACGATCTTGCCCTTCCATTTGGCATCGAGCAGATCCTTGAAACTGGCGGGCGCGTCTTCGGCCTTCACCAGTTTTGTATTGTAGGCCATCGGGCTCAGCGTGGCGCGGAAGCCGGCATAGGTGCCGTCGATATCCCGGTGCTCGGGCTTGTAATATTTCGCGACATCTTCGGGCACGTAGGGCAGCAGCATGTCCTGCCTTTTCCACGTCAGCAGGTGGGCGGCGTCCGATGAATTCGCGACATCGACGGCATGGACGTTGCTGGCGTATTCCTGGCCGATGCGTTGAAACACCCGCTCGGCGCCGGTGCGCTCGACGCGCAGCTCGATGCCGCCGAATTTCTCCTTGAACGCGCCTGCGATCTTCTCCGCGACCGAAAGATCGATCGCGGTGTACCAGACCACCTTGCCTTCTTTCCTGGCCGCCTCGATCAGTTGCAGCGTGATCGCTTCGGCCGGCGGCGCGTCGGCGCGTACGGCGGATGCGAACACGGTTCCGAGCGCCAGCGCGCTCGCGCCTTTCAGCGAACCTTGCAGAACGTCGCGCCTGGAAAGTTTTCGTTTTTTCATCGCGTCCTCCCGCTGGTTATTGTTATCGGCTCAGCGCCCGGCAACGCTCGGGCGGCAGCGTGAGCCAAACCTCGGTACCCGCTGGAACGGCATTTTCCGTCGGCGTAACGACGCGCAAGGTCGTGCCGTCAGCTGTTTCGACCATATAGTCGCGGCTGGCGCCGAGAAACACTTGCCGCGTCACGATGGCCTTGACGGTATTCCCGGGCGCTTGCGGCGGCTGCGTCGAAAGCTGGACGTCGTGCTGGCGAATCGCGACCGCAGCACTCTGGCCGGTTTTTAGTTTTGCGCCCACCACCTGCAAGGTCGCGCCCGCAAACTCGACCTGATTTCCGCCTGCCGCGGTGCCCTTGATCACGTTGCTGGCGCCGATGAAGCGCGCGACGAATTCCGATTGCGGCCGGTCGTATATATCTTCGGGCGTGCCGAGTTGATCGATCTTCCCCGAATTCATCACCGCGATCACGTCGGCGGTGGTCATCGCCTCGGACTGGTCGTGGGTGACGTACACCGTGGTGTAGCGGTATTCGTCGTGCAGCCGGCGAATTTCAAAGCGCATCTCTTCGCGCAGATTGGCGTCGAGGTTGGACAAGGGCTCGTCGAGCAGCAGGGTCTCCGGCTCGACGATCAGCGCCCGCGCCAGCGCGACGCGCTGCTGCTGTCCGCCCGACAATTCGCCGGGATAGCGCTGCGCGAGAATTTCGAGTTTGGTGGCCTTGAGGATCACCTCGAGTTTCCTGGCGATGGTCGCGCGGTCGATCTTCCGCAAGCGCAGCCCGTACACGATATTTTCGGCGACCGTCATGTGCGGCCACAGCGCGTAGCTCTGAAAAATCATCGACATCTTGCGCTGCTCAGGCGGCAGGGTGCGCGCCTTCGAGGACACCAGCCGGTCGCCGACATGGATCTCGCCGCCCGTGGGTTCGAGAAAGCCGGCGATCAGCCGCAGCGTCGTGGTTTTGCCGCAGCCCGAGGGCCCTAACAGGCAGACCAGCTGCCCGTGGTCGATCCGCAGCGAGACGTCATCGACCACCGCAAGCGATCCAAACCGCTTGGTGAGGCCACGCAATTCAACGGACGCCAATCACATCACTCCCTATATTCTTTTGCGCGTATTCTGCCGCAGATAGGTCTACGCAATCTGCGTAAACTAGATTGCGAAGCAAAAACCGGTGCCCACCCCCGGATCAAGTCCGAGGGCATGCTTTTGCGGAATACGCGCGCGCCGTTGTCGACCTCTTATTTATCGCTGGATCACTATACGAATAAAGCGGTGCCGAAAAGGCTTAGCGGCCTCAGATTCCGGCTCAAAATTCGTACAGCAGGGTTAGCCTCGCATTGGCTCGTCATGCCCGGCCATAGCAGTCTGCCTTGCGCAGACTGCGTAAACTTGTCTGCGATGCCGGGCATCCACGTCCTTGCGGCATCTAAGAAAGAAAGACGTGGATGGCCGGGACGAAGCCCGGCCATGACGGAAAAGCGAGTCATTTTCAAGTTGTTGGGAGCTAAGTAAGCCGGGTGCCTCTCGGTCAGCCCTCACGCCCCCACACTTTCGCCGAGCCAGTCGATCGCGGCCTCGGTGCCGCCCTTGCCGTGCGGGATATCGAGCGCATTGAGGCCGACTTCGATGACGCCGAGGGTGCCGAGAATCATCGGTGCGTTGACGTGTCCCATATGGGCGATCCGGAATGCCTGGCCCTGGAGTTCGCCGATCCCGACCCCGAGCACCACGCCGCATTTCTCCTTGCAATAGCGCTGCAGCGCCGCCGGATCGTGACCGCCTCCCATGACGACGGTGGTGACCGTGTCCGAGCGTTCGCCGGGTTCGGCGATGTTAAAGCCGAGCACCTGGCCTTCGGCCCAGACCGCGACCGCGCGGCGGACCGCTTCGGCGAGCAGGCGGTGGCGCTGGAATACGTTCGGGAGCTGCTCGTCGAACAGCATGTCGATAGCCTGGCGCAACGCGAACAGCAGATGCACGGGGGCTGTGCCGGCATATTTCCGGTAATGCTCCTCGCCTTCGCGCTCGGTCCAGTCCCAATACGGCGTCCGCAAGCCGGCGGTCTTGTGCACGCGCCGGGCGCGGTCATTGGCGGCGACGAAGCCAAGTCCGGGCGGCGCCATCAGGCCCTTCTGGGAGCCGGACATTGCAATATCGATGCCCCAGGCGTCCATCTCGAACGGCATGCAGCCGAGCGACGCCACCGCATCGACCATGAACAAAGCGGGGTGGCCGGTGGCCCTGATGGCCTTGCCGATGGCTTCGATGTCGTTGATGGCGCCAGAGGCGGTATCGACCTGCACCGCCAGGATCGCCTTGATGGTGTGATCCTTGTCCTGCCGCAGGCGGGCTTCGACCTCGGCCGGTCGTATCGCGCGCCGCCAGTCTCCCTTCAGCACCTCGACCTCGGCGCCCATGGCGGCGGCGGCATTGCCCCAGCCGATCGCGAACCGGCCGCTTTCCAGCACCAGCACCTTGTCGCCGCGCGACAGCACGTTGCTCAGCGCCGCTTCCCAGGCGCCATGGCCGTTGGCGATGTAGATGTAGGAGCGGCCCTTGGTAGCGAACAACCTGGAAAGATCGCGCAGCAGGCTGTCGGTCATCTGCAGCATCTGATCGGAATAGATGTCCAGTGCAGGCCGGTGCATCGCCCGCAGCACTTCGTCGGGCATGGTGGTGGGTCCGGGGATCGCCAGAAATTCCCGGCCCGCGCGAACGGTCATTGTTGTTCTTCCTTGTTGGTGTGATGGCCTGTTGCGGGATCGACGCGCACCAGGACGGAAGGGGTGAGTTCAGCCAGAGGGTTTTACGCAGGTCGGACCCTTAAGAAAAGCGTCCAGAGCCCCGGTTCCGATTGAATCAGACCCGAGGCTCTCTATTTTTTGTTTTGACGTGTTTGCCTTTACACGAACCGGCATCCACTCCGAATCGCGTCCGCGGCAGGCTTTCGCTCGAAAACACTTTACCGTTTGGTCTCGCGGCAGCCGGCGGCTTCGGCCTCATCGACCGAGCAGAACCAGCGCGTGCCCTTTGCGATTTGCATCTTGATCTTCGCATACCAGCGGCTGGTGGGTTGATGATAGATGCATTCGCCCGATCGGTTGACGTTGCCTTTAATGGTGCAGTCGGGCGAGGGCGCGACCGATCCCGACGCCGACGCCAGCAGGATCGTGCCGGCGTTGTCGACCGGCTTGGCGGCCCCGAGAATGGCCGTCTTCTTGTTGCGGGCGCGCCAGTCCCAGGGCGCGATGAAGGCGCCCTGCCACATCCCGGCCTTGGCGTCGCGCGCGGCCTTCTCGTCGTCATCATAGTCATGCGAGACGCGCGCATAAGATAACGCCCATCCGTTCCTCACCATCCATTTCTGGATGTCCTCGCCGTCGACCTCGCATCTCGCCACCGTTCGGCCGCGTCGGTCGACGACCTGACGGGTGTGACAGGTCCAGGTCTTGTTGTCGGCGTGCTTGATCAGTTCATCGCGCGCGGCGACGCCGCAGGTCCATCGCTCGCCGGTATTGTTGAGGCAAAGCTGGTCGACCGAGGGCGCATCGATCCCGCCGAGACGGATGCGGCTATTGCCGATCTGGATCTGATCGCCCTCGCTGATTTTCGGAACGCCGCTGACGTCGGCCGCCTCGGCCAGCGCCGGCAGCAGAAATACGACAAGCGCGAACAGGAATTTCATGAACATCCAAAGCGGCCGATTCAATCTGGGCTGATATTATCATGCCCACGGATTGTGGTGGGGATTGGGTTGGCACACCAGCGCCCGGCCGGGCGGTCGCTTTCAACTTAACGCGATGACAAGCTTTACAATGGGTCGTCCCTGCGAACGCAGGGACCCATACGGCGCGGAGTGTCGTTTCGGCGCTGGAGCAGAGGCCTTTCATTTTTTGAGGCCAGGGGTGATGGGTCCCTGCGTTCGCAGGGACGACCCGCTGAGAGTTTGTGCCAGGCTACCATGCTAAAAACCCGCCCCTCGCATCATCGTCCGGCGGGCCAGCGCAAGACCCATCAGCACGAACGCCGAGGTGACCTCGGGGCCGCCGACCAGGATGCGGGTCGGGGTCTTCATCTTATTCCACTCATAGGCCTTGAACGGTCCATGGCGGCCGCCTTCGCCGAGACTGCTGACGATGCAATGCAGGGCCGGGATGAAGGTTTTTGCATCCGCGCCGAGATGGCAGAGCGCGATCAGCGCCAGCGCCGCATCGAACGCGTTCATTTCGCCCGCGATCAGTTCGGCCTGCACGTAAGCGAGCACCTTGGTCCGGATGAATTCGTACGCGCCATCGGGGTCGATCGCCTTCTGTGCCGCTGGGGGAAGTGCGACGAAGGCGGCATAGCAGCGGCCGAAATAGGCGCAATAAAGCTCCGGCAGGTAATAGATGTGCGAGCGCGGATTGGTGAATGCGCCGCTCGCGACCAGTCGTTTTTGAAAGCCGATAATGCGGTGAACGGTGTCCAGCCGCTGCGGGGTCTCGATGATTTTCCATCGCGCCAAATTGCGAAAACTGACTTCGAGGATGTCGAGATTCAGCGTCGGATCGAGATCGTTGCCGAACGGCCGTTCGCCAGCGAGGTTGTCGATCCAGGTGACGATGCCGCCCTCATAATCGATGTTGTCATTGAGCGGCACCGTCACCTTGGGCTCGTTGGCGCTGCCGCCGACCTGGTAGCCGGCATAGAAATCGAGCAGCGGCTGCGCGAGGATCGGATCATTGGAGCCGGCCTGCGTCGCCGCCGAGAAGGCGCAAGCCGTGGTATCGCAATCCGGAACGTAGATCCCAAAACCGAGATCCTGCTTGATCTGGGTGAAGAACCGGGAAAAGCGCGGATGCGGCAGCGGCGCCAGCGCGGTGACGACGCTGACGGTACCGCCGTCCTGCCCGCGCACATCCTCCCGGCTGGTGGAGAGACAGAAATCGACCATCTCGGCGATGGCGCGGCGCGACGCCGCGGTCTCGCTCCGTGAGGCGAGCCCGGTGTCGACAAAGCTCAACAGCGCCTCGGTGAAAAACGCGTCGTAATAGGCGGAGCGATGGCGGATCTGCATCGGCTGCCACATCGGCTCGGCGATGCCGATCCAGGCCGGCCTGATGAGGGCGCGGGCGGGCGAGCGCGCAATGAAGATCCGCGCCAGATTGAACAGCAGCGTCGAATTCTTGTAGCTGCGCGCATCGAGACCGTTCAGCGCCATCAGCACTTCGCGGCCGCCGACATCCGGGTCGCCCATCAGGTTGAAGGCAGCATAGGTCGGAATGAAACCGTTTTTGCCAAACGATCGCAACAGGTGCGTGGCGCAGTCGCGGATGATGCTTTCGATCTCGGCCAGATCAGGCGCGCGCGCCGGCGCCGGCGCGGGTTTTGGTTTGGGGTGCTGCATGGTGATCGTGTCCAGGAGCGACGCGACCGGCGCGCCGATCGCGGCCCAGTCCGGCGCCTCATCGTCGCGCGCCCGGATCAGGGCTTGGCTGAGCGACTGAAGACGCGGCGCGTCGCACAGATCGGGGAGCCCGGCACGGCGCAGCAGCGGCCGCAGCGCCGGATTCCCCAGCGCGGTCCGGTAGAACTTGGTCAAATGCGGGTCGCCACCCGAGGGCTTGAGCAGCAGGGGGTCGCAGACGTCGTATAGCGACGGACCGTCCTTGCGAGCCGTCAGCGAACGGTAGGCGGCCCCGGCGATGTCTCGAAATTTCATGGTGTCCCTTCCCTGTGCGATCTTGTCGCACGTCCTGTCTACCCCGGCCAAATCCGTATCAAGGGCTTGCAGCCCGCCGGTTCCAAGGCGTGCAAGTCCTTGAAACCCATGCCAACCGGAACGAGGTACCTCTGTCGTTTTTATCACAGGCAGGGTCGAATAATTTCAACGTCACGCCGATTGAACCCCCGCCGCCCTCCCGGGGATCGGAGCTTCGCAGAAGCGTCGCAAATATCCTTCGTCGCGCAGCCAGGGTAATTTGGTAGGGCACAGCAGAGGCGGACACACATCTTGGAGCGGCGGGCCGTCCTTGCGGAGGGCCAGGGCTCGGCAGGCCGCCCCGGCGATGTGATGAAGATTCATTGCAGATTCTTTCCGTGCGCTCCCTTGCGCACGTCCCGCTAGCCGCGCCAATTCGCAACCGGCGGCCGACCGCTTCTTTTGATAACCTCTAAGTCTTTGAAAGGCAGCGTGAAAAAGGCTACAGCTGAAATGTGATATGGATCACATAACGAGGATAAAATGTGGCGGCAACTGAATGGAACCGGCCATGCCGCCAGGATCGAAAAGTGCCGTCCAGCGTTGCCGTTTATGACGTTGCGGGTTAACGGTTCGTTTGCTGCAATGCCACAAATTGAATAAGCAGTGCCGCAAATTGAGCGCAATTGGGCGGCACAGGATCGGGCACCCCCCAACAAACCTGATGGCTTTGGCGCGACGAACTGGCGCGCGCGCCTTTGACACTGACCAGGGATGAAACGGATGAATGTATCGCAGCTTCGCATCTCCCGCCGCTCGATCACCACGGCCGCCGCCTTCGTGGGCATGGTGTCGCTGGCAATCGGCGCCCATGCTGCGCTGAACATGCGGGCGCTGGACGCCGCCAAGGCGGTCGAAGCGGAGCAGACCGGCGCCCCGAAGGGGGCGTCGCGGATCGCCCTGGTGATCGGCAACGGCAACTATCCCGACGCCAGCGCGCCGCTGGCGCAACCGATCAACGATGCACGGGCGCTGACGGCCTCCCTCCGGCGCAACGGCTTTGACGTCGATGTCGTGGAGGACGCCGGCAAGGACGACATGAACCGGGCGATCGGCCGGCTGAAATCGAAGATCAGGCACGATTCCGTGGTCATGCTGTTTTTCGGCGGCTACGGCGTTCAGTTCGGCCGCGAAAGCTACATGATCCCGGTCGACGCGGTGATCTGGAAGGAAGCCGACGTGCGCCGCGACGGCTTCAGCATTGAGCAGGTCCTGGATGTGATGAAGGAGCAGGGTGCCCGCGCCAAGCTCGTCGTCATCGACGCCTCCAGGCGTAATCCGTACGAGCGCCGGTTCCGCAAATTCTCCCATGGTCTGGCGCCGATCAATGCACCGGACAATGCGCTGATCCTGACGTCGGCCACGCCGGGCAAGGTCGCCGACGATTCCGCAGGGCCCACCAGCGTGCTGGTGACCGAGCTGCTCAATAACCTCAATGCCAACCTTGACATCAAGACCGCGGCGGGTGTCGAGACCGTCTTCAACAAGACCCGCGTTGCGATTTCGCGCGCGTCCGAGGGCGAGCAGGTCCCGTCGGTGTCGTCGTCGCTATCGGAAGACGTTCGCCTAGAAGCGGCGAACGCAAACGTCGGCGGCTAGCTCAGCGTTTCCAGCCGCTATCTGCCCGGCGTGTCCTCACCGATGCTGGCTTTTGTCGCCAGCGCGCATTCGCCGAGAACGGTCAGGAAGCGCTGCACGGCATCCGGCCCGACCACGAACGGATTGGGCTGACCCGGCGCGCGATCTTTCAGCGCCGCCGCTTGTCCCGGCCATCCACGTCTTTCTCGTCGCCGTGCCGTTAAGACGTGGATGCCCCGCATCGCAGACAAATTTACGCGGTCTGCGCAAGGCAGACCGCTACGGCCGGGCATGACGGCAACAATAACCCTCACGCGTTGCCGCGGTCCTCGCGGAACAGGTCCAGCTTCTGCTGCACCGGGCGATCCGAGAAACTGAACAGCACCGAATCCTCGTCGGCCTCGTGGGTGACCCATTGCCAGCTCGGCACCACGAACAGGTCGCGCGGTCCCCACTCAAACGTCTGCTCGCCGATCCGCGAACGCCCTTTGCCTTCGATCGCGGCGAACACCGTGGCGTCGGTGGAGCGATAGCGCGCGGTCTTGAATTCCTTCGGCAGCAGCTGGATGAAGGTGCCGATGGTCGGCATCGCGAAATCGCCGGTCTCGGGATTGGAGAATTTCAGTTTCAGGCCGTGGCAGGCGTCCCATTCGTTGCGCCCTTTTGCCTGTTCCAGCGCTTCGCGGGTGTAGCTGTAGGGATAATTGAAAATCGGCGAGGTTTTCGAAACACGCTTCCCGTCGACCGGCAGCAAATTGTGCCCGTAGCGGGCAAAACTGTCGCCGGCGGGCCGGGTGATCTTCTGCTGGTCTTCGTTCGATCCTTCCGCGAACGACGCATCGAAGAACTGCACCATCGGGATATCGAGCCCATCGAGCCAGAACATCGGCTCGGAAGTTTCGTTGGAATGGTCATGCCAGGTCATCGACGGCGTAATGACAAAATCGCCGGGCGCCATCGCGGTGCGCTCGCCATCGACCGCGGTATAGGCGCCCTTGCCCTCAAGCACGAAGCGCAGCGCCGACTGGCTGTGCCGGTGCGCCGGCGCGACGTCGCCGGGGACCACCATCTGCACGCCGGCAAACAGCGAGGTGGTGATCTTCGACTGGCCGCGCAGCCCGGGATTTTCCAGGACCAGCACCCGCCGCTCGGCTTCCTTGGCGGTGATCAGCCGGCCGGCCTCCGTCATGTAGTCGCGGATGGCGTCGAATTTCCATAAGTGAGGCCGGCACGCGCTCTTCGGCTCCGGCGTGATCAGGTCGCCCATCACGTTCCACAGCGCCGACAGATTCTCGCCGTCGATCTTCCTGTAGAACGCCTCGCGTTCCGGGGTCTTCTGTATGGCTTCCATGACGAGCCTCCCATGGTGCTTATCGTCGTTCTTGTTCGGATTATTGACAGCATACTTACAAAGTGCATAGCGTCAATGCGCATTACAAGCAAAACGAGAAGCTAAAATGGGAGGTTCCGATGAAGCTGCACGGCTATTTCCGCAGCAGCGCGTCCTACCGGGTCAGAATAGCATTGAACCTGAAGGGGTTGAGCGCGGACCACCTGCCGCGCCACCTGCGCCGGGGCGAACAGCGCGATCCCGCCTATCTCGCGATCAATCCGCAAGGGCTGGTTCCGACGCTGCAGGACGACGCGGGCGCGATCATTACCCAGTCGCTGGCCATCATCGAATGGCTGGAGGAAACTCATCCCGAACCGCCGCTGTTGCCGGAGGATCCGCTGCGCCGCGCCAAAGTCCGCGCCTTTGCGATGGCGCTGGCCTGCGATACCCACCCCGTGCAGAACCTGAAAGTGCTGGCGCGATTGCGCGAGTTCGGTTTGCCCGAGGAACAGGTGACGGGCTGGGCGGCCTGGGCCAATCGTGACGGTCTTTCGGCTTGCGAAACCCTGATCGCCGACGAGCCCGGTCCATTCTGCTTTGGCGCGACGCCGACCATGGCCGATCTCTGCCTGGTGCCGCAGTTGGCCAATGCCCGGCGTTTCGGGGTCGATCTCAATGCCTTTCCGCGCCTGCTGAAGGCCGAAGCGGCTGCGAAAACCAACAAGGCGTTCGCGGACGCCGCACCGGACCGGCAGCCCGATGCCGAGTAAGTCAGCACCGGTGACGATGGATGCCGTCTACACCAAGCCCGGCTATCTGTTTCGCCGGATGCAGCAGATCGCGGTGGCGATTTTTGTCGAAGAGTGCCGGGCCTACGGCCTGACGCCGGTGCAATATGCCGCCCTGGTCGCGATCCGCACCCATCCCGGCATCGATGCGACGCGGCTCTCCGCCGTGATTGCCTTCGACCGCTCGACGCTCGGCAGCGTGATCGAGCGGCTGGAGGCCAAGGACTACATCGAACGCAAGCCGGCGCGGGAGGACAAACGGGTAAAACTGCTGCATCTGACCAGGCAAGGCGCGGCGCTCTTGCGCGATATCATGCCGTCGGTCGATCGCGCCCAGGCGCGGATGTTGCAGCCGCTGAAGGCGGCGGACCGCAAGACGTTGCTGGCGCTGCTGACGCAGCTGGTCGATCTCAACAATGAGGCGTCGCGGGTGCCGCTGCGCGCCGAAGACGCGCTCGAACATCTTGGGAAAGCGAACTGATGGGATCGGACGTGCGGCCAGTCCTGATTGCGGGTGGCGGCATCGGCGGCCTGGCGGCGGCGCTTGGCCTCGCGCAAAAAGGGATTTCTTCGATTCTGCTCGAAAAGGCATCCGCGCTCGGCGAAATCGGCGCCGGCATCCAGCTCGGCCCCAATGCATTTCATGCCTTCGACTATCTCGGCGTCGGCGAGGCCGCGCGGAGCATGGCGGTCTATATCGATCAGCTGCGGCTGATGGATGCGCTGACCGCCGAGGAGATCACCCATGTCGATTTGCGCGACGCCTTCCGCTCGCGCTTCGGTAACCCCTACGCGGTGGTCCATCGTGGCGATCTGCACGGCGTGTTTCTCAGGGCTTGTCAGGCCCACGGCCTGATCGAGCTGCGCGTCAGCAGCGAAGTTTTGGGGTATGATCAGGATGACTCTTTGGTGACGGCGCGGCTTGCCTCCGGTGACACCGTCACCGGCTCGCTGCTGATCGGCGCGGACGGCCTGTGGTCGAATATCCGAAAGAAAGTCACCGCCGACGGGCCGCCGCGCGTTTCCGGTCACACCACCTATCGTTCCGTGATACCGACCGAAGAGATGCCGGAAGATCTGCGCTGGAATGCGGCGACGCTGTGGGCCGGCCCGAAATGCCACATCGTGCATTATCCGCTGTCGGGCTGGAAAGTGTTCAATCTCGTCGTCACCTGTCACAACGACGCCCCGGAGCCGGTGGCGGGAAAACCGGTGTCCGACGCCGAGGTGATGCGGGGTTTTGCGCATATCCACGCGCGCGCGCAAGAGATCATTCGCCACGGCAAGAACTGGCGGCTCTGGGTGTTGTGCGACCGCGAGCCCACCGAGCGCTGGGTCGACGGCCGGGTCGCGCTGCTCGGCGACGCCGCGCATCCGATGCTGCAATATTTCGCGCAAGGCGCCTGCATGGCGCTGGAAGACGCGGTGTGCCTGTCGCACATGCTCGATGCTTATCCGGATGATCGCACAGGCGCGCTCGAGCACTATCGTTCGCAGCGTTTTCCCCGCACCGCGCGCGTGCAACTGTTATCCCGCGCCATTGGCGAGCACATTTATCATCCCTCCGGCGAACACGCCCGCCTCCGCAACGCCATCATGAGCGCGAAGTCGTCGGAAGATTATTATCGCGATCTCGCCTGGCTCTATGGCGGCACGGGGTTGGCGGGATAAGGCGCATTTGTCATTCCGGGGCCTGCGCCAAGAGGCGCATCCCGGAATGACGAAATTTATTTCAACCGTCCGGAGACGCTAGACTAAACCTTCAGCAACGCTTGTCGGTCGATCTTGCCGGTGCCGGTTTTTGGCAACTCGTCGATGAATTTTATCTCGCGGGGATATTTGTAGGGCAGCAGCTTTGCCTTCACAAAATCCTGCAGCGTTTTTGTCGTATCCGCGGTATTGAGCACAGGGTTGTTCAAGACGACGACCGCCTTCAGCGTCATGCGCCGGTCCGGCAATTCCGCCGCGAACACCGCGCATTCGCGCACTTTCGGATGTTCGGCGAGGCAAAGCTCGACTTCGAGCGGGTAGACCCATTGGCCGGAAATCTTGATCAGGTCGTCGGCGCGGCCGCGGAAGAAATGAAAGCCGTCGGCGTCGCGGACAAAACGGTCGCCGGTGTAGATCCAGCCCCCCTCGCGGATGGTCTCGGCCGATTTGTCCGGCCGGTTCCAGTACAGCGGTGTATTGGAATCGCCGCGGACCCAAAGAATCCCTTCTTCGTTGTCGGCGACCTCGCGGCCGTCTTTGTCCCTGAGCGCGATTTCATAGCCGGGCACCCGAAGACCCGCGGCGCCGAGTTTTTTCTTCTCCGGATGGTTGCTGAGGTAGATGTGCAGCACTTCCGTGGAGCCCAGCCCTTCGACGATCTCAAGGGCGGTGAGGGTCTTCCAGCCGTTGAACACATCGGCTGACAGCACCTCGGCGGCGGACAGCGCCATGCGCAGCGACGAAAAATCCGTCGCCGCCGCGCGGTCGGCCTTTGTCAGGGACGTGTAGAGCGTCGGCAATCCGAAGAAGACCGAGGGTCTGAAGCGCGCGATGGCCTCAAAGATCGCCGCCGGCGTGGGCTGGCCCGGCAGCAGCAGCGTCGCC
>JGI12053J15887_10000347_pt1 | contig 18397 bp, 19 predicted proteins | sample MedBloCAOM1_O3_FD_15887 | JGI IMG/M metagenome (IMG submission 15887)
GGTTCTCTTGGTAGAGTCTTAAAGGTAGAGTAATTTGTAACTAATTACCAATAAAGTCCTTACAGGCTGTTACCGCTTGAATGGGATTCAAGAGGTCGTGGGTTCGAATCCCGCCGGCCCGAGGAGCAACGACGCGATCGCCGACAACGCCGCAAATGGCCAGCATCCGCATGAGGCAGGGCTCTCAACTGCCTCCCATTCCGGTTGCTTTCAGAAAATCGAGAACATCACTACCCCAGATCTTGATTCCTTCTTCCCAGCAAGCGAAGCCGATTGCCCCCTCAGCATGGGTGGTTCCAAATGCGGCATAAACTTTGGCTTGGTTTGCGCCCCCTTTTTCACGGATCATCGGACCAAGCACGTCACTGGGTCCAAGAGTGTAATCATTCTGGGCTTGCAACAAAAACACTGGCATTTTGGAGCGCTGGACTGCCTCTATGGTTCTCTGTCGTATTTCTCGGTTGCCCCAAGACATCGCTCCAGGGCTGAAGGCAATACAAGCGCGTAAATTGAGACCTCTTTCCGCCGCCAGCAACGACTGTAATCCGCCGTAAGCTACGCCCCCAACCGCGATTGCATCAGCATTGATATAGGTCTGTTTTTTTAACCAATTCAGAGCAGCGACGACGTCTTCGTTAGACTCTTCCGCGAGCGCAACCACCTTTCGTTGAATGGATACCCGGTCTTCGCCGGACCCGATATAGTCTTGGATTGTATCGCCGAAATATTCTCCCGGCGAAGGATGATGTCCGTGCCGAACCGGAACAAAGAGTGCATAGCTGTGTTGAGTGCAAAACAGCCCAAGCTCCGGGCGAGCCGAAGGATATTTTTCTGCGCCATGATTCCATACAATCGCCGGAAAAGGTCCATCGCCCTTCGGTTTATAAACCCAGCCGCGGAGCGTTAATCCGTTGCTGGGAAACTCTACGGATAGGGCAGTCTTCCGGAAAGCTTTCACCGTATCGGACTGCACGTGCGCCGGTTCGTGAATCGAATCAGATGCAGCATCATCCGCGGGAGCTGGAGCAGCGAGCGGGGTTGATTCAGCCGGCGATGCGACCGCGCGGGCGAGAACCAGGGACGAGGCAAAGACCGACCCAGCCCAGATCAACCCAAGCAGAGTATGGCGCATAGGCGGTTTACCGAATCGGCATCATCCGCTTCTGCGTCAGAAGTTGTCAATCCTACCCTTTTCTTCCCACGAACCCGCGCTACGGTATCGAACCTAATAATGGTTCGAACGCTTTTCGTTGTTGTTTTTTGCTTTATCGGCGTCACTCTGCGAGCGCAGAACGCCCAACCGAGCGCATCTCCGTCGGCATCAGCGTCACCTTCGCCCTTAAGTGCACCTTCGCCGACACCGACTCCGCAGATCCCGCGCGACCTGATACCCAACCCGAACAATGTTCCGGTCCCGACGCCGCCGCCTTCCGCCCCCGACCTGTTGCCTGAATCGAATAAGTTACCGCCGACACCTACTCCTGGTCCCAATCCAGCCGATCTGATTCCTCAGGGTATACCCATGGGAAGTCCGACTCCGACTCCCAAACCATTGGCCGAACAGGCAGTAAAGGACAAAGCGCGATTTCGCGAGATCTTGACAATCGCCAAGCGAGATCCTCACTCGATCGAATTATTGGCCAACGCCGCCAAGGCGGATAACCTGGAGTACAAGCGCGGATGGCTGAGGGACTACGATAGCTACCTGAGCGAGGTAATGCGGAAACTTGAGCCCCGTCTGAAGACGACGATAAATACTTGGCAAATAGGCCAGGTGTCTACCCATAGCCAGCACAATATCAAGCCGACTATTCCTTTGCGCGACTTGCAATCCTCCAGTCGCTGATTGTCCGCATCCGGTCGAGGTTGCACGGGTGCTATTTTTCGGCCGCTGCCCGCCGGCGGCGGCCACTTAACAAATAGATGGCGGCACGCAGTTCAAGCAGCGGGTCATCCGACGGATCGATTCCGTCTACGCGTGGGATAGGATCGAAGATGATATGTTTTTGTTCGTGATCGCTATTAGAGACCGGCTCGGTTAAAACCAGCGTACCGAGCTCGAGCAAAGTCCGATCCCCCGGCCAGTGGAAAGTCGCGTCGTCGACGATATCTCCGTCGTTTGCCAGTTGAACGAGAATGCGAAACCTGATCGGGCCTTTGGCAATTCGTTCGGTAAGTTCGTCGAACAGGTAGTTTGCGCTCTTGCCAGCGGCAGTAGCATCGTCCAGATGATCGTTGCCGGCTTCCGGGACGATTCGGTAGCGTCCGTAGCGACTGACGCCATCCTTGTTGGTGAAATGCATGGCCGTCACTCCGAAGTATGATTCTCGAGCGAAGCTGGATGGAGCGGGCTTAGGTGTTTGGACAAATTCGAGCGCCTTTGGATGGGCTCCGAGGAACGCTTCAATTGGGGATGGCGATGGCTTGGACGGATCGCTGGAAGCCAGAGCACGCAAGAACTCGAGAAACTCCTGGCCAGTTCTGGTGGGGAATCCATCGGTCGAATGGCTAACAATGTCGGTGTGAAGGTGCTCCCCAAGGTGAAACCGAATCGCCAATCCGCGCGGATTCGCATTGGGATCNTTATCAGGTACCAGCGGAAGCCCGGTGGAGTCGGAGAAGCGTACAGTTNCCGGGGTAGACTCCCGTTGTATATGAGGCGCCCGGGTGAGGGNAGCGGCGTCGGACGAAGGCGTAAAAGTACCAGTCAGCATAGTGCCTTTGGCATGGGCTGGTCGAAAGCCGGGGTGCAGTCCGAAGATGGTGTCGAACTGTTGAAGCAGATCCTGACTCAACGCAATAAGCTTGTCATCTTTGGGAAGTGGCATGGTTGATTTCCTTCTTAGAACTCAGCGATTCTCGTTTCTCTTTCTCCGTCTGTCCAACCACATCAAAATCTTGACCGAAATAGCTGCGGTTTTGAGTCCCGAATGCTGCCAGGGCGAGAATTTTCGCTCGTTCGTTCCCTACGTTCCCAGTGTCTTCAAAAACTCAACGACTTTCCGTTTGCCGCCGGTCACCACGGATTGGCCGTCGCAGAGCAAGAGCACATCAAAGTCGTAATCGAGCAGTTTGCGTAGCGATCGTTTGAGTTTCGAGGAGTTATCGAGCTTGGGCTCCGGGATCAAGCTCAGCGTGCCCGGCGGGTTCCCGATGATCGCATCGCCCAGGAGCAGGATTCCGCCCATCTCTCGTGAGCGGGCGTGGTGCGCTGGGCTAAAATACAGCCCGATCTCGCCGGCCGATTTGCCGGGAAGATGAATCACCTGCAGAGCACCAGCAATCAGCTCCCCTTCGCTAACCACTTCATCGACCCCAAGGGAGGCTAGTTGCGTCACCTCATCCGCGCCCGCGACGACGTGAGCGCCGAAGCGAGTCCGAAACAGCTCGGCGTCCCGAATATGGTCACGGTTGGTGAGGACGATTTTCGTGATCGGCTTCATCACGTTAAAGATCGGCCAGTCATCTTCTCCGGGTGCTGGTGGATCAACGAGCACCGTAGATTGCTCGAGCGTTATCGCGTAACCGTTTAAGTCCCACGGCCTATCGGTGTAAGTCGAACCCCATGTGAAGATGCTTGGAAGAATTTCGCGCATGGTGCTGATAATGTGCCCGACACGGAGGGGACATGCGAGGGCCGAATTGGAGCGAGCGGGATTACATCCCGCATCAGCACCCGGCTCGGGCTACAGACCGGGTCGATCCGCGGGCTCATCCATCAGTTCTGCTTACAGCGGAATCACGCCGCTGCTGCGTTGTGCGGCAAACAAAGCGCAATGGTGAGCGATGCCGCGGCCGCAAGGGCCCCCGCTGTTCGCACCTGATTCCATGCCATCCAGCTGGTGAAATTGCATGGCGGCAATGCTCTGCGTGGCTGCCAGGCGACCAAGTCCATTCATGACGAAGGCCGAAAAAGTGAAAAAGAACCCGGCCATCAGCCCGCAGGTGAGTGCCGAGATAAACGTCAAAGCAAAGGGTAGACTGTTGAACATTTGAGGATCCCTCGAAGACTTGTTAAGCCAGGAATTAATCCAGCCATACCGATCGATGATCGACGGCGAATTTTCGGAAAGGAGTTGGCTTGCGACCGAGCAACTGCTCCACTGCGGGAGTAACCTCGCTGCCAAGCCCGGAGTCCCGGATCCAGGCATACAATTCCGCCAGGCCTTCTGCGAAATAAGGATCGGCGCCGGCTCCGCGTAACTCAGCCTCTAGCGCGGCAGCAGGGATGGACTGGTACCGAATCGTTCGGCCTATCGCTGATCCGATCTGTTCCGCCACCTCCGAGGTGTGCAACGCTTCCGGACCGCTCAGATCGTAACTGCTGCCGAGATGCCGATCGTTCCTGAGCACGGCGACGGCTGCCTCACCAAGGTCGCGCAGATCGAGATGACTGATCCGTGCATCCCCCAGCGGCAGAAAAATCGCGCCCGCTGTTCGGATGGTCTCCCCGTAGAAAGCCGTGAAATCCTGCATGAAAAAGCTCGGGCGCAGTATCGTGTACGGAATGCCGGAGGAGCGGACTGCTTCATCAATCACCGGGTGGCGGCTACTGAAGCGAGCTTCATTTTTCGGGCTCGCGCCAAAGCTGGAGAACCAAAGAAGCCGCCTCACTCCGGCAGATTGAGCCGCGGATACGACGTTCAAACCGAGTACCTCCATATCGATCACGTCCGGGATCACGAAGGCAACGGTGGCGATCCCCCGCATCGTCCGCGCCAGATTTTCGGGATCCCGCATATCGACGGTGACTCCCGCTGCGGCGCCCACCGCCAACCCGCGTCGACTGCCGGCAAGCACCGGGATACCGGCCTCAGCAAGAGCCGGAATAACATGGTTTCCGACAAGTCCCGGGGCTCCGAGGAACAGCGCTGAAGTGGAGATAGTAGAATTCATGACGGCAACCTGCTGGCCACCGTCTGATCTCTCCAAGACTCTTTACAACCTCGATTGATTCCGCAAAGGTATCAGACGTGGATCTGGTCAAGCTCCGGTATTTTCGAACGGTTGCGCAAACCTTGCATTTCCGACGGGCAGCGGCGTTGCTGGGTGTTTCTCAACCGCCTCTGAGCAAGAGCATTAAAAATCTGGAGGACGAGCTGGGTACCCCGCTCCTGGTGCGAACCCGGCGTCATGTCGAGCTCACGCCGGCCGGCCAGGCGCTCCTCGAGCAATCCGAAAGAATTTTTCGGGAACTAGAGACTGCCCGGATCGAGGTCAAACGACATGGTACCGGCGAGAAAGGCTTGCTCCGGATCGGCTGTGAGGATGGGACAACGTTCACCATATTACCGCCACTCCTGCAGAATTTCCAAAAGCAGTACCCGGCTGTTCGATGTTCGATTGTTACCCGACCCATGGCCGACCAGATCGTAGCGCTGCGGTCCGGCGATTTGGACGCTGGTATCTTGCCGCTGCCGCTGAACGATTCGGGGCTGGAAGTGATTAAATTGGGTAGCTGTTCGATGATCGCGGCCTTCGCGGCCCATCTGCCGCTGTCCGAAACGGAGAGACTCCAGCTCCGGGATTTGCGTCATCAATCGGTCGTTGCGCTGCCAGACGACTCAGACAATCTTTACGGCGTCATTTTGCCGTATCTCAAGAAGCGAAAGATTCCCATCAATCTCGTTCGTGGAGCGTCCGATCTAACCACTTTACTACTGATGGCTGCTTCCGGCCTTGGGGTAGCCTTGATTCCTTCCAGTTATCGAGAATGCGGGCCGCCCGGTTTGGTCTATCGCGAGATCGTCGACAGCACCCTGGATCTTTCCGTCGGCCTGGTCTGGAGAAAAGGGACGGCTAAAGCTGTCATTCTGAATTTTATCCGAGTCGTGAGTGGCATGGGCGTTCCTGTGCATTGATGCCGCAGGGCAAGACGCTATGAACCGTTTAGGGTTTGAGCGGAGCGTGTTCCGCTCTCAGCGAATAGCGCAAGCAGTTCGGCGAATCGCCTCTCGTAGGATTGGCAGATAGGACTATCGCNGTCCGGGTCGACCCACTCCGGATGTTGCTCGCGTAGGGCGTCTCGCATGTGCTGTTGGAGTTCTGCGTAGGTCCGGATTGCGTCGTCCATGGCGTGGGTGGCGGCTTGGGATTAGCAGGTCGAGTCTTTACTGACCACGGGCGGCGGATTGCACTTTGCTCCGGAAGCGCGCCGGGAAGATGCTAAGTCTAGCCGATCGGTTTCGTTCCTGAAGTGATTGACCGCTATTCACCATAGGAAGAACATCTCCTCCCGCACGATCGTTCGCTATTGATCAGGTGAGCAGACTTTTGGCGCTGCCAACGGACTGCCGTCGTATCGCTCTTTCGAGGGAGGGAGTGTTCGGCTGGCGATCAGATTTCGAGTGCGCCGTTCGTCTGGGAAAAGCGAGATGCCGGCAGTCCCTGGGGCCGGTGACAAGCTGGTGGCCTCGCCGCTCGGTTCTGCGTTCGGAACATGGCAGCACCGGTCCGACGCCACTGACCTACGCTAAACTGGTCGATGATTATTTAAGCCAGGCGAATCGCAACCATCCCGGCGGGGGCTGCGCCGTCAGCGAATTAGCGCCTCGCGGTCAGTCTACGTATTAGGGGGTGGAGGTTGCGACCCGAAGAAATCCTCTAATGATAAATCAAGCCGCAGTTGGCCCCGATCTTTCCGCGATTGCATGACGGTGGCGGCGTTTAGCAGGTATTTTTCGAACCGCGCGAGCTGAGAGTTACTGAACGTACATTCCTCGTGAAAGAAAGCTTTAACGGAGGGATCGGTCTTCCAGCGCTGCGCGAAATCGACTAGTCGAGCGAAGGTCTTTGGATGCATGTGCAAGATTCGGTTAAGGTAACCCTTCTGCTCGAATACGTTCTGGTTCAGTAGCCCGGCGTCGGTGTCGACAATGGTCAATTTCTTGACGGTTACGGGCGTCGCGCCTGCCGGCACGTTTTCCGCCTTGCGGGTATTCTTGATCTGCCCTTGATCCTGGTAGTAAATCGTCGCGTAATCGCTGATGTTGCCGCCGGTGAGCCGGTCGGATTGGGCCATCAGGTAGTCGAGTAAAATCATTTCGCTCATATCGCGCATTGCTACCAGGGCTTGCACATTGACTTGGGTAAATCCCTGTGAACCGAGGATCGCCTGAACCGGTCGCGAGTCCGCCATGTTTTGAAACGCGCGCGTTGAGCTCAAATTGGATCCTGCCCCCAACCACACGGCGTAATGCTCCTCCCCGCGAGTGTTCTTCTCGAGCGCGCCGTAGATTTGCAGGAAATCGTTGGTGAAGAGAGTGCGTGCTACCGATGAACCGCGCGGGTCGGCGTAGTACCGATTGAACAGGTCCCAACTTTTCCGAACGGTCCCGCGGATCCCGAGGTCCGCTGCCATTTTTACGACACGCTTGTGCTGTTCGATATCCATCGTCCGGAGCACCGCTGGTTCGATCTCGCAAATATCGCCAAGCACCCGAGACACGTGATAGTACCCCAGGATTGCCGCCGTGCTGGTCGTGGTAAACGCGTTGTCGGTCTGCTTAAATTTCGCCAGGTCCTTACTGGACTTGCGAATCGCGGTGCAATATGCGGCCGTTTCCAGTCCAGATTTGGGAGCATTATCCGGAACTGCGAACAGTTCGACGGCTGCACTGGTGCTTTTATCTTTTGGACATAGTGCCACCGCACCGTCCGCCGCGGTGTTGCCAAATTTATAGAAGTCGTAGCGGATAAGCTCCTGCTCGTCTGCAATGTCTTTCGAGCCGTTCTCGCCCCGATAGTTACCGAATGGAAGATGCTTCGGTATTACACCGATTTCCGGCGGGCGATTGCCTGTTGTGCTGAATTCTACGACGCGCGCTCCGCGCGGGGCGCCGCGATCGAGGGAACCTTCGTAAATATCAGTGGTCTGAGCAACCGACTCCCGGACAAAAAAGGCAATCGGGAGGCAAGCAAGGAAAAGAAACCGGCGCTGCGAGCCGGCTCCGGAGGGGATCAGAGCTTTCATACTAAGCCGCAAGTCTTAACCTTTTGGCCGACGATTGTATAGTCAGCGAAAGCATAACCAAACGAATCTTGATCGGAATCCGCGCGTTGTGCTTAAATCCAATGTATTCAACCACAGCCGTGAACGTCTGGTACCTGAGCTTCCACGGCGGGACGGATCACAATTCCCGCAACAACATCCACGTCTATTCCGAAACCGGCGAAGAGCTGCGAAAAGCACTTAATCGGAACAGCCTGCCAGACCACGTCGAATTGCGCGAGTTGCGCGGGTTTGGCTTAGGGCCAGACCACCATCTCTACGTCGTTAACGCTTACCGAGAGGCCAGCCAGATCCTTCGGTTTACTGGGAAGGCTAACTCAGAAGGGCAACACGATTTCCTGAACGTCTTCGTGGCGCACCACCACGAGCGAAATCCACAGCTGGTGCATCCGTTTAACTTTGCCTTCTGCACCGCAGGTAATCTTCACGTTTCCAATCAGGATACCAATTGTGTATCCCGGTATCATGGCCCCCACGCCACACACCCCGGTTTGCCGATGCCGTCACCCGACGCCATCCGGGAAATTGACCAACCTGCTCCCGGCGTCTTCGTTCCCTCGGTAAAACAATGGAAAGATGGGGTGGGAGTCGTCCGAGACGTCCTTATCGGCCCGGATGCGAACTTGTACGTCGCGGACCGGGAGACAGACATGGTGACAATCTACGACCCTGATACTGGTCAACGCACCGGCGTCATTCAATCCGAACAGCTTTCCAAACCGATTCATTTAACGTTGGATCCGACGGCCCGTTTTCTGCTGATTGGCAATAGTGGCAATGACTCGGTTGCGCGTTATGAATTTGCGACCAAGACCTGCTCAAGGCTGATCCCATCCGGCGCTTGCAATCTGGACGGTCCCGCCGGCATGGGGTTCGGAAAAGACGGTGCTTTTTACGTGGCAAGCAGGTTGTCGAAGGAAGTTCTTCGCTTTCGTTTTGACCACGGCCAAGCCATTGGCCGACCATTCATCACGGGTCTCGAGGACAATCCGGAATTTTTATTATCTGTGACCGTTTAAACGGGCATCGCTTCACTCGATTGCTAGTGATAAAGTCTATTATCATTACTCAAGGCCCTCTGGGTTATCGCGAAAAACCGCGATCGTGCAAATCGGGCTGTCGCGCCATTCCTCGATCCGCTCCAGTTTGTGTACGCAATAATGCGTATATACAAATTTTCTGCCGGCCTTAGAATGTTGATCAGTTGTACCCGTAGTTTTTCGATCCCAACCCCGTGCTGGACAACACTCAACTCTCCCGACCGAAGGCCGATTTCTTCGCCCAGGACATGTATATGGTCCATGTCACGGGCTTCCCGCACGAGAGGCTCGTGCTCCAGAAGCCAGTGAAGTCCTCCGGAAATGCCCGGTTCGAGTTGTGGAGGACGGACCCCAGGGATGGTCGGCACATCCCACCTCCAAGCGGTGAGGGTGTACTGTTCGGAACCTCGACGTTCTCAATAATGAATAGCGGGAACCGGACACTTTACGCACCGAAGGCCTCCTGGAAATTCAACTTCGAAACGGCCGATGATGACAGTGCTTTTGTAGGCATGCGTCGCCTCAACCTCAAGGCAATGTACAATGACCCGTCTCAGATGCGTGAGGCACTCGTTTGGGGTCTGTTCAACCGGATCGGTGTGCCCGCGCCTCGGCACACCTTCGCGAATTTGGCCTTCGACGCCGAGTATAGAGGTCTCTTCTCCCTGATCGAAGAAGTCGACAAGAGATTTCTCAAAGACCACTTTGGCGAGAACCACCGGGGCAACCTCTACAAGGCGTACTGCGGAGACAAGGGATGCGCTACGCTTGAACATCGGAGCAAGGATGGTGACGACAGCGGCCGGCAATACTTCACCGCTGGGAACAAAAACCTAACCTATCGCCTCAAGACGAATGAGGACGATCGCAAAGCCAACACCTACGACGATCTCGCCGCCTTCATCAGGACGATCAATGGCGTAGAGCTGTCCGGGGGTAACCAGAAGTTCGACACCGATGCCTTCCGGGAGTCGGTGGACCGCGTCCTGAACGCCCGCGCATTTCTCAGATGGGCGGCAGCCAACGTGCTTCTTGGAAGCTGGGACAACTATTTCGCGACGCCATCCAATTACTACCTCTACAACTCGGGGCGACAGGGGGCCGAACACGACTTCATGACCTCCCCGTACTTCACTTTCATTCCGTGGGACTACGACAACTGCTTCGGAATCGACTACTTCGACACGCGCTGGCAGGATACGGACCTACTCGACTGGCCGAGCAACACGACGCGCTATTGGAACAATCGAGGCCGCTCGTCAATCCCGTTGGTTCAAAATCTACTAATCAATCACGATTACCGCCAGTACTACCTGGATTCCGTCGAACACTTGCTCGACACCGAGTTCAGTCCCGATGCCGTCGCGGCCCAGATCTCGCCCGATTTGGAAACCGGCCTCTGGGCGCGAGTGCGCCAGGCGGCCTATCTCGAGTCCGACACGCCGCATGGAGCGCCGTTCACGGGCCGGCAGTTCACTAACGACGAGGTCTATTTAGCCGGATGCAAGCAGAATGAGATCCGGCACGACAAGGCCATGATCGACGGCATCCTTAACTACGTTCGGATGAGGTATGACAGCGCCCGGAAGCAGCTGCAGGAGCTGAGGAAGACGATCCCCCGTGGTGAAGGCGCAGCTGCGTTCCCCGCAACGGTGGAACCGTTACCCGGAAGAGTCTGAGTGTGGAGCAGCTTATTCTGCTCCACGAAGCGAAGATCTACGACCTATTGGGCGGGCAAGCGGATCCTCGCCTCGAGGCGAGCGGGGTGCTTGCCAAAGACGGTATTTTCTACGTCATCTTCGACAACCTCGCCGACGTCGCACGCCTCGGTAGCCAACTCTCGGGCGAAGATAGCGGCAATCGTCTCATCCGGCAGGAGCATGGCCACCGCCGCGGCTTCGAGGACATCGCCTACGATCGTTTGTCGGACCGCTTCTACGTGTTGATCGAGTCCCTGCCCCGTGGTGGTGGGCGCTTCATGGCGAAGGTCCAAGAGTACGACGAAAGCTTTCGCTACCAGTCGGATGCCTGGCTCGACTTCCCGTTGCAGCGGCCGAACAAAGGTCTTGAGGGCCTAACCTGCGTCCACAGGGACGGGGAGACCCACCTGCTCGGGCTGTGCGAGGGCAACAAGTGCAAAGCAGGAACCGCCGGTCGGACGCCGGGAGGAGGACGGATCCAGGTTTTCCGTCGCGGTCAGAATCACTGGGACCGTGTGGGAAGGATTCGGTTGCCGACAACGTTGTCCTTCGAGGACTATAGTAGTATCGCGGCGGACGGCGACCGGATCGCCGTCGTGTCCCAAGTCGCCTCGGCGCTGTGGGTTGGAAGGTTAGCGCCTTCGGGCTGGGACGTCGCCGATGAGGGTGTAACTTACGCCTTTCCCCGCAACGCCCAAGATCAGGTGGTGTACTGCACCATCGAGGGCGTTTCGTGGATCACACCCTACCGGATCGCAGTGGTTTCCGACAAGGCCAAGTCGACACAGAGTAAGCGGTGCAGAGACAAGGACCAATCGATTCACATCTTCGAGATCCCGTGCATGACGCCAACGTGAGCTCCGCTTCTACCATTCCCATCCGCGCGCTGTTCCAGCAGCGAATCCCAGGCGACGAGGCACTGCTCCAGCTCGCCAAGCTGCGCTTCGCTCAAGCTGGCCTGGCTGCCGAGGTGTACGCGGAATCACCCGATCACCTCGAACGCATCCTCGGATTCGCGCCGTCCCAAGAATACCTGCCGATGGTTCACCTCAGCCGCACGGTCAACCTGCTCCACGAGCAGGACCGCATCATTGTCGAGGCGTTTGCGGCTCGATTCGCAGGACGGGTGGCGGGGTTCGTCGTGCACGACAAGGCCGAGATGAGGGAACAAACCAACACGCTGGTAGATGTTTTACAGGAACTCGGCGGCCGCCTCGAGCGGGAGAAGAACTGCCCGTTCCTCTTCCTGGAATACGCCGCTGGCCTGGAACCCGCATGGTTCGTCGAGGTGATGGAGCGCCTCCGGCCCGTCACACTGGTTAGCTGCTGCATCGACGTCGGCCATGTCGGCATCAAGCAGGCCTGTACGAGCTTCGCCCACCAACATCCCGGCCTCGAACTCTGGACCTTGAGCGTCGAGGATGACCGTCTGCCGGCGCTGGTGACGGACGTGCAGGGTGCGATTGAGACCGCGCTTCCGACCGTGCTCGAGATGACGCGCTCGCTCGGGAAGATTGGCAAGCTCTTGCACTTCCACTTGCACGATGGGCATCCGCTCATCCGCGGTCTCTCCGACCACTTCAGCTTTCTGATCCGTGTTCCGATTCCCTTCAGCTACGCGGGTCGCCGATCATTAAGCACCCTGTACGGGCCCTTCGGCCTGAAGGACATCGTGTCGAACGCCCTCCAGACATGCCGCTCGGGGGGTGTATCGTTCACGCTGGAAATCCATCAGGCGGAAGGGCGACTCCCCCTGGCCGACGCGGCGGGACTCTTCGGGCACTGGCAGAACATCGCGAACGGAGAGCGCATGAACTACTGGCTCTCCGTGCTGGCCGAGAACGCCCTGCTTTTGGACGAGCTCAGGCGTAGGTTCTGAGGACCTCGTGTACGCCCTCGACCGCCATGCCGCCCTCGCCGACCGCGGCGGCGCAGCGTTTCACCGAGCCGGAGCGCACGTCGCCCGCGGCGAAGATGCCCGGCCAGCTCGTCTCCAGCGGTCCGGGAGAACGGCCCATACCTTTCCACGACGGCGCGGCGGCGACCGCGTGTCCGGTTTTGATGAAGCCCTTTTCATCGCGCTCGATCTCGGGCGGCAGCCAAGCGGTGCACGGCTTTGCGCCGATCATGGAAAAGACCGCCGGTGTCTGCACGATGCGCCGTTCGTGCGTCTTCGTGTTCTCCAACTCGACCGCTTCGAGAACCTTCCCGCCTATCAGTTTCCGGATCTCAGTGTGCGCTAGAATCTCGATGTTTTCCTTCGCCTCGACGCGGCGCGAAAGATAGCTCGACATGCTCTTCGCTAGACCTTCGCTGCGGATCACCAGCAGCACTTTCTCCGCGCCTTCGGAAAGAAACATTGCGGCCTGTCCGGCCGAATTCCCGCCGCCGGCGACGATGACGGTCGAGCCGTGGCAGAGCTGCCCTTCCCGCGCCGTGGCAGCGTAGTAAACGCCGGAGCCCTCGAAGTTCTCGCGCCCGTCGGCTTCCAGAAGATGATAGTTCGCGCCCGTCGCGATGATGACGCACTTCGCGCGCAGGATCGCATTGCAGCCCTCGACTTGGAGGCTCGCTCGGTGCTCGCCATCGGTAAATGCGAGCGAGAGCGCCTGCGCTGGCGTGGAAAATTTCGCACCGAAACGATAGGCCTGAAGTTGCGCGCTGTAAGTCAGCTCGCCACCGCTGATGCCGGTGGGAAAGCCGAAAAAGTTCTCGATTAACGAAGACGACCCGGCTTGTCCGCCCGGCGCGTAGCTTTCCAAAACCACAGTTTTGAGCCCTTCGGACGCGGCATAAACCGCGGCGGCGAGACCGGCCGGACCTGCGCCGACGATGGCGAGATCGCACGTGATTTCGCTCTCGTCCTCGCCTGTCAGCCGTCGGAGTAGCCCGGCGACGTGCGCGACTTCGCGCAACGACGGGCGTCGCAGCGGCATGCCGTTCGCTGTGATCAGCGCAGGCAGGTCGCGACTTGCCAGGTGCAATCGCTCACACAGGGCGCGCCCATATTCGCTTTGAAAAGCAATCAGCCGGTGCGGGATGTGATTTTTATCGAGAAAATCGTCGAGCTGGTGGCCGTCGCGCGAGTCATCCGTCGCGACGATGCGCAGCCCAGCAAATTCGCGGTCGCGCTGCAGCCGCTCCCGGCGCATGATGAACGCGCGCACGATCGGCTGGCTCACGCCGGGTAGCTCAGCCAGCGCCTGGCGAAGCCGATCCGCCGGCACTTCCAAAACCTCGGTTTCATCCGCTTTGCCTCGCCCGCTGGCCAGCGCCGCTGTGCCCATGAGCATCGCCACTTCGCCGACGAAATCGCGCGGGCCGGAGGTCGCGAGGATTTGCTCCTGCCCGTCGCGCAACTCGAAGACTTCGAGTTCGCCGCGCAGGGTCACCAACAACCCGAGATCGCGCTGGCCCGCCTTGAATACCAACTCGCCGCGCCGCACGATCCGTCGGGTGCCGAGCGGCTCCAGCATGGCAAGCTGTCGGTCGTCGAGTTTCGGGAAGGCGATGTTCTCTGTATCACGATAAAATTGCTCGTCTTTGTCGAGTTGGGTCATAAGCAGATTCATTAGAGGGCAATGCTCCGTCGTCGCTCCATACTTTTGCGGCGAAACATCTTGGCCAATGGCGGAGCATGTCCCTCTAGAGTTATACGATTTAGACGCGGAAATTACAGCGATACCTTTTTCCGAGGCCCCCGGCCTACCTCAATCCGCAGCATGAAAACGATTTAGTTCAGCCGCGGTTGGAGATGGCCGCGCCGCGCAGCTTCCATTCGCCAGGGGTAGTGCCTTCCCATTCGCGGAAGGCGCGGTAGAAAGAATTCGGATCTTGGTAGCCGAGCAAACAGGCGGTCTCGCCGAGCTCAAGGGACGGTTCCGTAAGGTAAAGCTTCGCCAGCTCGCGCCGAGCGTCCCTCACGAGTTGGCGGAAGGTGGTGCCTTTCTCCGTGATCCGGCGCTGCAAAGTCCGAATGCTTAAGCCCGGGATCGTCGCCTAACTCACCGACACTTCACCAGATGGCGAAGAACTGTTCGGTTGTGACCATGCCCTTGCCCGAGTTCCAGAGCGTGAGCGGCAGACCGCTCTTGCGCAGGACCATGGCCGGATCGACGCCCGCGGCTTGTAGGCCGATTGAAAAGCGCTCGAGATTTTGAACGTATTCACGGGCGATAATCGCAGACATTTACCGGCTCCGCCGCAATTCCATAACAGTCTGCGCCACGCAAGTTCTGGGAGTGAATTACCGGAACCAGAACCCAGCAAAAGTCAGTTAAGAAGGACTTCCTTCGAACGACCTTTAAAATATCCGCTTGTCGAAGATTATCTTAGTCGATCAATCGCCATTTCTACTAATCTTCATGCTTAGCGGTCGCCCAGGAAGTGTAGGACCGCGTAGTTGAAAAGTTCAGGATCCTGTAAGAATGCGAAATGGCTTGCGTTGGGTAGGATCAGCAGTCCGGCGCGCGGGATTGTCGAAGCGATGTAATCCGTGTGCTCGCGCTTGATCGCTTCGTCGTGGTCGCCGTCCACCACCAAAACGGGTGCGGTGATGGCCTTGAGCTGCGCATCTGTCCAGTTCGGCTGGCTCGCCCACATCTTGCTGATTTGGGCGACAAAGACATCGTATTGCTTCGGTGTCGCCGAATACGCCTCGTACTCATGGCCGGCGCGCTCAATAAATGCGGCGAAGGTCGGGTTCTTCTCCACGCCGGCCTTGACGCCCGAAGTCACCGTGTTGGCGGCAAAGGCAAAGATCTCGTCAACCCGGTCTGGGTGGCGCATCGCGAGGTCGAGGCCGAGGATGGCCCCGTCGCTCCACCCGACGATGGCGGCTTTTGCCACCTTCAGCACGTCCATCAGCGCAACCACGTCGTCCGCCATCAGATCATAACCGTATGGCCGAGAATCGCGAGTGCTGCGGCCATGGCCCCGACTGTCCATCACGATCACGGTATGGTACGGGGCCAACGCCTTTATCTGGTTGCCCCAGTACTCCGCGTTTGCCAGGCCGCCATGCAGCAGGATCACCGGCGAGCCCTGGCCGTAGACCGCATAGTGGATACTGATCCCGTTGGCGTTGGCTTGGCCGCTACGCTCGGAGTGGATCGGCGCGGGCGTGGGTGGCAGCACCTCCCAGCGCTCGGCGGCACTGGCGCGCAGTGCAGGCAGAGCGAGAATCAGCAACAGATGATGCATGAACTTCCTCCTCAGCGCGAATTCCCTGTTTTCTGCGATTCGCGATTTCGCGCGGCGGCTCCCCGTTCGCCTGTGCGGGTGGCATGGAACCGCGATGCCGGGCGCAAGACACAGGTCACGTAAGCAATACGGTCCGCCCCCGTCTGCACCGGATAAAGATCCTGCACGGATTCCTACGTCAAAATACCGGCGTTTAGGCTGCAGGCGGTGGATAATCTTCGACGGTTGCTGCATTAAATTCATTTCGTTCATCGAATATCTCTTCGAACCTCGCTTTCAGAAACGGTAAACGATCTCGATTCACGCGAGAGTGTGCGCTAACTAGCACGAAAACTTTGCTGAAAGTCGATTTTGTCCCAATTGCCGCGATCGTAGTCTGAACCGCCATCGATAGAAGGGTTGAGGCGAGACGTTGCGGTAATAGTTTGGCACTTCTGAAAGGGAACCAAATGAAAGCTCCGCTGACTTTTACGCACTAGCCGGAATCGTCCAGGAACTCGGGCACGCGGGACAACTTCTCCGGATTGGTCACAATGTAAATTGCCTGGATCCGCCCGTCATTGAGGTGAAGAGTCAGCACTGAAAATGGCTTGCCATTGAGATAACCGACCAAGCCGCGTTCTCCATTAATCTGCGCAGCGCGTACTACTAGATCCTTCGGGACGGTCGTTCTAAGACCGCCCATTATGCCGCGGGCGACTCTTTCTGCACCGTGGATCCGCTTCGGCACCGCAATGCCTTTTCCACCGCCGTCCGAATAAAGTACGACATCGCGAGAGAGCAGGGCGATTAGGCCATCGATCTCTCCCTTGCGGGTTGCCTGAAGAAACCGCTCGAGCAAGTCATTGCGCTCCTCGGCAGATGCTTTGAACCGCCGGCCCACGTCGCCGACGTGCTGGCGCGCCCGACGCAGAATCTGCCTGCAGTTCGCTTCGCTCTGACCGAGAGTCTCCGCTATCTCGGTGTGCTTGTAGTTGAAGACTTCGTGGAGAAGAAAGACCGCACGTTCAACAGCTGTTAGACGCTCCAAGAGTACAAGAAACGCCATGGAAAGCGATTCGTCGATCTTCAGGGCCGTGAGTGGATCGCTCCGCGGATCGGTGACCAAGGGTTCAGGCAACCATTCGCCAACGTACTCCTCGCGTTGGACACGGGCGGACTGCAGATGATTCATGCAGAGACGGCTAATGATGGTGACTAGAAATGCCCTGGGAGATCGAATATCATCGTCTGAAGATTGCTGCCACCGGATAAAGGTCTCCTGCAGCATGTCCTCAGCATCGGCCACCGTTCCGAGCATACGGTAGGCGATCGAGAAGAGCAGCCCGCGATACTGGTCAAAGGTCGCTAACCGGATCACGTCGCGCGTCCCGTTCGTCTCAATCCATCCGTGATGACGAGGATCATTGTTGTTCTGCATGTCTTTCCGCTCCAATCCAAGGGGTGAATCGTCCATCAATCGGCAGCCTCCCGGCTACGATACCAAATGTTAACCCATCCCTCATCTGCAGAACATTAATCAACTGCAAGCTCATTGCGAAAAAGAGGAGGCACGTCCGGTTCTGATGCCCGACGAATGTAACAAACTATTTTCATTGCTGTTAATCCTGTTGAAATACAAATAAGAAACAATTAGTGCGCCTAAGAACATCAACGGATCAATAATGAACATCATGCCATCGCCACTGCTGGCGTCCCCGCCTGACCCGCCGCTGGCCGTTTACCGGCGGCCATGACCTCGTAGTCCAACAATTGTAATGTCCTCCCCGTGGAACTTAATATCACGATTTTCATATTCGCTAACGAGGAGAAGACTGGTGAACGGGCTGATTTGTGACAAGGACTAGCCTACAATCCGTGCTCGACTCCGGCTCAGCATGTGATTTTGCGGGCTAGAACCCCTCCGTTTTCTCCCTTAGCTCCTGCTCAAATGTTCTTCTTTCGGGCATTAACAATCGCAAAGCTTGAGTTTGCATGTCCTCGCGATACATTCGGACTCCGCTGGCGCGTTCGTCTAGTCGGTTAGGACACGGCCCTCTCAAGGCCGGTGCACGGGTTCGAGTCCCGTACGCGCTGCCACCCTCTGAATAGAGGAAAGACGGCTTCAGTAAAGGATCCGCGGGCGATCTTATTCTCTAATTCTCGTGGCCGCTAAAACCGTCTGCGGCCGATATAACCTTGAAAAAAGTGGGACAAGTGGGACAATGCGGGCCCTAATGAAAGCATGCTGGTATGAGCGAAGAGGCTGCTGGAGGGTGATCGTCCCTCCGCGCTTCAGTGAGACCGGGAAGCGGCAGGAGCGGTTCTTTCCGAAACGTGACGAGGCGACTAGATTCATCAGCGACGTCAATCGTAAAGGTAACGTGGCGATCGTTGAACTCGACGAGGAGGAGAAAAACGTTCTGGCCGTGATCAGGGCATCGGAGCTCTACAGCCCAGAGCGG
>JGI12053J15887_10000348_pt1 | contig 18349 bp, 18 predicted proteins | sample MedBloCAOM1_O3_FD_15887 | JGI IMG/M metagenome (IMG submission 15887)
GTATCGTCAGCATCGGCGATGTAGTCAAGCATCGACTGGAGGATCTGGAGCTTGAGACGAACGTCCTACGTGATGTCTACAACGCCGCGCGTTGACGGCTCGGGCGTCGGCCCTGGCCTGCCCGTGTTTCCCGATCTTGTTCCAATTTGAAAGACGGCAAACTCGCTTGGTGCCGCGATCACGACGACAGCAGCCTTCCGGTCGGATGATACACGAGTGACACCAGGGCGCCGCCGTGGCGCTCGAGCCGGCCCGCGAGTTCTAGTTCGAGCAGGACCACGCGCACGGCGGCAGGTGAGCTTCCGGACAGACGAATAAGATCGTCGATCGGAACCGGCGTCGGCCCGAGCAATGCCACGATGCGCGCGCGTTCGTCGCCCCCCGGCTCGACGGCCGGCAATGGCGAGGCATCGGGCTCCTCAGCCGCCGCCGCGATCGCCTCGCCCAGGATCGGGCGCACGACAGTGATGACGTCGGCGGCTTCCGTGACGAGGGTCGCGCCCTGCTTGAGCAAATCGTTGCTGCCTTCCGCGCGTGGATCGAGCGGAGAGCCTGGCACCGCGAACACTTCGCGGCCCTGTTCGAGCGCAAAGCGTGCGGTGATCAACGAGCCGGAGCGTCTGGCCGCTTCCACCACCACGACGCCGACCGCAAGCCCCGAGATCAGCCGGTTGCGGCGGGGGAAATCGCGGGCACGCGGCTCCCAACCGAGCGGCATCTCGGAGATCAAGGCGCCTTCCGCCGCGATGGCATCGGCCAGGTCGGCATGCTCGCGCGGGTAAATGCGATCTTGGCCGCCCGCGAGCACCGCGATGGTCGCAGTCGCGAGGCTCCCGCGATGCGCAGCCGCGTCGACGCCGCGCGCGAGGCCTGACGCGATGGCGAAGCCCGCCGCGCCGAGATCGCGCGCCAGTCGCTCGGCGAAGCGGATGCCCGCTGCCGATGCATTGCGTGCGCCGACGATGGCGACCATCGGCAGGCCGAAGACGGCGGGATTGCCGCGCACGGCGATGAGCGGCGGGGCGTCGTCGATCATCTGCAGCCGGGGCGGATAATCCGGCTCGCCCAACGCCACCAGGGCCACGCCAAGAGATTTTGCCGCGTCGAGTTCGCGCTCGGCATCCTGCCGCGAGCAGATACGCGCCGGTCCGCTGGCGCCGCCGCGCCGTGCCAGGTCGGGCAGGGCCGCCAGTGCCCTGCGGGCGCCGCCGTAATGGTTGACCAGCGCACGGAAGGTCCGCGGCCCCACGTTCGCTACGGATGAGGCGAAGCCAGTCCAGCCGCTGCTCGTCGGTGAGGTGGACTCCCTTGATCGGGTTGTGCACGGGCGCGGTCCGACGCTATTCGGTAACCCACCCTTATGAGAACAAACAATGTACGAAAGTCAATGGCAGGGAGTAAGGGTCAGTTTGGATAAGCCAGTCAGATTGCGCATCCTCTACCTATCGGCCTTCGGAAAAATCTAGCCCACTCAAGCCGGGGCCATGGTTCATTGTTAGAGATCTAGTAGTCAGCGGCGGGTCGCCTGAGTCGCTGCGGATGAGGCGCGCCAAGTCGGCGCGATGACGTTCCTTGAGCCGCCATCACGACGGAGAGCAGCCTTCCGGTCGGATGATACACGAGTGACACCAGGGCGCCGCCGTGGCGCTCGAGCCGCCCCGCGGCGGGGCTTCGTCAGCGGCGAAGCCGCTAACCGAGGCAGGGCGGCCGCAAATAGTCTTTCACTTCGCCGGCGCCGTCCGGGACTGACTGCTCATGTCTGTGGGGCCAGTGCCTGGATTGCCAAGCATGCCGAGCATACTGAGACCCATCAATCCAACAATGAAGAGAACAATCACGCCGCTTGCCATCCACATTATGCGCATATTCTTTTTTTCTTCGTCATCTTGGTTCGTCATTGATCCCTCCTTTTTTCGGATGAACAATGGAGCCGGGCGCGAAAGCCGGTCCCGGCCTACCCAGGCGCTCACGTAGACGCTGGAACAACATTCAACGAATGTAGGTGCCCCAACGCTTTTTGGGAGTCTCATTCTTCGACTTCCAGCCCGCCCGCCCAAGTCAAGTCTGCCAGCTCTTCCGCGCAGCGCAATGGTAGCGCCGCCCCGTGTTGGCGTTGCATGCTCGGACTAGAGGGCAGCTCAAAGACGACCGAGAACCTGCGCCGAACCCGTCAGATGGTGATCGACCTGCCATCCGTCGACCAGGTCGCGGCGGTCGATCGGCTCGCCAAAACGACCGGCTCCAACCCGGTGCCGGCGGACAAGCTGGAGCGCGGCTTCCGCTACGAAAAGCGTAAGTTTGAAGTCGCGGGTTTGACGCCCGTCGCGTCCGAGACCGTCACGCCACCGCGGGTGCTCGAATGTCCGGTCCAGCTCGAAAGCCGTGTTGGAATCGGAATACAGCTTGGACGTCGGCGGGCCTTTGGAAGGTTTCCTCTGCACATTCGAAATGCGCATCCAGCGGATTTATGTCGAGGAGGCCATCTTAATGGCGGGGCATCCGAAACCGTGTAGACCCGAACAAGTGGCGCCCGCTGATCTTCAGCTTTCAGCAATTTTACGGGCTTGCTTCGCAAGTCCACCCCTCTCGGCTCGGCGAAATACCCGAGGGGCTCTATCGCACACCGGATATCGACCTCGCGCGCAAATCTGTCGAGCATGCGGTGCGGATAGGTCTAGGCTCGGTAGAGCGCGCTCGATTTCAGCAATGATGCTGATCACTTTGACACTGGCCGCCGCCGCCGGTTTCCAGGCTGGTGAGGCGGCACTTTTTCGAGCGGCTAATTTTGTCTTCTTCGTAGAACCTCAACCAGAATGCGGGCCTGGGCCATCTTATCGGAGTAGAGCTGGCACCATTTGCGAAGCCCTAGTTGATCTCGAAGCCGCCTGACGTCCTTTTCTTTGATGACAATCTCTGTCTCAGTGAGTGGTGGTTTGATCAGCCTCATGAGCGCTAGCGCGCGAAAGCCATCCGCGTCCGGCGCTAGACGCTCGCAGGTGCCGGCGGCGAGTCTGGCGTAGGCGACCATTTCAGCAAAGGTTGCGCGACCAGGCCGATTGTCCTGCGCTGTCACTGCGCAGCAGCCGATCGCGACATAGATCGAGACGCCGTGGCCTAGAGCTCGCCATGTCGAGTGAGCCAAAGTCGGCGCCTCCTCAAAGAAACCCTTTCTGTCGTCTCGCCTATGCCACAGGGGCGAGCACTACGAAGCTGCAGCCTGCTCAAGTTTCCGTGATGTAATGACGCGGATACCCTTGATCGCTACGAGAGCACTTGCTCAGCAGCGAAGGAGTAGAAGATGCGTTCGATGCAACAGCGTTGGTTGGCCGCGCTCGGCGTTTATCTCGTGCTCGAGATGCAGCCTCTTGCGGCCAGGCTACTAGCGGCGTTCCGAGCGTTCCTGAGATCGAGGGATTAGTGCGCAGCGGCCGTTTGCTGTCGCCGGCGGCGGCACTTTTTCGAGCCCGGTGGATCAGAGAAGTCCGATCACCGTTCCGATCATTGGGACTGGTCGATTGGCGCATTACGAACGGGGCGGTCATAATATGCTTGACCGTTCTCCCACTTTGTAATTCTGAAAATGGCCGGTGAGGTGGACTCCCGCGATCGTGTTGTGCACGGGCTTGGCCGACGGCTGTTCGGAAACCTGCCCTATGAGAACAAACAATGTACGAAAGTAATGGCAGGGAGTAGGGGTCAGTTTGGATCAGCCAGTCAGAATCGGCATCTCATAACGGGAGGGCATGTCACATAGACAGCGGTACTGGATTTGCCCTAGACTTGGCTGGCTAGTGACGTGCACAACGTCCCCCGACACCCCGTGAGCGTCGTTAGTCGAGCCCCGTCAGTCCCCACTGCCGGGGCTCACCATTTAAGGAGCTACAGAAAAAGCCCCGCCTGGGCGGGGCTGAGGTGGTCCAACAAGGTGGGGATCGTCAGATACCCACGTGTCCTAGCTCTCAGACGAGAGTGTCTTAATTAGGGACAACATAGGAACGCTCGCGCTCGCACCGTTCGAGCGTGACGGGGCGCGCCGTCGCCGTTCTGATCGTCATACCAGCGCGTCCACCTCACGCGGAGGCGCGACGTGGCTCTAGCGCATGACGCCGCCGTACGGGCTTCGGGCTGGCGGTCCGTTGACGACCGGTGCCTGCGAGGGTGACGGGAGTGGCGCCGGAGTCCGACTTTCGAAGGTGGGCATCTGCGGCGCGGGGTTGCCAAGACGAGTAGTTGGATCATCCCGCACGACGTCAGCACCGTGCGCGCGGACACCGCGCGCAAAGCTGGGGGTCGATCCGACGACGCAGGCCACCGCTAAGACCGCTGCAAAGACACGTTTCATGGATGCACCTCGTTCTGCGCCAGCCTCCCTTCATGCCCGTATCTAATCATCCGATCTGACACGTGACAGTCCGTCCCCTGGCAAGGCGCTTCGCGCGTCGACCGCAAGGCGAGCGGCCACGCAATATGGCGACATGGGAGGCGCCGGCGGGAATGTTGTTCCTAGCCGACTTTATCGCGCTGGCGCGATGTTCACGGATGTGGAGGGTCGCTGCCGAAGCGCAGTGGGTCTTGGCTTCGTGACACCGGGAGAATCCTATCGATCTCAAGCAGCCGATGGAAATCCGACCGCCCATTTGCCGATATGGTGATAAACGGGCGAATCGGGCATTCGCAGTAAGGCCCATGCCGACGGTGAAACCTCACGGTCATAAGGGCAGGGGGCAAAGGTACGATGATCCACAGCCTGAAGACCGCCGCCGCATGGCGGCTGACTGCCGCTGTGCTAGGCGCCCTGACGAGCACTGCGGCCTACGCCGAGGCCTCGATGAGCGGCACCATGAAACCGCTGGGATCGGTCCGGTTTGCGCCGGATAACGACGTGCGGTGTCTGCTGTCGGCGCTGGAGACCGGGGATCCGGCTACGGGTCCCTCGACCTGGATCCTCAAGGCACCCGCCGGATGCGTGGTCCCGTGGCATTCCCACACGGCCGGTGAGCAGCTGATTGCCATTCGCGGCGCCATCCTGGCCGAGATGACCGATCATCCGCCGACGCGGCTCGGGCCGGGAGGGTTCGCCGCGATGGGGAGCCGTATGCCGCATCAGTTCTCGTGCGTGGGCAACGCTACGTGCATCATGATCGTCATGTTCGATGGGCCCTACGACATCCGATGGGGCAAGGGCGGCTGATACGCGCCTTGCTGGTGGGCTTTGCCCCGCTCCGGCGGGGCGTTTTCTTTGACGGTGCCAACAATTGGGCCCTCGTCACAATTCGATGTTCCTGGCCTGTACCCGCACAAGCGGGGGTTGCGCTGGGGCGATTTCAGCTCATATGGGATGAGCGGGCGCAACGAAAGCGAGGAAGCGATGGCACAACAGATGAGGGCAGAGCGGATACCGGCCCGGAGCAGGGCATGGCTGGAGGCGGAATGCCTGACGGTTGCGAGGCGGACCCTCGGCGGCAAGGGTGTCGAGCGCGTGATGATCCGGCGACTGAACCCGAAGGGCACGGGACCGAACTGGAAGGTCGCCGACATCATTCCGCAGCCGGCGCCTTCGGTCAGCGGGGAGTTGCGCCAAGCGCTCGCTCCCTTGACCGGAACCTACGCGCTGGAAGACGAGCCTCGGTAATACGCCTCAGAACTTGTTCAAGATCGCTGTCGCGAGGCACGCACTCGCGCGCCGGGAGGGGTCGATTTGGCCCAGTTCGTGCTCACCTCGGGGCGGTGCGCAGAGCGCGGAGGTGGCGGACTGCCCGGAACAGCCGACCATGACAACGACGCCTGCGGTGACCGACCTGCTCGACGACGTCGGGAATATTCCTTATTCTCCTGCGTTGGAGAGCCAATGACTACTCAGCCTGCGGGCGCTACTCAACCACTGGCGAACTTGCTGCTTCCGATCAGTGGGTGGCGCCGAAATGAGAAGCGGCGGATAATCGAAGCCGACGGCCGTCGCGTATCGGCGTCTAAAGCAAGCGGTCGCGTTCGGTCCTGCGGGATGAATGCCTAAAGCTCAAGTGCTGGATGCATTTTCTCCCGGGGGGCACGGTGTGAACTGTTTCACACGCCTCCCATCCACCTCGCGGTAGCATGGGAGTGAGGGGCCGCGGCGGCACATTGGCCATCAGATCCCGGCGCCTCTTCGAGAGGGAGTGTCGGAAATGGTTCGTGCCCTACTCTCCTGTATTTTGCTCTGCGCCGTTTGCAGTCCGGCTCTCGCCCAGGAGCGCGAAGCTCTATTGGGCATGTCCCCCCAGGTCACCCATCTGGTGATAACGCTGCTGGGCATGGTGGTTGCCGTTCGAATGGCTCTGCAGGCGTTCGGCCGGCGGCCGGTGCAGGTCGCCAACGTGCCGACGTTTCCGCGATACATGACGAGCCCGCAGCAGTACCGGTTTGGCAGCTGGATTTTCGTGCTCTTCGCCTGCAGTTTTTTCCTGTTGCTTGTCCACGAGCACAGGGAGGTGGTCGCGGCCGCCGCCGTGCTGGACGACTGGATACCCAAGAACATCCTCCAGGCGGTCAACGATCAGTCCGATTCCTACTTGCTCGTCATCGCCGCCATGGGTGGGGTCTATCTCTACTTCCTGAGCAAGGAAGCGCAATGGAACGTCCTGCTGATGATGCGGGACGTGATCCACGGCTGGATCAGCATTCCTCAGCTCGCCGGGCAGATCGTTGCCCAGATACGGTTTTCGTTGCGCGTGCCCCAAGCCGCAATCGCCGAGGTGATTGGCAATTCGGAAGGCGTGCACGAGCAGGATTTTCGCAAGGCAAGGAATACGCCCGACCGGCTGTGGGCCGAGATCTGCTACATGAAGTGGTGGCTGACGCAAGGCCACAACGCCGGCGAGGATGCAACCTTCTTTACCGAAGAAACCTTCGGCTTCGAACAGCTTCTCTCGCAGTTCGAACAGGCCTCCTGGGCCGTGGGCAGATGGAAGTCCGGCGCTGCCGCCGACCTGGCGACCGCACAGCTGTCCGAAACGGTGAAGGAACTTCACAACAGGTTCGCGCGCCTTGCCGCGTGCTATTTGATCTATCGAAATGGGTCAAGAAAGGAGTTGTGCGCGGCAGCCGCCGCATTCGGCATCGAGGTGAGCGCGGTCGCGCCCGAAAATCCGCTGCGGTACTGGATCGTGTATGTCATCGTTCTGATGGCGTCGGTCTACGCGGGCGTTTATGCCTCGGCCATTTTCTACGACGCGCTTGCGGGCAAAGGTCTGCACATCGGCCAGGACTTTGACCGTGCTCGTGATTGGGTCATGTACTCGATCGCCAATTACGGGCTTGCGATTGTCGTCATCCTCCTGCTGCGGGTTGTCGGACGGGCGCTGGGACTTGGGTTCGACCGAACGCATCTGATCACCTACTGCTGGACCTTTGCGGTTGCCTTCGTCGTGGGACCATTCGGATTGGCGGTTGTCGTCCACTTCTTCGGACCAGACACGCTACAGTCGATTCCGCTGCTGCCGCTGTTCTATCAGATGCTCAAATGGGGCCTGGGACCGGCGCTGGTTTGTGTTTACATCTCGTACTATCTCGACCGGCAGACCTGCCGGGATTTGCCCGACATCAATCACTCCCGCTCGACTTTTGCCTGGCGGCTGTTGAACTGCTTCGCCTTTGCGGCATTCACCGTCTTCGTGCTGCTTCCGCCGCTGCTGTCGATGAATGCGCAGGAGGGCGCGGTCTGGGATTCGGCCAAGTTGCGTTTCGTCGCCACCGGCACGACGTTCTTCGTGGCCTTCGGGCTTGCTTTGGCCGCGCAGTTCGCGCTCCGGAAGGGCACCGAAGCCGACAATCGGGTTCTGACACATCAGCTCTCGGCTTAGAGGTCGGGTACCGAAGCGCGCGATGACGCGCGCCAAGCTCACGGCTCGGATGCCGGCGTCTTGCCGATCTTGCCCTCGGTGCCGTTCATCAGCCGCGCAATATTGTCGCGGTGCATGATCCACAACAGCACCGTCAGCAGCGCAAACAATAGGGGCTCCGGCCAGGTGCCGAGCAACCACAGCACGAACGGCGTCGCGGCGCTGGCGACGAGCGCGGCGAGCGAGGAGTAGCGGGTGAGCGCGGCAACCGCGAGCCAGATTAGGCAGAAGGCGATCGCCACAGGCCACGCCAGCGCCAGCAAGAGACCGATATAGGTGGCCACGCCCTTGCCGCCCTTGAAGCCGAGCCAGACCGGGAAGAGGTGGCCGAGAAAGGCGCCGAGCGCGGCGGGGATCGCCAGGTCGTGGGCGAAGTAGCGATATTCAGGACCATAGTAATAATAGATCGCGAGCACGGCGAAGGTGCCCTTGAGCGCATCACCCACCAGCGTCGCGGCGGCGAGCCCCTTGCGCCCGGTGCGGAGCACATTGGTCGCACCGATATTGCCGGAACCGATGGAGCGGATGTCGCGCGTGCCCGCAAGCCGCGTCAGGATCAGCCCGAACGGGATCGAGCCGCAGAGATAGCCGAACACCAAGGCGGCGGCATAGGCCGGCAGCAGCGACGGGTTGAAAGACTGCAGCATGACGTTTCCAGCACGCCTTGCGGCGCCCGTTCACATCATAACAGCTCCCTCGGTGTGCGGTGGCGCACGAACACCGCGCCTGTGTGCCGGCCAGTCGAGGCAACAGTCGAGCGCGCGGGCCTGTGTGCGGACGCTAGAGCATTTTCCGGAAAAGTGGACTCCGGTTTTCCGCAGAAAATGCGACCACGCAAAGGAATCTAGAGCGCGTCTCAGCACACGATCGCGTCAACGTAAACGGAACGCGCTCTAGAAATTGCTTGGCTCGCGTTACCGAATCTCGTATAGGAAATGCACGATCTAGGAGTATGCGACATGCCCGGGCGGGACACCGCGCCGGGTTTTTTGTTGCAGAGATTGTCGTCCGCCGAAGGGGGCCGGTTTGGCCAAACGAACCCAAGTTGCGAAAGTGCAACAATGGGCGGAGCGGCGCTGCGGTCCAAGTCACGGCCCAGCCTCGTCGACCGGACGGTGTCCTGTATTTTCCCTGTATTTAACAGGGTTCGACCGCGCCTCCGATCGACACGTGCGGGCGGGTGGCCTCAGACGTATTCGTACACGGTGCGGCCGGCCACGATGGTGCGCACCACGCGACCCTGCAGCCTGGCCTCGTCGAAGGGCGTGTTCTTGCATTTCGACTTGAGCTCGGCGGGATCGAGCACCCACGGCGAGTCGAGGTCGACCACGATGACATCGGCCGGGCTGCCTTGCCGCAGCGTTCCGCCCGCAAGGCCCAGGATCTCCGCGGGCCGGCTCGACATGGCTTTGATCAGGGTCATGAGCGGCAGTTCGGCGCTGTGGACGAGGCGCAGTCCGGCCGTGAGCATGGTCTCGAGCCCGATCGCGCCCGCGCTCGCTTCGGCGAACGGCAGGCGCTTGCCTTCCACATCCTGCGGGTTGTGGTCGGACATCACCACGTCGATGAGGCCGGAAGCGAGCGCCGCGACCAGCGCGGTGCGATCGTCTTCCGCCCGCAGCGGTGGGCTGAGCTTGAGGAACGTGCGGTAGGGCCCGACGTCGATCTCATTCAAGGTGAGATGGTTGATGGAGGCTGACGCTGTGACCTGGAGCCCTTGCTCCTTGGCGCGGCGCAGGACCTCGAGGGACTCGGCGCAGGTGAGGGAGGCGGCGTGGTAGCGACTCTCGGTCAGCGCAACGAGGCGCATGTCGCGCTCGAGCATGATGGTCTCGGCCGCCGTGGGTACACCCACGAGGCCGAGCCGCGCGGCGAACTCGCCTTCGTTCATCACGCCTTCACCGACGATGTCGGGGTCTTCGGTGTGATGGACGATGAGGGCATCGAAGTCGCGCGCATAGGTGAGCGCACGCCGCATCACCTGCGCATTGGTCACGCTCTTGGCGCCTTGGGTGAACGCGATCGCGCCCGCCGCCTTGAGCAGGCCGATCTCGGCCATTTCGTCGCCGCGCAGCCCCTTGGTCAGCGCCGCCATCGGCTGCACGTGCACGATCGAGGTGTCGCGCGCGCGGCGCAGGACGAAGTCAACAATGGCGGGATCGTCGATCACCGGCGAGGTGTCGGGCTGGCATACGATGGTGGTGACGCCGCCGGCGGCGGCGGCCTGGCTCGCCGACGCGATGGTCTCGCGATATTCCGCGCCGGGCTCGCCGACGAAGGCGCGCATGTCGATGAGCCCGGGCGTCACCACCTTGCCCTTGCAATCGATGACCTCGGTGCCCTCGGGCACACCGGCGGCGCCGATGCCGCGCTTGGCCTCGCGGACCACGCCGTCGGCAAGCAGGAGATCGCCGTGGATGTCGAGATCGCGCGAAGGGTCGAGGATGCGCCCATTGGCGAGCAGGATCGGGCGGCGCTCGGTGACCATCATGGTCGATCGCCTTTGCGCCGGGCGAGGACCTCAGGCATTCGGCAGCGTCCTCGACAGCGCCTCGAGCACGGCCATGCGCACCGCGACGCCCATCTCCACCTGCTCGCGGATCAGCGACTGGGCGCCGTCGGCCACGGCGCTGTCGATCTCGACCCCGCGGTTCATCGGGCCGGGATGCATGACCAGCGCGTCCGGCTTGGCGTAGGCGAGCTTCCTCTGGTCGAGCCCGAAATAGTGGAAATACTCCTGCGTCGAGGGCACGAACGAGCCGTTCATGCGCTCGCGCTGCAAGCGCAACATCATCACGATATCGGCGTCGCGCAGGCCCTCGCGCATGTCGCGCGTCACCTCGACTCCGAACCGCTCGATGCCGACCGGCAGCAGCGTCGAGGGCGCGACCACGCGCACCCGCGCGCCGAGCGCATTGAGCAGGATGATGTTCGAGCGCGCGACCCGCGAGTGCAGGATGTCGCCGCAGATCGCCACGGTCAGCCGCTCGATGCGGCCCTTGTTGCGGCGGATGGTGAGCGCGTCGAGCAGCGCCTGGGTCGGATGCTCGTGCGAGCCGTCGCCGGCATTGATCACCGAGCAGTCGACCTTGCGCGCCAGGAGCTCGACCGCGCCCGAGGCGTGATGGCGCACCACGATGATGTCCGGGTGCATGGCGTTGAGGGTGATGGCGGTGTCGATCAACGTTTCGCCCTTGCGCATGGAGGACGAACCGACCGACATGTTCATGACGTCGGCGCCCAGCCGCTTGCCGGCGAGCTCGAACGAGGCCTGGGTGCGGGTCGAGACTTCGAAGAACAGATTGATCAGCGTGCGCCCGCGCAACGAGCTCTGCTTCTTCTCGATCTGGCGGTTGAGCGCGACGAACTCCTCGGCGAGATCGAGCAGGCCCAAAATCTCCGCGGGCGAAAGCCCTTCGATCCCCAACAGGTGGCGCTGGTTGAGGACGAATGTGGACTTTTGGGCGATGTTCATTAAAGCCGGTTCTATAGGCTTGGTGGGGGCTTCCCGCAAGGACCGCAAGCGGGCCGATCGAACGCGGCTGTGGATGTTTCTCCGGCCGCAGACGCCCCGCCGGGCGACCGGCCGGTTCCATTGGATCGGCGACGCGGTCACTCGATCTTGATGCCCGCATCCCGTACGACTTTGCTCCACTTTTCGATGTCGGCTCTGATCTGTGCGGCAAACTCCTCCGGCGTGCTGCCCACCGCCGAGAAGCCGAGCGCCGCGAGCCTTTGCTGCATGTCGGGCAGCCGGACGATCCGTGCCAACTGGCGCGACAGGAGATCCACCACGACCTTCGGCGTCGCCGCCGGTGCGACGAGGCCGATGATCAATTCGGTTTCCTGGTCGTCGAGACCGCTTTCGGCCATTGTGGGAACGTCGGGGACGATCGGAGAACGTTTGGGGCTTGTCACGGCCAATGCCCGGAGCGCCCCTTCCTTGATGTGCGGAGCCGCCGGAGGCAGCCCGATATAGGCCACGAGCGTATGGCCGGCGACGGTCGAGGCGAGGATGGGGGCCGCACCGGGAAAGGGGACCCGGACGATCGGCAGGTTCAGCCCGAGACGAAAGAGCTTCTCGCTGGTGAGCAGGTTCTGGCCGAGGCTCATGGACGCAAAGCTGTATCGCGCGGGATCGGCGCGCGCGAGTTGGATGAGCTCCTGCAAGGTTTTCGCCGGCACCGAAGGATGAACCAGGACCACCGACGGTGACGATGAGACCAGCCCGACCGGCGCGAAGCTCTTGATCGGGTCGTACTGCAGCTTTGATGAAATCGTGGACGTGACCGCGAGATCATTCGTTACGAACAGCAGCGTCTGGCCATCTGCCGGGGCGCCCGCGACCATCGCCGCGCCGCGTGCGCCGCTCGCTCCGCTGACGTTCTCAACATAGAACTGGTGGCCGAGCGCCTCGGAGAGTTTTTGTGCGCAGAGACGCGCGATGATGTCGGTCGGACCGCCGGGCGGATAGGGCACGATGATGCGCACGTTTCCGCTGGGATAGGTTTGAGCGTGGCTTGCGCTCGTGATCGCAAGCGCTGCGAGACATGCGACAGCTCGAAGTGCGCCCATCACGTCCTCCCCTGCCTTTCTTGGCGGGTTGACGACCATTCTGCTCGATCGCGCAGGTCTGGTCGAGCGCCGATGCCGGGGACCTGTGCTAGGATTCCGCAGTCGCCAGGAGGCGTCCCATGAATGCTGACATGGCTGCTCAGCCGGGCTTCGACGAGCCACTTAATCAGTCGCCGCCCTATGTGGACGTCGATCTCTACGGGAGCGACCAACCGCTGCAGCGCGCAGTTGCGTGCAATGGCGGGGAGGGCGACGCGGCCGCGCTTTCCACCTTCGGCAAGCAGTGGGGCAGCGCCGACATGTTCGAGCTCGCGCGCCAGGCCAACGAGAATCCGCCGAAGCTGAAAGCGTTCGACGCCAAAGGCTTTCGCCGCGATGTCATTGAGTTCCACCCGGCCTATCATGATCTCATGGCCGAGAGCGTCGCCGCGGGTCTGCAGGCCTCGACCTGGCGCGACGATGCGACGCCCGCAGCCGCCCCCGCGCAAGTGACCCGTGCCGCGCGCTTCTACATGGCGGCGCAGGTCGAAACTGGACACCTATGTCCCATCACCATGACGCGTGCCGCGGTCGCGGCACTGGCCGTCGAGCCGACGCTCGTTGCCAAGCTGATGCCGAAGATCGTGTCGCGGCGTTACGACCCCCGTTTCCTTCCGTGGTTTGAGAAGACCGGCATCACGCTCGGCATGGGAATGACGGAAAAGCAGGGCGGCACCGACGTTCGCGCCAACCGGACGCGCGCGGAGCCCGACGCCGAAGGCTACGCGATCAACGGCGACAAATGGTTCATGTCGGCGCCGATGTGCGACGCCTTCCTGGTGCTGGCGCAGGCGCCGGGCGGGCTCACGTGTGTTTTGATGCCGCGCTTTCGCGCGGATGGATCGGTCAACGGACTGCATTTCCAGCGCCTCAAAGACAAGCTCGGCAACCGCTCGAACGCTTCCTCCGAGGTCGAGTTCGCGGACGCCTTTGCCTGGCGCGTGGGCGAGGAGGGCAGGGGCGTTCGCACCATCATCAACATGGTGCAGCTCACCCGGCTCGATTGCGCCATCGCGTCCGCAGGCATCATGCGCATGGCGCTCGCCCAGGCGGTCCACCATGCGCGCTACCGCACCGTGTTCCAGAAGCATCTGGCTGATCAACCGATGATGCGGGCGGTGCTGGCCGACATGGCGCTGGATGTGGAAGCCGCGACCGCACTGGTGATGCGGCTGGCGCGCTCATTCGACCTCGCGGCCGACGATCCGCGCGAAGCGGCCCGCGCCCGGCTGCTCACGCCGGCGGTGAAATACTGGGTGTGCAAGACCGCGCCGGGTTTCATCTACGAGGCGATGGAGTGTCTCGGCGGCAATGGCTATGTCGAGGAGAGCCTATTGCCTCGACTCTACCGCGAGGCGCCGGTCAACGCGATTTGGGAAGGTTCGGGCAACGTGATGTGCCTCGACGTGCTGCGCGCGCTCGCCCGCGCCCGCGACGCCGCGCAAGCCGTCCTGGACGCGCTCGCCGCCGAAACGGCCGATCTACCCGGGGCGCGCGAGGCCGTGGATTTCATCCAGCGCGCATTTTCCGCGCATGATGCCGAAGCGCGCGCGCGCGCCAGCGTCGGCCGCCTCGCTCTGCTGGCAGCGGCGGCGGCATTGCGAGGCTGCGCGCCGCCGGAGGTCGCGGAGCTTTTCGCCCGCACGCGGCTGAGCGCTCGCCACGACGCCATGTACGGAACCACCGATCTCGGGGCCGGCGAAGCTCGTCTGCTCGAGCGCGCCTGCCGCTGATGTGAGCGATCGAACGTCCCACCACACGTTCTTGTGAAGCACGAATTCTGCGCTGCAATAGGGGCGCGGGAACCGCGCCGCGCGAACACACGTTTAGTCAGCATGCCATCGGCATCGAAACAAAGGAGGCCAGCAATGGCGAATAGCTTGAGAAATGCGGTGATTGGATTTGGGCTCGCCGGCACGCTCGTGGTCGCGGCGGTGGCGCCTTCGTTTGCGCAGGGCGTTTATGCCAACCCTTATTTTTACACCGCCCCGCAGGGCTATGCCGGCTATAGCGGCTACGCCTATGCGCCCGGCTACGGCGCTCGTTCCTGGGATTACCCCGCGGGATATGACACCAGCGGAATGCCTTACTCGTACCGAGAACTTGGATGGCAGCCTGGGCCTTACGGCACCCGCTGTTATCCCACCCTGCGCGCGCAGAACCGCTGCTAGCGCGGAGTACGACTTTTCGCGTCTAAACCAGCCGAACTCGGGCTTAGCCCGGGTTCGCTGGTTCAGTGTGTCATCACGCCGCGGGTGAGCCGGTCGAGCGCGCCCTGCAGGATGAAGACGGCGGCGTGCTGATCGATGACCTTGGCGCGACGGGCGCGGGTCACATTCGCCGCAATCAACTCGCGCTCGACGGCAGCAGTGGAGAGCCGTTCGTCCCACAGCGCGATCGGAAGCTGTGTCAATCGCGCAAGATTACGGGCAAAGGCGCGCGTCGATTGCGCGCGCGGACCTTCGGTCCCATCCATGTTGACGGGGAGGCCGAGCACAAAAGCGGCAGCCTGACGCTCAGCGGCGAGCACCAGAAGCCGCGCCGCGTCAGCGGAAAAATTCTTGCGAGCGATCGTTTCGACGCCGGCGGCCAGCCGCCGGTCGGGATCACTCGAGGCAACGCCTATGGTCTTGGTGCCGAGGTCAAGGCCGATCAGCGCGCCTCGAACAGGCAGGTAGGCCATCACGTCGACCAGTGAAAGGATCAATGCCGGCATCCGCAATAGGTAACATGCTCCGGCGGCACCGGCCAACATTCACGACGCGTCGCCGCGTCCGTGGCCACTACCGTGGCCACGGCGGCGCAGCGATGCCCGCGTCGGCTATGCAGCGCTACGCTGGGCGTGGCGGCCTTCGGCGATCTCTTCGATGACCTTGGCGGAGAAGGCGTCGAGATCGCTGGGCTGACGCGAGGTGATGACCCCCTGGTCGGTCACGACCGGTGAATCTTCCCACTTGGCGCCAGCATTGATCACGTCGGTCTTGATCGAGCGATACGACGTGGCCTTGCGGCCTTTGATGATGCCGGTCTCGATCAGCAACCAGGGCGCATGGCAGATCGCAGCGACCACTTTTTTCTGGTCGAAGAACGCGCGAATGAATTCGAGCGCCTTTTCGTTGATGCGCAGGAGATCGGGGTTGATCTGGCCGCCGGGGAGCACGATGGCGTCGTATTCATCGACCGAAACGTCCGCGAGGTTGCGATCGACTTTGACCGGGTGGCCCCAGTCCTTCGTCTCCCAACCCTTGATCTCACCCTTCTCTGGGGACACGACATGGACCGTTGCACCCGCGTCCTTGAGCTTGTTGAGCGGAACTTCAAGTTCCGCCTGCTCGAATCCGTGAGTGGCAAGGATTGCCACCCGCTTGCCGGAAATCTTCATCTGTGCCTCCGTTGTTGGACTCGACCTTGGGGGTAACGGGAGGGCAAAGACGGCGTTCCCGCATAATCGCGTGCGGGTCATTCGATTTCGCCGCGGGGATGTCACCAGCGGCATCGAGCATTGCCGGCGGGTGCTCAGGTTGCCGGCGGCGGTGCAAAGAAACAGCGGCGCGTTCCGTCCGGACGCTTGCAGCGCCAGAACTCTCCGTCGGGCGAAGGCTGGGCTTCGCTGAAAGGAACCGATTCGTATTGTTGCGGCCCTACGCCGGCGAGCGGACCATGGATGATCACATAGCCTTCGCCGGTCATCATGATGCGTTCTTTCGGGATGACGAAGCAGTCGCCATCACCGCAGCACCATTCACCGGCGGCGTTGCGGTGGCCGCCGCGTGAAATCCAGCTGTCGTGGGCGGAAGTATCGGGAATGAGGAGCACGAAGGTAACAAAGGCCAGCGCAAGCCGTATAAGGCTTCGGAACATGGGTTATCCCTTTCGTTGTCCCGGCGCGGCGATCGCTTAGTTCAAACACGCACTCCTTGGTTTCCAGACGAACCGGTTGCAAACGGCGAGCTTGCACGCGGGCCTAGAGATGGGCGCTCCTCGGGTCGAAGCCGCCGCGAAGCCGGCCGAATCAACCTCTTGATATCGAACTATAAACGCTAATAATTCAGCGCATACCCCAAATATTTGCATCGCACCATTGCGGAGCTGAAGTAGGGCAGAAGCGGTTGCGGCAGGACCGCACCGGCGAAACGTTTCGAGATGGCTCGAGCGGCCGTGCAGCGAACCCAAAAAAGGGTCGCTGATGTCCTCTCCCCACTTGCTGTAGGATGGCGGGAGTTATGGAGGAGCAAATGCGAATGACGTTGTTGGGCGTTGCGATGGTGCTCATGGCCGCGAGCGCGCCGCGCGGTGCTGCGGCGGCAGAGATCAAGGTGCTCACGGCCGGCGCCTTCAAGCAGGTCCTTTTGGTGCTCGTGCCTGATTTCGAGAAGCAGACCGGCCACAAGGTCATCGTGGAAAATGACACGGTGGGCGCGCTGACGAAGCGGATCGAAGGCGGCGAAGTGTTCGACCTCGCGGTGCTCACGCCGGCAGCGGTCAACGATCTTTCCGGCAAGGGCAAATTTGTCGCCGGCAGCCGGACCAATCTGGGGCAGGTCGGTGTCGGCGTCGTGGTCAAGGAGGGCGCGCCGAAGCCCGATATCAGCTCGGTCGAGGCGTTCAAGAAGGCGCTGCTCGCGGCCAAGTCGGTTGCCTATATCGATCCCGCCGCCGGCGGCTCGAGCGGCATTTATGTCGCCGGGCTGCTCGACAAGCTCGGCGTCGCCGCCGAGGTCAAGCCGAAGGCCAAGTTGATCCCAGGCGGAGCGGTCGCGGAGCACATCGCCAGGGGCGAGGCGGAGCTCGGCATCCATCAGATCAGCGAAATCCTGCCGGTGAAAGGCATCACGCTGGTGGGGCCGCTGCCCGCCGATATCCAGAACTATACGGTCTATGCCGCCGGACTAGGCGCCAATGGCAAGGAGAGCGAGGCCGCCAAGGCGTTGCTCAAGACGCTCTCGGGGCCGGCCGCGGCCGATGTGCTCAAATCCAAGGGCATGGAGCCTGCGGGATCGTGAGCGCTCGCTAAACGCCGTGTCCGTCAAGGCGCTGTTCTTCGATGTGTTCGGCACGCTGGTTGACTGGCGTGCCGGCATCGCGCGGGAGGCCGAGCGCATTCTCAAGCCGCGTGGACACGCACTCGATTGGTTCGCGTTCGCCGATGCGTGGCGCGACGAATACCAGCCCGGCATGGAAGAGGTACGCGCCGGCCGCACTCCGTTCAGCAAGCTCGACGTGCTGCACCGGCGCAACCTTGAGCGCATTTTGCCGCGGTTCGGAATTTCAAATCTGGAGGACGACGTCGCGCGCGATCTCAACCTCGCCTGGCACCGGCTCGATGGCTGGCGCGATGTCGCGCCGGGGCTGATGCAGCTCAGGAAACAGTGCCTGCTTGCGCCGGTCTCCAACGGCAACATCTCGTTGATGGTTGATCTCGCGCGCCGCAACAATTTTCCCTGGGACGCGATCCTGGGCGCGGAAACGGCGGGCGATTACAAACCCAAGCCGCGCGTCTATCTCGCCGCCTGCGCGGCGCTCGATCTGCCGCCCGGCGAGTGCATGATGGTCGCCGCCCACACCAACGATCTCGTTGCCGCCGCCAAATGCGGATTGCGCACGGCGCACGTCGCACGGCCAAACGAGCGCGGGCCGGGCACGGGAGAAGCCGCGCCGAAGGCGCCGGTCGATGTCGCGGCCAGCAGCCTGGAGGAACTGGCTGCCAGGCTCGAGGCATGAGGTCGCGGCCGATCGTCGTTACCGCGCTCGGCATTGCTCAAATCCTGGCCTGGGGAAGCTCATTCTATTTTCCCGCCGTGCTGGCCGAGCCGATTGTTGCCGATACCGGCTGGTCGCTGGGCTGGGTGGTCGGCGGG
>JGI12053J15887_10000349_pt1 | contig 18344 bp, 18 predicted proteins | sample MedBloCAOM1_O3_FD_15887 | JGI IMG/M metagenome (IMG submission 15887)
CTCGATGCCGAGCTGCGCGGCGCGCGCGGGCGATACGTACGGGTCGTACGCGACGACGTGCGTGCCGAACGCGGCCAACCGCTGCGCCACCAGCTGGCCGATGCGCCCGAGCCCCACCACGCCGACGGTCTTGCCGTAGATCTCGGTGCCGGAGAACTTTGACCGCTTCCACGTGTGCTCGCGTAGCGACGCATCCGCCGCGGGGATCTCGCGGGCCGCGGCCAGCATCAGCGCCAGCGCGTGCTCGGCGGCGCTGTGGATGTTCGACGTCGGAGCGTTCACCACCAACACGCCACGGGCTGTGGCGGCGTCGACGTCGACGTTGTCAAGGCCCACGCCTGCGCGGGCGACGATCTTCAGCTTGGACCCGGCCGCCAGCACCTCTGCGTCGACCGTGGTCGCCGACCGCACCAGCAGCGCGTCGGCCTCCGGAACGGCTGCCAGCAGCTTCTCTCGGTCTGGGCCGTCGACCCAGCGGACTTCTACCTGGTCGCCGAGGGCGGCGACGGTCGATTCGGCTAGTTTGTCGGCGATAAGCACAACGGGAAGACTCACGTCGACACAGCCTAATGGGCTGCAATGTGCGGGTGGTGGCCGGGAGAATCGCGAGCGTGGACGTCACCGTCGTCGGTAGTGGACCCAACGGCTTGGCGGCCGCCGTCATCTGCGCACGTGCCGGTCTGTCGGTACAGGTGTTCGAAGCCCAGCCCACACTGGGCGGCGGGGCGCGCACCCTCGCCGACCCAGAGTTCTCGGGGGTGGCGCACGACATCTGTTCGGCCGTGCATCCACTGGCGCACGCGTCGCCGTTCATGGCGGAGTTCGATCTGCCGGCCCGCGGCGTGATGCTGAAAGCGCCCGAGATCGCCTACGCCAATCCGCTGCCGGGCCAGCCCGCCGCGGTCGGCTATCACGACCTCGACCGCACTTGCGCTGAGTTGGTCGACGGCGCATCGTGGCGGCGTCTGCTCGGCCCGCTGGTCGGACGCGACGACGGTGTGATCAAGCTGCTGCTCGGCGACAAACGCTCGATATCCCCGGACCTGATCGCCGCTGTCCTGGTGGCCAGGCGGCTCGTCGAGCAGGGCACGCCGGCGTGGCGCTCGCTGGGCGGCACCGACGCTCGCGCTCTGTTCACCGGTGTTGCCGCACACACGATTTCGCCGATGCCGTCGCTGGTGTCCGCAGGCGCTGGGCTGATGCTGGCCACGCTGGCTCATACCGTCGGCTGGCCGATACCGGTCGGCGGCAGCCAGGCCATCCCGAACGCGTTGATGGCCGACCTACGCGCACACGGCGGCACACTGTCGTCGGGCGAGGAGATCACCGAGCCCCCCAGCGGTGTGGTGCTTTTCGATACAGCGCCCACCGCGCTGCTGAATATCTACCGCGACCGATTGCCTGCGCGGTATGCAAAGGCGCTGCAGCGCTACCGTTTCGGTCCGGGTGTGGCGAAGGTCGACTTCGTGCTGTCTGGCGAAATTCCGTGGAGTGACGCACGGCTGGCCGATGCGCCGACACTGCACATGGGCGGCACCCGCGAACAGATGGCCCACGCAGAGCGTGAGGCCGCCGCGGGCCGCCACGTGGAGTGGCCGATGGTGCTCGCCTCCCTGCCCCACCTGGCCGACCCGAGCCGCATCGACACACAAGGACGCCGCCCGCTGTGGACGTATGCGCATGTGCCGTCGGGCTCGCCCGTCGACCAGAGCGAAACGATCACAAGGGTTTTCGAGCGGTTTGCGCCCGGCTTCCGCGACGTCGTCGTAGCGGTGCGGTCAGTACCCGCCGCACGGCTGGCCGAGCACAACGGCAACCTCGTCGGCGGCGACATCGGCGTCGGTGGCAATACCCTCTTCCATGCGCTGGCGGGCCCGACACCGCGCCTGAACCCGTGGAGCACACCGATTCCCAAGGTGTACCTGTGCTCGTCGGCGACTCCGCCTGGCGGCGGCGTGCACGGGATGTCGGGCTACTACGCCGCCCGTACGGTGTTGCGCCGCGAGTTCGGCATCAAGAAACTGCCGAGCCTCTCGCCCTGAATCGGGTTACGGTTCGCTGATGGCGGAACATGAAGTGCTCTCGTGGGAGCTGTTCGGCACCGCCGCACGGCAACTCGCGGCCGACGTCGTTGCCGACGGTTTTGCACCCGATCTCATCCTCGCCATCGCACGCGGCGGGCTGTTCGTCGCGGGCGCGCTCGGTTACGCGCTGGATGTGAAGAACGTTCACATGATGAACGTGGAGTACTACACCGGAGTGGACGAGCGGCTGGATGTGCCGGTGATGCTGCCTCCGATGCCCAGCGTCGTTGACCTCGGCGGCGCACGCGTCTTGATCGCCGACGATGTAGCCGATACCGGGGCGACGCTGTGTTTCGTCCGTGACTTCTGCGCTGAGCATGTCGCCGAGGTCCGGTGCGCGGTCGTCTATCAGAAGCCGCTATCGACGGTCGACTGCGAGTACGTGTGGCGTCGCACCGATCGCTGGATCGACTTCCCGTGGTCGGCCCCGTCCTTGCCTAGGCTTGCCCCATGACCAAGCTTGCAGTCATCTATTACTCGGCGACTGGACACGGCACGTCGATGGCCAAGCGGGTGGCCGCCGCAGCCGCGGCCGCGGGCGCCGAGGTCCGTGTGCGGCCCATCGCTGAAACCCGTGACCCGGAGTCGTTCGCGCAGAACCCGGCGTGGACGGCCAACTACGAAGCCACCAAGGACCTGCCGCACGCCACGGGAGATGACATCGTCTGGGCGGACGCGGTGATATTCGGATCGCCGACGCGATTCGGTTCGGTGGCATCGCAATTGCGCGACTTCCTCGACACGCTGGGCGGCCTGTGGTCGCAGGGCAAGCTCGCCGACAAGGTGTACGCGGCGTTCACCTCGACGAACACCGCGCATGGCGGCCAGGAGACCACGCTGCTCACGCTCTACGTCACGCTGATGCACTTCGGCGGCATCATCGTCCCGCCGGGATACACCGATGCGCTGAAGTTCGTCGACGGAAACCCGTATGGCGTGAGCCTCACCGCGGGCCACGACAACATCAGCGAGTTCGACGAGGCGACCAACAACGCGCTCGACCACCTGGCCAAGCGCGTCGTCGCGATCACCGACCGCCTCACCTCTTAGCGATTTCGGCGCGCTTACGGACGCTGAGCGGGCGTTAGCGCGCCGAAATCGCACGTGTACGACTTAGGCCGTATCCGTGAGCGGGCGGTCGACCCAGCTCATCAGGTCGCGCAGCTTCTTGCCGGTGACCTCGATCGGGTGCTCGGCGTTCTCCTTGCGCAGCTTCTCCAGCTCCTTGTTGCCACCCTCGACGTTGGCGACGAGGCGCTTGACGAAGGTGCCGTCCTGGATTTCGCCAAGGATCTGCTTCATCCGCTTCTTGGTGTCGGCGTCGATCACCCGCGGCCCGGACAGATAGCCACCGAACTCCGCGGTATCGGACACCGAGTAGTTCATCCGCGCGATGCCGCCCTCGTACATCAGGTCGACGATGAGCTTGAGCTCGTGCAGCACCTCGAAGTACGCCAGCTCGGGGGCGTATCCGGCCTCCACCATCACGTCGAAGCCGGTCTTGACGAGTTCCTCTGTGCCGCCGCACAACACGGCCTGCTCACCAAACAGGTCGGTCTCGGTCTCGTCCTTGAATGTGGTCTTGATGACGCCGGCGCGCGTGCCGCCGATGCCCTTGGCGTAGGACAGCGCGAGCGCCTCGCCCTCGCCCTTGGGGTCCTGGTCGACCGCGATCAGACACGGCACGCCCTTGCCGTCGACGAACTGGCGGCGCACCAGGTGCCCGGGGCCCTTGGGCGCGACCATGCCGATGGTGATGTTGGCGGGCGGCTTGATCAGATCGAAGTGGATGTTCAGCCCGTGGCCGAAGAACAGCGCGTTGCCGTCTTCCAGATTCGGCTCGATGTCGTTCTTGAAGATGTCCGCCTGCGCGGTGTCGGGCGCCAGCAGCATGATCACATCGGCCCACTTGGCCACCTCGGCAGGCGTGTCCACGTCGAGGCCCTGCTCGGTGACCTTCTCCCGAGACTTCGAGCCCTCCTTGAGGCCGACCTTCACCTGCACGCCGGAGTCGCGCAGGCTCAGCGAGTGCGCATGGCCCTGGCTGCCGTAGCCGATGACGCCGACCTTGCGTCCCTGAATGATCGACAGGTCCGCGTCGTCGTCGTAGAACATCTCAACTGCCACANTGNATTTCCTTCTCTTTTTGACTCTTNTGGCTGATNTTGGGCTTACTTGACGGTGCCGATGCCGCGCGGACCGCGCGACAGCGACACCACACCGGACTGCGCGAGCTCACGGATTCCATACGGCTCCAACAACCGCATGAACGCTTCCAGCTTCGCTGGTGTGCCGGTGGCTTCGATCGTCAACGACTCCGTCGTCACGTCAACGACCTTGGCGCGGAACAGGTTCACCGCCTCGATAACCTGAGTTCGGGTGGTCGCGTCGACACGCACCTTGATCAGGGCCAGCTCGCGCGACACGGCGTTGTCGTCATCCTGCTCGACGATCTTGATCACGTTGATGAGCTTGTTGAGCTGCTTGGTGATCTGCTCGAGCGGGGACTCCTCGACGCTGACGACGATCGTCATCCGCGACATGTCCTTCTGCTCGGTCGCACCAACAGCCAGCGACTGGATATTGAAGCCGCGCCGCGAGAACAGCGACGCCACTCTGGCGAGGACGCCGGGTTTGTCCTCGACGAGCACCGACAGCGTATGCGTCGGCGTTGATCCACTGATTGCCATCAGGCGTGCCCTTCCTCGGGATCGTCGAACAGCGGGCGGATTCCCTTCGCCGCCTGGATCTCGTCGTTGCTGGTGCCTGCGGCGACCATCGGCCACACCTGCGCGTCGGCCCCGACGATGAAGTCGATCACAACCGGGCGGTCGTTGATCTCCCGCGCCTGCCTGATGACGTCCTCGACGTCTTCGGCACGCTCGCAACGCAATCCGACGCAGCCGAGCGCCTCGGCCAGCTTCACGAAGTCCGGGATGCGGTGCGAATGCGTGGCCAGATCCGTCTGGCTGTACCGCTCTCCGTAGAACAGTGTCTGCCACTGCCGAACCATGCCCAGGTTGCCGTTGTTGATGATGGCAACCTTGATCGGCGCACCCTCGACCGCGCAAGTGGCGAGTTCCTGATTGGTCATCTGGAAGCAACCGTCGCCGTCGATCGCCCACACCTCGGCGTCGGGCCGACCGAACTTGGCCCCCATCGCCGCAGGGACGGCGAAGCCCATCGTGCCAAGACCGCCGGAGTTGAGCCACGTCTTCGGGTTCTCGTACTTGATGAACTGCGCGGCCCACATCTGGTGCTGCCCAACGCCCGCGACGTACACGGCGTCCGGACCGGCCAACTTGCCCAGCGTTTCGATCACGTACTCCGGCGACAGGCTGCCGTCGCTCTGCGGCCCGTAGCTCAGCGGGTACGTCGCCTGCACGCCGCGCAGGTACTCCCACCAGTTGTCGATCTTGATCGAGCCGATGGTGCCGTCGCGGCGCAGCGCAGCGATCAGATCGGTGATGACGGCCTTGACGTCGCCCACGATCGGCACATCGGCGTGCCGGTTCTTGCCGATCTCGGCGGGGTCGATGTCGGCGTGGATCACCTTGGCCTCTGGCGCGAACGAGTCGAGCTTGCCGGTCACCCGGTCATCGAAGCGGGTGCCAAGTGCGATCAGCAGATCGCTCTTCTGCAACGCGCCCACCGCCGCGACGGTGCCGTGCATGCCGGGCATGCCCATGTTCTGCGGATGGCTGTCCGGGAACGCACCGCGGGCCATCAGCGTGGTGACGACGGGGATGCCGGTCAGCTCGGCGAGATCTAGTAGCTGCTCGGTGGCTTCGCCGCGGATGACGCCGCCGCCGACGTAGAGCACCGGCTTGCGGGCCGCGGCGATCAGCTTGGCCGCCTCGCGGACCTGCCGGTTGTGCGGCTTGGTGTTCGGCTTGTAGCCGGGCAGGTCGATCTGCGGCGGCCAGCTGAAGGTGCACTGCCCTTGCAGCACATCCTTCGGGATGTCAACGAGCACCGGGCCCGGCCGGCCGGACGAGGCGATGTGGAACGCCTCGGCCATCACGCGGGCGATGTCGTCACCATCGCGGACCAGGAAGTTGTGCTTGGTGATCGGCATGGTGATGCCGGAGATGTCGGCTTCCTGGAAGGCGTCGGTGCCGATCAGCGCGCGGCCGACCTGCCCGGTGACCGCGACGACCGGGATGGAGTCCATGTATGCGTCGGCAAGCGGGGTGACCAGGTTCGTGGCACCCGGGCCCGAGGTGGCCATGCACACTCCGACCTTGCCGGTGGCGTGCGCGTACCCACTGGCGGCGTGTCCGGCGCCCTGTTCGTGGCGAACCAGCACGTGACGCAGCTTCTTCGAGTCGAAAAGCGGGTCGTAGACCGGCAACACGGCACCGCCGGGAATGCCGAAGATGGTGTCGACGTCGAGTTCTTCCAGTGCCCGGATTACCGCCTGCGCACCAGTGAGCTGATGCGGCGCAATGCGTTTCGGCTGTGCGGCGCCGGCCTTCGATGCTGGTTTCGCGGCAGCGGGCGCGGCGTGTCCCCCATTGGGCGCAGTCGCCGACTGCTCCGGTGGTCGCGTGGTGGGTGCGCTCACGATGTCCTCTTTATCTCTGTCGTCGTCTCTAGGATCTCAAATCGGTGCTGGGGCAAGAAAAAACCCCCGTCAGCTGGGCTGCTGTACGAGGGTCGCGCGTTGATGCTGGTTGCTATGCCCGGCAGTGGGGCNAGCGCGGCATCAACGCGCTTCCCAATTACTACGAGCAACCCCGGGGTCTGCATAACCGTCGACGGTAGCCTCCGCACTGGTCACAGGTCAAATTCNTANCTGTGAGCCAGGCGCGCACACCGTGCGATGGGAGGATGGCGGTGTGAGCTCCCCATCAGCCTCGGCAGCTCCCGCGGTCGTCATCCGGATCTCGCCGATGGCGCATTTCGCGGTCGGCTTCCTGGTGCTCGGCCTGCTGGCCGTGGTGTTCGCGGGGCCGGCGTGGGTCGCGGTGCTGCTCGTCATTCCGATCATCTTGTCGGCGTTCATCGTCCGCTGCCGCACAGTGGCCGATCGCGACTCGGTGACCGCTCGCACGCTTCTGGGCAACCAGACGGTCCCGTGGGATGACATCGAGGGGCTGCGCTTCGGCAAGGGCTCGTGGGCGTACGCGCGACTGCGGGACGGCACCGAGCTGCAACTGCCTGCGGTGACGTTCGCGACGCTGCCGTTGTTGACAGAGGCCAGCGGCGGCCGCGTGCCGAACCCTTACAAATAGCCTGGTCAGGCCAGTGGGTTGCCGCCGTTGAGCAGCACCCACACCGCGATGCCGCCCGCCACACCAAGCAGCAGCGCAACGAATGAGCCGATGAACGGGCGCCGGGCCCAGCCGCGGCCTGCGTCCAATCCATAGCGGCCCGGGCCGATCAGGATGATGGCCGCGACTGCGCAAGCCAGAATGACTTTGTACTCGTGGCCGTCGGTGAGGAACGACGACAGCCTGGCCTCGTTGTGGGCCGTCATGGCCTCCGCCAATAGGCCCGTCACCAGGTATGCCAGTGCACCGGCAGCCGCAATGGGCGTGAAAAGGCCCAGCACCAGGAACACCCCAGCGGCAATCTGACCGCCTGCCGCCGCGTAGGTCAGGATGTCGGCGTGCTGGAAGCCCATACCGGTCAGCGTCTTCTCGAAGCCGTCGAAGCCGGGGCCGCCGAACAGGCCGAAGGCGTTCTGTAGTCCATGCCCGATGAGCAACGCCCCGACCGCGAGACGGAGGAGAAGCAGACCGAGGTCCTGAGTCCCCCGCCGGTCGCGAGCGCGGTCGTCGCCGGCATCCGGCTCAATCTCGGTGGGTTCGGCACCATATGGACCCAGTGAATGCCTGCCGCCCGGTTGGACGTATGGCAGCGGCTCAGGGTCGCCGATCAGTCCGAACGGCTCGCCGGACGACGACTTGGCCGAGTCGTAGCGCGGGATCGCGGTGGTTTCGAAATCACCGGCGTAGTTCGAGGAAGGAAGATCATCTTCGGGATCGACCAGGCTTGCAGACGCAGGGCGCTGCCAGGCGTGTGGATCAGGATGACTGGTCACGCTTGTCAGGGTAAGTGCTAGTCACCCGCGAATCGAGGATTGGCGCGGCGCTTTGGAGGCCCTATTCGCGAGGCCGGGTTCGCCGCGCCGCCGGGGCGCGCGTGGCGCGTATGGCCGAACAATCCGTAACCTGGCCTGCATGAGACAGCGCCGACCCGTGCGGGGTGTGATTGTCCTGCTGTGCGCGGCGTTGCTCGTGGGGTCCGGATGCGCCCGCTTCGACGAAGCCCAGTCGCAGCCGTTCACCACGGAACCGGAACTCAAGCCGGGTCCGTCGTCGACACCCCCGCCCCCGCCGCCGCTGCCGGCCAAGCCGTTCCCGAAGGCCTGCCCGGCACCAGGCGTCATGCAGGGCTGCCTGGAGAGCACCAGCGGGCTGATCATGCTTCCCGACAGCCAGTCGGCGCTGGTGGCCGAGCGCACGACGGGTGCGGTCAAGGAGGTCTCGACACACGCCGAACCGAAGGTCAAGGTGGTCATCCCTGTCGACCCGAGCGGTGACGGCGGCCTGATGGACATCACGATGTCGCCGACCTACTCGCAGGACCGACTGATGTACGCCTACGTCAGCACCCCGACAGACAACCGGGTCATCCGCATCGCCGACGGCGACATTCCTAAGCCGATCCTGACCGGCATCCCAAAGGGTGCCACCGGGAACATGGGTTCCTTGATCTTCACCAGCCCCACGACGCTGCTGGTGCAGACCGGTGACGCGGGCAATCCTGCGCAGGCCGCCGATCCTGCTTCGCTGGCAGGCAAGGTGCTGCGCCTGGAACAACCGACCACCGTCAACCCGGCGCCGCCGACGACCGCGCTTTCGGGGATGGGCGCAGGCGGCTCCATGTGCATCGACCCGTCGGACGACGCCCTGTACATCACCGACCGCACCCCGACCGCCGACCGGCTACAGCGCATCACCAAGGACTCAAAGACCTCGACGGTGTGGACGTGGCCGGATCGTCCTGGTGCGGCGGGCTGCGCCGCGCTCGACGGCACCGTGCTGGTGAATCTCGTCAACACCAAACAAACGGTGGCGGTGCGACTCGCGCCCGATACGGGTGCGGTCACCGGCGAGCCCGAGGTGGTCCGTCAGGACCAGCACGGACATGCGTGGGCGTTGCAGCTCTCGCCCGACGGCAACGTGTGGGGCGCCACGGTCAACAAGACGTCCGGCGACCCCGAGAAGCTCGACGACGTCGTCTTCCCACTGTTCCCGTCGGGTGGCGGATTCCCGCGCAGCAACGCCGACAACACTTAAGGTACAACGAGTTTCAGGCGTGCGCCTTCAGTCGCTCGCGCGCTTCTGCCGGCGTGACTGTGCACCGCAAAGCAGGCTCTTCCGCGGTCAGGTGCTGGAACAGAACCTCGGCGGTTTCCGGCACCAGACCGCGCGCCATGGCCAGCATCGGGCGTGAGTTGTTCGCCGACAGTGCACGCACCATCGCCCGGGCGACCGGTGTCACCGCGGCGTCGACCGCGGCGGGTTGGTCGAAATTGCCCATGTGCCGCATCCACTTCGGCAGCGTCGCGATAGCCGCGGGCGCCAGAATTCTGCTGCCCGCCCACAGCCGCACGCCGCCGTCGCGGGGCGTCCACAACAGGTAATGCATTGCGCGGTCGGCATGTTCGGAAGTGCAGAGCCGGCCACGAACGTCTGCGAAGTACTGCCGCACCTCGTCGCGCGACGCGGGAACGTCGGACGGCTTGCAGGTCTGCAGCTCGGCAGCGATGCGCGACTCCTCCCAGAACCGCGACTCCTCCGCAGCCGACAGCGGTCCCGGTCCGTAGCGCTCATAGCATTTGAGCACCGAATGCCAGCCCGTTACGTGGATCCACAGCTGGGCTTCCGGATTGTTGGCGCTGTAGCGGGCCCCGGTGATCGGCTCGATTCCCTTGGCCCTGGCATGGATTCGCATCAGCGCGTCGGAAACCGCGACGGCGGTGCGGCCGTCGGCCACGGCGACGGTGAGGAAGTAGGCCAGCGTGCGGTCCAACCGGCCCGACGGATCGCTGTAGATGCCTGCGCTGTCGGCCACCGCAGCGGCGAGGAACGGGTCGAAGTGCTCGAGCACCACCGAACGCTGAAATCCGATCAGCGCCGTCGGCGACGCCCACACCTTCCAGCTGGGCGAATCGGGTCCGAAGAAGCCGTAGTCGTCGCGCCTTATCGACTCCATCATGGTGTCTACCTCTGCTTTCCCCTGAATACAACGCCACCGTAGCAATTACTCCCATCGAATACAACGGTGGCGTAATATTGCCTGGGTGATCCGACACCGGCAGCGGCGCAAGTACGCGCCCCGCCTACCGCGTGAACAGCGGCGCGAGCAGCTGCTGGACGCCGCCATGACCGTGCTCGGCGGTTGCCAACTACACGAACTGAGCATGGAGGCAGTCGCCGAGGCAGCAGGAGTCGGCAAGCCCGTGCTGTACACGGCGTTTTCCACCCGCGCCGAACTGGTGTCGGCATTGCTCGACCGCGAGCAGCGGCGCGCGCTCGATCAGGTGCTGATGGCGATGCCAACCGACCTGGCCGGGCCGGGCCCGACGAATGCCTACGCCGCGACCGTGTCTGCGTTCCTCGGCGCCGTTCTGGATAACCCGACGCGGTGGCGGCTGATGTTGACGGTCCCCGACAGCGCGCCCAGCGAGTACCGCGACGCGCTGCGGCTGACTCGGTCGGCGGTGCTCAACCAAGCCGAACAATTGGCACAGGCGGGCATCGCGCTCGAGCCCCGGCTGGCCGGCGTCGACCACGTGCTATTGGCCCACACCATGTTGTCGTTCGCTGAAATGCTCGGCAGGCTGGCGGTCAACGACCCGCAGACCTACCCGCGTGAGCGGTTGGAGGCCTACGCGCTTGGTGCGATGGAGCTAGTGCGCCGCTAGCTGCAAGCAGCGAGCACTAACTCGCGCACCCGCGCGGCGTCGGCCTGGCCCTTGGTCGCCTTCATCACCGCGCCGACAATCGCGCCTGCCGCAGCCACCTTGCCGCCGCGGATCTTCTCGGCCACATCGGGATTGGCGGCCAACGCCTCGTCGACAGCAGCCTGAATCAGCGAGTCGTCGCGCACCATGACAAGCCCCCGATCGGTCATCACCTGCTCGGGTTCACCCTCGCCAGCCAGCACGCCCTCGACGACCTGGCGGGCCAGCTTGTTGGACAGCTTGCCGTCGTCGACGAGCTTGACCACCGCCGCCACCTGCGCCGGGGTGATCGGCAAGTCGAACACCGCAACTCCGTCTTCGTTGGCCTTCTGCACCAAGAAGTTTCCCCACCAGGCGCGCGCGGACTCACTGGATGCGCCCTGCTCTACGGTGGCGGTGATCAGGTCGATCGCGCCAATGTTGTGCAGGTCGCGCATCACCTCGTCGGAGATGCCCCAGTCGTCTTGAATTCGCTTGCGGCTCAGCCACGGTAGCTCGGGAATGGTCGTGCGCAGCCGGTCGACCAGCTCGGCGCTCGGAGCCACCGGTTCCAGATCCGGTTCGGGGAAGTAGCGGTAGTCCTCCGCGGTCTCCTTGCTGCGGCCCGGTGAGGTATAGCCGTCCTCGTGGAAGTGCCGGGTTTCCTGGTGCACCTTGCCACCGGCGTCCAGCACCGCGGCCTGGCGGCGCATCTCGTAACGGACCGCCACCTCAACACTTTTCAGCGAGTTGACGTTCTTGGTTTCAGTGCGGGTGCCGAACTCCGTCTGACCGTTCGGCTTGAGCGACACGTTGACGTCGCACCGCATCGAGCCCTGATCCATCCGGACATCGGAGACGGCCAACGCGCGCAACATGTCCCGCAATGCGGTCACGTACGCCCGGGCGATCTCCGGTGCGCGTTCGCCCGTGCCTTCGATGGGCTTGGTGACGATCTCGATCAGTGGCACGCCCGCGCGGTTGTAGTCGAGCAGCGAAGTCGTCGCACCCTCGATGCGGCCGGTGTCGCTGCCAAGGTGCGTGAGCTTGCCGGTGTCCTCCTCCATGTGGGCGCGCTCGATCTCCACCCGCCATGTGGTGCCGTCGTCCAGCGGCACATCGAGGTAGCCGTTGATCGCGATTGGCTCGTCGTACTGGCTGATCTGGTAGTTCTTCGGCTGATCGGGATAAAAGTAGTTCTTCCTGGCGAACCGCCCCCACGGGGCGATGTCGCAGTTGAGCGCAAGCCCGATGCGGATCGCCGACTCGACCGCGACCTGATTGAGCACCGGCAACGAACCGGGTAGGCCGAGGCAGACCGGGCACACCTGGGTGTTGGGTTCGGCACCGAACTCATTGGCGCACCCGCAGAACATCTTGGTGGCCGTGGACAGCTCGACGTGCACCTCGAGCCCGAGCACGGGTTCATAGCGGGCCACGACGTCCTCGTAGTCGAGCAGTTCGGCAGTGGGCGCGACGGTCATGTCGGCGAGTTTAGTGGGGTCGACTCGCCCAGCCGGGGGTGCACACCCGGGCTCAGCCCGAGGCTCGCGGACACCCGCTGCAGCATGTCCAGCAGCGCGGCTCGCTCGTCGGCCGTCAACACCGAGGTCACCTCGTCCTCCATCGCGTGGGACTGTTCGTCGAGGGCGGGTAGCAGGTCACGCGCCTTGTCGGTCAGGGTGACCGCGAATGCCCGACGGTCGTCGGGGTGCGGCTTGCGCTGGACGAGGCCCTGCTCCTCGAGGGTGTCGATCAGGCTGACCATCACGTTGCGGTGCAGGCCAAGCCGGGCCGACAGTTGCCGCTGCGACTGGCCGTCGGTGCCCGCCAGCGCAACCAGCACCGCATTCGCGCGCGGATGCGCATCGAGTGGGGCCAGTCGGCGCTTGAAATCGTCGGATACATAGCTGCCGAGCTGCGACAGCAGGAACGGAATCCGCTGGTCAAGCTCCCGGATCCCCGGTCGTTCATCAACCACGACGCGACATTAGCACCAATGGTGATCGTCATATACAGTGATAATCACTATTCGTGACTATCTTCAGGAGGAGCCATGCGCATCGCCATCTTCGGAGCCAACGGTCAGACCGGCCGGCTGGCGACCAGGCACGCCCTCGATGCCGGCCACACCACCATCGCGGTCACTCGCAGACCCGGCGACTTCCCGTTCACCGATCCCGCGCTGACCGTCGCAGAGGCGGACGTCCACAACGCCAACGCGGTCGCCGGCATCGTCGCCGACTCTGACGCCGTGCTGTCCACGCTGGGCGTGCCGTTCACCAGGGAGCCGGTCAGCACTTACTCGAAGGGCACCGCCAACATCGTCACAGCGATGCAATCCTCGGGCGTGACGCGCCTGGTTGTGGTGAGTTCGACGGGTGCGTATCCCGCGTCGGGCCGGACCGGCGCGCCGTTCGCACTGAGGTTGTTCGAACCGGTCATCACCAAGACCATCGGCAAGACCGTCTACGACGACATCCGGCGCATGGAGTCCGTTGTGCGCGACAGCGACCTGGATTGGACGATCGTGCGACCATCGGGCTTGTTCGATCTATCCGGTGTCACGGAATACGTTGCCGGAGAAGTAGATCCGGTTGGGGCATTCACGTCGCGCAGTGACCTGGCCGACTATCTCGTCGCGTTGGCGGTCCAGCATGGACGCAAGGACACCGTGACGATCTCCACCACAGCGGACAACCCGACGATGTGGCAGATGATCCGGCGCGAAGCGTTCAAGAGCGCGTGATGACAACCGCTTACCTCGCCGTGACGTTTACTGCAATCGTAGCGAACGGGTTCTCCGGAATCGCTGCGCTGCTTCACTTCCAGCCGATCATGCCCGGCATGGCCAAGGCGGGAGTGCCGGTGTCGTGGCTGACCTTTCCGATCGGAACCCTGAAAACCCTTGGTGCACTGGGGCTGGCGGCTGGGCTGCTCGTTCGTCCGCTTGGCATTTCGGCCGCGATCGGCCTCGTGCTGTTCTTCGTCTGCGCGCTCTACACCCACATCCGCGCCGGGGATTACAGCGCGCAGTTCGCGCTGGCGATCGGGTTCCTGGGCCTCAACGTTGCGGCCCTTGCCCTTTCGCTGCCGGGTGGTTAACCGAAGAATTCCGCGGCGTCGTCGTAGCGGCTCTGCGGCACCAGCTTCAACTGGCGCGTCGCGTCGGCCAGTGACTCTCGCCCGATGTCCTGGCCCCGCAGCGACACCATCATCCCGTACTCGCCTGCGTGCGCGGCGTCGGCGGCGTTGACGCCGAAGCGGGTGGCAAGCACGCGGTCGTACGCTGTAGGCGTGCCGCCGCGCTGCACGTGGCCGAGCACGGTGACGCGAACCTCTTTCTTGATCCGCTTCTCCACCTCGACAGCCAGCTGCGCGGCCACACCGGTGAACTTCTCGTGGCCGAATTCGTCCATTCCGCCCTGCCGCAACGACATCGACCCCTCGGCGGGTTTCGCCCCTTCTGCCACGACGCAGATGAAGTGCGAATCGCCCCGGACGAAGCGCTGTTTGACCAGCCGGCACACCTCTTCGACATCGAACGGTTGCTCGGGGATCAGCGTCATGTGCGCACCGGAAGCCAGCCCCGAATTCAACGCGATCCAGCCGGCGTGGCGGCCCATCACCTCGACCAGCATCACCCGCTGATGCGACTCCGCGGTGCTGTGCAACCGGTCGATCGCCTCGGTCGCGACCTGCAGCGCGGTGTCGTGTCCGAATGTCACATCGGTGCAATCGATGTCATTGTCGATGGTCTTCGGCACCCCGACCACCGGCACGTTCTCCTCGGACAGCCAGTGCGCTGCGGTCAACGTGCCCTCGCCCCCGATCGGGATCAGCACGTCGATGCCGTTGTCTTCGAGGGTCTGTTTGATCTGCGGCAGCCCGGCCCGCAGCTTGTCCGGGTTGACGCGGGCGGTACCGAGCATGGTCCCGCCCTTGGCGAGAAGGCGGTCGTTGCGGTCGTCGTTGGCCAGCTGGATCCGCCGATCTTCGAGCAGGCCGCGCCACCCGTCCAGGAATCCGACCACTGTCGATCCGTATCGCACATCGCTCGTGCGCACCACCGCACGGATCACCGCGTTCAGGCCAGGACAGTCGCCGCCTCCGGTGAGGACTCCGATCCGCATGGCCCTATCTTGCCCGCTCCGTCCAATCCGGGCCCCTCAACCCGCAGACGGGGACACCAGACCGGTTTCGTACGCCATCACCACGGCTTGGGCTCGGTCGCGCAATCCGAGCTTGGCGAACACCTTGCCAACATGCGTTTTCACCGTCTCCTCGGAGACAAACAGCACCGCGGCGATCTCGGCATTGGACATTCCGCGGGCAAGCAGTTCAAGTACCTCGGTCTCCCGGGGCGTGAGGCGCGCGAGCTCGTCGGCCGACCGCCGCGGTGCGGCGCGCCTGCTTACCAAGTCGGCGATCATCCGCCGCGTGATCGACGGTGCGAGTAGCGCATCTCCAGCTGCGACGACGCGCACGGCCCGCACCAATTCGTCGGCGGGGGCGTCCTTGAGGAGGAAGCCGCTGGCTCCCGCGCGCAACGCGGCGTAGACGTAGTCGTCGATGTCGAAGGTGGTGAGCATCAGCACTTTCGTGCCGGTGTCGCGTGCCAGGATCTCGCGGGCGGCGTCCAATCCATTGAGCTCGGGCATTCGCACATCCATGAGCACCACATCCGGGGCCAACGACGCCACCTGGCGAACCGCATCCCGCCCGTTCGCCGCGTCGCCGACCACACTGATATCTGGCTGCGCCGACAGCAACGCGCCAAATCCCTGCCGCACCATCGCTTGGTCATCGGCGATGAACGTGGTGATCATCTATAAGCCGCTTGCGCCGAGCACCCCGCAACGCTACCCGGCAGGCGCGACGGCAGGCAGGTACGGCAGGTACGCCCATACCACGAATTCGCCGTCGTCGTCATGGACGGCCACGACTCCGCCGACCGCGGTTGCCCGCTCGCGCATCCCGGCGATGCCAAGACCAGGAACGACCGGTGTCGACGGAGGGGTCGTCAACCGGTTGTGCATCTCGATGCCGACGCCGTCGGCGGTGATGTTCACATCGGCGGTCACCGGCGATCCCGCCGCGTGCCGCGAGGCGTTTGCAAGGCACTCCTGCACGATCCGGTACGCGGTCGCCCCGATCAGTTCGCCCACCAGCGCGGTCGAACCCTCGATCCGCCACGTCAGCGGTACCCCGACGCGTTGGGTTGAAGTGAACAACGCGGGCAGGTCGGAGACGTGCGGCGCGGGCGCCAGCTCGGGCAACTCGGCATCGCTGCGCAGGACTCCGAGCAGACCGCGGATCTCATTGAGCGCCTGGCGACCGGTTGCGGCAATCGTCTCGAATTCGGCCTGCAGTCCCGGAGGCACGCCGTCATGGCGATACGGCGCGGTCTGGGCGGACACCACCACCATCGACATGTGGTGCGCCACGACGTCGTGCAGGTCCCGCGCGATCCTGGTGCGCTCTTGCAGCACCGTGCGTCGGGCCCGTTCCAAGTCGCTGACCTCCTCGAGGCGGGCGACCTGTCGCCGCGACAGCACCAACCATCGCACCAGCAGGGCCACGAAGACGATCACCGAGACGCCAAACGCCCAGCCGCTGTCCGCATTGGCCGGCATCGCAATGAAGAACAGCACGGTAGACGCCAGCCACACCTTGACGACCACCGGCAGCGGACGGGTCCACGCCACCGCGACGATCAGCACCAACAACTCGATGAGGTGGACCACCTGCCACGGGTAACTCCATGTCGGAAGGCGGTCGAAGAAGATGGGGATTGCCACCGCGGAACCCGCCGAAATCGCCCATCCCAGTAGGGGATTGATCCGCACGAGGAGCAGCGGCCACGCGGCAAGCGCGGCGACGATGGGCCCAAGCGCCGCAGGAACGGAGTGGGTCACGAAAAGGGTCGGCCAGGCGACCGCGTAGAGGATCCCGGTGATCGCGACCACCAACCAGGTCGACCAATGCCAGCGGCGCCAAGGAATCATCTTTGTTTCGTGCACGGCTCAATGCTAGGGCGCAACCGTCCAGCTGAACTCCCCCTACAGGGCTATTCCTGACTGGCCCGGTGGAGCTAGCCGGCGTATCCGGGTGGCACCAGAGCGTGATGCCTGCGGGACGGTCCCGGCCATACCCTCACCCATCATGAAAGCCCTTCTGTATCAGGCTCTTTACCTGTCCACGGTGGAGGCGAGCTCGCAGTGGCAGGGCTGGTGCACATCGATGCGCGAGGAACTGCGCGTTCCTGCACTGGCAGCAGTTGTGCTGCTGCTGATGCTCAGCGAGTGGGCCATTAGAAGGGGGCGACGTCATCGCCGCAGGTGACACCCTCGCTAGAGCGCCGTCGGCAGCGGGCCGCGAGCGGCCTCATAGGCAGCGCCGACACGGTAGAGCCGATCATCGGCCAGCGCAGGAGCCATGATCTGCAGGCCCACGGGCAGGTTGTCGTCCGGCGACAGGCCCGACGGGACCGACATTCCGCAGTGGCCCGCCAGGTTCAGCGGCAGCGTGCACAGATCGAACAGGTACATCGCCAACGGGTCGTCGACCTTCTCCCCCAACGGGAACGCGGTGGTCGGGGTGGCGGGCGAGATCAGCACGTCGACGCTCTTGTAGGCCTCGTCGAGATCTCCCGCGATCAGCGTGCGGACCTTCTGCGCCTGGTTGTAATACGCATCGTAATAGCCGGCCGACAGCGCATATGTGCCAATCATGATGCGGCGCTTCACTTCTGGGCCGAAGCCGGCGGCCCTGGTCAGCGCCATCACCTCCTCGGCGCTGTGCGTGCCGTCATCGCCGACCCGCAGGCCGTAGCGCATCGCGTCGAAGCGCGCCAGGTTCGACGACACCTCCGACGGCAGGATCAGGTAGTACGCAGGCAACGAGAAGTCGAAGTGCGGGCAGTCCACCTCGCTGACCTCGGCGCCGAGCGCGGTGAGCTGCTCGACGGCGGCATTGAACGACGCGAGCACCCCGGTCTGGTAGCCGTCGCCGCGCAACTGCTTGACCACGCCGATCCGCACGCCCTTGAGGTCGCCGGAAGCCCCGGCCCTTGCCGCGGCGACCACGTCGGGCACCTCGGCCTCGACGGACGTGGAGTCCTTCGGGTCGTGCCCGGCGATCACCTGGTGCAGCAGAGCGGTGTCGAGCACGGTGCGCGCACACGGGCCACCCTGGTCCAGCGACGACGCGCAGGCGATCAGCCCATACCGCGACACCGTGCCGTACGTGGGCTTCACGCCGACCGTCGCGGTCAGCGCGGCGGGCTGGCGGATCGACCC
>JGI12053J15887_10000350_pt1 | contig 18335 bp, 18 predicted proteins | sample MedBloCAOM1_O3_FD_15887 | JGI IMG/M metagenome (IMG submission 15887)
GCTCGCCGACCTCAATCGTGTTGCAGCGTGCGACCTCTGGCATTGATCGTGTGAAACCTCAACGGGCGGGACGCCGAGGGCAACCTTCTGGTGCAGTGCCATGCGCGACAAAGGCGCATCATGCCACCATCGTTGGGGAAGCAGAAATCTATCGCGCAGGCAGAGCCACACGAGACCAATCGGTCGATGATAGACAGGAGAAAGACCTGCGGCTGGCGGGCCTGCCCGAGGGCTGAGAAGAACGAACGCTCAGTCTGCAGTTACTTGCGGATCTGTGCCCTTTCCGGACCTCCTGCTAGCTCTGCTCTTGCGTCGGCCGCTGATGGAAAGGTGGACTATGTTCGCCGATCGGGCACAGCCGAGTCTGACCTATTGCGGAAGTGGTTGGCTTTAAGGGCCATAAACCTTCGTATCGTTCCGTGACCCCTTTAGATGCCCGACGTCTACCTACGTTCAATTGAGCCGCTGATCGTGATCGTCTTAGGCTGCATGCGTCGGAAAGGCGCACAGGCTGATGAGGTGCGACGCTGAAAAAAGGATGATCGACGAACAGCGACGATAATGCCAAAAGGAGACTACAATGCCCAACTGCTCCGAAAGTCTTAGATCTGGCAGAGCCGCGCGATGCGCAGTTTGTGATGGCAAGTTTGGTCTCGTCCGGTACTACTCGCGGCGAACCCCCCTTTGTTCCAAGAAGTGCGTCGATCGCTTCAGAGCTCGCCGGGCAAGTGACTGCAATTGGCTGGGCCGGCTCCAAATCGCCTTCGACCAGGCGCCAGAGAACCGCGCGAGGGCACTATGACGCTCCAGATCTCACAACGAGGCAAGGAATACTTAAAAACAGGACAAACTTTGCTCCGCGCTGCCCAAACCATGACTGACCGAGCGATTGCAGGTCAGCTTAAGGCCCTTGCCGACGACTACCAGCAGCGAGCTGAGAAAGCTTCGCATGTTGATGCGGCCAAAGCATTCGCGCGTTCGGCTGCTAACGCCGAAGGCGAGTGGCGTACATGACCTGATGGGCAGCTTCACAGCCCACCCTGCGGAAGAAATGCCTGGTGATGTTGGGATGCCCGGCGCGGGGCCCAGTCACGAGCTTTTTATTCCTTCGTTACCGGCAGAGCTTGAAAGTTGGGGCTGATATCCCCAGATCAAGATCGAATGATTATCGTCATCTCATGGCGGACTCGTTCTCTAACTGCGGACTCGTCCTCTAACTAATGTTTGGAGCGAATATGGGCGAAGTTGTTCGATTTGTCCCAAAGTCTGAGCGCGAGCCGAGCCCGCCGAATTCGAGAGGCCGCGCAATATATGACAGCATCTTCCCGCCGGCTGATCCAGTCAGCGAGCAGCAGGACAAGGCACCGGTAAGTCATACGGTCAGCGCCGCCAATGCCTATCGTAGCGACGGGGTTGTCCTGTCGTGATCAAGATCATCGCCGTGCTCTGCAGTCTCTCCTCTCCGGCGAATTGCCGCGAGCAGACCGTCACCACCTCGGACTTCGCTGACGTCTCGATGCAGTCCTGCCTGATGGGCGCGCCGCAGCTCGCCGAGTGGATGAAGCAGCATCCCGCCGAGCGCCTGGCGGCATGGCGCTGCGTGATTGGCAAACAGGATGGCAGGGGAGCTTAGGGTGGAAATCAGCTTTCCTCGCGGGAGTTCGCGGCCAATCCGATCGGTGTCGTCTTCGTTCCCGATAGTGCGTGCAACGCTCAGAAAGCGGCCGCTCTACGGTTAGGTCGCCGAAAGCGCGCTCCCGTTCGATTTTCCGCGATCCTGTTTGCTCGCCGCCAATATCAGAGGTCGTGGCCTTCCAACATTTGCGTTGTTTGCATAAAATCTGGGTTAGCCTAGTTGCTTGCATACTGCGTCAAGCGGATGATTGAAGAAGGCAGCCCAAGTTGGTCGAGTGTAAGGAAAGGCAGTAGCGCCCCCCGATTTGAACCCCTGACATCAAGAAAGAAGCCGGGCCTCGCGCATCGCACGAGCCGCGCTCGAACGGTGCTGGAAGCTATATTCCACCCGATGGGACCAGTCGCGACTGCGATGGATTTGACTAATACGCCCGATTTATTCGACTGCAGTTCTTGGAAGCATCATGCTGCGATCCGCTACATCGCACGTTTTCTTACTCTATCGCCGCCAAACACGATCGGGCCTATCCAACCCTAGTCGTCGGAAGTGCAGCACGCTACTTTGCGTCTGAACTTGAAGATGACACGGTGTGTCTGCGGTAACTCATCCAGTCCTGCGATGCAGTACCAAGGAAGGAGCGACGCAATCGAGGACGAGCAAGCCCCTCCATCTAAACGCTTGAAACAAAAGGAAAACGCGTTAACTCTGAATCTCTGATCAATTGTCGGCCCAACTATCAACTGTTCCTGGTGTGACGATAAAGCGGAATAACCTCAATATGTTAGCGCCTCGATTCTGCGTTGCCCCGATGATGGACTGGACCGACCGGCATTGCCGCGTCTTCCATCGCCTGATGACGCGGCGTGCCCGGCTTTACACGGAAATGCTGACAACCGGCGCCATCCTGCATGGCGATCGCACGCGGTTGCTCGGCTTCGACCCAAGCGAACACACGGTCGCGCTGCAGCTCGGCGGTTCGGATTCGCGCGATCTCGCGACGGCAGCGAAAATCGGCGAGGATTTTGGCTACGACGAAATCAATCTCAATGTCGGTTGCCCGTCGGATCGGGTGAAGGACGGCCGCTTCGGCGCCTGTCTGATGGCGGAACCAGGGCTGGTCGCCGAAGGCATCGCGGCCATGAAGCGCGCGGTCGGCATTCCCGTGACGGTAAAATGCCGGATCGGCATCGACGATCAGGATCCGGAAATCGCGCTCGATGCGCTGGCGCGCGGCGTGGTCGCCGCCGGCGCCGATGCGCTGATCGTGCATGCCCGCAAGGCCTGGCTCAACGGATTGTCGCCAAAGGAAAACCGCGACATCCCGCCGCTCGACTACGACAGGGTGTATCGGCTGAAGGCCGCCTTGCCCGGCGTGCCCATCATCATCAATGGCGGCATCGCTGACCTCGCCGAAGCGAAGCAGCACCTCGCGCATGTCGACGGCGCCATGCTCGGGCGCGCCGCCTATCAGGAGCCGTGGCGGTTGCTGGCGGCCGATCCCGAACTGTTCGGCGAGACCGCGCCGCACGCTGCCATGAAGGACGTATTCGAGGCGATGACGCCGTATATCGAGGACCAGCTTGCGCAGGGCACGCGGCTGCATTCGATCACGCGGCATTTCGTCGGCGCGTTTCACGGCGTGCCGGGCGCACGCGCCTTCCGCCGCCATCTCGCCGAGAACNGCGTCAAGCCGGGGGCCGGGGTGAATGTGCTGCGCGATGCGATCGCGCTGGTCGAGGNCCGTGTCGCGGCTCCGATCGCCGCGTAATCCGGGNCTTAGGGATAGCCNTGCAGCATCAGCCGGTCGGCGCGCACTTCCCAGCGTTCCAGCCGGTCCAGAAAGCTCATGCCGAGCAGATTGGTCTTCATCTGCCCGCGCGGCACCACCAGCGCCGGCACTGAACGCTCGACCAGCTTGCCGATCGCCAGACGATCGAGCGTCAGCCGGGCTGCGCGCGTATGTCCGCCCGCGGTCTCGACGTCGACGTTATATTCCAGCAGCTCCAGCGGAAGTCCGGCGGCTTTTGCCGTCTCCCAGGTCAGCACCACCGACGTCGCGCCGGTGTCAATCACCATCGGGGTGTTGACGCCGTTGATTCGCGCCTGGAGCGCGAATTCTCCGCCTTGACCGCGCGCGATCTGCACGGCGCGCGCCTGAGACTTGGCGCGCCCGCGCAGTATATCCGAGACGGTATCGCTCGCGCGCGCGACCTGTTCCGGATCCTTGTAGGCGACCACGGCGCCGGCGGTCGCCGCCAGCATCAGCAGCACAAGCAGAAAGCGGCTCACAGCGCGCCTCCCGTGCCGATGGTCAGTCGGCCTTGGGACCGGCCGTCATTGGGGCGAGGCCGGCATCGGTCATGCGCGCGGGCAACAGTGCCATCACCGCGTGCCGCTCCGCGCTGTCCATGCGATGCCAGCGCGCGATCTCCGGCAGCGTGCGTCCGCAGCCGAAACAAAGGCTGGTTCTGGGATCGATCATACAGACTGCGATGCACGGCGTTTCTTTGCTCATTCAGGGAGTGTGAAATAGTTTCAGTCGCTTGCGCAAGCTGCTGCTTACAATCCGGTTCCGGCATTCATGATCGGCTTGTTGCGCGGCCGGCGCTTGTCGTCGCCGGCGCCGGCGCCGGCGAGGGCGGTTTCAGGTTGCAGCGGCGGGGCTTCCTCGGCCATCGGCGCCAGCGCGGACATCACGCGCTCCGGCGGGAAGGTGACGATCACCTCGGTGCCGATGCGCAGTTTCGATTTCAGGGTGAAGGTGCCGCCGTGCATGTCGATCAGGCTTTTGGCGATCGGCAGGCCGAGGCCCGCGCCCTGCTCGGCTGACTTGATCGAATTCGAGCCCTGGCCGAACGAGGCCAGCACGATCGGGATTTCATCTTCGGCAATGCCGGAGCCGGTATCCTTGACGCTGAGATATTGTCCGCCCGACGCGGTCCATCCGACCTTCAGCCAGATTTCGCCGCCCTGCGGCGTGAACTTGATCGAGTTCGACAACAGGTTGAGCACGATCTGCCGGGTCGCGCGCTCATCGCCCCAGATCCGCGGCATGCCCTGCTCGAACACTTCGTGGATGGTGATGCCGCGGCTCGACGCGCGCAGTTTCAGCAAATGGTGGCAATCGGCGACGACATGCACCAGCGACACCGCTTCTTCGTTGAGCTCGTATCTTCCAGCCTCGATCCGCGACAGGTCGAGAATTTCATTGATCAGATTGAGCAGGTGCACGCCCGAATTGTGGATGTCGGCCGAGTATTCCTTGTAGACCGGCACCGCATGCGCGCCGAAGATCTCGCTTTTCATCACCTCGGAAAATCCGAGGATCGCATTCAGCGGCGTTCGCAGCTCGTGGCTCATTTGCGCCAGGAACCGCGACTTCGCGACGTTGGCGGATTCGGCGCGGTGCCGGGCCTCGTCGGAGATCGATTTCGCCTGCTCGAGCTCGCCGATCAGCGCGTCCTTTTCAGCGCGCGCCTCCAGCGTCGCCAGCGTCGTCGAATGCAGCCGGTGGGCCAGCAGCGCGAAATATCCCTCGGCGGCGAGGGCGAGCGCGGCGAGCACATAATTGTCGAAGCTGCCGCCAAGCGCGAAATTCAGCGCGATCGCCAGCGTGACCGGGGCGGTCGCCGCAAGCGCGGCGCTCGGCAGGCTGGCGGCGAGCATGCTCGATACCGCGATCACCAGCAGCATCAGGAACATCATCAGCGTGTTGGAGACCACCTCGGCACTGGGCGGATGGATCAGGATCGCGGTCCAGCACAGGCCGTAGAGCAGATCGAGCAGCACGAATCGCGTGCGCCATTTGCGGGTCGCGGTGAGCGAAGGCGGCTCGGCAAGGAACCTGCCGCAATTGCGGATGATGGCGGCATGAATGCAGAACATGCCGCAGGCCCAGGCCAGGGCCGAAACCGGATCCATCCAGAACCCGAAAAACAGGCCGGTCGCCACCACCAGCAGCATCACGACATAGGAGGCCGAGATCCGGGTCTGGGCGTATTGCCGGAGCAGTTCGCGGTCGAAGGCGGGGCGGGTTCCGCTGGTCGACGTTAACCGGTCGCGCGCCTCGCGCACCCGCTGCGCGGCGGCGCGCCGGTTACTGGCCGGCGCAGCGACTGGCGTTTCAGCCGGAAGCTGGACGACTTCGGGCTTATCGGCGGGTTTACTCATCAAACAACACAAATCCTGCCCGCTGACAGAGCGAGCTTTTTGCATTGTCTATCTCTGGCGCTAAATCATTAAGACCTGACTTAAACAGCTAAAGAATTGCGTTAACGGGAGGTTAAATTAACCTGTTGCGCCGGCCTCGCGGTCGGCGCTCCAGCCGGGCGAGCAGGCTGGAAGTCTCCCAGCGCTTGCCGCCAGCCAAATGCCAGCGCGCAACGGACTGCGCGGCCCGGGCTATCGAACCTCGCCAAGATGCCATCGCCCGTACTCTTCACCAGATTTCCGCGGTGCTTGCCGACCAGCTGTTGTGCCAGTTTCTGAGCGCATACCGCTCACTTCGGGTCCACCCGGATAAGCAGACAATTTCAGAGACGGTCGGCACTTCGCATTCGCACCAGAATTAGACACACAGGCTTGGAGTGCCGGAGGTACCGAGACCTTTTGTAAGCTCTCTCCTCGGAACCCTCCTTGGCTCAACTCCTCCGCACCTTTCGGCTTTCGGAAGGGCGCTTGCTCTGTTACCCTTCACGGCAATCCGCTGGCGCGATCTCTTTTGCTGAAGGATAATATGTCGGGAGGTGACGATGGCCGACACCAAATGGATGATCAAAGGACGTGAGTTCGTCAACTGCAATTGCTCTTACGGTTGCCCCTGCCAATTCAACGGATTGCCGACCCACGGACATTGCCAGGCTGTCGCCGGCTTTGAGATAGAACAGGGCTATCATGGGTCGACGAAGCTCGACAATCTGAAGTTTGTCGGGATTTTCCGTTGGCCTGGCGCGATCCACGAGGGCAAGGGCGAAGCTGCGGTTGTCATCGACGAGCGCGCGACCGAGGCACAGCGCGGGGTGCTGTTGCGGATCCTCGCCGGCCAAGACACAGAGCCGGGCGCGACTGTCTTCAACGTATTCGCCTCGACGCTCGAAAAGCTGCACGATCCGATCTTCGCTCCGATCGAGTTTCAAGTTGATATTGCGGAGCGGAAGGCTCGACTGGTTGTGCATGGAGTCACGGAAGGTCGCGGCGAGCCAATCCTCAATCCAGTGACGGGAGAGAAGCACCGGGTCCGCATCGATATGGTGGGCGGCTTCGAGTACCAGCTTGCCGAAATTGGGCGCGGTTGGACCAAGACGTCGCAACCGATCAAGTTTGAACTCACCGATTCCTACGGTCAATTCGCGGAAATTCATCTCTGCCAAAGCGGCATCGTGCATTAAGCCGATATGGGCGGTACGACGCTCGAGGCCATCCTGCGACGCGACCGGGCGATCGTAGCCTCAACGCTGGTTGTCCTGACAGTACTCGCCTGGAGCTACGTGCTCTGGCTTGTCGCCGACATGGACATGGGTGGCATGGACATGACTGGCTTTCGGATGATCCCCGCCGGCATCGGCCTAATGAAGCCGGCCACCGCCCCTTGGAACGCAATCGAGTTCGCCTTTGTGTTCGCCATGTGGACGGTGATGATGATCGGCATGATGACGCCGTCGGCTGCGCCCATGATCTTGCTTTATGCGCGCGTCGGCGGACAGGCGACAAACACAGGCAAGGCCCTGGCCGCGACCTGGTGGTTCGCATCCGGCTATCTTCTGGTCTGGATTGCGTTCGCGTTCGCCGCCACGTTCGCGCAATGGGCGCTGGAACGCGAGAGCCTGCTCACACCGGCGATGGCCGGCTCGGGCGGGGTGTTCGGCGGCATCATCATGATTGCAGCCGGCCTTTATCAGTGGATGCCGCTCAAGGACGCCTGCCTTCGGCAATGCCAGGCGCCGTGGCTGTTCATTCAGCACCATGGCGGCTTTCGCAGCGACGCGCTTGGCTCGCTCTCGCTCGGTGCCCGACACAGCATGTATTGCGTCGGCTGCTGTTGGGCTTTGATGGCGCTGTTGTTCGTGGGCGGCGTGATGAACGTGCTTTGGATCGCCGCGATTACGATCTTCGTGCTGACTGAGAAGGTCGTTCCAGCCGGCCGTGCGATTTCTCGCATCGCAGGTTTGGGATTTTTCGCATGGGGTGCCTGGCTGCTGACGGATGCATTGTTATGACCGCGAACGAGGTCGCCTCTAGCCATTAGTCCGGAAGGCCGAAATAAATCGTCGCGCCTTTGTCGACTTCTGCCTCGGCCCAGATGCGCCCACCGTGGCGCTGGATGATTCGATGGACGGTGGACAGCCCAATCCCCGTGCCCTCGAACTGTTCCGCGCTGTGGAAACGTTGAAAGGCTCCGAAAAGTTTTGTCGCTTGCTGCATATCGAATCCAGCGCCGTTGTCGCGAACGAAATATATTTTCTCTCCTGCCTGCTGCAGGCAACTTACTTCCACGGTTGGGTTCCCTTTCCCGCGAGTGAACTTGAAGGCGTTTGACAACAAGTTGACGAAAACCTGCGTGAGCAGTCCGGGGTCGCCGATGCACTCGGGTAGGTCGCCCATGCGAATGTCGATTTGGCGACCGCTCTGCTCTCGTTGCAATTCGTCCAGCACCTCGCGGACGAGCGCGGAAACATTCACCTGGCGCTTGGAAAGCGGTTGGCGACCGGGTCGCGACAACCGAAGCAGATCGTCGACAATCTGTATCATGCGTTCGCCGCTGCCGAGGACGCCTCTGAGAAGTTGATGGGCTTGGGCCGGCATCTGTGCCGCGTAATCCTCGACCAGCAAGTCCGCAGAGCCGACGATCACCGTCAGGGGTCCGCGCAAATCATGCGAGACCGAGTGCGAGAAGGCTTCCAGTTCCTTGTTGGCGGCTTCCAGCTCCTTGTTCGCAGCTTCCAGCTCCCTGTTCGCAACCTCCAACTGGCTAGTGCGCTCCCGTACGCTCTGTTCAAGTTCCTTATTCTCGATGCGTAGGCGTCGCACGGTTAGTGCGCGGGAGAGAACCGGAAGGATCACGCTCAGTTTGAACGGCTTGAGGATGTAATCCAGCGCGCCGGTCTTCATCGCCTCCACGGCCGTGACTATCGTGCCTTCGCCCGTCATGATGACGCCCACTAGATCAGGGTCAATTTTTTGCGCCGCCTGAAGCAGGGCGATGCCATCCATGCGAGGCATCATTAAATCTGCGAGGAGCAAGTCGTACTTGGCGCTTCGCAAACTCTCAAGAGCAGACTCTCCATCGGTGAAGCCGGCCGTCTCGTAACCTTGGTCCGGCAGGGTATTGCAGAGCGCCCGCATCTGCTCTGCCTCGTCGTCCACGATGAGTATCCGAGGCGGTTCCGACTTTGGCATGGACATCCCCTCGATCTGCACTACAGGACGCTCAGCGCGTCTGGTTGACAGCAATGTGCCAATGTCTCTCGAAGTTCGCGCAGCTTGGGTGGCTTGCTGAGGACGCGATCCACATGCAGCGGGATGTCCCCTTCAGCGACAAGCCGTTGGCCCCAACCGGTGAGCATGATCACCGGCGTGGAAGGAGACGTGTCCTTGACGGCCCCGGCGACCTTCCGTCCGTCAACGTAAGGCATTCCGAGGTCTGTGATGACTGCCGCGAACATCTCGCCGCGTTCTCGCGCGGCGCGGAAGGTGTCGATACCTGCCTGTCCGTCGTTGGCGATGGTTACGATGTGTCCGTCGGCTTCCAGCGCATCGCGCAGCGATTTGAGCAACAGCGGATCATCATCGATCACGAGCAGACGCAGACGTGACAGAACCGCATGGACAGGTACGGACTGATCCGCCACCGCGGTGATCTCGCTGGGCAACGGAAAACTCAGGCATACGATCGTCCCCTCGCCCGGCGCGCTCCTGATATCGATCTCCGCGCCATGCCGTTTCACGGCGCCGTATGCCATCGCCAAGCCGAGGCCAGTGCCGCGCTCACCCTTCGTCGTGAAGAACGGTTCCAGGCATCTCCGCTGCGTTTCCTCGTCCATACCCACGCCGTCGTCAGCGACCTCGACCTGGACGTATCCATGTTTCCCACTGGCCAAGCCACCCGGCACCTTCGTCCGTAGCGTCAGCACGCCACCGTTCGGCAGGGCGTCAACGGCATTGAGGATCAGATTGGTGAGCGCTTCCCGGATTTCGCTTTCGACCCCCAATATCGCCGGCGGACCGTTCGCCAATTCGGTCCGCAAATCAATCACGATACCCTGCTGCTGAGGCATATCGCTCCAGCGCGCGCGCGTCAGGTTCACGACTTGCCGCACGAGGTCGTTCAAATGCACGGGCACGAGCGACAATTGCGGCTCGCGCTGGCGGTAGAATTCCCTCATCCGCGCGACCGTTTGGGCCACGTCTTCAACGGCACGTTGGATGGTTTCCAGATAATCCCTGGCGCGAGGGCTGAGGTTCGGTTCCACCTCCAACAGCGTTTGGGTGTAGAGCGCGACCGGCGACAACGCATTGTTGATGTCGTGGGCAATGCCGCTCGCCATTTGCCCCAGCGCGCGCAGCCGTTCCTGCTGCATCACGACCTGCTGAGTCTGTCGCAGATCATCGTAGGCCTGCTGCAGCGCTCCGTAGAGCTGCGACTGGTGCGCCGCCAGCGCTACATGCTCGCTCAGCTGGCGCAGAAATTCGCATTCACCGCTGCTGAAGTCCTCCGCCTGAACACGGGCCACCACGAGCACTCCGAAAACTTGGCTTTCCACCGGCAGCGGTGCCATCACCAGCGAGCGCAATCCGCCTTGCGCGAGCCGCCGAGGAAACGGGAAAGCCACTTGGGCGATGTCCGGCTCATAGACGAGCTGACCGCCCACGCACCGCGATAGGCCATTCTCGTCGATATCAATACGGGCCCGTTCGGGCATTGCCAGCTCCGATGCGAGCGCGCCGCTCTTGAAGCCGACACGGGCGACCGTGAGCTTGTGGTCCGTCGCGTCGTAAAGACAGAGACAACAAAAATCGGCAGGAAGCTGATCCTCCAGGCTGCGGACGACTACTTGAAAAATGCTGTCCAGATCTTGCCGCTCGCCGATTGCGCGGGTGATTTGATGCAGCAGGTTCAAGCGTTCGAGCTGCGCCTGGACCTTTTGTTCGGCCTGCCGGCGAACGGCCATTTCGGATTGCAGCCCTACATTGGCCACGACCAGCTCATCGCGCGAGACGGTTGTGCCTTTCAATTTGGCCGTCATCCCGTCAAACGCGCGCGCAAGCTCCCCGAGCTCGTCCTTGGCGGTTGCGTTGAGCAAATAATCGAGATTGCCAGCGCCCACGATCTCGGTGCCTTCGCGCAGCTTCCCGAGCGGCCCGACGACGCTTCGCAGCACCAGAAACATCGTCGCCGCGATCACGAGCACGACAATGCCGGCAAAAGAGGCCACAGCGACACTTGCCCGCCATTGAGCCTCCATGACACCCGTCCGGCTCCTCTCGGATAGGCTCAGTGCGTCGGAAATCATCGCCTGAGTCTTGTTCGTAATCTGCCCGACAAGCCTTGCCTGAAGCTCTTCAAGTATCGCGCTTGCGCCTTTAGTCGAGTCGCCATCCTCGTAATCCGCCACAAGCTGGGAGAACAGGACGCCAACACTTTCTTGCGTGTGGCGAAGATCGTCGATGATCTCCCGCTCTTCAGTATCGGTGAAATTCGTTTTGTTCGTGAGCAGTCTTGAGAGCGATGCATACCTCAACTGCCACTGAGCATGCGGGCGCTCATCATGACGCAATACGTATTCCAGCGTGAGATATCGGAGGGCCGTGACTCCCCCGAGAACTTCTCCGGCCTCCTCGTTCTTGACGAGTTCCTGTTTCACTTGCTGCGTCGCGGACAACAATACGACACCGATTGCCATGATGGCTGCCGCCGAGAACAACCCTGTGAGTTTGAGCCGCGTCGAGATGTTCACCCAAGCACCTTCAGTGCATGATCGTCACTGCCAACGGTGCGACCGATTGCAACGCATCGAGATAGACGTAGTCGAGGTAATTCGGCGCATCTGTCCTGTCTGTAAGCTTGTTCTTGATCGCCCATCGTGTTTCATCCTCCAGTGCAAGGATCAGGCTCTGGTCGAGGGCAACGCTGAATCTGTACGAGGACCAAAGCTCCGCAAAATTCGCCGTGTCAGGCTTCATCGCCTCGGCAACCAACTCGCGCGCTGCATCCGGGCTGTTCTTGCAAAATCGGCCGGCGCCGATCAAAGCTCGCAGAATCTTCTTGATTGTCTCCGGATGGTCGACGACATAGTCCCGCGATCCGACGAGGTTAAGCGCCACGTCATAGATGCCTGCGGAATGAAAGATCGTCCCGTTTTCGCCAAGTTGGGTCTGTAATGTGCCCAGATACGGCTGCCACGCCGACGCAGCGTCAATGTCACCTTTTGCCAGTGCCGCGGAGAGTTCCTCCGGCCTGAGTTCTCGCACCTGTACATCACTCATCGTCAGCTTCTGACGAGTAAGCATCACGTCGAGAACAAATTGCCCTGCGCTGACCATCGAAACGCCGATTTTTTTCCCCTTCAGGCTGGCTGGCGTAACAACCCCTTTGTCCTTTCTCCCCACAATTCCGAGATCATTCTCTGCAGTGGCGATAGTCGCTACAATAGATACAGGCTGACGGTCCATCACGGCAAACATGACGGGAACGTCCCCTGTCGTCCCCAGATTGGCCCGTCCGCGAAAGACCGCGTCCAACGCTGCTTTTCCGCTGGTTTGAGGCATAATCGTTACGAGTATGCCTTCGTTCGCGAAATAGCCTTTCGCTTGCGCAACAATTACCGGACACGTTCCTGGGTATCGAATGTTCGCGATGGTCACATGCTCGAGCGGTGCGGCTGAACGTGGCGGCGATGTCCCGGAGACCCACACATAAGCGCCGGAAAACAACGCTGCCGCAACGAGCGCGACTGATAGCGTGTATGCGAAAATCTTTCTCGAACGCGACCCAGCTGCTTTTCGCATCGAGAGCTTCCTACAGTTCGAGAGTTTCCTGCAGTGCCTTCATGCCCAAACTCGATTTACTCTTCCTGGCGCAGGAGATTGGGTCTATTTTTTTAAATGATCTTGTGCAAGTAAGCTCTGCTTCTGACGGGCACGGTCAACTTCGATCTTGTTTTCGGCGCGCGCGGATCTCCATCAAGTCTCCGCTTCGAATCAGCTCTTTGCCCTTTTAGCATGCCCTCGCGGAAACGAACAAAATCGGGAGATTCGTCTTCGCGAATAAAGCGCGGGTTCGCAAAGGACGGCCTGGAGGCAATTGTCCTGACAGCGCGCGAATCGCCTGTCAGCGCCTGGTTCTTGCAGCGTCGGCGCTCTCCCTCATTCCCGACGTTAATTCCGTGGGTGCTGCCGAAGCTTTAACTTAAAAGCCCGTACAACTACGCCCGTACAACTACGGGAGCGATCAGAGAAATCTACGATTTCGCGAGATAATTAAGGTTTGCGTGGGAGCTTCCTTTGGAGGCCTCTCAACCATGATACGCTCGTCCCGCGACGTTGACCAGACACTTCTCCCGCTCCGGGCCGCGGCATTTGTAGCATTGGTTTGTGTTGCCATCCTCGCATTGAGCGGCTGGCGAGAATGGGGCTCCCGGGACACCTAGCTGAAGACTGCCGAAGTGGATATGTCCAACTTGCACGCTCGCTCGCGCAGCATGCCGAGGATACGCGCGAGTTGGCCGATACCATTCTGATCTGCATGGTCGATCGGCTCGATACGGATGGAACAGGCTCTGTAGCGACCGCAAGACTTCAGGCTTTTCTCGATCTTCGCAAGGCCGCGCTCGCACGTATCCGGGACCTGTTCGTTTACGGCAAAGACGGACGATGGCTACTGACAACCAAAAAGGTCGACCTCCCGCGCTTCAACAAGAGCGACCGCGATTATTTTGGGCATCATCGGGAATCGGCCGCCCCGTAATACCCTGATCGGCCCTTGGTAAGGCTACAACTTCATTCGGACGCAAGCCACGACGAGGTGATCGGCACACAGTCAGAATGGCGCGATTGACCAATTCGGAAANGAGCCGGATCACGCGGTTCGACCGCCGTCGCGGGCGCCCTCAGGNTAACTGCAGGGGCCCGTGATCATCGCAATGATCACCGTGCGGATGGTGCAGCCGGCCGTCTACGAGATAGTCGACATGGTCACCATGCGGCACCTCTTCATGCCCGCAGTTCGGACNGTGTGCGTGTGAGCAGTGGACTTGAGGCGTGCAGCTCACGGGATTTGCGGCGCNGACCGCAATGACATGTTCGTCCACGTGATCCTCGTGCATATGGTGGAGATGGCCGTCGTGAAGATAATCCAAATGGCCGTCATGGCGAACCGCGGTGTGCCCGCATTTCGGGCCATGCTTGTGAGTGTGGTTGGCATGGTGTTTCTCGGTGCATGTGGCCATGTCGATGCTCCTTGCCTGCGCTTGGTTGCCCCGAAGCCCCATCATTCCGTTCAACAAGGGTAGGTGCGGAAGCCGGCGATGCCATAGGTGCGCACAAAGTTGATTGAATTCTGATATGTTATGTTATAACATAACAGAATGTTGCGACGCCGCCGAATTCGGTGCCGCCAGGCTGACGGATGCACATGGCTGCTTTTTTCATTCCAAGGAAAACGTCAAATCGGCGAAACGACGCTGCGCTTGAACTGAAGGTGCGAGTCCGAACCCTCATCAACGCCGATGACGACACTGCAGTCAGCGTCAGCGTCAGCGAACGCGATTGCGGCGATCCGGGCTGCGGCGGCACCCGGACCATCGTTCTCATGATGCATCCCGGACGGACAACCGAAGCCGTCAAAATAGACAAGCCGCTTGAGCAGGTCACTCAATCAGACCTTGCCGATGCGCTCGCGCCATTGGTCGCACAAACTGGCTTGTCCGAGCTGTCTCCAAAGCCGAAGTGAGCATGCCGCATTCGCAGCGGCTTCGACAAACGTGAACACCAACAAAGGACAATTCCATGCAGGCGGCGCCGAACCAGACTCCCGTCACGGTAATTACCGGCTATCTCGGTTCCGGAAAGACCACGCTGCTCAACCGAATCCTCACGGAAACGCACGGCAAGCGCTATGCCGTCATTGTCAATGAATTCGGCGAGGTCGGAATCGACAATGACCTCATCGTCAATGCGGAAGAAGAAATTTTCGAAATGAACAACGGCTGCATCTGCTGCACCGTGCGTGGCGATCTCATAAGAATTCTGAACGGCTTGATGCGGCGCAAGGCACGCATGGACGGTATCATCGTCGAAACGACCGGACTCGCCGATCCCGCGCCCGTCGCGCAGACATTTTTTGTGGATGAAGATGTCCGCCGCCAGACCAAGCTCGATGCAATTGTGACTGTGGTGGACGCCAAGCACCTTCTCGGCGAGATTGATCACGCCCCGGAGGCGCAAGAGCAGCTTGGTTTCGCCGATATCGTGCTGCTCAACAAAACGGATTTGGTCACGGGGGACGATCTCGCCTCAGTCGAAGCGCGCATTCGCCGGATCAATCCTTATGCCGGCATCCATCGCACCGAACGCTGCGGCATCGATCTCGCCCAAGTGCTCGGCCGCGATGCCTTCAATCTCGGCCGCGTCCTCCAGATCGAACCGGGATTTCTCACCGAAACCCACGACCATGAGCACGATGAGCAGATCAGCAGTCTGTCCCTTACCGCCGACCGCCCGCTCGACCCCAAGCGGTTCGTTCCCTGGATTGAGAAGGTCACGCAGGATTTCGGAACAGATATCCTTCGAATGAAGGGCATTATCGCGATGCAGGACGACGACCAGCGCTTTGTGATCCAGGGTGTGCACATGCTCCTCGAAGGCGGGTCCCAGCGTCCGTGGCGATCGGATGAAAAGCGCGACAGCCGTCTCGTGTTCATCGGAAGGGGGCTGCCGAAGGACCGGCTCAAGCAGGAATTTGAGTCTTGCCGCGTCTGATTGCGGTGAATTCGCAGGCAAATTCGGCTGCGTGCAATCAATCGCAATGCGACACAAGCAGTTGAGTTGTGACCCGGACCGGACCTCGCCATCGCGCTGTTCGTGCCGGTTCGCACTCGGTGAGCGGCCCGCACTCTTATGTCGACTGAGAATTTACATATTGGCGGGCTTCATCCGAGAGCCGCAACCAATCCGCCGTGGTTGATGGTGCGATCGTGCACCATTCTTTCTTGGGCCGCCCCGCGCCTGTCGAAAATCGCTCGGCAAGCTTCGCCGTTACAAGAGCGTCAACACGTTCGCTGGACAGCTTGAGAAGTAATCGACCGTTCGATAGGGCGGCAAATATCTTGCCGTTGACCTTGAGGGCGTCTGATCCGAACCCTCGCCTCGGCGGCGCGTCCGGGGGGCCGCCGTATTTCTCTGCTATCGATTGAAAGAGCACCCCGGCTTTCTCGGTATTTGATTTCATATCAGGTCTCGGGTGAATGTGATGATCAGATGTCAGGCCACCTGGGCCATTTCAGCCACTCGCTGCCATGTGGTGGCCTTTAGGCTCGGTCGAGCCACCATCCGCGCCAGCCACGCGACGAAGTTGGCGTGCGGCGCGCCCAGTACCAACCACTCGGGCGTCTGGGTGAAGAAATCGATCTGTGGCGCGATCAAAAGGTCAGCCAGGGACACGGCGTCGCCGGCAAAGTAGGGCTGCTCACCTAGCAGCCGCACCAGTTCCTCGAACACTGCGTGCGCCTGGGGCATAGCGGCTTCGATGGCCGCTTCGTCCGGCGTCAGGCCCATAAACCGCGGCCCCACCACGCGATGAAAGCCGATGACGTTGCCTACACCCTGGAACAGGTACCAGTCGTTGACATTCATCACCTGATCCATTCGCCCGACGGCCTTGGGGTCGACGGGAGTGAGGGCTGGGGTAGGNAGCACGCGGTCGAGGTAGCGCAGGATGGCTTGGCTCTCGTAAAGGCTGAAACCGCCGTGCTCCAGCACNGGCACCCGGCCAAAGGGATGGCGGGCCAGATGNTCAGGCGAGCGGAATGTGCCCGGCGCCACCGGCGAAAGGCGATAGGACGCGCCTTTCTCTTCCAGCGTGGCCAAGACGGCTCGGCCAAATGGACTACCGGGAATGGAATGGACGATGAATTCGGACACAACGATCTCCTTCACTTGAGTATGGGCGTCTGCGTGTTGACGATTTCGGCGAGGTGAGCAGGTTTTCTGCTCCCGAACTTGAGCGGTTCTCTTCAATGAGGTGGCGCGACGAGGCCGTGTGCTCTTCGTTTCACCGGTTGCTTAATTCGGCTTCTTGCGCGTAGCGCTCGATGAGGCCCGGCCAGCCACGATCGACATCATTCCGCATCGAAGCGCCGGCGTCTGCACCCATCGTTTCGAACTTGTGGTGCAAGAGCTCGACGAGCGTAGCGTCCGGGCCGTCGGCGGTGAAGCGCACGTCGACTTCCGATTTCATCGCGGGGTCAGGTTTCCATTGCGCGTTGACCTGCCAGACCATCACCAGGCGATGTGGCGGCTCCCATAGGGTGATCGTGGCGACGCTGGTCTCTGTGCCGTCTTCTGATATCTCGAGCCAGCGCCCGCCAAGGCGCGGCTCCATCAGAACTTTCTGAACAGGTTTCTTTCCAACGCCGTGGTCGTGGGGCCACCAACGTGAGAGGCCGCTAGTGAAGACATCGAACGCGCGTGCGATCGGCGCCTTCACACGAACGGTCTTGCGCACCGGCGAGATAACTATTGGGGCATTCATTCAGCAACTCCATCGGCTTTTTCCACTTCGTCTTTGAACGCCGCCAATGCGCCGTCCCAGAACGTGTCGAGCCAGTCGCGCAATTCCATAAGACCCTCGCGTCGCAGCGAGTAAATCCGGCGCACGCCCTCACTGCGTTCTTTGACGAGGCCAGCCTCTTTCAGAACTTTCAGGTGTTGTGACACGGCCGGGCGGGAGACCGGCAAACCGGCGGCGAGTGCGTTCACCGGAAGCGGTCCGGTTCTCAGTCGCTCAAGCACGTTCCGGCGTGTTGGGTCGGCGAGGACAGCGAGGGCGCTTGCGTAAGCCATGACTAACGGTAAGCTGCAGCTTACCAAGTGTCAAGCCCGCTGGCGCACCGGCGCCGACGCCGTCATGTCATGCAGTGCCAAACTTGCCTCAGCGGCGCGCGCTTCTTCCGCTATGGCGAGGGCGTACATGATCTCGAAGATCCGCTCGCCCTCTATGCGCTTGGGGTGAAAGCGGACATTCGCCGGAAGGGCGAAGTCAGCTAAGTGCCAGCAACGGACCACAAGTATTGCAGCCGTACCAAGTTTAGCAGCAACGGGTTTGGGATCGGACTCGCCACCGATCCGCGTTAAGAACCGATCCAGCTAGTACCTATGGCAGAATTAGCTATCCCTATCGGGGATAGCTGCACTCACCGTTGCCTCACAATGCGGCCTTACGGCCGCCATCAGATCTGCCGGGCTTGGCGCGCTTCGGGCTTGAATGTCGCGAGGCGACATGGCCTCGTAGCCCACTTCCCGGAGTAGCCTTTCGTTGCCTTCACGAGCTGGTCGCGCTTCGACGGCTTAGGCATCTGCGGTCGGATCTCGCCTGATCGACGCAGCAGGAAAGCGCGGGAGGTTCGGTTCCACCTCGTGGAAGGCGAATAGGATGTCCTGAGGCGCGAGGTGTAGGCGCTCGCCGAACAGTCTGACCGCTTCGTCC
>JGI12053J15887_10000351_pt1 | contig 18325 bp, 17 predicted proteins | sample MedBloCAOM1_O3_FD_15887 | JGI IMG/M metagenome (IMG submission 15887)
CGGCCGGCAGCGGCGCGATCGCGTTCCGCGAAAAAAGCCGCCACTACGCGCAAGCGAAATGCGACGGCAAAGGCGCGCAAGACCGGGCGAACGAAATAACACGCCAGAAAACCTGGCTTTCGGTCCTCGGGCAGCTGCTCTAATCTGTCCGCCAGACTGCATCGGCAGAATGTACGGATGGGCCCGCGATGAAGAGCGCGACAACGAGCGTTGAAAAAAGGAGTGTTGCAAAGCCAACCCGCGCCAAAACTTCAAATCCCGCGGTCGACGCGGTTTTCAGCGCCTATCCAAAGCCGATCAAGGCAAAACTACGGGGGTTGCGCCGGCTGATTTTCGACACCGCAAAAACCACCGAAGGCGTCGGCGCGCTGCAGGAAACCCTGAAATGGGGACAGCCGAGCTATCTCACCGCAGAGACCAAAAGCGGCAGCACGATCCGAATCGACCAGGTGAAATCCGCAGCCAACCAATACGCGGTCTATTTCCATTGCCAGACCGATCTGGTCGCGACCTTCCGCGAGCTGTACCCGACGGAGCTGAGCTATGGCGGCAACCGCAGCATTCTCCTGAACGCGGAGCATGACATTCCTGAACCGGCACTGCGTCACTGCGTGGCGCTGGCACTGACTTATCATCTTAACAAGCGCAAGACTGTCAGGGCCAGATAGCGGCCGACGACGTCGGCGCAAGAGCTGTAAGATCGTTATTGCGAGAAGCAAAGCGAAGTTCTCGTTGGCGCATCAGGTCATGTCAATGATCGACAAGGTTAGCGAAGCGTTAAGGCTGCGCCCCGCGGTGCTATGCTCATTCGAAATCTCGATCCGCTGATGGCCTCGCCCGTTGCGCTCGACCCATGCGATCAGCGCCGCCGCACGCAGAGGGTGCAGCGTAACGCAGCCATCGGTGCGCAATCCGGTCGCGCAAACGACTTGGATGCAAACGACTTGGATCATGAGCGCGCGCATGTCGTCGCGGTTGCGCGTAACGCGCGACGGACCGACCGTTCGCGAGAAAGCCGGCGCGCGAGATCAAGCGATTGCGATTGGCGCGCCTTATCGCCGCTAGCTGATTCCGTGCTAGGCTTGCGTTACAGAGTGATCCAATGAACCTCCGCCTGATTCCCGTCCTCCTCCTGATCTCCGTCGCAGTCGCCAGTGCCACCGTCGCGCTGGCGCAGGACAAGGGCAGCGTCGATCCCAAGCCGCTGGCGCCGCTGGCCAATCCCAACGATCCAAAACTCGGCGCGAAGGAACTGTTCGGCCGCAAGGTGCTGCCGGCGGCGATGCCGACACGCGTGGTCGGCTTCTACGCCAAGGGCTGCATCGCCGGCGCGAAAGCGCTGCCGATCGACGGCGAGACCTGGCAGGTGATGCGGTTGTCGCGCAATCGCAATTGGGCGCATCCCGACATGGTCGCACTGCTGGAGCGGCTGTCAGCCAAAGCGCACAAGGATGCGGGCTGGCCGGGGATATTGGTCGGCGACATGTCGCAGCCGCGCGGCGGTCCGATGTTCACCGGGCACGCCAGCCATCAGGTGGGCCTGGATGCCGATGTCTGGCTGACACCGATGCCGGACCGGCAATTGTCGCGCGACGAGCGCGAGGAAATGTCCGCTGTCATGATGGTGCGTTCCGACCGCCTCGACATCGATCCGCACGCCTGGACGCCGGACCATCTCGCGGTGATCCGGGACGCGGCGCGGGAGCCGAGCGTGCAACGCATCTTCGTCAACGCCGCGATCAAGAAAGCGCTGTGCCGGGAAGCCAAGGGCGACCGCAGCTGGCTCTCCAAGGTGCGGCCGATGTACGGCCACGACTACCATTTCCACATCCGCATCAAATGCCCGGCCGGCTCGAGCGAATGCGAGAGCCAGCCCGAGCCAAAGGACGGCGAAGGCTGCGGCACGAGCGATCTCGCCTACTGGTTCAAGGATTCGGTGCTCCATCCGAAGCCGCCGGCGGAGCCGCCGAAGCCGAAGCCGCCGATGACGCTCGCGCAAATGCCCGCCGCCTGCCGCGAGGTATTGGCGGCGCCGGACGCGAAGCAATAGGCAAGGCTGCTCGCTGCGGCCGAATCTGATCGCGCGTTGGCGCGATCCGAGGCGCCGCGGATTCCGAAGAAAATATTGATCTGGCCGGTTCGGTCCGGGTGACGCCCTGCGCAAAATGGTTCATATTTTCTGCAACCTGGGCCAGCCCCGCCTTTCAAGTTCAACGTCCACGAACGCCCGCCGGAGAATGCCGACATGCACCTCAGAAGAGTGACGATGGCAGCACTGCTCACCGGGGTGGTCTGTTTTGCCGGATGCGATGGGTCCGTCGGCGCGACGGAAGGTCAGGATTCTTCGGAAATCCCCTGGCCCACCAAATCGTGGCAGGTTTCCACCCCCGAGGAACAAGGCATGGATTCGGCCAGCCTTGCCCGGCTGATCGAAACCGTGGGCACCTACAAACAGGACAGCCTGATGATCGTCCGGCACGGAAGGATCGTAGCTGAAGCCTATTACGCGCCCTATCTCGCCGGCATCAGCCACGATCTGAGGTCCGTCACCAAGAGCGTCGTCAGCACATTGACCGCCATCGAACTGCAACGCGGCTTGCTCGACAGTGTCGAGCATCCGGTCGTGGATTTGTTTCCCGACAAGAAGATTTCCAACGTCGATGACAACAAAAAGGCCATGACGGTTCAGAGCCTGCTCGACATGACATCGGGGATAGACTGGAAGGAAAAGGCGTATACGCCGGATGAGACCATCATGCGGATGTATCAAAGCCCGGACCGTACCGAGTTCGTGCTGAGCCAGCCGATGTCGAGTGCGCCCGGAAGTCAGTTCTACTACAACAGCGGCAATCCTTATGTCCTGTCCGCGCTGATCACCAAGAAGACCGGACAGAGCGCCTTCGATTTCGCCAGGAAGGAACTGTTCGAACCGCTCGGCATCACCAGTGCGAAGTGGGGTCGCGTCGACGCCCAGGGCGTCACCGATGGCGAAGCCGGGCTTTCGCTGGCGCCTCACGACATGGCGCGCATCGGCTACCTCTACCTTCACAATGGCACCTGGGACGGAAAGCAGATCATCCCGTCCTCGTGGGTCGACAAGGTGAAAGAAGGAAAGGTTCCGGCCACCTTTGGTTTCCACTATGCAAACCTGTGGTGGTCGCTGCCCGAAAAGGGAGCCTACATGGCACGCGGCCGGCATTCGCAAATGATTGTGGTGCTTCCGAAACTGGATGTCGTGGCCGTCATGACCGGAATTTTGCGGGATGACGAATATTATTCGGTTTCCCGGCTGGTCGACGACATCGCCAACTCGGTCAAGTCTGACCAGCCCTTGCCTCCCGACCCGGTCGCAAAGTCCTTGCTTGCCGCATCGCTTCGCCAGGCCGCTACGGAAAAGCCTACCACTGTGGGTGGCATCCCTGAATTGGCAAAGGCCATATCGGGAAAAACCTATCAGCTCGAAGCAAACACTTTGCACGTGAAAACTTTCACGTTGAATTTTTTCGATTCGGATTCTTCATGGGAAATCACGACTGACACCGGGAAATCGGACCGTCCCACGGAGCGATTTTCAGGGCTGATGGGGCTTGACGGGATTTTCCGCAAGAGCCCGCCGGCCCCTTACGGCATCAATGCTGCCAAAGGGCGCTGGCTGAACGAGCATGCTTTTGCAATCGAGCGCCGGATTTTGGGCCATAGCGAAATGCAGATTTGGACGCTGACATTCGATGGCAACAAAGTGAGTGTTGCCTATGAAGACACGGATGGCTCCAGAGCCGAACTGCATGGCGAAGCGAGGGACTGACCCGATCCACACCACCCGGCGCCAGCGATCTGCTCGGTGCAAGGCAATTTCATTCGACCTGAAAGTACGCTAATGTCCGGCGTCGCGGTGCCGTAAGCGCGCGACCCTCCACAGGGCGTCGGCCCGACAAGATATTTTCAACATCTGCCAGCAGATGCGCGGCGTTGCCGCGCGTGGCTCATGAAGGATCCATCATGCGCATCAGTGCACGCAACCAGATCAGAGGCACCGTCGTCGAAGTGACGAAAGGCGCGACCACGTCACATGTCCGCGTCGACATCGGCAACGGCCAGATCATGACGTCCTCGATCACCAACGAGGCGGTCGATGAATTGGGCGTCAAGGCCAACGGCGCGGTTACCGTGGTGATCAAGGCTTCCGACGTCATGATCGCGGTGGATTGATCATGCGCCTGCCCTTGCTGATTGCGTTGGTATGGCTCGGGACCGCTCCTGCCGGGGCGGCGGAAGAGCCGAGCGGCTGCGACAAATTCAAATGGGCAATCGACCGCGAGCGCGCGGCGCTGACCGCGCCGGATCGCGTCAAACTTGCTTCGGGCGGCGAACTTGCCGCCCTGCCGTCAACGGGGGTGACGCTCGGTCTACGCGCGCCCGCCGAGGCCAAGCTGCCCTCGCCGCCGGAACGCGCGCCCAAGGAAGGCACTTTTGCGGGGTTTGCCAGCATCAAAGCCGCGCCGAGGGCCGGCATCTACACCATCAGCCTGTCCGCAGGCGGCTGGGTCGACGTGGTGCAGGACGGACATTTCCTCAAACCGAAAGCCTTCAGCGCCGCCACCGATTGCGATGGCATCCGCAAGACCATGAAGTACGAGATCGGCGCCAGCCCGTTCGTGCTGCAGATCAGCGGAACCAGGGAGGATTCGGTGTCGATTGCGATCCTGCCGTCTGAATAGCGCAGAGGATCCTTTTACCAAGCTCCTCATCCTGTTATGGTTTTAGTTAGCGACATCCCAGATGGACCGTAAGTCCTGGGGATTGCCGGAACGGAGCTTCCGCCGGTCGCAGCCGAACCCAACCAACGCCTGATTTGCGCGCGCATAGCGTCGTGAACACGCCCGGAGCGCTCCCAATGCATCGTCTCGCCGGAATTTTCTTAGGTTTCACCCTCCTGCTCGGATCGGCCTGGCCGCCCGCGGTAGCGCAGGACAAGAGCCTCACGGTGTTCGCCGCGGCCTCGATGAAGAACGCGCTTGACGACGTCGACGCCGCCTATACCGCGAAGACCGGCAGCAAGATCGTCGCAAGTTATGCCGCCAGTTCAGCCCTCGCCAAACAGATCGAACAGGGCGCGCCGGCGGATATTTTCGTGTCCGCCGACACCGACTGGATGGACTATGCGATCGACAAAAAGAACATCAGCGCGCCGACCCGGGTCAACCTGCTCGGCAACAGCATCGTGCTGATCGCACCGAAGGATTCGGGGATCGACACGGTCACGATCGGACCAGGTTTTGACCTCGCAAAACTCGCCGGTGACGGCAAGATCGCCACCGGCGACGTGAAGGCGGTGCCGGTCGGCAAATACGCCAAGGCGGCGCTGGAAAAACTCGGCGCGTGGCAGGCGGCGGAGCCGAAATTCGCGATGGCGGACAGCGTGCGCGCCGCGCTGACGCTGGTGGCGCGCGGCGAAGCCGCGCTCGGGATCGTCTATTCGACCGACGCCAAGGTCGAACCCGGCGTGAAAATCGTTGGAACCTTCCCGGCGGATTCCCATCCTCCGATCATCTATCCGGTGGCGGCGACGACGACCGCGAAGGCCGAAGCCGCCGACTATCTCGCCTTCCTGCATTCTTCGGCGGCAAAGACCATCCTTGAGAAATATGGCTTCAAGTTCCTGGTCAGCCCGACGACCTGATGGTCGTGTTCGATATCTCGCCAACCGAATGGACGGCGATTCAGCTCTCGCTGCGGGTGGCCACGGTTGCGACGCTGATCGCGACGCCGTTCGGAATTGCCGTCGCGTGGCTGCTGGCGCGGCGCGATTTCCGCGGCAGATCGGTGGTCGACGCGTTGATTCACCTGCCATTGGTGCTGCCGCCGGTGGTCACCGGTTATCTGCTGCTGCTGACATTCGGGCGGCGCGGCCTGGTCGGCGCCTGGCTCGCGGACCATCTCGGCATCGTGTTCGCGTTTCGCTGGACGGGGGCGGCACTGGCCTGCGGCGTGATGTCATTTCCGCTGCTGGTGCGGCCGATCAGGCTGTCGATCGAAGCGGTGGACCGAAGACTGGAGCAGGCGGCGGACACGCTGGGCGCCGCACCCTGGCGAGTATTCCTGACCATCACGCTGCCGCTGGCGCTGCCGGGTGTGCTGGCCGGCATGGTGCTCGGCTTTGCCAAGGCGATCGGCGAATTCGGCGCGACCATCACCTTCGTGTCGAACATTCCCGGCGAAACCCAGACCATTTCCTCGGCGATCTATTCGCTGATCCAGACCCCGGACGGCGATGCCGCGGCGCTGCGGCTGGTGGTCATCTCGATCGTCATTGCGATGAGCGCCCTGATCGCGTCCGAATGGTTCGCGCGGCGCGCCACCAAACGCCTGCACGGGAATTGATCATGCTGCGCGTTGACGTGACCAAACAACTCGGCGAATTCACCCTGCAAGCCTCATTCACCAGTGAAGGCCGGGTCACCGGGCTGTTCGGCGCCTCGGGCGCCGGCAAGACCTCGCTGATCAACATGATCGCCGGATTGCTGCGGCCCGATCGCGGCAGCATTATCATCGACGGCGAGACGCTCGACGATACCGCAGCGCGGGTCCACATCCCGGCGCATCGCCGACGGATCGGATATGTATTCCAGGATGCGCGGCTGTTTCCGCATCTCGATGTGCGGCAAAATCTCGACTACGGGCGGCGGATGAACCGCCTGGCCGACGACCCCGCGCAGCGTGCGCGCGTCACCGACCTGCTCGATATCGGCCGGCTGCTGGATCGCCGCCCCGGTCAGCTCTCCGGCGGCGAGCGCCAGCGCGTCGCGCTCGGGCGGGCGCTGTTGTCAAAACCGCGATTGCTGCTGCTGGATGAGCCGCTGGGATCGCTGGACGAGGGCCGCAAGGTCGAGATCCTGCCTTATCTCGTGCGGCTGCGCGACGAGGCCAATGTGCCGATGGTCTATGTCAGCCACGACGCCGCCGAGATGCGCCAGCTCGCAACGCAGATCGTGATGCTCCGGCATGGGCAAGTGACCGCGTTCGGCGGAGTCAAGGTGTTGTCGGCTCCGGTTTCGCCGGCCTGATAATACGAAAAGCGGACACTTCTTACGGAGGGCCACACGTCTGCTTAGACACCCCAACAACGGACATCCGCTGCGTTCCGGGCTAAAGTTTGCCGATACTTTTGGGCGCAATCCAGGTGATTGAAAGGGCTCCGGCGAACATGGCGGATTGGCTCACACGGACGGTACGGGCTGCCGGGGTTGAGCGCGCGCTCGAGGCTGGTCAAGTTCTCTTCCGGACCGGACAACGGACTGCAGGCTTTTATGAGGTGGTCAGCGGAAACGTGCGGCTCGCGCGCGTGGACCGCTCAGGGCGCGAGGCCGTGCTTCATGTCGCCGTGGCCGGGGAGACGCTCGCCGAAGCCTCGCTGTTCGCGTCGGCTTATCACTGCGATGCGATCGCGGTGACGGCTGCAGTCGTGCGCCTTTATCCAAAGGCGTTGGTGCTCGGTGAATTCGAACGTAGTCCCAAGGCAGCGCAAGCATTCATGACCATGCTTGCGCGTCAGGTCATGAACCTGCGCGCAAGCCTTGAACAGCGCAATATACACTCCGCCCACGATCGCATCTGGCACTATCTCGCGCTCAACACCGGAGCCGACGGACGCACCGTCAAAGTGACCGGCACGCTGAAGAACCTCGCGCTTGAACTCGGTCTGACGCATGAGGCGCTATACCGGACACTCGCGGCCATGGCGGCTGCCGGCGAGATCGAGCGATTGAACGGAAAGATCAGGCTGGCGAAACCGTCGGTATGATCAGGATCATATGCGCATCCGGCGCAATGGCGTATCCAGGCGACAAGGGCACGTTCAGAACGAGGTCGATCATGTCTTTATGGTCATGGAAGGCCGGCCTTGCCGGCGTAGCGATTGTTGCGGCGACTGCCTTTGCGGCGGCGCAAATGCCCAACCACCCGCCTATGCACGGGCAGCTGAACCCGGACGACCCCGGCCAGCACCAGATGATGCCGCGGAACGGCATGCAAGGCCGGATGATGCACGATCGGCATGGTATGGAAGATGGGATGGGCGAGCACGGAATGATGATGGGAAGCCAAGCATCCGGTCAACCTGTCATGCCCGGGCAAGAAGCATTCGGCACGATTCAGGAGATCGTGAGAATCCTGGAGGCCGATCCGGCGACCGACTGGTCGAGAGTCAATATCTCGGCATTACGTGAACACTTGATCGACATGGATGAGGTGACCATGCGCGCCGCGCCAACTGAGCGCGCCCTCGACAACGGTGTTGAGATCGCAGTAACCGGCGAGGGCCGTACGCTTGATGCCATCAAGCGCATGATCCCCGCGCACGTGCACGAGCTTAGCCAACTCGGCTGGAACGCCAAAACGGAAGACCTGCCGAATGGCGTCAAGCTCACCGTCACCAGCACCGACGCCAAGCAAGTGACAAAACTCAGGGCACTCGGCTTCATGGGAATCATGGTGCAGGGATCGCATCATCAGCAACACCATCTCATGATGGCGAAGAACGAGTTCGTCCACTAGCCGACGCGGATTGGAACTCCCCGTCCCGATCGCGCTGGAACGTGCTGAATTGAAACTTCTGCGTAACACCCGACGGCGTGGCGTGCTCATGCCGCCTTGTGTCGATCAGTTGATAGCCTTTTCCAAGCGTTGCGGCCAGACTGGCCGCATCGTAACGGTTGACAGGGAGGCCGCTGCATCGTTCCGGGCCATCGGGCGCGAACGTACCGATGATCACGCAACCGCCGGGTTTGACCGCAGCTTTCAGGCGCGAGACGTATGCGGCCTTGTCGGCGGACTCGGTCAGGAAATGGAACGCAGCCCGGTCGTGCCAAACGTCGAAGGTTTGCGTCGAACACCATTTGGTGACGTCCGCGACAATCCATTGTACCCGGCTCGCTCGTTTACCGAGCCGCGCCTTGGTGGCTTCGAGTCCGGCCTCCGAAATGTCCAATACCGTCACACGGTTGAATCCGCGCGCGACAAGACTATCAACGAGACGTGATGCGCCCCCGCCAATATCGACGATAGCCGACTCTGACGTCGACCCTACGAGGTCGATCAGTTCGAGCGATGGCGCTGGATTTTCCTGAAACCAACTAACTTCATTTTCGCCCTTCGTGGCGTAAACCGTTTCCCAATGGGCTTTTCGGCTCGCATCGCTCATGAGCGAATCTCCGCTCGCAGTGCCAAAGGCAAAACTCGCACATGGTCACGCCTCCCATACTAGACAATAAACGCATCGCTTCGCCATCGGTGTTTGCGCCTTCCGCCTTGCTGCGAGAGGCGCGACGGCAGAAGAATCTTGAAGCCATTAACGTGCCGGGCATCTGCATCCTGAACCCGGACGGCGATCTTGTCCGAACGCGTCGCGCGGCAGGAAGAACAACGCGGTTTGAAGACTGGCCATGTTATCATACCGAATTGGATTGCTTCTCGCTCGGCGGGCAGGAAGTCGGAATCGTTGGCCGCGTGGTAGGATCGTCGTTCGCCGTGCTGGAGGCGGAAGAACTATTTGCAAGCGGCTGCCGTCTCTTGGTGAGTCTTGCATCGGCCGGGCAAGCAAATTGTGCCCTCGGGACCGCCGCCCTATTTTGTCATTATTGATCGCGCGCTGCGAGACGAAGGGACCAGCTATCACCATGCGCCGGCCGCAGAATTCGCGGACGCGGAGGTGCAGCTGGTCGCGACGGCGTCGAAAGCAATGTCGGCGCATAAACCGCACTGCGTTGTCGGATCAAGCTGGACCACGGACGCGCCGTTCCGGGACTATGGCTGCATCGACGAAAGCGAAGCGGAGTTGGCTTCCTGCGTCGTCTCGCGATGCTGATCGAGCTTCGACATCACCCGGGCGCCGGTGTCAAAACGGACACGATAGACCTGCAAATTCTCCATCACGCGCTGGACGTAGTTTCGCGTTTCGGCAAATGGAATGCGTTCCACCCAATCCACCGCATCGACGTTGGGATCGCGCGGATCGCCGTATTGTTTGACCCATTGCTGGACACGGCCGCGGCCCGCATTATAGCCGGCGAAGGTCATGATGTGGCAGCCGCGATACTCGCGCAGCAGCGCGCCGAGTTCGGCCGCGCCCATCTGCGTGTTGTAGACGGGATCGGACACCATCTTGTCCCAATCGTAGGTGACGCCGAACCGTTTGGCGGTATCGCGCCCGGCCGCGGGCGTGACCTGCATCAGGCCGACCGCCTTTGCCGGCGACGCGTCGCGCTGGTCGAAGGCGCTTTCGGTCCGGGCTACCGAATAGACCACGCTGCGGTCGATTTCAGGACCGACCGGGCTGTGCTGCGGCACCCCGATGGTGGGAAAGGCGTAGAGATCCAGCGCCAGGCCGCGGGCGAGCGCCGTCTTCCCGATCTGCAGCATGGCGCGCGCATCGTTGCGCCGCGCGGTCAACTCGCCGAGCGCAGCCAATGCCGCAACGTCGGCACTCTGCTCCGCGAAATCCGTCACGAAATTCAGGACCACGTCGCGCTCGCCAAGCGCATAGAGCATGTCGGCGGCGCGCACCAGTTCGTCCGAAAGCGCAGGGCCATTACTCGGATCGGGCTGCAGCGGGGGCCGCAGTTCAATTCTGTCAAGGCCGAGTTTGGCGCGCGCCAACTGTCCGTAATAGGCGGTGCCATGGCGGGCGGCAGCTTCGTAGCCGGCGCGCATCTGGTCGTTCTCGCCGGCGGCCTCGGCGGCGCGACCTCGCCAGTAGTTCGCCCTTGCGAGCACGATCGGATTAACCGACCCGTCATCGATATGGGCGAAATGTTCACGCGCCGTCGCTGGATCGTTGAGATAACGCAGCGCGATCCAGCCGGACATAAAATGGAATTCCGCCCGGTAATTTTCATTGGCCGGGCGTGCGGCGTTGCGCACGACCTGATAAGCACCATGGAACTCATTCAGGTCGAGCAGCTTGCGGGCGAGAACCCGCCGCTCACGCCACCATTCGTCGGTGTCCTGCAGCGGCATGGACTTGGACGGGGCTGCCAGCATCAGACGGGTTGCGTCGGCAAGCTTATTGTGACCCACCATCCAATGAATGCGGCACAAAGTGTAGCCCAAATCCTGGCGGGCCTCGGTTTGAACGTCGTCGAGCAACTCGAGCGCCTTGTCCGCGCCGCCCGAGACCGCCGCGCAAGCCTTCACGATCGCGACGTCGTCGCTTCCGAGCCGATGCGCGGCGCGCATCGCGCCTGAAAAATCCTTGGCGCCGATGCGCTTGTCCATGCGTGCCCGATGGTCGTCGCGCGTGAGGAGATCGCGGAACGCGTCGAGCGCGTCGGCTTCAACGCGTTCCGACAGTTCCTCCGAACGCCAGGCCTCGCGAACCTGGTTTTGGGCGCCGTCACGGTCGCCCTCGGCAAGCAGCACCCGCGCGAGCGCAAACCGGCCCCTGGCGGTCGCCGGCTGGCCGCCCGTGAAGCCGCGCACCGTCGCGGCATCGCTGCGCTCCTGCCACAACCGCGCCTCCGCCCGCCGACGCAGCGGGCCCGTGCTCGGCCAGCTCGGGTTGTCGGCGACGAAAGCCGCGTAGCGGCCGAAATTCGCTGCACCGTCCGGGTGGCGCAGGATGAGCCATTCGACGAGTTTTTGGGCCGCCGGATCGCCAATGGTTTTTTCGATTGCCGTCGCTTCGCCAGTCTTGGCCTTGTGCACCAGATCGAACGCCTGCTTGACTGCGGCGAGGTCGCCGGTCAGTGGGGAGGCCGCCGCTGTCTCTGGAGATTTTTCGGCAGGCGGCGCCGGCTTGTGCCGCGCCACCGCCTCATGCTTGCCCTTCTTGAGCGCGGCCTTGCGGTGATGGCCCCGGCTCGCCGCATCGGTCTTCCCCGCATGCTGAATCTGCTTGTGGCGGGCGAGCGCTACCGCGTCGTTCGAAAACGCGACGAGCATGGCGAAGCTAAACCAAGTCAGCGGCCGAAAGCGTCGGTTCATTCCGTGATCCCCCGCGAACCCCGTGGCGAACACCATGAGATCGCACGATCCGTGCGGTTCGAACTGCACGAAGGCTATCACACCGCCTCATCGCAACTGTCACGTTTCGGCAACAGCGCGGGAAAAACGTGGAGCGCCATGGAACCAAAGGTGTTGCTTGCGTTTACGAGCCCCGCCCTAGATCCCCGCGACCGACGACCACATCTCCGACAGCTTGCGCCTGAACGACGCTATGCGGGTCAACGGCAAGACTTTTTCCTCCTCTTCGGGCAGGCGAAGGCCGACGACATTGACCCTGCCGCCGCCGATGCTGCGCGCCACCAGAACGATGGAGTCGAGCGCGAGCGTCGCGGCTTCCTTCGGCGCATGATCGAGATGAATGTCGAAATAATCCGATAGCGTGAGCTTCGACTGTTCTGTATCCACCGCCACGCCGTAGATTTCGGCAAGGTCGCCGAGCATGATCTCGCCGGAGACGACAAAATCTCCGAGCAGGTGCGGATCGGGCGCCGAGCTTGGCTGCATATCGACGAAAAAGCGATCCAGCGCTTCGGCCTTTTCGGGCGGCGCCAGCAGATAAATATAATCGCCGGGCGCGATCGGCTCGGCCTCGACGGGCGAGAGAATATGCTGGTCGCGAATGACCAGCGTCGGCTTCGACCAGGACGGAATGAGACCGCGCCGGAAATACAGGCTTTTCGGACGGACGGGATAACCGACCAGTTGCTGCTCGAGCTGGCCGGGCAGATCAAGTTCGACACGCCGCGGCCCGCGGTCGGCGCGCGGCAGCGCCACATGCAGCCGCCGGGCTGCCGCGGCCAGTGTCCAGCCCTGCAGCAGCAGCGAGATGATAACGACGACAAAGGCGACGTCGAAATAGAGGTACGCCTTCGATAGGCCGACCAGCATCGGGATCGATGCCAGAAAGATCGCGACCGCACCGCGCAGGCCGGTCCAGGCAATGAAAACTTTCTCCCGCCAGCTGAAGCGAAACGGCGCCAGACAGAGAAACACCGCGAGCGGCCGCGCCACCAGCATCAGCACCAGCGCCACAATCACCGCCGGGATGATGCTGACGACCAGCCGCTGCGGCGAGACCAGCAGGCCGAGCAGCACGAACATCACGATCTGCGCCAGCCAGGTCGCGGCGTCGAGGAACGTCACCACCGAATTGTGCGCCCGGGTCGGCCGGTTGCCGATGATGATGCCGGCGAGATAGACCGCGAGAAATCCCGAGGCGTGCCCGATCTGCGCCGCACCGAAAATCACCAGGGCTGCGGTAGCCACAAATGGCGCGTGCAGGCCCTGCGGCAGCGCCACCCGATTAAGCGAGAGCACCACCAGCCGGCCGCCGGTTGTGCCGACGATGGCGCCGAGCACGGCTTCGCGGCCGAATTCCAGCGCGACATGAAGCAACGAGCTTTCGCCGATCGAAATCAGTTCGACCAGCATCAGCGTCAGAAATACCGCGAACGGATCGTTGGTGCCGGATTCGACCTCCAGCGTCGCGCCGACGCGCGGACGCAGCCGCAAGCCCTGCGCATGCACCAGCAGAAACACCGCCGCGGCATCGGTCGACGCCACCACGGCGCCCACCAGCAGCGCTTCGGTCCAGTTCAGATCGAGCGCATATTTCGCGACCGGTGCGGTGATCAGCGCCGTCAGCAGCACGCCGATCGTCGCCAGTACTATCGAGGGCGCCAGCACCGTGCGGATGCTCTGAAACCGCGTTCTCAAACCGCCATCGAACAGGATCAGCGCCAGCGCCACCGAGCCCACCAGATAGGTGGTTCGCACGTCGTCGAACCGCAGTTGCCCGGGGCCGGAATCGCCGGCGATCATGCCGATGAACAAGAACACCAGCAGCAACGGCGCGCCGAACCGCAGCGCAAGCAGGCTCGACAAAATGCCGGCCATCACCAGGACCGCACCGAGAAGGATGGCTATGCTGACCGAATCAAGGGACGTCATGGGCTTTCGCAATCATAGCAGATACTTGGCAAATACTTGCGCAAACGCTGCAATTGCATCCTTATCGTCGCCACAGTTCGACGCCAACCCATTTCTCTCATCAGCGGCAATGTGCCCGATTTGCTGAGTTAACTCCCTGCATTGGCGTGTTGTATCGATGGCGCCGGCGCCGCGGTTATGGAAACCTGCGGGATATTCGAATCAAGTTGATCTGATGGTGCCGTTCGGCCCTGCGATGAGATTTGACCATGGACCTGAATGACATCCCCGAATTTCTGCTGTCCGCCGCGCGGTCGGTCGGCGCGGAAATTACGTCGCCATGGTTCTATCTGCAGCTGGGGCTGATCCTGGCCGGCGCCGGCATCGGATACGCCGCGGGTGCTGCCATCCGCTCGCGGATCGAGATGACCTCGCTGGCGATGGGGTGGCCGGCGCCGCTGCGGCTGTTCATGCGCGTGCTGGTCGGCAGCGCCTCGACCGCGGTGTTCGCGGCAGAGATGACACTGGCGCGCGTGGTCATGCTGACGTCGACCTGGCCCAGCCGCAGCTATCTGCTCAGCGTCGCCGCCAACCTTGCCTTCGCCTGGCTGATCATCCGGCTCGTCACCTCGGTCATTCGCAACGAATTCATCGTCCGCATGGTGTCGCTGTCGGCGTGGCTGGTCGCGGCCTTGAGCATTCTCGGCCAGCTTGATCCGACCATCGAGGCGCTCGACTCGGTCTCGCTCGTGCTGGGAGGCCTGCGGCTGACGCCGCTGCTGCTGATCAAGCTCGCCGTGCTGTTGGCGGTGGCGCTGTGGCTGACCAATATCGCCAGCAACTTCGTGGAAAGCCGGATCACGCGATCGGGCGACCTCACGCCGTCGATCCAGGTGCTGCTGATCAAAATGATCCGGCTCGCCCTGATGATATTTGCGGTCGCGGTCGTCATGAGCGCGGTCGGCATCAACCTTTCGGCGCTGGCGATCTTCTCGGGCGCGGCCGGCGTCGGCATCGGCTTTGGCCTGCAGAAGATCGTCGCCAATTTCATCAGCGGCATCATTCTGCTGGCGGATAAATCGGTAAAACCCGGCGATCTCGTCACGATCGGCGACAGCTCGGGACGCATCAGCGCGATGAAGACCCGCTACATTTCAGTCGCCGCCGGCGACGGCCGCGAATTCCTGATCCCGAATGAGGATCTGGTGACGCAAAAGGTCACCAACTGGACCTACACCGACAAGAACACGCTGGTGAAAGTCAATTTCGGCACCAATTACGAGGCCGATCCGCGACTGGTCTGCAAGCTCGCGATCGACGTCGCAGCGGCCGCGCCGCGCGCCATCAAGGGCAAGCCGCCGAACTGCATTCTCGTCGAATTCGCCGAGGCCGGCATGAAGTTTTCCCTCACCTTCTGGATCGCCGATCCGGACGGCATGGACAACGTCAAGAGCGACGTGATGCTGTCGCTGTGGGAAGTCTTCAAGCGCGAGGGCATCCGGGTACCCTATCCGGTGCGCGAAATCCGGATCCGCGGCGGCGCGCTGCCGGTCGAGACGACGGTCGAGGTTTCGAACTGATGTTCGCATGCCTTGCTGCCGACCCTGGGCCTACCGCCGCGGTTCCGGTTGAGCCGGACCACGCGCGCGTACCAACCTTGGCTTGCACTAATGGCTCCGATCATTAAATTAGGCCTCCAAATCGCCCATCGCAGTCCTTCCCGCAAAACCATGACCAGCCCATGAGCTATATCGAAGCCACCGATACCTCCCAGCGCAAGACCGGGCAGATCAAGTTGCATGGGCCGAGCGGCTTTGCCGGCATGCGCAAGGCCGGCGCGCTGGTCGCCGAGTGCCTCGATGAACTCACCGATATCGTCAAGCCGGGCCTGCCGACCGCGCGGATCGACGATTTCGTCCGCGACTTCGCCTTTGGCCATGGCGCCTACCCCGCTACCCTGATGTATCGCGGCTATCGCTATTCGACCTGTACCTCGATCAACCATGTGGTCTGCCACGGCATGCCCGGCGACCGGGTGCTGAAAGAGGGCGACATCGTCAACATCGACGTGACCTTCATCGTCGAGGGCTGGTACGGCGATTCCAGCCGGATGTATGCGGTGGGCCCGATCGCCCGCAAGGCCGAACGGCTGATCGAGGTGACCTATGAAGCCATGATGCGCGGCATCGCCGCGGTGAAACCCGGCGCCACCACCGGCGACATCGGCCACGCCATTCAAAGTCTTGTCGAACCGCAGGGCATGAGCGTGGTGCGCGACTTCTGCGGCCATGGTCTGGGCCGCATGTTCCACGACGAGCCGAACATCATTCATGTCGGCCGGCCCGGCGAAGGCGTGGTGCTGAAACCCGGCATGTTCTTCACCATCGAGCCGATGATCAATCTCGGCAAGCCGCATGTGAAGATCCTGTCCGATGGCTGGACCGCGGTGACGCGCGACCGCTCGCTATCGGCGCAATTCGAGCATTCGGTCGGCGTGACCGCAAGCGGCGTCGAGATCTTTACGCTGTCGCAGCGCCGTGGCGAAAAGCCGCCGGCCGCTTAGTTGCTGCCGGGGCTGACGTCCCAAATTGCCGGAACGTGGCCGATCATTTTGATATGATGGGCCTCCGTCGCTTCATCCGCCGGAAACATGCATTCGATACGCAATTCCTGCGCGGCGATCGTTTGCGGGGTGCCGACGGTTGTGACCATCGAGAAGTAATTCAACAGTTTTTCATCTCTGACAAAGCTGATGGGTATGACGGGCATGATGCTCAGGGCTTTGGGGGCTTTCCACTCGGTTTTCACGTCGGGATAGGCGAGCAGCGCGGCCAGCAATTCTCGGGTCTTTTCGTCAACCACGCGTCCGACGGATTCGCGGTAAACCCGCGCGACTAACCCGTTTGCCACATCCTCCCAGTTGGCGACGAACGGGCGCATTCCCTTCGGGTCGAACATCAGATGCAGCATGTTGCGCGGGCTCTCGCGCGCCGCCATGTCGATAAAGCAATTGAAGAAACGCGGCGCAGATTCATTGGTCAGCAACACGTTCCAGTAGCGGTCCATCACCATCGCCGGGAACGGCTCATGCTGGCGCAGCACCCGCTCCAGGGCGCTGGTTACGCTCTGCATTTCCGGGGCATTCCAGTCGCCCTCCGAATAGATCGGGGCATAGCCCGCTGCCAGCAGCAACGTGTTACGATCGCGCAAGGGGATGTCGAGCGCCTGAGCAATTGCCGTCAAGGTCTGACGACCGGGAACGCTGCGCCCGCTTTCGACAAAGCTGATCTGCTTCTGCGATACCCCCGTATCGAGCGACAGATCGAACTGGCTTCTGCCGCGCACATCGCGCCAGTGGCGCAACAGTGCGCCGAGCTCATTTGCCGGCGCCTTCAGATTTGACGAATTCATGACGGCTGAACACCCGCAATCCCGATCGAGCAAAGCTACCGGAATCCAAGGCAGGGTGGTAGCGGCGTTCACTCCCCTGCGGCAGAGACGCATGATATGGCGCGAGCCAAACCATGCGCCGTCATCGCGGTCAGGCAGCAGACCAGGTCTGGGCCCTGAAGCGCTCATCGACTGGCGTACCCGCCATGTTCGCCGTGGTGGCGGCGAGCGTGGAAACGCCGACGGCCGTGATCACCTCGAGAATCTGAACTTTCGAATATCCGGCCGACGTAAACTTCTCGACATCCGCCTCGGTCACATTTCCCCGCTTTTCGACAAGGGCTTTGGCCAACGCCGAAAGAGCCGCATATTTCGGATCTTGAGGCAATTTTCCGTCACGGACGGCCTTTACCTCGCCTTCAGCGAGGCCGTCCTCGATGGCAAAGGTGGAATGAATCGCGACGGTCAACGGGCACTTGATGGCCACTGCGTTCGTGAGCAGGACGACCTGCCTCTCAATCTCGTTGAGGCTTCCACCATGGAAACTACCGAAGCTGCCGGCGAATCCGTTGAGAAGAACCGGGCTGTTCGCCATGGTCGCAATGACGTTCGGCAGGAATCCAAGGCTTTGTTTCAGCGNCTGCAGCGTTGACCTGGATTTTTCCGGCGCCGATTCGATGGTTTGAACGGTAAATCTTTGCATTGCCTCATTCCTCTTATTGTTGATCGACAATGCCTGTACATCGATGGTTCGGACCGGTTCAATTACATCGCNTGTAATATCGTGGCGCCCGCAAGCGGTGGACTGACGGCAGTTCCTGTCCGGCTTCTGTTTGATGGAGGGCTCGAAACGCGGAAAACTTCTCCACCCCAAGCCCGTCATTTTTGGCAATTCGCGGTTGCAAAACCTGACCGGCACGGCATGGTTAGGACCAATGCCCGCCGATACCAGCGATCCTCAGTCACCTGCCGAAACGCCACATTATCATGGCCATCGGATGCGGCT
>JGI12053J15887_10000352_pt1 | contig 18235 bp, 16 predicted proteins | sample MedBloCAOM1_O3_FD_15887 | JGI IMG/M metagenome (IMG submission 15887)
CGCTGGGGTCGGATTCGGCCATGTCGAGCAACTATCTGGACGCGATCCGGCAAGCGTTCCTCATCGTGGGCGGCTTGCATGAAGCTCGTCTCGATCCCAAGGTGCTTCGCCCCGAAACGGCGGTCGAGATGCTGACAATCAACGGCGCCCGCTGCATGCAGTGGGACCGGGATCTCGGCTCGCTCGAAGTCGGCAAAAAAGCCGACGTCACGCTGCTCGACATCATGCGGCCCGAGTGGCAACCCGTTCACAATCCGATTGCAAACCTCGTCTATTGCGCGCACGGCGGATGCGCCGACACCGTCATTGTCGATGGCAAGATTCTCATGCGCGGCGGCAAGGTGCTCACACTCAACGAACACGATCTGTACGAGGAAGCGCAGGATCGGGCGACCGCACTGATCCGGCGCACCGGTCTCGAACACGCCGTGGCCTCAATATGGCCGATGCAGTAGCGCTTCAGATGACACACTGACTTGAGCACAACGCCCCATGGACCAAGCTCCCGAAGCCGCACCCCAGTTCGGCGCTCGGTACTCGAACGGCTTTCTTTATCAAGGCAAATCGCAAAGGGCTGCCTAATGGCTTGATGTCGGCTGATGGCATCGATCAGCTTTTAAGTGGTCGGTTCAGTTCTGTGCGCCAGTTCGCGGCATCAGGGGTCGATTGCGGGCCAACCGAATACACCTCCCACAGGTTGTCGGCTTGCTCGTGGCCGTTCGCGCTAACCCACTTATCGAATTCACCCCAAGCGGAAGGGAGACCTTCGTACGGACCGCTGTACACTGTTCGCGCCACCTTCACCGCAGGAAGCTGACCCGGCCTCACGCGTCCGGTGGCCCTCACTGGTGCCGAGACCTTTACACCCAGTTCGAAATCGAAAGTGTCCGGGCTCATTTTCAGATGGTGCGCGAAAACGGCTCCGACGGGTTCCACCCCCTGGGCGGCAAGCGCTGTCATCAACTCGCCGGCGGCGGGGCCGAACACCTTCATCATCTCATGACGCGGAATGGTGAGGCGGATGACGGCGGCCTCCTGAATGTTGGTCTTGATGATCTGTGGTGTAGCCAGCATAGTTCTATCCCCCAAATTCTCGGTGAATCTTGGTTTGCTTGCCTAGATCATGGCCTCAAGCCGGACGTAGCTCGCTTCCATTCCGCGTTCCATGCCGGTCGCAAGCATGGCCGCCCGCGTTTCGGCATCGGGCAAGGTCATTCGCATTGTCATCAGCGTGCCGGACGCATCCTGTTCGAACCTGGTTTCAACGTGGTTGTCCGGCGTAGGATCGGGCAGGTGCATCCGTTCGACGTGAACGATCCGGCTGAAAGGTACCAACTCAAGATATTCGCCGGTCAGGTGAAACCCGCCCCCCTTGCCGTCCGTCCATTCGTAGCGGATCTTCCCACCCACTCGCGGCTCGTTGACACACACGGGCATCGTCCAGCCGTCCGGACCGAGAAGCCACTTCTGGATCAGCTTCGGCTCGGTGTGTGCGCGGTAGACAGCCTCGGGGGATGCCGCGAAGCGCCGGGTCACAACGACATGTCGGTCGCCTTCGGTCTTAATTGTCATCTTGCTCAAGGCATGTCCTCTCGCGCTTCGGGCTTCATGGCGGCCAGACCCTCATCCAGCCGGTCGTAGTTCTTCGCCAAGGCTTCTCGCACCATCGCAAGCCATCGATCGATCGCGTCGATACCGGCTGGTGCCAGCCGGCAGGGGCGCTTCGTGCCTTCGATGCGGCGGACAATCAGCCCCGCGCCTTCGAGCACTTTCAGATGGTGAGAGATGGCTGGCTGCGTCACCTCGAATGGTTCGGCCAACTCCATCACCGTCGCCTCACCCGATGCCAGACGGGCAAGGATCGCCCGACGTGTCGGGTCGGCGAGCGCAGCGAAGGCGCCATCGAGGTTCGGCATGCCATGCCTCTGTATATCAGTTATCTTTTATATAAATGAATGCTTATTGTCAACTGAAATGCAAGACGTCCTTCACCCTCGTGCATTTCGGGATTGGCACAGCGCGTCAGTCAGCGGCGCGCAGCCGTCTACCGATGCGGGACCTGAAGCCGCGTACGAAGGGGCTCAAGGCTGAGGAACGGAGGCGAGAACAGGATTGGGGCGCCGTGTGATGGCCTTCACATTCGCGGTGCCGAGGCTGAGGCATAAACGCCCACAGCCGCGCTCTCAGGCGAGCGCATAACCTTTTGGAGGCCGAGATGAGGACCATCCTGCTGGTGTTTTCGCTCATTGCGTTGGCAACTCCTTCTCACGCCGCGCAGAAGCCATCGCTGGAAAAGAAGTGTCACGAGCTGGTCGGCAATGAGGAGCGCGAGGGCGAAGGTGGGCGAAGCCACGTTGGCCAGCTCCAAGTGCAACGTTTCAGCGACTGCATGATGGGCGCGCCACGTTAATCTTCGATTCGGCAACCGCTGAGGGAGGGACGGGTACCCCCTGATTGGCGCGTTTACGTTCTGGGCGCCAGCGCCGACGCCACCACGAGGACGCCACGGTGTCGAAACGACCCCAAACTGGCCGCGCATCCAAGGTCCCCGCGCCAGGGGACGTGCGAACGCGATTGAAACGCCCCGGTTTCTGGCTCCTCGGCATAATCGGCACCGTGGCCACCGGTTATTTCACCGCAACTTTGAACGACCTGACCAAGCCGCTGCACGGATATGTCTCTGAGCTGAGCTGCAATTGGCGTAAGTCGAGCCTCGCCGCGGATGAGCCCAAGTTTACGATTCTGGTCACTCGGCTCTATAAAGACGATACTGAGGACTCGCACACGCGCCGGCTCTTCCAGACGTTCCAAGGCGAACGTGGGTTTCGTCCCGTGTTGCTGTGCGACACGCTCAGGTTCGACTTCCGCGCGGGAGAGGAAATCAAGCAGGCCGAAGAGGCCACGATCAAGCGCGGGCAAGATCTTATCGTTGAACACAAGGCGGACCTCCTGATCTTCGGCGAGGTCGTCCTCGCCAACAATTCCATCCGCGTCTTCGGCATCAATGAACATGGCGGCTGTGACACGCGCCCGAAGCCGATCGTCTTGCGCGACGGCGTGCTTCCGGACGAGTTCGATCGGGACACCAAGATGAAGGTCTTGGGGGTTACGCTGCGCGAGATCGCCAGCGCGTGCGACAGCGAGGAATACGTCGACTGGGACCTATTCGAAAAACGCATCCAGAAGATGGGTCCCTTCATCGAACGCTCGGCCGCCGGACTTTCACCCGAGCAATACACCGAGGCCGCCGCCTCTTACGCTGAGGCGATGATGCTGCTCTACCGCAACGATCGGGGGGATCATTGGTACGCCAAGGCCTTTGAGTTCAATCAGGAGCAGCTCAACAAGCTGCCGGCGGACGCCAGCCCCTACCGACGCTTTCTGCTGTTGAATGCCCATGCCCTGTTACTGGGCGCCAAAGCGGTCAGGACCGGGAACCCGGCGGATCTGCAAGCGGAACACGCGGTCTACGACCAGGCGATCGCTGAAGCGGAACGCGACCCACAACCGCGCCCGAAGTATGCCGAAGCCTATTTCAGCCGTTACTGCACGTGTGAGGGCGACGACATCAACCGGGTTGTTGCGATTTTCGATCGGGCCATCAAGCTTCGCCCGGACTATTCGTGGGGCTTCGAGCGACGCGGCGACGCCTTTGCGCAAAAGGGCGACTACGCGCGCGCAATCGAGGAGTATAGTTCGGCGACGCGGCTCGATCCGAAAAACAGATCAGCCTTTGTCTCTCGCGGGATAGTCTTTGCGAAAAGCGGAGATCATGATCGCGCCATTAAGGATTACGATCAGGCGATTCGACTCAATCCGAAAAATGGGATCGCATTTGTCTGGCGTGCATCCAGCTACGAGCAGAAGGGGGACCTCGACCGCTCCATTCGCGACCTCAACGAGGCAATCAGGATCAATCCCAAGGATGACGTCAGCGTTTACAACCGCGGCAGCATCTACAGTAAGAAAGGCGACTACGACCACGCTATCCAGGATTTCGATGAAGCGGCCCGGCGGAATCCGGAAATTTACTACACGTTTCTATCGCGCGGAATTGCGTATCATCGCAAAGGCGATTTCGCATCGGCGGCGCAGGACTATGACCGGGCGATCAAGCTCAAGCCGGACGACAGCCTGCTCTTCCTGTATCGCGGCTACGCCATCGCCGCGCTAGGGGAACTCGACCGCGCGATCCAAGACTACGATCAGGCGACAAGGATCAGCCCCGCGCACGACCTGCCTTTCTTCTATCGGGGAAACGCGTACCGCCGCAAAGGCGACTACGAGCGCGCGATCATCAATTACACTGAAGCGATTAGGCTCAATCCTGAAAACAGCTCCCATTTCGCAAACCGAGGCCTCGCCTATACCATTCAAGGCAATGCCGACCGCGCCATCGAAGATTATGACCAAGCGCTGCGTCTCGATCCCGAGCTCGGCATCGCTCTTTACGGGCGTGCAATCACATATAGCAACAGCGCGCAGTACGATCACGCAATCGCCGACTACGATGCGGCGTTGCGGCTCCAACCCGATTGGGCCGAACCGCTCTATGGCCGTGGGATCGCGAAAATGAAGAAGGGCGATGCCGCCGGCGGCAAGGCGGATATCGCAAAGGGAACCGCAATCGATGCAGACGTCGCCAAGGACTTCACAAGGCGGGGTGGCCAATCGTAGGCCGGAACCCGAGATGCTGGTCCTGGCGCGGTGCCAAACCGGCGTCGACATCGATCATCGGTTTGCAGCCCCTCATTCCGATGCAGTGCAAATGCTAACGCGAAATATGGAACGCCCGGCCTGGATCAATCCGGCTTGAGGCCCGCGAACTTCACCACCTTGCCCCATTTCTCGGTTTCCGCGGCGATGAACCTCCCGAAGTCGGCGGGCGAGCCCGCAAGAATAGTACCGCCGAAGTCGGCAAGCCGCGCCTTAATCGCCGGATCGGCCAACGCGGCGTTCGTTTCCTTGTTGAGCCGATCGATGATGCCGGCGGCCGTGCCCTTGGGCGCGCCAAGCCCATACCACGCGCTTGCCTCATAGCCCGGCACGAACTCGCCGATAGTCGGGACGTCCGGAAGCTCGTCCAAGCGTGCAGTCGTGGTCACCGCGAGCGCGTGCAGCTTACCCGCCTTGATGTACTCGACCGCGGGAAGGTTGCTGAACATCACCTGCACCTGGCCCGCAATGAGGTCGCTCATCGCGGGCGCGCCGCCGCGATAGGGAACGTGCACCATGTCGATGCTGGTCATGAGCTTGAACAACTCGCCGGCAAGCCGCGGCGAGCTTCCGCTGCCCGCCGATGCCATGTTGATCTTGCCCGGATTGGCTTTGGCATAGACGATGAATTCGGGAACAGTTTTGGCCGGAAACGAGGGGTGGACCAGCATGACCAGATGCGTGCGCGCAATCCCCGCGACCGGCGCGATGTCCCGGATCAAATCGAAGTCGAGCTTGAAGAGCGTCGTATTGACCGTATGCGATGTGCCAACCTGTAGCAGCGTGTAGCCGTCGGGCGGCGCGTGGACGACCGCTTCGGTGCCGATATTGCCTCCGCCGCCCGGCCGGTTGTCGATGATGATGGGCTGGCCGAGCCGGTCCGACAGCCATTGGCTGATCAGACGCGCGAGGACGTCACCGGTGCCGCCGGCCGCGAAGCCAACCACGATTCGCATCGGCCGCGCGGGATAGGTTTGCGCCTTCGCAATGAGCGACACGGCCGGAAGCGCGGCAGCACCCGCTGCCAGATGCAGAAATCGTCTGCGGGGACCTTTTATGGCATCCCTCCCTCATCCTTGGGGCNGGCGCGGAGTAGTTAAGACATTGAGCGGACATCGCACGCCCGCCCACGAGTGACGGCTATTATACCAACGCTCCCAAGGGCGCCCGTTCAATTATCTCGATGCGGGTACCCCAAGGATCTTGATGTACGTGACAGTGTTGCCGGTTGTGGGACTCTTGCGAACGGGCTCGTTGAGGCTGATGCCTTTCAGCCTCGATCTTCTTCACACGGCTTGGTGGTCCTTCACGTCGAAACCGATGTGGTTGAGCACGCGCCCTCGGCTCGGCGCCTGCTTCGTGTCGGCCTTGGCGAACCGGAGCTGACCGCCCGGAGCGTCGACGACCGGCGCGCTGTTACGAGTCCCGGCCTTGCCACCAAAGGTCTTCGCGTACCAGGTCTGGGCTTTGGAAATCTCGGCTTCCAGCAGGACGAAGTGGACATGCTCATGCCCGGATCGGCATCGATTGCGTTTTGTCTTCCAGGATTTCGATGCCCACGCCGTCCGGCGTCTCGACGAAAGCTTGATCCAGGGATATCGCGACGCCGCGGCCGGGCAAGCTCAATTACGGCTCGATCGGCATCGGCGTCCCCCGACGCACTCTCGCTCCCCTCTGAGGTGACCGAATAGCGGCGGCAATTTGCCGAGGTGCGTGAGTCCGTAAATCGCACTTACGGGAAATGTCACGATGTCCGAGTTGAGTCCACAAAGCGCTCCAAAGCGGACATCGATCAGGCCGCTCACCTCATGCGATCGATGAGTACAGGCCCTGAATTGGTCGGGCCGACGGCTATCTGTAGTTACGGAGAATTTGGCCTCGAATGAATGGATCCGGATCGCGACCGATCATCCGGTCGCCCGAGATCACATCGTTCGGCTGCACGCGAACGCGCGGACCGAAGCCATAATGTGGGTTCGCCTGAGTATTGTAGGCTGTCGGTGCGTCAGCATCCCTCCGAGGGTAGCCAGCCGCATTGGCTGATTCGGCAACAATCGAGCCGGTGAGCGCAGCAATCATGCCGACGAGACCAATCAATACCGTATATCGCGCCGCCGCCATCAATTTACTGACAGGGAGATGCCATGTCTGTGACGCGCTTCCAGCTTCGGTCAAAACCGGGATGGCGACCGTTGCGAGAGCCACCACAATGACGAGCGTCTCCATCATGCTTTTCCGTATGACCGCGCTGGGGCTTTTGACCCGTAAGGTGGAGTCCCAAGTGGGACCGAGATCGTTAGGGTAACCAGATGTCGCGCATATATGTCGGCTGTGAGATGATCGCCACCACCTTGGCACTTGATCCACTATCCCCAGTCGGCGGGAAACGTCTTTGGCGCCATTGCTGCTTTTGCCACATCATTGCCAGAAAATCGGGTCGATAGCGAAGAAGCGAAAATGTTGTTCGTGGCGGGAGCGGACGCGATGTCCTCTGTGTGCCGGGACATGCACGCATCGGCGGAATTGCCAAGCGCGCCCCGAAAGACCATATTCCGCGCAGCATCGAGCCATGACGGAGGCCGCCCATGGACATTCAAGGTCTCGGATATATCGGCGTTCGCGCCAAATCGCTTGAAGACTGGACGAGCTTCGGCACCAAGTTTCTCGGCATGCAGCTGACCGATCGCAGCGCCAAGAGCCTGGCGCTGCGGATGGACGACCGCAAGCAGCGGGTGGTCGTGAGCGAGGACGGCGGCGAGGGCGTCGGCTTCTACGGCTGGGAGGTCGCGGACACGGCCGCGCTGCAGAACTTCGCAGCGAGACTTGAGAAGGCCGGCGTGCAGGTCGCGCGGGGCTCGCGTGCGCTCGCCGACGAGCGCCGCGTCAAGGACCTGATCGTGCTCGCCGATCCGCTCGGCAACCGGGTCGAAATCTTCCACGGTGCCGAGACCGCAACCGATACGTTCAAGCCCGGCCGCTCGATCTCGGGTTTCCGCACCGGGCCGCTCGGCATGGGTCACGCCGTGCTGCACGTCAAGGATATCAACGACGCTGTGCCGTTCTATCGCGATGTGCTCGGCTTCCGGCTGTCCGACTACATGCTGCGGCCGTTCAACGCCTATTTCTTCCACGCCAATCCGCGCCACCACTCCATCGCCTTCATCGAGACCGGCCGCAACGCCACGCACCATCTCATGGTGGAGCTGTTCAACCTCGACGACGTCGGGCAGTGCTACGACTTGGCGCTGGGCGAGCAGGATCGCATCGGCGTCACGCTGGGCCGCCACATAAACGACGAGGTCACTTCGTTCTACTCGAACTCGCCGTCGGGATTCATGGTCGAGTACGGCTGGGGCGGGCGGGTGATCGACGTCGACACCTGGCAGACCGAAGAGGTCACCTTCGGCCCGAGCATGTGGGGCCACGACCGCCTGTGGATGACGCTGGAGAAGCGTGCCGAAGCCCGCGCGATACGCATCGAAGCCGCCGCCAGCGGCCTGCGCAAGCCGGTGAACGTGATCCAGGGCAATTACAAGCTCGCGCCCGGCGTCTGCCCGTGGTGGGACGGCGTGATGCGGGGCGAAGCCGCGGAGTGAAGCTGCCGGCGTGACCGCGGCTGCGCGCGCCGCACCGTCGTTGCACATCGGCTAAGCCGCACATGCCGCTGGCAGCGCCGCGGTTGTGAAGTGCGGCCCCGTTGCATAGCTTGAGGGGCATGGCCGACTGCTGCTGCGCTCCGCCGCCGCTCAATCCGGACCCGCACCGGGGCAACGTCGCCTATCGCCACGTGCTCTGGGCGGTGCTGGCGATCAACGCCGTCATGTTCCTGATCGAGATAGTGGCGGGCTTGGCGGCGGGCTCCGCGTCGCTGCAAGCCGACGCCCTCGACTTTCTCGGAGATAGCGCGAACTACGCAATCAGCCTCATGGTCGTCGGCCTGGCGTTGCGTTACCGCGCGAGTGCGGCGCTGGCCAAGGGCGCGACGATGGGGGCCTTCGGACTTTGGGTGATGGCCACGGTCATCTGGCACGCGCTGCACGGGACGCTGCCGAGCGCCTTCACCATGGGCGCGGTCGGCATCGCGGCGTTCGTCGCAAACGCTGCGTCGTTCGCCCTGCTGTGGGCCTTCCGGGACGGCGATGCCAACATGCGCTCGGCCTGGATTTGCACCCGCAACGACGTGCTCGGCAACCTGGCGGTGCTGCTGGCTGCCGCCGGCGTTTTGGGCACAGGCACCGGATGGCCCGACCTCGTCGTTGCGGCCATCATGGCCGCCCTCGCGCTTCAGGGCGCGGCGCTGGTGATCCGGCACGCATGGGGCGAACTGCGCCCGCAACGAATGATTCCTGCCGAATAGCCCCTTGGCCCGACGTCTCTCCCCGCGTCCCTCCGCGCCGCATTTTCCTCGTTTTTACCGTGCAAAACGAATCGGGGACTGAGGGGGCAAGGCAATGAGCCGTTCGGCAGCCGTCGCAAAGCGCGTCCAGTACGCCGCGCTACCTTACGATTGATGGGCAAATCCCGCACCGAGGTGATGCTGGTCACGTCGCTGGGGACACGACGATGGATCATTCCGAAGGGCTGGCCGCAGAAAGGCCGGGCGCCGCATCATTCGGCCGCGCGCGAAGCGTTCGAAGAGGCCGGCGTCGAGGGCGTGATAGACAGCCGCTCCGTCGGATCGTTTCCCTATCAGAAGCGCCTTAAGAACGGCGGCGTCGTCGACTGCGAGGTCGAGGTGTACGCGCTCAGGGTGCTGCGGCAGAGCAAGCAATGGCCCGGAAAGCGGAGAGCGCCAGGTCAAGTGGGTGTCCGCCAAGGAAGCCGCCGAAACGGTGCAGGAGCCCAAGCTGAGCACGCTCATCCGCCGCTGGGCGCCGAAGTCGGGTGACTGAGGCAAGCCCTCGCCGCTCGCACCTTTGCCCACCCTACCGCGACTCGCAACAAGGCTTTATCCCTGCAGCGCGGCTGGCTCGAACGCGTCGCGCCGCCGCGGCAATCCATGCGGCGGCAACAGGCAGGGATCGCCGGCGCTGCGCGGCGCCTCCCGCGGACGCCCGGCGCGGCCGGGCTCCGGGCGATGACGGAGATCGCTCGCGAGCGTCACACCCCGCGCGCCGGGCACGAGCGTGACGATGCGATGGTGGAACGCCGCGAGCTCCGGACGATGGCCGACGCTGAGAACGGTCGCGTCCCTGAGCTCGTGCATCAGGCGCTTCATCAGCCGCTCCTGGTTCACCAGATCCAGCGCCGCGGTGGCCTCGTCGAGCACGACGATGTCCGGACGCAGGAGGAAGACGCGCGCGAACGCCAGACGCTGCTTCTCCCCACCGGACAGGGTCCGGTCCCAAGGCGCTTCCTCGTCGAGGCGCGCAGCAAGATGCCCGAGATCGACCTTGTGCAAGGCGGCGGCGATCTCGCCCGCGTTGTGCCGGTCGTCAGCGTCCGGGTAGCTCACGACCCGGCGCAGCGAGCCGGCCGGCAGATAGGGCCGTTGCGGCAACACCAATAGCTTCGCGCCGGCACGGACCTCGATCCTGCCCCGGCCCCACGGCCAGGCGCCCGCGAGCGCGCGCACCAGCGTGCTTTTGCCGGTGCCGGCGGCACCGGTGAGGAGCAGCTTCTCGCCCGGCATGACCGCGAGCTCGGCACTGGCGACGAGCGCGGCGCCGTCTTCGCGCAGGACCGAGAGGTCGCGCAGCCGCAACGCGAAATGCGGGTGATCGCCGCGTTCGATCCTGCCAGCGGGCGTCGCGTCCGCGCGCGTGAGCGCAGCAAGCGATGCGTCGAGCGCAGCGACACGCCGCGCGGAGGCGACCCACTCGGCGAGCCTGGGATAGTTGTCGACCATCCAGTTGAGCGCAGATAGCACCAGCACGAACGCCGATGCTGCCTGCATCACCTCGCCGAGCGTAAGGGCGCCGTCGAGGAATTTTGGCGCGCACAGGATGATCGGCAGGATCGGCGCGATATAGCCGCTGGTCTGCGAGACCACGGTCGTACGCATGCTCTGGAGGCAGACATCGCGCCACGCGCGAAACACCGCGTGAAAGGATTTTTCGGCGCCGCGTCGCTCCTCGCCCTCACCTCCGAGCAGGGCGACGCCTTCGGCGTTATCGCGCAGGCGGGTGAGCCCGTAGCGGTACTCCGCCTCGACCTGATTCTTGTGCTCGGACACAGCGATCAGACGCCGTCCGATCAGGAACATGGTTCCGCTCGCCAGGGCTGCGTAGATCGTCGCCGCGATCACGAGGAAACCCGGGACGGTGACGACCGCGCCGGCGATCTCGATGGTGACGGCGCCGCCCACGGTCCAGAGCACCACGATGAAGGTCGCCGCCGAGAGCACCGCCGTCGTCAGGCCGATCGCCAAGTCGACCGGCGCCTCGGTCGCGATCCGGGCGTCGTCGGCGATGCGACCTTCGGGGTTGCGGTGCGCCCCACCGACGAGATCGAGCTGGTAGCAGCGGCCGTCGCGGAGCCAGCGATCCAGCAGGCGCTGATTGAGCCAGGCACGCCAGCGCCGCTGCATGGACATGCGCAGGCAGAGCTGAATGACGCTGACGAGCACGCTGCCGGCCAGGAGCGGCAGGTAGAGCAGGGACAACGACAGGACCGTGGCGGACTCCCGGCTCTGCAGCGCGTCGAAGATGACGCGGTACCAGACGTTCATGCCGTAGGAGGCGGCGAGGCCGAGAACGACCATGAGCAGGAGCGCCACGGAGAACATCCGTGAAAGCGGAGGCCCGCCTCGCGCCCAGAAGCCGCGGGCGAGGCGCCAGAAGCCGCGCAGCGCAGGGGCCGGGGTCTCGGCGGTCACCTGGTGCATTACCGTGCGTCCTCCGTGAGGCTGATCGGACCCGCCAGATCGGTTTCGGATTCGTTGGAATCTGAAGCCGATCTGCATTCTTTGCGTTTGGCGCACTTTCTTCTGCGAACCGCCTCACACTTCTGTTCTGCGAACCGGCTCACACTTCGCCGGAAAGTGCGCTATCGGCGCAGCTACGACGCGGGCGGACACGATGACGCCGCTGCGGATTCACGATCCCGTGAGGCTCCGGTTCCAGGCAGACAGCGCCGTGCAGATCAACGTGACGGGGGCCTCGGCACCGCGCAGCAGGCGCGAACTCACGAGGCCGACGTTCCAGCCGAAGACCGATACAAGCGCCGCGAGGTTATTTTTCGGTAAACTGATGCCGGCATCCGGCGCGCGATTTTGGCCCAACTGCGGGCGCCATCTCGAGGATGAGGTAGCCTTGCTTGGAGGTGCGCACCCCGTGCGCTCCTCAGCGTCAGGGTCGATCGGACGTGTTCGCCGCGCTGAACGCGGCGCGGGCACGCCTCGCTTTGCCTACCCTAACGGCGGCTAGGCAGCGATCTTCACGTATTCGAAGTCGCCGGGCTTGTTGTCGATGCCGACGCGGGGCGGAGCGATCCAGCTGGCGAACTGGCCGGGCTCGGTCACCGGGCGCATCAGGCTCTGGATGAAGTCGCCGTCATCCTTCGACGGCAGCCACTTGTCCTTCTCCTTGTTCCAAGTCGCGTCATCCACCAGCTCACCGGTCGGGCTCGCCTTGATGTCCTTGAACTCGCCGATTTGGCGATGGAAGGCGACGTGCGGCAGCTCGAACCTGAAGTTGACGCCGATGCGCTCGATGATCTTGTTCCAGCGGTCGAGCCCGCGCTGGCAGTCGGCGGTGTAGTCGTCACGCAGCCGCATGTTGATTGCGGTGAGCGCGGGCTCGTCCATGCGCTTGATCTCGCCGTCGACGAACTTGAGCACCGGATAGGTCGAATTCTCCAGCCGGTGGTCGTCCTCGATCTTGGTTTCCTGGAAGCGGCCCTTGACGCTGGCGTTGAATGCGTTGGCGGCGTTGGTCGAGACCTCGGAGCCGAAAAGGTCGAGCGACAGCGTATAGTGGAGATTGAGCTTCTTCTTCATGGTGGGGAGATCGATCACGCCGAGCTCGCGCACCTTGCCGATATCATTCGGGTCCTCGATGCCCGCGGCCTTCATCGCCTCGCAGGTGCGCTGGATGGTGCGCCCGATGCCGGTCTCGCCGACGAACATGTGGTGCGCTTCCTCGGTGAGCATGAACCGGCAGGTGCGCGACAGCGGATCGAAGCCGGACTGCGCGAGGCTCTCGAGCTGCATCTTGCCGTCGCGGTCGGTGAAGAACGTGAACATGTGAAAGGAAAGCCAGTCCGGCGTCGCCTCGTTGAAGGCCCCGAGCATGCGCGGCTTGTCGGCATCGCCGGAGCGCCGCTGCAGCAGCTGCTCGGCCTCCTCGCGGCCGTCGCGGCCGAAATATTTCTGCAGGATGTAGACCATGGCCCAGAGATGCCGCCCTTCCTCGACATTGACCTGGAACACGTTGCGCATGTCGTAGAGCGACGGCGCGGTCTTGCCGAGATGGCGCTGCTGCTCGACGGACGCGGGCTCGGTATCGCCCTGGATCACGACCAGTCGGCGCAGCATGGCGCGGTATTCGCCGGGCACCTCCTGCCAGGCGGGCTCGCCGAGATGCTGCCCGAACGGAATCTTGCGGTCCGTCTCCTGCGGTGCCAGCAGGATGCCCCAGCGGTAGTCCGGCATCTTCACATAGTCGAACTTGGCCCAGCCTTTGGGATCGACCGAGACCGCAGTGCGCAGATAAACCAGCGCCTCCTGGAAGCCCTCCGGCCCCATGGTCTTCCACCAGTCGATGTAACCGGGATGCCAGCCCTCGAGCGCGCGCAGCACCTGCCGGTCCTCGGTGAGATTGACGTTGTTCGGGATCTTGGTCGAGTAATCGACGTTGACGATGTCACTCATGGCTGACTCCTATTGCCCGGACGAATGCCGGATCAAACTCGGCGCGTATCGAAGGTGGGCTTCTGGCCGGTGCCGTAGCGCCGCAGCGCGCCCTCCTCGCCGACGGCATTGGGGCGCTGGAAGATCCAGTTCTGCCAGGCGGTCAGGCGGGCGAAGATTTTCGATTCCATGGTCTCCGGGCCGCCGAAGCGCAGATTGGCTTCAAGCCCGGTGAGGCCGTCGGGAGAAAAGCTCGCGCGCTCCTCCAGGAACACGCGGATCTCGTCCTCCCAGTCGATATCGTCGAGCGCGAACGTGACGAGGCCGAGATCCTGCGCCGCTTCGGCGTCGAGCACCTTGCCGGTCTCGGCCTTCGCCCTGTCGAGGTCGGCGGGATCGGCAAGGAAGCGGCTGGCGAGGCGCGAGAGCCCGTTGCACATGGGAAAGGCGCCGAAATTGACGTCGGCGAGCGCCAAGGTCGCGGGCGGCTTGTTGTCGCCTTCGAGCTTCCCGATCAGCATGTAGGAGCGGTCGCTTGCGAACACGAGCTCGGCAAGCGTACCGGCGAAGCACGAGCCGGGCTCAACCAGGGCCACGAGCGAGCGCGAGGTGAGATCGACGCGCTTGAGCGTGCGCTTCCACAAGTTCCTGATCTCGCGCGCGAGCCAGCGGTCCTTGTTGGCGTCGAGGAACTGGTCATAGGCGAGAACCTGCGCCGGGTCGCCGGACGATTTGAACAGGATGACCGCGACGTCGAATTCATTGGCGCGGATGTCGAGGATCGCATCGTCGAGCTCGCGCGCGAGCCGCAACGGCCAGAACGCCGCGCCCTGCTCCACCATGGCGTCCGCGGACGCCGGCGGCGGAGCATCGGGGCCGCGCAGCGTGATGGTCGCGAGCCGCGCGTCGCGCTGGAACTCGACCGATACCGCGCCGTACTCGACCCCATCGGTGGACCGCTCACGCTCGAGCGGCGCGAGCGCAATGCCCTTGGCGCCGGCCTCGCGGAACGACTTGGCGGCGAAGTCCTTGGCGCGTTGCGCGACCGCCTGTTCGAGCTTGGAGCCGGGGATCACCTCGTCGACCAGCCGCCATTCCACGGCACGCTTGCCCTTGATGCCCTCTTCGGTGGTGCAGAACACGTCGGCGCGATCGCGCCGCACCTTGCGCTTGTCGGTGACGCGGGTGAGCCCGCCGGTGCCGGGCAGCACGGCAAGGAGCGGCAGTTCCGGCAGCGAAACCGCCGACGAGCCGTCGTCGATCAGCATGATGTGGTCGGCCGCGAGCGCAAGCTCGTAGCCGCCGCCCGCCGCGGTGCCGTTGATCACGCAGATGGTCGAGAGACCCGAGGCCTCGCTCGCATCCTCGAGGCCGTTGCGCGTTTCATTGGTGAACTTGCAGAAATTGACCTTATGGGCATGGGTCGCGCCGGCGAGCATGCGGATATTGGCGCCGGCGCAGAACACGCGCGGCTTGCCCGAGCGCAACAGGATGACCTTCACCTGCGGATGCTCGAAGCGCAGCCGCTCGATGGCGTCGGCCAGTTCGATATCGACGCCGAGGTCGTAGGAATTGAGCTTGAGCTCGTAGCCCTCGAACAAGGCGCCCTTTTCATCGACGTCCATCAGCAGCGTGGCGACGTCGCCGTCCACCATGAGCTTCCAATGGCGATATTTCGAAGGATCGGTCTGGAAATCGATCCGGCTTTGGCCGTTGTTCAATTTGCGCTCTGCATCAGCCATGGGTGTTTCCTCGAACGTCGTTCAGCAAGCTATATCTCGAAGTCGGATGTTTCCGACTTCGGCCGCCTAGAGTGACCGAACGCGGGCAGGCCCGGATTCAATACGAGTGGCGATGTCGCCTTCGTGGTGATCGCGCAACAGACGATTTGCAAAGTCCGCGATCGCGCGCAGCGTCGCCTCCGGCGCCTCGCGGTACGGCGCGTGCCGCGTATTCGGCAACAGCGCGACCTCGACCGGGCAATAGCATTCCTGCTGCGCCACCTCGATCTGTCGCATGGTGCCGTACTGGTCGTTCTCCCCCTGCACGATCAGGATGGGCACGCGGATATGGGCCAGCGCATCCGTGAGCTCCCAATTGCGGAAGTCGGGATCGAGCCAGGGACCGGACCAGTTGTGGAACGCGTTGTCGGGGTCGGCATGCAGGCGCGCGAGCTTCGCCCGCAGCGTTCCGGTTTCAAACGCTGCCTTGGCACGCGCGATCTCGGCGATGCCGATGTCCTCGGTGAAGAAGTGCGGCGCCATCAATGCGAGCCCGCGCACGCGATGATCCTGGATGCTGCCGGCATAGATCGCGGCAATCGATGCCCCGTCGCTGTGGCCGACGAGGAGCCCGCGCCGGAAGCCCATGGCGTCGAGCACGTGGGGAAGTACGTCGCGCGCCTCGTCGTGCATGAACGAGACGGCTCGGGGCAGTTGCGAGGGCGACGACTGGCCGTAGCCCGCGCGCGAATAGGCGAAGACCCCGGTTCCGGTGGCCGCGGCAAGCTCCGGCGCGAAACTGCCCCATATGGCGGCGGAACCGAGCCCCTCGTGCAGCAACACGATTGTCGGCGCCGCGTCCGGGCGCGGGCCGATCATGCGGTATTCGAGCCGCGTCTGGCCGAGCTGGAGGAAGCCTTGGTCGGCAAGCTTTGTCATTGCGTCAAAGTCCGCCTGCGCCGGTTTCGATCCGTCGTTCCGATGGGCGAGCGAAGTCCCGCTTGCCGTCAAACCAAAGCTTCACGAGGGCCTGCAGTTTCTCGAAGCTGCGCTCGATCGTGTCGCCTGACGTATCAAGTTCGGCCTGCGCGCGCGCATAGTCGGCACGACGCGCATCCAGGATGGCGACGAGGTCGGCCATGGCCTCGCGGTTCTGCGCCATGGGCCGGAAGTCGCCCTGCTCCATCACCCGGTTCATATGCTCGTCCGGGCGCGCCTTGACCCAGACCGTGTGGGTGCGGCGCAGAAGCAGCCCATAGGTTTCGGCATTCGAGACGATGCCGCCGGCGGTGGCGATCACGGCCGCCTCGTGCTCGTCGATGACGCGTTCAAGGCACGCGCGCTCGTAGCGGCGGAAGGTCGCCAGCCCCGCCATTTCGATCAGATCGGGAATGCGCGCGCCGTAATCCTGCTCCACCAGGCGATCGAGCTCGATGAAGGGGCAACCGAGCCCATCGGCCAGCCGCCGTCCCAGCGTCGACTTGCCGGCGCCGCGCAGCCCGACCAGCGCGATGCGCCGCCCGCGGTCGGCCGCGACATGGCGGGCGGCGTGGCTTTCGATCAGCTCGGCCAGCGCGGGAAGCTCGGCGACCGGCGTGCGCGCAAGCACGTCGAGCACATGGGTCATCGCCGCGGGACGGCCGTTGGCGCGCGGCAGCAGTTCGATAATCGGAACATCGAGCGCTTGCGCGATCGACTTGAGGATGAGCACGGAGGGATTGCCCTGCCCGCTTTCGATCTGCGCGAGGTAGCGCTCGGACGCACCTGACTCCTGCGCCAATTGCCGCCGCGTCATGCCAAGTTTTGCACGCCACAGCCGAACAAGCCGGCCGATGCCGGTGACGAAGACGGCATGCTCGGGAGGCTCCGCCTCCGGCTTTCGGGCGTCGCCACGTTTTGATTTTGCCATTCCGTCGGGCACGACCGGGACCATCCGTTGTCGGCATTATAATTCATGTACTATAGTGCATTCGACACGACAGCGTCAAGCGCGGCCGTGTCCGACCGTCGCCGCGGCCGCGCGCCGCGCCGCGCGTGGCTCGCCCTAAATCGGATCGTTGGTCGGGATGATGTGAAAGCCGTCGACCTGCCGGCTCTGCGCCGCCACATAGGCTTGGCCGGCATTGATGAGGTCGTTGAGCTTCTGCGCGTCGAAATCCGGATGCTGCGGATTGGTGTGCAGGTCGGTCTCGATGACCAGAACCATGCGGAACGGATGCGCGAAGAACCGACCCTCATGCGTGATATACGCTTTCTTGGCATTCGGATGCTGAATCGGCATGGGGCGGACCTCTCCTGATCCGTTCAATATGCCCGATTGTGGTCCATTCGACCACGAGGAGGAAAATCAAACCTGGAGCGAAATCCGCTCGCGATTTCGCTCTGTGTTCTTGTTGGTCGTCATGATCTGATCCGAAAAGTCCGCAACTTTTCGGGATCATGCTCCGAATCCGTTGGCCCAGAGTGCTTCGAGCCCCGACATCGCGGCGGCCGACAGCGGCCCCCGCGCCACGGCTTCGATCGCCGCGTCGAGCTGGGCGATTTCGGTGATGCCGATCACCCGCGTCGCGAAGTCCTGGTTCGCGAGCACGAAGCGCAGCGCGGCCTGCGCAGGCGAGCCGTAGTCGGCGCCCAGCACCGCGCGCACCGCGCCGGCGCAGCGGATCTCATTGGCCAAGTCGGTGTCCGAGGTCATCACGAACAACCGTTGCGGCGGCCCAGGATTGGCCAACACCCCGCCCGCCCATACGCGGATATTGAGAATGCCTATGTCGTGATGGGTGCAGGCTGCCACGAGGCCGGAGAAATCCTGTCCGCCGCGCCAACCAGGCGGCACGCGCGCCCAGGCGGCGCTCGGATTGATGGCGTTGTAATAGATTTGCGCGGTGTCGAAGCGGCCGCTGTTGATTACCTCCAGGCAGGCGGCGGTGTCGCCGGCGGCGGTGATGCCGCTGGCGCGAATGAGCCCCTGCTCCTTGAGCCGGTCGAAGGTATCGGCGACCCCGCC